>Ga0180432_10001928_pt1 | contig 31887 bp, 32 predicted proteins | sample SS_ome_10_FD_132414 | JGI IMG/M metagenome (GOLD analysis project Ga0180432, IMG submission 132414) | Hypersaline lake sediment archaeal communities from the Salton Sea, California, USA - SS_1_MS_2 metaG | ecosystem: Environmental > Aquatic > Non-marine Saline and Alkaline > Hypersaline >...
GGCCGGGAGGGGTTCCAAGGGTTTGGGTGGAGCTAAAGGTGAAGAAGGTGATGGTGGTCTGGATGATGCGTCGGATAAAGGTGATGGTGGTCTGGATGATGCGTCGGATAAAGGTGATGGTGGTCTGGATGATGCGTCGGATAAAGGTGATGGTGGTCTTGATGAATCATACACTCGTGCTCCTCCGTCTGAATCAGACATCTGCCTTTTGTGAGACAAATAATATGTGGCTATAATTTTCAATGAATAAAATTCGCCATCTGCAACTGGCTATAATTTTCTAACCTAAGGGTTTTTGAACACCCCCAAGAGTGATGAAAATCAAGGAAATGGCAAATCGGGTCATTGGCAAAAATAAAAGTGATTTTCAATTATTCCTCCGCCTTATCTCATGAAGATTACCTTTTGAAGAATTTGTAGTGTGGCCAATGCCGTTTCGAAAGAATGTTGGGAGGACTCAAATGGATCAAGGTAAAAAGAAACCCATGTTGGAGGACGGCCCACCTCTTCGAAAAGATGAACCCGTGGCCGATGTCAACCCCTATATCAATCTTTCATCTGCAGGGTTGAGGGAAAAGGCCAAGGTGTTTGATCAGAGGTGGAACACGGTGCCGTCAGACCCCTCAAAACTGAGGGAAGACTTGCTGAAAAAGTTTCACTTAACTGAGCCTATTACAGCAGGCACGGTAGATGCTGCGCAATCTCGCCAACTAAAGCATCTCCTCAACCTCAACTCAGAATGCATGAAGCGAAACCTTACAGGAAATGAAGACGAAGAATGCATGGAAACCACTCGCCACTTGGCATCCGCTCGGAGAGCCCTCCTCATGTCGGCACAACACCTTGTATCCTCCGCCGCCCTCTATGAGCCACCCGAACAGTCGTCTATGATGGTCCAGAAACACATGGGGTTTTCCTTTGAAATGCTTGGCGAACGTGACCTTACCCCATTCCAGACCCTGATCCTCTTTCTCCTCCACCAGTCTTCGATGCGAAACTATCGAAAGTTGAATGGCTCCATGTTTACAGAGGTAAAGACGGAGAATGGCATGGGAACCCACTCGTGGAAGGAGGATTGCACCATTGAGGAATTCGTCTTGAAGCAGACCTCGAAGGACACCAATTTCGATTACTGGAAGATGCGCACCTCGATGGGCGACCTCGTTGTGCGTCTCACTGAGTATTTGGATCGTGGCATCGAGCCTGAACTCCCCACCTTGAAGCCCGACCGCTTTTGGTCTTCCTGGCGCAACGGCATGTACCACATTTCCTCCAACACCTTTTATCCCTACGGATCGCCGCAGATTCCACCCGACGTGGTGGCCCACACCTTATTCAACCACGAGTTTGACATTGAGACGATTTCCTCCATTGAACCGGGCCACTACATGTCCATTCCCACGCCGGCCTTTGATCGAGTCTTGAAAACCCAGGAACTCGGGTCTGAATTTCAATATAAAGATTCCCAGGGTTTCAATTGGTGGGCCAAAAAGGGAGAGACCTCATGCATCCTTGGTAAAGTCACAGAGGTTCCGAAAAAAGACGAGTTGACTGAATCAGGAGACCCCGTCTTTGAGAAGCGATGGGTGTTTCACACTGAACAACACGGACGGGTTTTAGCACGATCACCTGAAGAACTTGAAGCAGAGGGATGGAAACCCGTCATGAATGGAAACCCCCACCGGATTCTCCTCACCATGATGGGACGAATGCTCTACCCCCTCTACATGGACGATGACCGAAAGGTGGCGAGAGACAACTGGCAACGCATCATGTACGTTCTTGGGCCTGCAGGCAATGGGAAATCCACGATTGCAAACATTATTCGGTCGTGGTTTAACCCTCGGGATGTGGGCATTCTCAACTCCAATTGTGAGGAACAGTGGGCTCTTTCCGGCATCTTTGATAAGTTTGTGTGGATGTGTTACGAGGTGCGCCAGAACTTTCGACTTGACACAGCATCCTTCCAGTCGATTGTGTCGGGGGAGTCTACTTGCATCAACAAAAAAAGGTGTGACCCCTTTGACATCACATGGAACTCTCCCGGTGCTCTCTTTGGCAATGAAATGCCGCGCCACTGGCACGACGGTGGTGGCTCCCTCATTCGGCGTATTCTTCTCTTTCGTTTCCAAAACACTCCATCCCAGATGGACCCCAACCTCTTTAAGGAGATTGAGGCTGAGATGTCACTCCTCATGTATAAGTGCAACGCCCTCTACCTTCAGACCCTTGACCGCTGTGTGAAGAAGGGAAAGATTATTGATGCCTTCCTTTCGCCTTACTTTCGTGACACAAAGGAGTACCTGATGAATGGGGTTCACACCTTGATTTCATTTTTGCAAAACTGTGATGACTTGGAGTACGGCGAATCCTCCGAGTTTTACATTCCGATGAAGGAACTCTCGGTGAAGTACTACGAGTTTTGTCACGCAATGAAGGTGACGTCAAAGACCTGGAATGAAGACTTTTGGCAGATGCCCTTTAAGCAGAAACGCCTCACTGTCCAAAAGATGAAATTGCCGTGGCCGCCAAAGTCACAAACCTTGAAAGAAACCATGTACGTGCGTGGTGTTCGAGCAAAGGAGTTTGCGGTTGGAGAGGATTCAACAATGTCGGAGGACTATTCGATAAAGAGAAAAAAGTTTAGAGATTAGAATTGAAGTTATATCATAATAAAAAATGCTTCCCATCTACCTTTGTGTCTTAACACTTCTCCCTTCATGCCTTACAGATGGATCGGTAGAAAATCGAAAGAGAACTGAAGCCAATTGGAGATCTCTTTGCCATGCAACCCTTCTTGTGGGCATGCTCATCTTTGGAGCACCCTTTGAATCCCTTTTGAATGTCATGCAAATCTTCATGTGGGTGGATTTGAGTTTTGATGAGTGGTCTTTGATCAACATTCTTCACCATGGAACCTGTATTGGTCTCACCGGCCTTCCTTTGGTAGACCCGTCCTACTTTCCACTCTTTTCATCCCTTGGTCGACCCTTTATGTGGGCCGAGGTGTCCACCATCTTTATGAATGGCTACTACCTCTCTGAGCGAGGATCTCTTCCGAATAAGGTTCACTTTGTCTTATTTTTATTGACATTTATTGGGTGCCGGTGTCTCTACCTTCCCTACTACTTTTACTCGATTGATAAGGTCTCACTCGGCATGTTTCCCTATGGCCTTCTCCTTCTCCTCTTAGGCCTTCAGTTTTGGTGGTTGGGTCTTATTCTGAGGAAAGTCTTTCGTAAATTTGTACTTTAAAATAAAAATGGGATGTCAGTCATCAAGTCTGTCAAAGCCGAATCCCCAACAAAACCAAATCCACGGATTTCGCTCCGTCCTTAATAACCTTTCTCTCGTCATGTCGATGCTCAAAGAGGGCGAAGAAACGAGGGATTTGCCTCGCGATCAATTGTATGCCTTGGGTGATCGGTCGCTTTCAAAACTTGCCGTTCTCGGGTCAAGAATTACCCAGTGTGACCTCTCCTCTCTTCTCGCCGCAAAGCAAATGACCATTCATTTTAAGAACTCTCCTTCGAAGCGACGCATTCTCATTGTCGAAGACGACGAAGTTACCTCCAAACTCTTATCTGAAAAATGCCGCACCCATCGCTTCGCGTCCTATTCGGTGAAGGACGGCCAAGAAGCCATTTCGTACCTTCTTTCCGGGATTCGATGGAAAAAGCTTGGTGACACCTATGAACGCCTCACCAATGAGCAGGTTGAAGGTGTTTTAAAGAGAGCGAATACCCTTTTGATTGACTTGGTGCTCCCCCGCCTCAATGGCCTCCAACTTTTGAGACTTCTCGATTCGTTGGGTCTTTTGGATCGAATGGATGTGGTGGCCATGTCAGGAAAGACTTTGAGTGGGGAAGAGCTTGACGAACTCAACCACTACACGACCAACATTATGCGGAAGCCCTACCACGTGCATTCTTCTTTGTTGTTTGATTGATCTTATCCTGATGGGTCCCAAGCTTCACCATTGCAGTGTCGTGTGAAATGATAATGGCCGTTTTTTCCTTCACGAGATCTTTGCTCTCCGATTTTACCCACAGAATAAGTTAAAATCCATCACATTTCAATCTCCCCCTTCAACAAAGATGTCATCATCCCATAACCTAAACTCTTCAACAAGCACATCAACTCCATCAAGCGAATCTGAATCAAACTCTCGTGTTCCTTCGTTTGAATCCAAACCAAGCACCTACCATACCTTTGAAACGGGTGAAGAGCTTGATGCCATCTTTGCCGCTTCAAAGGGTAAGGATGTGCTTGTAGACTTTTCTGCCGAGTGGTGCGGTCCTTGTCAAGCCATTGCACCTTACTTGAAGGACCGGGCCCTTTCCCAGGATGAGTGGATTGTGGCCAAAACAAATTGTGGAGACGACGAAGACCTGATGGGTCACGTGGCAACGGCCTATGGGGTTATCATTTCGGCCTTTCCCCTCTTTTGTGTCTTTGAGGCCATTGGCCAGACTCACGTCTTGTCGAAGTCTCTCTCTTGGACCGGGGCCTCGGAGGAGAAGATTGACAACCTACTTGGATTTTAGAAAGGAACGATTGAATGGTAATAATTTTCGTAAAGAAAATTCGCCATCTTTGGCAACTGGATGTTGAAGTTAGTAATCCCAAAAGGTTTGAATCACAATTGAGTTTCCTCTCAACTCAACCACCTCACCAAGCAACCTAACGACCAAGCAACCTAACCACCAAGCAACCTAACCACCAAGCACCATCATGGAGACCATCAAGCACATGTTTGACGCTCACGCCAAGCGCGCATCTGATGAGGCAACCCTCATGGCTCTCATGGGCCGGGCCTTTGGCAACGACACCCTAATCAACGAGGCAACGGCACAGGAGCGTCGTGTTGCACGAGTCATGGAGTCACTCGCACCCCTTTTCTCAACTTCGGACTCCCTAAAGGCGGCATTTACGGAGGTGGCCGATAAGGTGAAGGCCGACGATTACGAGGTAAAGACTGAGGAGGTGGCACCCTCCAACGTCCACCTGACCGTCACGAAGGACGGCATTGTCCTCGTCATCTCCCTTGGCATCTTTCCCCGACGCCCTGGCGTTTCGGCCATCATTGTGTCCGCAACAAAGGCCGGTGAGGACGTGAAGTCAAACGTCTACTCCTCACTCTTGGACTTTTTCGAGGAGAAGGGCGAGACTGACCCTTTCGAGAAGGCGGACGAGATTCTGACTGACAAGGCCCGTCCTCCTTTGGAGGTTGCTTCCTCCATCACAATGATTATGCAGTGTTTGTAAATTTATTTCAATGCTTCCTTCAACTTTAGTAGGGTGGCGTCATCACGAATCAAACGGTTATGAATCAGCCGATCACGCACAATAAATCCCAAAGCCCTTTTTTCTTTTTCAAATCCAAACAGACCTAAGCTCTCAAGAATACGTGCAAGGTGGAGGTAGGACTCCTGGCGATAGCCACCTTGGAGAAAGTAACGGCGATAACGTTCCTTTGATATAATTCGAAAATCGGTCGATAGACCCCAGAGGGAGAGAACCGTTTTAAGAGAGACTTCCATTTCCCTCCGAAAGGATGGAGAGTGGGAAAGGTCTTCAAGTTCTTGATAGGAAATCGAATGAAGGAGGCCGTGAGGAAGGGGAAAGAGGAGAGGAAGGGTTGAGGTGAGGGCCACATCCAACTCGTCCCACCGTTTCTTCTTTGCTAAGTCTTTGACACAAACCAAAACCTTTTTTCGTTTTTGATCTTTGGTCTCAGACGGAGGAAGAACACTGGAGGATTGATGGCTTCGGACCCTTAGTGCACTTTGCCTCTTCTCATCGCCATGAAAGCCGTAGACAAAGAGGACCCCATGTTTCACCAAAGAGGGTAAAAGATCACTCATGGCTATAGGGCGATAGCCCCGTCGAGGGAAAAGATCATCATAGGTATACCAAGAAGGTCCGAGACGTAAGAGGGTGAGGTAGTGGCCATCTTTATAGGTCACGGCGGCCATAAGAAGGAGATTGACGGGTCTTCCTTCCTGAGATGATAGGGTGAGTACTAAGTCATCTGGAGATTTGACCTTGACAAATTTCCCGTGTTGGATAGGATTGCATGGCCAAAACCCTTGGGGGGATGGTGCAACGTTGAGGACAAAGGATCCCCAAATGTACTGAAGAAGGAGACGTTCGGAACGAACCCAAGCGGGTGATTCATTGGATGTCTCAAAGGTGTAGATTAAGCCGAGGCCGCCTTCGTACAAACAAAATGAATTTTCCTTCAAGTCCTTAACCCTTTTCACCAAATCTTTTTCTGTAAGATTTTGCAAAAGAAAGGATGCCAAGGTGTCTCCACGGGCCACCCACCCAATGAGGTAGTAGGCTTCAAGGAGGACGTGAAGAAGGTCTTTTTGTGAATCAAACTCCCGTGTTTCTCCGTTTGAACCAAACCTTGAGGAGTCTCGGACCCATTTTCCGTCATAAGCGACCACACCAAGGTTCAACAAACACCACTCCAACAAAGCACCCATTCTTTTGTCACCCTTTGCAACCTTTCGGCGGATGAGAAGCACGTCTTTTTGGGTGAAGGACCCCGTCGAAAACGAGGGCACGAGGGATGTTACAATGGTCTTCAAGGTTGAAGGATTGCTAAGGATGGTGCCTTCTTCAATGAAGGACCAAAGGGTTCGCCCTCGGAGCATGTAAGGCTTTCGAAAGAGGTGAAAGTCAATGCCACCTCGCGAAGGGATCGAAAGGGTTGAAAAGTGAGTGATGGATGGGAGGGTTGATGGTTTATCCTTTGGGGTTAAGGGGAAGACGGGAAGGGTCGCCACAAAAGTATCTTGGACGGGGCCCCTTCGAAGGGTGCAGGGGTGGCCCATCAAATCTCGAAACATGTCGCCCTTCAACGATGGAAAGGAAAGGGCAGACACTTCAAGAGATGTTTGGCCGTAGGACCCTGACCACCGAAAGTAACGATCCCGAAAGACCCGTGCATGTTCGCCTGACCAAGTGGCCGAGTCTTCACGAAGGATTAAGGAAGGTTTCACATGGGGCGCTAAGACTGCAAAAAGCATGTTTACAAACTCAGAGGCCGAAGACGGGGAGTGGCCAGAGACGCCTGATGAACCGGAGGGAAGGTGAGCACCAAGAGATGGATGGAGACGGATGGCCTGGCGAATTGGGCTAATGGACGGTTTCTTCCCTTCATGGAGGGCTTTGACGTAGGTTTGAAGGGCTAAGCGAAGGTCTTTTTGGGCCATGGATTGGCGAACTTTTTGGGGGGGAGATAGAAGGATTGACGTGAAAAAGGGAGACCTCCACCCAAAAATGGCCAAGAGGGGAGCATTCATATAACACCCATTCCCTTCATTGGATGGACAACCTAGATTCATTTTTATTTTAAGATGAAAACTATTATTTGATTTGTTGACTTTAACCTTCAGAATCAACTAACTTGACAAACATGAGGAGTAAGTCTTCAAACACAACCAGAGGTTCGGTGGATCGGAGGAGGGCACGGTCCGCCGCCAAACACTTTTGAAGCCAAGGGGTGTGACTTTCGGTGGAGAGAAGTGCACACCCCTCATCAAACAAAACTTCGAGCAAATCACGAAAGGATAAAACTTGAGCTAAAAGTTCCGCTAAGGGTTTCCGCAAAGCAACCACTGTCGAGGGAGCCGGACGGCCCTCACACATGGACAAAATATGCTCTCGCACACAAAAGGAAAGTCGGCCAAGCATCGTAACAGTCGAAAGCGAAAAACAACTTCCTTGGGCCAACATTAGCGCCTTTTTGAGATTTCCCCCCGTCTCCTTGAAGGGAATCCCCTTCAACATGTGTCCCGGTGGATCTGCAGGTGAGTAGTAGCGCCGAATGGCTGCGAGGCCAATTGCCTCACACTCGCCGTCAGTTGGGCGGGGAAGACGCACGCGAAACATTCGAGACACAATGGGGGCAATCAGAGAATCAATTTGGCGAGCCACCATGATGAGTTTACAATGGTCACCGTACAGCTCCATGGTGCGCCGTAACGCTTGCTGAGCATCCATGGTCAACCTGTCCGCACCATCAATCACAATGAGGTGAATCTTTGCAGCGGAAAAATCACCGAGGGACGACGCCAACTCGGCCGTTTCTTTCACTAAGGTCTGAATCACCAACTTATCCTTTGACCCAAGAGGGGCCACTGAAATTTCGGTGTGGTGAGGAGACTTCCACACTGAAACCTCTTTATCACCAATGGAAACCTTAACGAGGCGACGCTTTGCCCACACACCCTCTCCAAAAATATCTGCCACCATGCACCTCACCCTTGTCGTTTTCCCACACCCCGATGGCCCATAGAGAAGGGTGTGAGCCATTCGCTCCCCCTTTTGGGCATGGAGAGAAAGCCGTCGATTGCGATCGGCATGGGCATGACATTCTGCAAACCTCTTGGGTTGGTAAGCCTCAATCCAAAGCATGGTTTGTGGAGAAAGAATGCAATTGATAATTTCTTTGCGAATTTTTATTTTTTACCAATCTGGAATGAAACGAAAACCACGCACACATATCAAATGCCAGACATGTCGTCATTGAATCCCTCTTACCCAAAGCCTCAACCACAATCCCAAGATGCTCCAAAGAAGAAGATTCACTTTCCCATCACCGACCCCTATCGCCATGTCTTTTCCGGCGCAGGGGCCGTGTCAATTCCCATTTGCCTTGCAGCCCTTCGCCTCAGTCACCACGGACGGTGGTCGAATCCTCATGCCTTGATGAAACACCTCGTGGAAAACTTGGAGTTAAAGGTCTATCCTCAACACCACCCCGGCGTCGACCTCTACCTCGTCAGTGACTTTGAACAATACATCCTCTTGGACGAAGGCTCTCATCCTTCGATGAAAACCTTGACCTTTATGAGAGTTTCAGATTACATTGCATTTATTACTTCATTTCGGCATAAAAGTCATCCACGGTCTGGATCAGAATTCCCTCACGTAGGGCACGATCCGTTTTCCCGTTTTTCGTACCACTCGATTTCACGAGGACCCGGTTAACCTTCTTATTAAAGGTTGCAGCGAGTGTGCCACCTCTTTCTTCAATAAAATCCTTTAACCCACCATCACGAAAGCCAGTCATTAAAATCACCATCTCTTTGCAAACTTGAGAGATGCCTGTCGTTTTTTCTCTTGGGACAAATGCCTCACGGGTGTGCTCAAGAATGACCTCCTTATAGTCATCTGCAAAGGTGGCATCCCAAAAGGCTTCCGCATCTTTTCTTTTTTCTAAAACTTGGGAAGCAACCTCTTTCCCAATGCCATCAATGGAGAGGAGAAGGGTCTCAAAGGTTTCATCGTCAAGGGTGAAAAAATCGAGAGGATCTTTCAAAGCCTTAAAGATCCATTTCATTCGACGTGACCCCATGCCTCGACCAAAAGTCGAAGAAGCATAGAGAATTCTATCAAGGGTTGCTTCTCCTAAGGCAACTTGGACTGATTCAACCCACTTTTCAGCCGTCTTTTTCTGAATCCCAGGTAGACCTTCAATGTCTATCGATCTCATCTCAATCCATTCCTTGATGGTTGTATAGCCCTCCTCATACAACTTTCGCACCGACTTGTCCGAAAAGTGTTGAGCACCAAGATGGTGCCAAAAGTGAGAAATGAGTTGAATGAACCGTTCGTCTGAAGGGACATCTTCCTCAATCAAAACATCCGACACCCAATGATAAGCCACTTCAGGAAAAGAGGCTTCGGTTTCTTCCAAAACGGCGTAGACGTCAGGAATGACATCATTGGCACGAATCAACTTGATACGGGTACCTGGCCCAATCTTTGAATCTTGAATAAACTTTGCATGTTTTCCTGAGCAAAAGGTGTAAAGGGCCGACGCAATCTTCACAGGTTTCACCTCAATCTGGGGGCATAAGATGCCAAACCGAGAAGGGTTCCAGTGGACGGCCACCACCTCCGTCTCGGCCATTTGGTCTTCACAATCCATCTTAAAGGCCTTTGCATATTTTGGGTTTCGGCCTGCCACCCTGGCATGCGCTTCATCATTCGAAAACACAACACCATCCATCTCGTAAGCATGGTCCTCTCTCCACATGCGAAAGGTGTCTTCCAAAATTTTCATTGAAAGGTCTTCGGTCGACACAGACCCCACGAGGTGAGGAAACTTTCGTCGCCTCAACTTTTCAACTTGGGAGGTGTAAGGAAGGGACTCGGTGGGAGAAGGCATAAACTCGTAGGCAACAAAGTGAAGGTCCCTCGCTAACCCTTCGTCAAAATGGTCCTTTGACCCAATCAAACCTGAAATGCAGGACCGGATCGACTGGCGCCCCTCACCCCTATGTCTCTCATCAAAGATTGCCTTTGGAATGATCAGTTCACCCCTCACCAACTCACCCCCCCGCAAAGACGGTAAGCCGAGGTAAGGAAAAAGACGGGTGCCCATGTCGCCCCCTTCGTCTCCTTCATGTCTCGAGGCTAAGTGGTAGTCTCCCGTCTCGCCGTCCCTCCAGTACAGAACCGACATGCCATCCAACTTTACACGGAGGTGGTAGGGGCCTGGATGGCTCTTAATCCATCGATCTAAGGCTTTTGGGTCATTCTTCAGTTTATCAAGAGACGTCATAAAGATGGGGAGCTTAATGGTGGTGACTCGTGCCTTTTGTTTTCCTTGTGGAGCGCTTGCCCCAACCTTTGTCTTTCGTTTCTTTGCATCCTTTGGTGCGGCCCTCTTCATGTAGGTTTCCCTCAGGGTGTCGTAAAATTTATCGTCAAACATGGGCTCACTTGTGTGGTAATAGGCCTCGTCGGCGGCGTCAAGGAGTTCTTTGAGGGATCTAATCCGCATGCGCTGAGCATAGGTGGGGTCTTTCAATAAGGTCTTTACACGTTTCTCCATCGAAGGTTTATTGAGTGTGAAATGAATCGGGTGCGGACCAATTAACTATTTTTAAATTTTACGATTTAAATGTCTTTACATCTTTCATCACATATGCATCCCACGAATCAAAGTAGCCCTTATCCCCATGATTCATCTTTGCTTCCCGGTAAATCCAATTTTCATCGTTTAACTAATTTCTTTGGCAACTGATGGAAATTTATTCAACAAATATCTTTAGCCAATCCGGAACCTCGCGCCGGGTGTAGGTCAATAGGTCTGCCTTTTCACCCATGTAGTAAGCACGGTAGGCAGAGACGGGGTCACCTTCAACCCGGTAGTGGTCTGGCATGGCTTGAGGACGTTCGGTGATGCCTTTTGCTTCAAGAGGGGGAAGATTGGCCTCTGCCCACTCGATGACTTGGAGAGACTTATGGGATTTTGGCTTTGCCTCGGTTGAGTAGCGAAAGACATACTCTGCCGCTAAGGCTTTACCAAGGGCAACCAACCAAAGGTAGTTGTCAAGAGACTCTGCCGTCCAAAGCACACAGGGATGCTTCGAGTGGGTCTTTTTGTAGGGAGGAACATGAGGAGACTCGGTGATGTAATGGACTGCACAAAGAATCTGCGCCGTTTCAAGAATCATCTTTACAACGTGCTTATCGCAATGGTGCTTGGCACATTCCTCAGGGTCAAGGACCAAGGCAAAGATGTTCATCCTGAATAATTAATGTAGTCCTTTGGCTTACCATCCGAAACGAAGACCTTTTCTAAAATTGGCATCGACGGCGTAAAGACCTTAATTCGACGATCTAGTTCAAGTTCGGCCTTTGCCTCACATAAAGCCCTATAGGCTAAGTGACGATAGGTCTCCGACTTACTTTCATCCTTCCATGCCCTTTCTGCGTCTTCCGCCGCTTTTTTCCAATCCGAACAATTCATGTGGTAATATACACGATCGTCCGATTCAGACATTTTATAATGTAAATTACATTCTAAAAAACCAATGCCTAAACGAGGAGGAAAAAGCGGTCGCGGTGGTAAACAAGGTGGAAAGGGAAGGGGTGGAGGTCATGTCGGGGAGCGAAGAGAATTGATTTATGCAATGGACGGCCAGGTCTACGCTGAGGTGAAGAAACTCCTTGGCTCTTGCCGGTTTGAGCTCTATTGTTCTGATGGGGTCACTCGCTTAGGCCACGTGCGAGGTGCCATGCAAAAACGGGTGTGGATCAAAAAGGGAGACACCGTCTTAGCATGCCCTCGCGACTTTCAAGACGGAAAGGCAGACGTTGTCCATGTCTTTACCGCCGATGAGACTCGAGTTCTCCAAGCAAAGGGCCAGATTGCACGGCCTCGGACCCATGACGATGACGAGAAAGAAGACAATGATGTCGTTGTGTTTTCGTCCGAGTTTGAGGAGGCAGGTTGTTTGGATGAGGTTGGAGATGTTGACATTGATAATATATAAGTGTCGAAAATCCATCACAGTTTTGCATCTTGATTAAATTTTGCTGTCGAAAATCCATCACAGTTTTGCATCTTGATTAAATTTTGCTGTCGAAAATCCATCACAGTTTTGCATCTTGATTAAATTTTGCTGTCGAAAATCCATCACAGTTTTGCATCTTGGAATAAATGATCTCTACCTTTTTCAATCGAGAAGCCCAAAAGCTTCTCTGGGTGGAGGGCTACACAGTAGCCTGGAGGTTTCTTCCACCCACCCTTGGGTGTGACCTTCTCCTTTGGACCCTCACCACCTATTTTATCCTCCCTCCGCCCATCCTTCACCTTTTCACCTTTTGTTCCTATGCCGTCTTTGGCTATTACCTTCTGAATACCCTGATGGCCGATGGCCTTTTACGCTTAGCCATGGCGGAACGAATTCTTGGCGATTCTTACGAAGGGTCCATTCACTCGTGCCCGACATGCTATAAGGGAAAGATTATGTGGCGCCTGCAGGACACCATTGCAGCGACAATACACTTAGTGTTGGGATGGTTTTTATTTGTATTTTTATCGTGGAACCTTCAGATGATTCCACGGTGGGTGTGTTTTGGTTTACAAGTCATGTGGAGGGGGTACCTCCATTCCATGTACATATTTACAAGAGATGGCCTATGCCCTGAAAGCATGGTCCTCTGCTATGGGTGGAGGGGCTTACGCTACGGCCTCCTCGACGTGTGCCTCGATTGGTTGATGAGGGACTTTGGCCTTTGGCCGTCGATCCAATGGTCGGTATGCATCTTTGCTTGCTTTTTGATGGATGTCTACATTCATCGAGTGGTCATTGACTACTCACTCATTCCCCGGAAGCCAACCTATTTTTCCCTCAACCCCATTTGGATGACGTGGAGGCTTTCCCAAACAGTCGTGTTGGGAACCATTCAAGTCACAAAGAGGCGAAAGATGCAAAAGTCACCGATTCGGACCTTGGCGTCCTTATACACCGAAGCCCAAGGGTGGTGGTATGGAAAGATTTTACGCATTTTACGCTATAGCCTTTTATGGCCTGACCATCGATCTTATAGAGCCCTTCTTCACCAAGGACCAACGGCCCCCTATGTGAGGGATCAAGCCATCACGGTGTTTCACACCTTGACAAAGATTCGCAACTTTGTGTCAGACTACGATAAGCCATTGTTGCTTCTGAAAGGAGTCACCTCGGCTCCCCTCATTGGTCGATGGATTCGCTTCACCTTGGATTCACGCATTAAGAACCTCATTACTCTACTTTCGAAGATTGGATCTCGGAAGGTCTTGGCACACACCCTCACTCGAATCCTGAAAGACATGGAAGGCCCCCTCTCCGACCCCTTCCTCACGCAAACGGACATGGTGATTGAAAAACCCAAAGACTTTACGATTCAGGAAGCCTACTTTCCGTCATCACCTCAAAATAATCATGATGATGGCTTTCAAAGGGTTGATCCATCCGAAGTTCCTCTACATGCCGAGTATTTTGTTGTCGCGAGTGATTAGAGTTGAATGTTAAAATGAAAAGGTGTCTTCAATCCCTCCATAGGATAGGCGACGGTCAATCTTCAAAATGTTGTGATCCTTCTCGGCAGCTTTAAGAAGGGGTGTAATGTCAATGGGTTCATGGGTCATGGGGGGAAAGTTGCCATAGGCACGAATCTCAATCTCTGGAGTTGAAAACCAAGATTTTTTGACTTCCACCTTTTCGACACGGTCAAAATATACAATTGTGCGCTCAGGCAACGTCACGTAAGATATCCAAGGTTGCCAGGGTTGGGTGAGTGACACCCACGTGGATTGGCAAAAATATAGCTCAACGTTTGTTTTAAAGTACTTTTTTGAATAAAATTTAGCATCGTCCCATGTCAACATACACTGTTTTATTATACTCCACAGAAGTAAGAACCCGAAATGAGAGCGAAAGCAAAATCCAAAGATAGAAAGTCAAGGCCCAAACCAAAAGCCAAGAGAGGAAGCAAAAGCAAAGCATCTTTATTTGAATCAACTTCCTGTGTTCCTCCAGTTGAATCAAAGGGGCACATCTACTATGCCCACTCAAAATGGCAAACCTCTCCTGATCCATCAACCCTTCCCATGCCACGCTTTGATTGCCTCGACGAAGACACCAAACCCTTTCTTCTCACCCCAAACATGATTCTTAGTTCCATGCCAAATCCGCCCTCCGTTGCCTTCTCAAATCCCCCATCTTCCATTCAAGAATTTAAATCAATCCAAGTGGATAAGGTAATGAGTGAAAAGGAATCTAAGCATGACGAGAAGTCAGAAGAGACGGATCGCCCATCATTGACTCCACCTCTCTCAAAAGAGGATCCGCGTTCCCGGATTCCAGATAGGCCTGATTGACCTTTGACCACTCCCCCTCAACCTTTGCAGAGTCATAAGTCACCACCTCTTTCAATAAATTACGCAGGAAGGAAGCACCGTAAAGTGAAGGCGAATCTTCAAAGGCCTCTCGAAGAAGAGACACAACTTGAAGGTTTCCTTTCAGGGTTGAAGGTTCCACATGAGACATGCCAAGCATTGCAACAAGTAGATCATTGCAAAGAACCTCAGGGTTCATCTCCGAGAGGGGAGGAATTCCCACTCCCTCCTTTAGCAAAAGTGAATAGGTGATGAGGATGAGGTTGTGAAGGGTCAACTGTTCTCCATGGAGGGTCATTGCCGCTTGGCGGAGTGCCGTCTTTAAGCGTGGAAAGGTGAAGGGAATCTCATCATCTCCATCATTTGTTTCATCAGCCCCATCTCCATCAGCCAAAGGGTTCGATCCATACGAAGAGGTGTGGAGGGACTCTTGGAGGGACCTCAACTTTTGAAGAAAGGGATCTTCAGGGGCTTCTTCTCGCGAGTCAACGGGAACCAAGGATTGGAGGAAGCGAATAATGTCCATGGATCCAGTTGTCCCGTCTTGCCCGGCGAGAGGCACGGACTCCTTTACGAGAATCGACCCGCCTCGCGGAATATAATGGCCATCGATTTGGTTGACGAGGGACTCGGCCATCTTTGTGGTAGAAATGCAAGTGAGCTGATCAAAGATGGACTGCATGTCTTCCCAAGAAAGGCGAGAGGATTGAATGGGTCCTTGGGCTTCGACCTTTAAGGTTGCTCCATTGGTGGGGTCGAGTTGCCCTGTAAAGGGCGCAACGTCCGAATCGCGAAAGACGACGCAAAAGAAGGGAGTCGTGCCAAAGGCACACCGATGGGAAGGGGTCAACTCGATGCAGGTGTAAGTCTTTTCGCAGATGGGAAGGATAAACACACGAGTGTGCTCAGAAGAGTGCTCGGTGCGTTGCATGCGCGCGAAAAAGGGAGAGCGTGAAGTCACAAAGTAACATCCAATGAGGTATTGGTAGAGGGGCTCAAGAAACTTGTAGGCAAAAAACTTTGCAGCGCCCATGGGCAGAGGAAACAACAATTCAGTGTTGGGAAGGTAAGGACCGAGCATGAGGGTTTTCAGTTTGGGTCGAAAGTGTGACTCGAATCTTCAACACATTTGACAAAATGGAAAATCCGGAAAAGTTTGACCTGACAGTTGATCCGAAGGATGTTGAAAATGATGAAACGAAACCTAAGGATGTTGACACTAAACCTGAGGATGTTGAAAATGATGAAACGAAACCTGAGGATGTTGAAAATGATGAAACGAAACCTAAGGATAAACCCAAAAATCCTTTAATTTCGATAGTGATTGGTTACTATGCCAACTTTGATCACTTGGTGGATCAGGTAAAGGTGTGGTCAACCTATCCACCGGCCATCCTCGACCAATTCGAGTTTGTCATTGTGGATGATGGAACTCCACCCACAAAATCACGATCCTTAAAAGACCTTTGCGAAGAAAACGCTGAATTGCTTTCAAAGGTATCCTTAAGGACCTATCGCATTCCCAAAGATGTTGGATGGAACAATCATGGAGCTCGAAATGTTGGGGCTTTTGTCGCTCGAGGAAAGTTTTTAATCATGCTTGACATGGACTGTGTGATTCTTCCAAAGATGCTCCACCAAATTATTGCTTCGATGAAAACACTGAGGGTGAAGGAAGCCCTCTACTTTTCACGAGTCCGAGTGGAAAAGGTAAAGGGCCAATGGCTTGTGAAAAATCTCCTTCCAAAGTCACCCAACATGTTTCTCATCCACCGGTCCACCTTTTGGTCCATCAATGGCTATAATGAAGACCTCGAAGGGGTCTACGGAACTGACGCTGAGTTTAAGCGCCGCCTTGATGGCCATGGAATTCGAAGAACCTATCCATCTAGTGTTATTATTGGAATCAACCTTTCCTTTGCGTCAAGGGTTCGCAAAAACGTTCCTCGACGTCTTCCTCGCCACTCTCACGAATCGGAAAACCCTTTGAGAAATGCTTGGGTTCACCTTTGGTCGTCTCCTTCGGTAGGTCCCATAGAGTTTGACGGGGTGTCGTTTCTTAGAGAAGTTGAATGGTCCGCCAACACCTTTCTCCTTCCGAAACTCCCATGTGTCACTCATCTTCACCCACACCTTTTGGCCTACACTCCTATTGCACCGGCAAAAAAAGAACCAAGGGTCGAGGAAACAAAACCAAAACAAAGAAAGTCAAAAGGTCTTAGTGCTTTGGCTCTTGAAGAACAACGAATGGAACTGATGAGGGTTGGGGATGGAGAAGAAACCAAAGTGAAAATGAAACCTTTGATGGAAACTCTTGATGAGGATGCTCAAGATGATTGTGCTAAAGATGGTGTGAAAGATGGTGCTAAAGATGATAAGCCTCCCAAAAAGAATCGTAAAGAATTGTACATGTTATTGAAACGCTTAATTTCATCTTGATTAAAATTTTCTATCGAAAAATTCATCACCTTAGCCCTTCTAAAATGCATGGTAATCAGACAGTAAGGATTTTGCCCACTCGTCCTTTAGAAGGGTGTCTTCAGGTAAACGATTAAAAAGGTCTGAATCGGTAAAGGATAAGAGGGGGTAGAGGACACGGGTGCGAAAATTATGATTGGTCAAGAGGGATGGGTCGGATGAGATGGTTTGAACAATTGAATGGAAGCCATTCCGGTCCAAAAGTACATTTAAGGTATCCACTTGGGTAGGGGTTAAGGGTTGGGATGAATGAAGAATCTGCATAAAATCAGGGGAAAAAGTGACATGAAAGGCAACTCGAATGGCCAAGTCTTCATCGAGGTGGGTGGCAAACCGGTAAATGTTCATCACCTTTTCATAGGTTTCGGACTGGGCTTCTTTTGAAAGGGGAAGCGGGCAAGTGCCCTCGTAGAAACACTCGTCTTCGACAAAGAGGCGAAAACGATAATATTCAGGCCCCTTCGGTGGAGGTGGTGAAGATGAGGGATTGGCTTTACAATCGATCCACACAGATCCGTCAGCATGGGTCTGAGCTTGAAATTGGTTTTGAGAATCGACCAAGAGGTAGGACGCTAAGTCTTTCACCCTCTCCACACTTCGATTGACTGTTGGTTTGACCCAAAACCCTTGACGAATGCCTTCAACCAGCAAAGCCGCATTCAGAGCAACGTCTTTATCCCCCGTGTCTTTCAATAAAGTTTTGTACAAGACTGATGAGTGGGCCTGACCCATTTATTGTATATCATCAATTCTTCTTCCACCGTTTCCCACACTCTCTGCATTCGTAAAAGTCCGTCATGGCTTCATCACCCGAACGGATTTGTTTTTGAATCTTAAAGACGTCGTAAGACTTACAGTCTCGGCAACGCACCGATGCATGGGCCTCAAGGTTGTCCTCCTTTGCACGTTTCTGAATAAAATCGGCTTTATCATTCAAATTGGTCTGAAAGGTGGCAATCCGTTTTCGGGTTTGTAAGCGTTCTTGTTCTTCCTTTGTGGAGTGTGCTAAGGCACGGTTGTCTAAAAAGGCGAGGTCCCACACGTGGTAGGTCTTTAAGAGGTATTCTCCATTCTGCTGAATGTTGTGGTATAGTTGGCCCAACTTTTTTCGGTAGACAAAGGGGTCTGACTTGGAAAACACGAGGATGCAACACTCAAGATCTCTCGCCTTTTTCTTCACCAAGGCATCATCATAAAGATCAAACCCTCCAATGGTGGATGTCAATTTTTCACGGGTCGAAAGCCTCATCGGGGCATCAATCTCGGTCACCTTGGACCCTAAAAAAATCATCTTTTTGATATGCTTCTACTTTTCATTCATTTCATTTCAATATATTTTTTAATTAATCCGAATAGTCATCATCATCCGAGTAGTCGTCCTCATCCCACTCCTCCGACTCGTCAGACTCCGAGGGAGAGTAATCGTCCTCCTCGTCTCTTGACCGTTTGGGAGAAGGCTCCGACTCATCCGACTCCTCAAGCAACTCACGCTCCGCATAAGCCGTGCCAATCTTCTTTTCGAGATTGGTGATGCGAGTTCTCAGAGACTTTTCCTTCTTTTCCGCCTTTTCGAGCTCGAGTTCGGCAATCCGCTTCTTATCGGCCGATTTTGCCTTTGAGAAGGAAGCCTTCGCGTCATTTAAGGCTTTTTCAGCTCCGGCGTATTGACCCTTTGCCGTTTTCAGTTGACCCTCCCACTTTTCCACATCGCCAAAGACTGTCTTATGGGCATCTTCAATGTCGTTAATCTTTTCTTGAATAAGCCTCATGTGGTTGACCACATCCTCCTCCTCTTCCCTCAACGATCGCAAAGTTTCCTTATCCGACTTTGAACATGCCTTAATGTCCGCCTTTAAGTCCTTCAGGGCTTCCTTACACTCTTCCAACTCCTCGTGGTATTCATCATAGAGTTGGGCAGACGTCTTTTTTGCACGGCGAGGCCTCAACTCGCGTTTTGTGGTGAGGTCATTGTAGTTGGCCTGTAACTCTTTCAAAAACTCGGCCTCTTCATCTTTTAGTTCCACTCTTGGTTCTTTATCTTCCTCGACATCCGAGTTGACAACAAACCCATCATCCTCATAATCGTCATCTCCGAGGTGAGACGCAGTGTCTGAGACCTCTGAATCTGAGTCATAGTACTCTGAGTCTGACATATTTTTTTGTTGATAATCATGGATTAGTTTCTTGACAAATCAACGCATCCAATTTTTTCATCTCATCACACTATGCTTCAATCGTTGCCCCATCGTCAAAGTAGTCATTCATCAAACTCTCCAGCAATGCTGCCGTCTTAGGAGGGTGATCCTTCACTGACTCCTCATCCAAAAGGTCGACAATGCCGGCCTCCTCAAAGTCAATAGTCAACTCATCGTTCAGGGTGAGAAGGTCGTTGACCATCAAAAGGCACTTGTAAAAGATGGACTTGGAGGGGAGTTTCATAGACGAAACCACGGCCTTAAACCAGTTAAAGGCCCGAAACTTTTCCACCAGAGTAGGAACGGCATCCTTCCGAAAGTCAATGATGTGGTTAAAGAGGTAGCAGAGCTGAAGCCTAACCTCAATGGGACCATGAGCAAAAGACTTAGTGATGATCTCCAAGGTGGAGTCGGCCAAAAGGTGACCATAAAAGGCCTCGTCTCCGGCAATGTTGGACAGAGAAAAAGCCGCTTCGGTGCGAATGGCCTTTGAGGAAGACTTTGCCATGTGCTGGAGAAAGATGGAGATGATGTCGATGCGAATCATCCGCTCCGTCTGGGCCGTCGTCCCCGAGCAAAAGTTCCCAGCGAGACGCAAAGCAGGCAGGGCACACGAGGGTGAGGCCATGAGACCGGGGTTGGTCAGCCACGAAGCAATAAAGGCCATCCACATGGCCTGAGAAGCCAGAAACTCGACTCGTGAAGAGTCGTCCGTGTCGTCAAAGGTCAAGTGACGCAAACACCACATGACCGACTCGAGGGTGGATGATCCAAGGCCGGCACGGAGAGCTCCCTTATCAAAGACAATCGCCTCCATGACGGGAAGTCCCCAAGTTTTTGCCCACTCAAAGAGGGGAGGGTGCTCATTCGTCTCGGATGCCATGTTGGCACAAAGCCAGGTGAGAGAATCGAGTTCCTCGTGGGCCATGGAGGGGCGGGCCAGAAGTTCCTTTGTGTAGGACATGAGGTTGGGGCCAAAGTCGGGAATGGCCGCGAGGGCAAGGCGGTAGGATCCAGATTCTCCGGCAACATTGCCGAGCAACCAAATGACTTGGTCACGGATAATGGCAGAAGGGGACTTCAAGCAAACAGACACTACGTGGAGGATGAAGCCCGGTTTGGTTGCAACAATGCCAGTGTGGTCATCAGTGGATGCAAGGTTGGAGAGAATCCACAAAGCGTCACAGACCGCCTCGGGGTTAGGATGCTTCACGTAGGCAAAGATGATGTCAAGGACTTGGGTCCCCGCACTCAACAATGCATCAAATGATGCTTGTGGAGATGCCACGTAACGTCGAAGAGCCTTCAAGGCATGGACTCGGTCGGGACCGTCGGGAAGGGAGTGAAGGCGCATGATGACCGACGGGACTTCGTCAAGAGAGGGAACGGGAATCGTTGAAGGCGCATCTCCCTTAGATTCTTCTACGAGGTCAATGGATGGTGATGTGGGTATACGCTGGCGCCTGCGCTTGGCAATGGCCTCTGCCTGTTTTTTCTTTCGAATCGCCATGGTTGCGTCAGCACGTGCTTGACGGGCACGAGCTGGGTCAAGCCCTTTCTTATAGGCTTGGCGTCGACGGGATGCAATGTCGGTCGTTTCCATCTTTTGGAGAAAAAGTGATTTATACAAAAAGGAAGAAATGAAATTTGTGCTTCAAAAGGATCACAATTTCATTTGACACACACACACATGTCAAACTCTCGTGCTCCCCCGTTTGAGTCAAAGGGAAAGCAATGGACCGAAAAGTATCGACCCCCCACCCTCGCAGACGTGAAGGGTCAAGATGCAGTTGTGAAAGCCCTCAGCACAAAGGAAGATTTGCCACACCTCTTATTTCACGGACCTGCAGGCACGGGGAAGACGTCGACCATTTTAGCATTTCTGAGAGAACGGTACCCAAGGGATTGGGGCCATCGAACCCTCATTCTCAATGCCTCGGACGAACGTGGCATCAATGTGGTTCGAGAAAAAGTAAAGGAATTTGTAAAGGTGAGAGCTTCCTACCATCGCTATGTGATTCTGGATGAGGCCGACTCCTTAACAATGGATGCCCAATCAGCGCTCCGCCGCATCATTGAAGGGTCGGAGGGTGCATCGTTTTGCCTTATTTGTAACTACCGTGCCCGTCTCATTCCTCCTCTTCAGTCACGGTGCTTTGTCTACCAATTTGAACCCCTTCCTGTTGAAACGACTGTGGCGACCTTAAAGGAGATTGGGGAGAGGGAAGGTTTTGTGATTGAAGACGATGCAGCCATCTACCTCTCGGAGAATACCAATGGTGACCTTCGCCAAGCGATTACAATCTTACAAAACTCCATTGTGGGTGAAGAGCCAATCACCCTTCAAACCCTGCATTGGACCATGGATCACATTCCTGATGACCTTTTGAAGGAGATTTCAGACCGAGTATTGGATGCACTGTCTCTCACTGAAATGAGGGAAATTTGGCATCGGGTGGAAAAGGAAGGATTTGACTTGGTGCGCCTGTTGAATCGATGGGCCGATTATTTGGTGACCACCGAAGAAGACTTTCCTTTTGTTTTGATCAACGGCATCTCTCGCATGCTCCACCAAATCTCTCTTGGTGCTTCCCCCTATCTTCAGTTTATCAACTTGAATTGTAATCAACTCTAATCTAGACGAAAGCGTTAACTTGAGTATTAGAATGGTGTCAGAGTCACACAATTGCAAACATGTGCAATTGTGACCGTGAACATTCTTGGTGTTATGCCTGGTGTTGGGAACCTTTCTGTACGGGGAAAGGAAACCAAGCGCTTACGACGAAAGAGTGCCTCTGTTCCTTATTTCTCTGGATTCCTTTCTTAGGTGTTCTTTCTTGGGTGATTTGCACCTACTACTACCTTTCGGAAGGCGAGAAGCACACCTTTGTCGACGTGTCAAGATTTTTCTTCGAAGTGGTTGGCATCTTGACGATTGGGTTCCTAACCCTTTTCCTCATTCCACTTTGCAACAAAATGGACTGATTCGTTTCGCATCAGTTGAGAAATCCATCACAGTTTTGCATCTTAGATATAAAACGTATGTCCTCCTGGACCCAATCGATCCAAACCATCTTTCAACTCTTTCATGGGTCCTCCGGGGCCCTGAAGGGAGGGGCCTCTGGCGAGGGTTCCTCCCGGTTTTGGAATGGGGCGACTATGGACGAGCTCCTGGAGAAGCAGGACTGGTCGAAGCTGATGGAGCACTTGTACAAGGTCCTCGATTCCCACAGGTGCCGTGAAGCGGCCGATTGGATTAAGATTCATGCCGAAGGCGGCCACGTTGCCCTCCTCTACATCTACTTGAGGAATGGCGTCAAATACATTGGGCGACGGGTTCTCCGCACCCAAGAATTTAATTACTGGGTCAAGATTTGGGTTTTCCTCACCTTTCGATGTGTGGAGGACTCGTTGACCTGCTCAAAGGTGATGGGTCTCAAAAAGACGAATGAATGTTTAGCCCTCATCCAAAAGACGATGGGGTGGCTTTCCGCCTACGAGGCCTTTGGTGAATGGCCAACTCCCAAAGAAATCTTAGGTGACATGGCGAGGGGCGAAAAGCCCTTTGCCTCCCCTGCATGGATCCCTGGGTTTGAGGTGGCAAAGGTGGGTCACTCGGTCTACTTTGACACGGGGGCGCCAGACGTGCTGAGGGCATGCACCCACAACGGGGCCCACTTTTCGGCGACCCAAGCCGAGATTCGCGAGGGTCTCCTCAAAGAAATGGCCGAGGTGGAGACCTGGGAGGCCTTTATGAAGGTGATTCACCGTAAATTGTTGGATGTATAATATATATTTTATAAAACTCTATTTCCTGTATATCCCTTTCCCTTCTTTGGAGTCCTCCAATCCTTTCCATAACAATGTTGCAGTTTGGCCTCACAGTCATTTGGGAGATGTAGAGTCACTCCATTCCACAATCTCTCATTGAGTTTTCCTTGGACATTCAAACATCGACTCCATTTGATCCGCTCCCAAGTATCGAAAAAGTTTCCTTCCTTATCAATGGTTGCCATGTAAAAATCAATCGATGCAAAGTTGGGATTCTCAATCGTCTTTACAATTCGTTTTGAAGAGTGACTCAAGTCGAAATTATTCTCTTTTAAAATTTTCAATAAGACCTCATGATGGGTTTCATCCATGATGTCATCATCTTTGTCAATACATGAGTTTCCTCGGACAATCCCAAGAAGGGTTCCATACCCAATAAACCAATTTTTAATCTTATGCTTTTGAAGCAGGTTGACAATGTATGTTAAGGTGGAATTCAGCTTTGATTTGGAGGTTGGTCTTCCCGCTCCCGAAGGACGTAGGCAAAGAGTTTTCTGACAAACCTTTGACTGAGACGATAGAACAATGGTCAGCCATCCAATGGAAAAGAGGATGAGAATCGAGAGGACGATAATCAGAAGTTTCATTTTTATTGAGTGGCCTCAGAACAAAACTTTTCTCTCCAAAAATCTAAGAAGAGTCTTTCAAAATTCCATGATTTGGCATGAAACTCTTTATGAATCCGTTCCATCGATTCATTTGTGACTTCCTTATAGGACTTTACCACCCAAACCGGAAGATCTTTAAATAACTCATCAGAGGTTTGAGACCCAATCACAACAGGAATAGATCCCACAAGCAACGACTCCCAATGACGATGACAATCATACCCAAACCCTGGGGGTGAAAAGACGAATTGGTGTTCTCCTAAAAGAGTGAGAAAATCTTTCAATTCGAGTTTATCTTTTGGCTTTACAATCATGTCGGTTGAAGAGGTGAGAACTCCTTCATGATGTTTTCGTCCCGGAGCGTCACCAAGGGCAACAACTATCCCTTCCTTCTTTGGTCGATCCCAATTCTTTTGAACCTCTTTTGCATTCTTTGCGAAACTTAAAAAGATGTTCCGATTTCGCGTTTTATCCTCACCGTAAAGGTCATACGAATGGTACTGCCACTTTGGTCCAATTGGTATGACTCCAAGTCGGGGTGAGGAGTAGAGAGCATTCTTTGCATAGATCTTCTTTAACATGGGATGACTATGAATGAGACGGTCTTCTTCAGATTCTTTTTGTCTTGGTGTATTGTGGGTTGAATTGGATGCAAAGACGAGAATCACAGGAGTTGATCGTTGGTGAAGAAGACGTTGAAGATTTGAGAATGAAAAGAGGTCGGGACGATTGTCAACAAAGACGATTGGTTTTTCGGTTTTCCATCCATTTTGTGAACTTGCTTTTTCATCAACGACTTCTGACCATCCATCAATTGAGCAAAAGGGATAGGATGAATTTTCTCTGTTTGGTTTTCTTGACGAAGGTCGACAAAAAATGACCAAAAGACTGATGCAGACTATCAAGGCAATCAGTCCAACAATAACCCACAAAGTAGTTTTAGACATTTATTATACAACCAAAGCTTTTTTGACTCCATCTTTCTTGTAATCAAACTCTAAGGCAGACACAGAATAAAGAGTCATTCCTGCGTTGTATTTCGGATGATCGGGTGGAAGTTGGTGGATTGAAAGATGCGACCCTTTCTTTGGTCTTGACAGGCACCAATATTCAGCTTTCATTCGTGGATGGTTTGGTGCCGTCATTGGCTTTTCTGACCAACATGCATTTTCACCCAGATGATCCAAAGTGCTAAGATGGTTTGTCTGGGCCCACCAAAAATTTCCCGAGTAGTGGTTTTCGCCAATCAAATGAACCCCGACAGTGGAATATGAATCTAAAAAGTGTAAACACTCTTTGTAGTGACCCACAAGAAAATAGAGCATGTACCGTCGCCATTCATCCGAGTTGGAATCCTTTGGCCGAGAGGTTCCCTTTGTATGGATGTAAAGAACCTTTTTATTTGGGTTTTCCTTTGCAAAATTATGCAGATGATGAAGGGTGGGACACTCGTGCAACCTCACATCTTCATAATCCTCAACACATTCGTGATCCAATCCATTCATCAAAGGTTCAACTTTTTCTTTGGGTCCTCCAACTACACAATAAAAAATCTTGGCATGTTTGGCGAGACCTGACGATTTGAGTAGGTCCAATTCTTCCTTTAAAATCTCTTCCCAGCGTCTAAGGAGGGCAATATGAATCCACACATAGACTCTTTCATTCTTGTGCGGATATGACTTTCTCTTTAAACCAAAATATAAACTAAGAACTACACATAATATTAAAATGCCAAGTATAAGAGCAATTACCCAAGGTTTCATTTTTTCTTAAGGAGGACAATGATGAGAATAAGAATAGAAATACAACATTCTTTGATTGCACTTTATTTTTCCGTTCGCCAAGTTCCGAAAGCTTTATGTGAGATGATTCCCTTCATTGGCACGTGAGGAATTTTCAGTTTATGGCCAATCGTTGTCACAACATCCGGACCCGTTGTAAACAAGACTGCACTATTTGATTGGTTTCCTTCATGTTTTTTCACACGACGAAAAGCTTCCTCAATTGATTGTTTCAACCATTCGCATTTTGGTTTAGCATAAAAAGCAAAATTGGCAATTCTTACTGCATGCTCAACCTTTCCCTCAATTGTTAATCTATCTTGAGCGTTGATATGTTCTGTAAACCCTAAACAGCCCTGATCTTTCCCCAATTGATTAAATTTTGATTCGACAAACCAGTGAGAGCTCTTTGATACTGGAACACAATCTAAATCACAATACATGTCACCAACCTTATGAATAACCACATAACGAGCAATGTCTGCTTTTTGAATGGGTTTAAGTGTCATGTATGTTTTCATTTCTGAAGGAAACTCTTCTTGAATCAACTTTAAACACTCTTCAGGACTCCAAACCTTTGTTGTTGCTCCAATAGATTCCCAAGCTTTGACAGTGTCTGCCATTTTCTTTGGCATTGGTCCATCAGACCACATTCCAAAAATAAAATGCACATGAAATGGATTCATTTCATTGATTTTTTGGAGACACATTGGATACTTTTGAGCATGAAACCCTTGCTTTAATCCAGCTTTGTCGCTCTCAGAAAAGGAATTGTCCATATGAAGATCAAACCAATTGTTTTGAATCGAAATCCCATTTCGAAGAAGTGTCGAAGCTAAAACAATATCATCTGATCGATCGCATGGAAAATGCAAAGATATGTTTTTAAGATTTTGGATAATGGATGGAGAGAAGATGGACATGGGATAAACCACTCCCCGATAACCTTCAAGATAGGGGATGTGTGGAAGATTCAAATACTCTAATCCCTTTGACTGCGATGGACAATAGACTTCGTTTGAAAGGCAATGTTTATCCCACATTTTAATCAACTTATCAACATGACCGTTGTGATAGACAATGTCATCATCTAAAGTCACAATTACAACGGGTCTTTCTCCGTTCATATTTTGATGGGTCTCCACTGTTGGAAGCAACTTTGTAATGGGACCTAAGTCTTCACACCGATGGATATGGATTTTTGAATGATATGCATTTGGAATTTGTGGATAAGCTTCCTTTGTCCTCTTAAATTTAACTGGAATATTGAGTTGAACCTTATCAATGGATGGATTAGAATCAATAAGTCTTCCGATGTTTTTAAAAAGGAATTCGCTTCTCCAGGGAACATTGGTCATTGATAAAATGACAATTGGGTGCTTCCTTTGTTTCTTCTTACAGTAGGTGACAATGAGATAAACGGCCAATATAAATATAATGATTGTAAGAACAATAACCACGTACTTCCAAAGATGCATTTATTTAGTAACCTTTGATTTTTTCTTTAGAAAGACAATGATCAGAATGAGAAGACCAATACAACCAAAAATGATGGTAAAGATACCCCACAGGGGTAACCTTTTGCTTGACTTCACTCCTTCTATATCAACTTTACACTTAAACTTTCTCCCAAACCAGTAATTCTGGTTTCTCAAGTCTCTGACCAAAGTAGGATCCCACTTTCGATATGTTTTTGGTCTATTTTTACCGTCAATCCTTTCATACTCTTTCCAATTGACAAAAGTCTTTTTATCAACAATCACTTGGTCATGAAATTCTTGAGACCCAAGAAGGTGAAGCAAAAAAGTTCCCAAAAAATGTTCATCGACAAAGGGAACCTTACGAAAGGCGCGCAGCCACTGGTGAAGGTCCTTTGATTCGACAATGGCCCGGACATGTTCCCTACATAAAATGATCCATGTGGGGTGAAAAATCCAAGCTTCTTTGGGAATCTCCAATCCATCCACAAAGGTTCGTCGGTGGCCATGTTCGGATTGGGGATGGTGGTGAGTGACCCCAACGATTGATTTGCTTCGGGCCTTATTCAATCCCCTTTCAACTTCTTTAAGGGGAGAGATGGGTACACAAGACTCGGAAAGAAAAATAAAGTGAGATGCATTTCCCTTTAAGCCTTCTCTCAAAAGTTCAAGTAGGGCCATCACACATCGAATGTCTCCATGCTCTGGTTGTAGGACTCCCGAGGATTGGGTTAAGATGGCCTTCGAAGGAAGGTTTTTTGGATTCTTAAACTTTGAATGAACATATACTTTGTGAGGCGAATCCTTCAAGTAGGCTTCCCATACTTTACGATGGGGAAGGTCATCAATGATGAGAAAACAAAATGCAATCATTTATTTCTTTTCTGGGTTTAGAGCTGCTAAGGCTTCTTCGGGTGTCCAACGCGCCGACCACGAATAGTGCATGGTGTTCTTAATAAAGTTGTTAAATCCTGCCCGAGTCTCTGCCTGATAGGCCGGATCAAGTTTTTGAAAGACAAAGCGCATCGTGTTGGCGAGCTGAAAGGTGTCGTACTTTTTAGTGAGGTTGGCCGTGTTGAGAATGAAATGACTTGGATGATCAGGGTGAGGCTTTAAAAGTTGACCCAAGTCTGCGACACATCGTTGGATACGGTAGGTGAGTAAATTGACGGGAGAATGAGAAAGCTGAGGTGAAGCCGCCTTATCCTCTTCAAAGTGAGGAGAAAGACCAATAAAGCCTGAATCGGCCTTTGCAAAATACTCATTGCGGAGGTAGACAGCGTAACGATCTCGAATCACGTCACCCCTTGTAAAGTCGTACAAAGACGTGAGGTTGACACGAATGTGTTCCAAAACACCCGCAGTGACAGGTGAGGCATAGGTCTTTGCATTCTCCACTAAGGCATCCCAATCTCGTTGATCAGGCATGCCTCCCTTTGAGGATTGAAAGAATTTCCAAATTTCATGCCGAAGACCATCATGGAGACTAGGATTGCGAAGCAAGCTCTTAACAGGGCCTTCAAGGAGGGCTTTAATCTTATTGCCGTAGTAGCAATAGAGAAACCATTCCGGTGGCCAATTGGAAAAGATGTGGGAAAAGGAAAGGTGGATCGAAGGAGGATAGGCCTGAAAGGAAAGACCAAAATCAATAAACTTTGCCTTATTTTCCTCCGGACTAAAGACGGTATTGTCCAGTTGAATGTCAAAGTGAACAAACTGCTGACTTGACATAATCACCACGCCCTTCCACAAATCACGGAACCCAAGCCATGCGTCTTTTGAAACATAAATGGGGTCTGGAGATTTTTCGACGTCCTTTACAATTGACGCGTAGGAAAGACCGGCAAAGGGAAAGTAGAGAAGAGACGCATTTTCATAGGTTGTCGGACGTTTGATTTCTCGCATGCATTCACTCTCCCAAATTTTCTTTAGCTTTTTAATCACCAACGGTTCATCCATAAAGTCTTTCAAGTTGCATCGTTTCAAAAGAGGAGGATGAAAGGCTCCCGTGGGGTCAAGGTGGTCAATGATTCGTGCCGTCTCTTCTTCCTCATCTGCGGCATCCTTTGAAAGAAACTTTACAATCAACTTTGTTATGTCTGCTCTGGGAACGGATGGGAGACATGAGGGAATGAAAAACCCAGGAAAGTACACACACCCTGAAGCTCCAACCCCAATCTTCCGGTGAGGCTTTCCAAAGTTTATCAGGGGCTGAAAGGGTTTTGACTTTCCATAGATGCATGTGGAGTGACACTCATTTCTCGCTGCACATTCTTTTGCTTGGACATACATAGAGATCTGGTGGGTGAGATCCTCCTCGGATAAGAGATACCATTCCGGATTCACTGCATGCAAAAATTTGCCAAACTGTACGTCAGTCGTAATGCCCAAACACCGAAAAAAATCAGCACAATGGTCACATGAGGGAAGGGAAACTGAAGACCCAGAAAGATCTAAATCACCATCGGATTCTTCCATTTATTCTAAAGTATCATTAATTATAAAGAAAATACGAGTTTCATGAGAAATAAAAAGTTCCACGAGTCAAAGGGTGTGGGGTTGTTAAGGTCTGCAATGGCCGTCATGGCCGAGTAGAGAGAGATGGTCACTTGGTTTTGAGAAAGCCATCGAGTGCGATAGGCACGACCAATGGGAACTTGAGGAGATCCGTCGTCATTGCCAATGGAACTAATGGGAGTTCCATCCCATACATGAGTTACACCGTTCAACTCAAATTCTTCACCCTCCTCTGGAAGACGATCTTTCAAACGTTCCCAATCCTCTTCAAAGGATGCACCAGTCCCATCGTGTTCGGCCTCAAACTCTTCTTCAGTGATGTGGTTGGAGAATTTATAAGTCATGCCAAAGAAAATGGGGTGGTAGGCATAAGAAGAAAGTTCTCGAAAGTAGGGTTTGTCGTCAAGCTCACGAATAAAAAAAGTGTTTAATCCAACTCCCTTTCTGCTCAACCAAAAGTCGCCTGACCAAAGCATTTGACGGATAGCCAGAACCTTTGGTGGAGGAAAATCCTCGCCCTCAGGAACATCAAGATCCATTTGAAAGTCAAAAACAATAACGTCCTCTTGAAGATGGGTTCCAAAGGACATGGTGGTGAGAACCCAAGTGGTGTCTTCAAAGGAAAGGGCTCCCTTTTTAGGAAGCCACAGCGAAAAGACTTGAGGCGGACCTAAGGAGGGTGCGTCGTCGACAATGCCAGGGGAAGAACGAAAAAAGGTTGGTCGAGTCCGACGGATAAAGAGTTTTGGGTAAGTCGTCAGACTGGAACTCTTTATGGGGTAAAAGGTCGAAGGAGGACGCTCTGCAATGTAATAATCACTGGTTAAACGAAGTTCTACAGGAAAACTATGGACCGTCATGATAAAGAATCCACTTAAGAGTTGCTTCAAAAAATGAAGAAGGGTCATTTTTGTTTCAAAGTAGGCACGGTTTTCACTCCCAATATTGCTGTTGGGAGCGATGAGAAGGGAATAGAAAATGTCAAAGACGTAGTCATGTGAGGGAAGGACCGAATGAAGGACATCAAAGCGCGGATGGTCCGTATCCAAAGGAATCAAATCTGAGTTTAATCGGAAGGAATGCTTAAACTTTGGAAAGAGGAGAATGACGTCTTGAAAAAAATGAAAGGATGTGCCAATCCTTTCAGAGACCAAAGAAGTTGCGAGGCCAACACGGGCCCGGATATCGAATCCAAAGGGAGGCGACACCATGAGAGGGATGATGGACGTTGAGTAACTTCGGTAGACAAACCCCGACTGTTGGTAGGTGGCGAGAAGACGTTCGATGGTTTCTGGGGGATGGGGAAGGAGGAAAGAGAAAATGACACCCTCAACGTCTTGAGGGAAAAACTTTGATAAGACACGGAGAGAAAGGATGAAAATGTAAGAGGCCATCGAGGTGCGTTGGTCGGTCAAGTCTTTAGTTGACTCGTCAATGAGAGTCTTAAAATGCCTCTCAAACTCTGTCCAATGGGGAACCTTTTCCTTCTCGCGAATCTTTCCAATTGCACGACGCCTTTCCACATATCGAGACTTTGTACCACGGAGGTTTTGTCTGTGCTTCTTGTAGGCTTCCTTTTTTCTGCGACGTGCTTGGTAAAAATTTTCCTTTGAGGATGTCTGCATGAGAGGATGGACAACTTTTTAAAGTGAATCTGCAAATCGATTTTCACCAAACAAAAGGGGAGCTTGGATGGAAAAGGACGGCCTCTTCATTCTCGATGCTAAGCAAAGAGAAGTGACGACCCCAATGACGTGAAAGATGCCAAACAAAGTCATCGCGGCAATGCCGATAAAGCCGAACCAATCTTGGTAGTAGAGGCACTGGGTGTCCTTCTCAAAGCCAAAGGGGTTGTGGGTCCACATAAAGTAGAGGAAAGAAAAGCCGTAGAGGAACCAACAGGCCAAAGCCACTGGTGAGAAGCGACCCCACACCGAACCATACATGTCGTGGTCTTCATTGGCGTTGGGGCGCTTGGGTCCGATTGCTATGTTGATGAGGTAGACGGCTGTGAGACCCATGTGGAGAAAGAGACCGAGGCCGTCCTTCGAGGTGGAGCATGTTCCAGAACCCCCAACAATAATGAGGGTCCAAGCCCAAGCAAACATGCTTGGTACGAATCGTAAGAAGACTGAGCAACAGGTGGGTGACATGATTGAAAATGTGATGTGCACTGGCTGATACATTCGTTTGGAACACTTACTTTAATAGGTTTCCATGGATCCCTTCAACCAAGCACAGATTGAGAAATGTGCAGCCCAAGCGAAAATCCTCTTGGATACCCTCTCCCCAAAATACCAAGCC
>Ga0180432_10001929_pt1 | contig 31869 bp, 27 predicted proteins | sample SS_ome_10_FD_132414 | JGI IMG/M metagenome (GOLD analysis project Ga0180432, IMG submission 132414) | Hypersaline lake sediment archaeal communities from the Salton Sea, California, USA - SS_1_MS_2 metaG | ecosystem: Environmental > Aquatic > Non-marine Saline and Alkaline > Hypersaline >...
ATATTTTAAAGTATATTGAACAAAAATTCGGCCTCACTAGCGAAGAGCGTCAAATTATTATCCGTACACTCCCGGTACAACTGCAGCCTACTGGGCAGCAAACCCCAGCGCTCCATGTTCGACATGGCCCTCGAATCGTTTAGAGTAGGCGAGCCCATTTTGGGCGGATTTAGGAGCGGGGGCGGCGGACCCATACCACGGCGCTCCGGCGCCGAATTTTTTCGGCACCGCAGCCGCAGTCGACCCCGAAACGGCAAACTTCAGCAAGCTCGAAGCCGAACTTCAGCATGCACTTTTCGGTGTCGTCGCTGATCGGCTTTCCTTCGCTCCCCCGGGAGGGGCGCAAGTTTTGTGTGTAAGTGATGACAACCCCGCCCCGCCGGGCCCGGTCACCGCGGACGAACTCGCAGGCCTTCTCCAGGTACGGCTGCAGGAACTTGTCAAGCCAGGAGTTGTACGACTGGTACTTGACGATCGACTGGCGGCAGTCGTCGGAGTACTTTTCGAGGTCGAAGAAAGGAGGAGACAGGATGGCCACGTCGTAGGCTTCCCGCGGCGGGGCGTAGTCCTCGGCCGGGTCCCCGGCCAGCGCCACCTCAGTGTCCGGCGCGGCGGACGCGAGAAACCCGCTGAGCGCCGTGTAGCCCTCCTGAAGAGCCGGGTTGGGGTCGGTCCCGTGGTAGCACTCGGCGCCGGCGGCGGCGGCGGCAACCGCCCGGTCCCCCCAGCCGGCTGACAGGTCGAGCACCCGCAGCTTTTCCCCGCCGAACCGGCGGAGCAGCCAGACGGCGAACGCGGGGTTGAACAGGTTGCACTCGCGCCCGGCGTCGTAAACCTGTTCGCGCTGCTCTTCGGCAGACCCGGCCAGCCGCCCGGCCGCGGCGAGGCGCTGAAACTGCTCGAAGGGGGACACGTGGTGCCCGAACCGGGCCTGGATCCGGGGGCGTTCCGTGAAATGGTTCGAGATCCCGTCGGCGGCCCGGTGGTCAGAGGGGTAGGTGCGCACGAGCTCGCTCCCTCCGTCGCTTTGCACGGCCTTAAGGTTCGCAAACATGACCTCGGGCGCCGGGAGGCTTTTCGACCAGAACGGGAAGTCTTTCAACGCCTTCCCGTGGCCGGGACGGCCACGGGCAGTTTTTCGGCGGCATCCGGGCCCGCCACGGCCGCGGTCCGTAGCAGAGGAAGCCAAGTCGCTGCCGACATCCATGGCGGAAGCGGCCTGAGGCGCTTTCTGGAAAAGTATACCCTTTCCGTCGGGTTCAAATGCCGCCGAAGCGCCGCCCGGCCCTCACCCTCGTGCTCCTCGCGGCCGACGCGGGGGGAGGGCTGCTCAGCGCCGACGGCGGGGCCCCTCTCCTCACCACGGTGCGTTCGCCGACCTTCAACGCCTACGTCGGCCGGATCTTCGCGGGGCGCCCTGCCGCCGCCCCCTGGCGCGGCCGGGCGACGCCGCCGCCCCCGCCCCTCTGCGTGCTCGAAGCCGGCCACCACGCCGCCCTCGGCCGACCGGCGGCCCACTTGGGCGCCGAGTGCGTCCCGGTCTCGCTGGAGGGCGGGGCCGCCTCGCCGGGCGCCCTCCGGAGCCGGCTCGCCGCCCAGCCGAGCCGCCGCGCCTACGCGCTGGCCGGGCGCGAGCTCTGCCAGGCCCTCCTCACGAGCGGCCTCTTCCAGGTCCAGGACATCCACGTGACCCTCCTGCTTCCGCCGGCGGAGGAAGGCCGCGCGGCCGAGCCGCCCCCCGCTGACGGCTGGCCTTGGCTCACCCAGCTCCGGGCCCGCCGGGCCGGGTACGCCCTCGCCACGGTGATACGCGAGCAGGCCGCCGGGCGCCGCCCAGGGGTCGCGCCCGGCCGCCTCCAGCACGAGCGCTGGGTGCCGGCGGCTGAGGCGTGCACCATCTTGCCGGCAGTCTTCACGGTGGATGGGCGGCACTACCCCCGCCTGTACACCCGGCAGACCTGCGACGCGGACCTCTGGGAAGCGATAGGTGGAGCGCCGCTGGAGGACGTCCCCGCGGCGCTCGCCGCCGCGATCGGAGAACCCCAAGAAGCCAGCGGCGGCGCCCCCACCGCCGCCAGCTGGAAGCGCCTGCTCACCCGCGCAGGCCGCCGGGAGGCCGAAAAAGCCTCGGAAGGCCGCCTCCTGCTCTACCCCGCCTGCACCCTGGTCGACGGCGACGAGGTCCTGTTGTGCAGCCCCGGCCTTAGCAAGGCCCTCCCCAGGGCCTTCCCCCTCCCCGGCGGGGACCGGGACCACTACATCCAGTACTTCCTGGGGAACCTGCGCAACGAGGACGGAGTCTTGGTCCGGACCCCGGCCCGCTGGGAAGGAGAGACTCTGTACCTCGCCACGAAGGGGGGCGTCCGGCCCCTGGTCCTCCTGGAGGGCGGCCGGCGGCTCCCCCTCGACGGCTGCCCCGCCGGCCGCGACTACGTGTGGTGCCTCTCGACCAGCTCGCACGCGTTCATGGCCGACCCCGTTTGAAACGAGCCGGCCGAAACAAAATGCGGGCCCCGGCGTTGCTCAGCAGCGCCCGGCAGAATTTCAGCTTGCTTGCGTACCTCGACCTTTACGAGCAAATTTACGCCGTTTCTCCAGTTGCGGCGACCGACGCCGACAGCGAAGGGGACAACCGCTTCCATCGCAAAAAAACAGTGCAGGCTCTTGCGCTCGCGGAGCACTGGGCCACCGCGGCGCTCTTGCCCCCCCATCGCAACAGATCCTGCACTTTCGGGGAAGCGCTCGATAACTTCACCGCCGAAATCAAAAGGGCCGTCGGCTTTTACAACCTTCTCACCCCCAGGGGTAAAAATTTGCACAGCAGCTACGACCTGCCCCGCCGCCTCGCATCCTTGCTCCGCTTCGGAAAAAGCGGCCTGCGTCACGACTCCGAGCTTTACCTGACCCGGGACGGCGTGCAGAGGCTCCCCACCCCTCTCCTTGAGGAAGACACTCAGGTCCGCCGCGGCTGGCTCGGGGTGGAGATCTGTGAAGCCATCTGCGCGCTGCTCTTGAAAGACCCCCCGGCCCCCCCAGGCCGCGCGGACGTAGTATCTCGTCTTTCAATCTACCCCGAGGCGTGCCCAACCTGGCCTGACCCAGCGCCCGCCTCCGCCGCTTCGCCTGTCTCCCCGCCCGCCCCCCTCCGCTGAGCATGCCGCCGCAGCTCAAGGCCGGCACCCGGTTCGAAGTCCCCGACGGGGGCAAGCACAAGTACGTCGCGCTGGTGCCTGACCCGGACGCCCCCGGCGGGGTCCGCCGGGTCAAGTTCGGCGCCCGGGCCTATGAGCACTACGCCGACCAGGTTCCGCCCGAGCTGGGTGGCGGCCGGTGGGCCGCCTTGGACCACGGAGACCCTGAGCGCCGCCGCCGGTACCGCCTCCGCCACGGAGCCCAGGGCTACCAGACCAGGCGGTACAGCCCTGCCTGGTTCAGCTGGCACTTCCTGTGGTAGCGGCGAGCCGTCTGGGGCCACCTCCGTTTTTGCGCCCCGCCCGTGGCTGAACCTGCACCCCTCACCCTTAATTGAACTGCCGCCCCTGTCCGCAGCGAAAGCTGCCCCTGCCTGCAGCAGGATGGCGGACCGCCGGCCGCCGCCGGCCAACCCGGGCCGTTTCACGAAGGAAGGCTACGCGGTCAGCGGCGCCTGGCTCAAGCAGCGGCTGACCCCTGCCGGCTGGCGGGCGCTCCGGCAGGGCCTCACCGTGCGCGAGAAGCCCCAGCCCGGGGCGCCCCTGGCCGCCATCCGCCACGCCCGGACTTACGAGTGCTTCAAGTACGACAGCGCGACTGACGTCCTCACCCTCCCCCGCCGCCTGGGGACGTTCGTCGACCAGGCGGCCCAGGAGCCGCCCGGCACGTTCGGGGGGGAGCCGGCCCTGGTGCGCCGGCTCCCGCCCGCCGCCTGCGATAGCGGGCTCGAGCTTTACCCTTACCAGGAGGCCTACGTAACCCACCTGGTCGAACGCCGCCTCGGCCCGGCTCAGCGCCGGGCCGGCACCGGCCAGGTGTACGTCCACGTCGGCACCGGCCGGGGCAAGACTTACATGCTCGCCGCCCTCGTGGGGCGGCTCCGCGTGCCGACCCTGGTGGTAGTCCCCACGCTCCTCCTCCAGAAGGACGGGGCCGACCTCCTGGCCGACGTCTACCCCGCTCTCCGGGTCGAGAGGTACTCGAACGACCTCGACCGGCGCCGGGCCCGGTCCGGCCTCCCGCCGGTGACCGCGGCCACCGCGGACGTGGTCTTCTGCGTGGTCAACACCGCCCGCAGCAAGCCCCGCGCGTTTTTCGAAGGCTACGGCCTGGTGGTGTTCGACGAGGCCCACGAGTACCACTCCCCACAAAATTCGAAGCTCCTCTGGAAAGCCCAAGCTCTTTGCATGGTAGGCCTGTCGGCGACCCCCCACGATCGCCCCGACGGCATGGACCGGGTGGTGAGCGGCTTCCTCGGGAAGCCGCTCCCGCTCGAGGAGGTCGTCCCCGCCGGCCTGATCGAGAACATCACTTTCGCCGGCCGGGTCCTGGAGGTGCAGTACTCCGGCCACCCCGACTTCGCCTGCAACGTGCAGGGGGCGAACGGGACGACCTCCGCGATCTGCACCATCGGCGGAGTCGTGAAGGACCCCCACCGGTTCGAGGTGGTGGCGGCGGCGGTCCGCCACCTGCTGGAGCTGCACACCACCCTCGGCCCGGCCGGGCTCGACGAGGCCGGCCTCGGCCCCTTCCGGCTCCCCGACGGCACCGTCACGGTGCGGCAGCACTCGGTGCTCGTGTTCGCCGAGCACCGGGAGTACGCCCCGGCCCTCCGCGACCTCCTCTCTGCCCGGTTCCCCGAGCTCAACATCCTCGACGACACCGGCGCCGAGCCGGTGGTCCTCCGGGGCGGGGCCACCGCCGGCGAGGTCGACGCGGCCCACCGGGCCCGGCTCGTGCTCACCACCTACGGCTACAGCCGCCGGGGCGTCTCGCTCGTCCAGATGACCGCGATGGTGCTCGCGACCCCCCGCCGCAACGGCCTCACCCAGATCTTGGGGCGGATCCGCCGGCTCACCCCTGACCCCGCCCTTCGCAGCGTCCGCCGGGTCGTGGTCGACCTCCGGGACGTCAAGGTCGCCCTTGCGGCCCAGACCTCGGCCCGGCGGCAGGCTTACCGGGCCGAAGGCTGGCCGGTGGCCAAGGTGAAAGCCAACTACACCGACTTCCCCGTGGGCGGCGGGGGCGTGTTCCCTGCCGCAGAGGAAGGGGCAGGGGCTGAGGCTGAGGCTGAGGTTGAGGTTGGAGCCGCCCCGGCAACTTTGGACGATCTGTGAGGCGCCCCCGCCCGGGCACGTTTTTGCCACGCCCGCCAGAAGCCGAACAACGACCAAACGGCAAGCAAAAACAAATCAAATCAAAACAAAACAAAACAAATTGGTGCAAACTTTAAGTGGGCACTACCTACCGCCCTCAAGTTGAGGCTCCCGCAAGGAGCCGTCAGTCTTCCTCATGGATCGCCCCGAGCTCTGGGATGTAAGTTTCAAGAAATCTGCTTGCATTGCCTGGTTTTGGCCGGAAGGGGGGAGGTTTTTTGGTGTCTTTGCCACAGCTGCCAGGATAATTTTCTTTGCCTGAGAGCGCACAAGGAGCTGCAGCCCCTTGGCCTACTCGGACAGTCCCAATCCCAGGGATCCCAAGGAGGATCAAAGAAGATCTCGCGCTTCCAGGGCTGGGTCTGCGTGTAGACGGACTGGACGGCATTGTGGTGGGTGGTATGGTGCACATATTTAAATTCAATTTTGAAGTTTCGGTGGCCCTGGATTGTGTATCGAGAGCTGGCGCTTGGGCAACGCAGAAGTGGTGAGCCCGGGAGGAGGAGAAGGTCGCCAAAAAGTGCCGTCTGGCCATGCTATGTGCAAGAGTTCAGGGCAAAACTTGACAGGGTCTCGGCGGCCTCCCGTTCCAATGCTAGTAAAGACCTTTGGGGGACAGGGGCGGGAGTATTTTTTTGGCCCCGACGGGGCGACGCGGACAAGTTGGACGCATCACCTTGCAGGGCGCGGCAACACCCGCACTCACCCTTTTCACCGCCCGCAGCGAGGGTGAGAGACATTCCGCAGCGTTGGCAGCCGAAAGGGGGGGAAGAATTTTTGGCCGAATCACACTTTCCGGCCGAGGGGGGGGTATGTTTTAGGCCTTCATGGGATCTCTTGTCCAGATTGGAAATGGGAGCAGGACGCGCATTTGCATGGCATTTTTGTCTGTGTTCTCGAAGTTCAATGGTTGAGTTTCCTCTGAAACCGCAGCCGGGTTCGGAGCATGAAAAGAGTGTCATTTTCAGGGGACAACTGTTTAGATGATGGGTGAGCGCGGACTGGGATGGGAACATCATCTTGCAAAAGATGCATCTCTTAAAACCACCGGAAGCGCAAAGTGTAGCGTTAGGAGTTATTGCCCCAGTTCGTGCCCTTTTGCGGCGAAATGTTCCCGCAGGTGCAAGGTCGTTGCCATGTTTTTTGTAAAGTTTGACGGCAGGTGGCGAAGCTTTTCGCAGCCCTGCCGGCTGCGGGTTCCGTCCGGTAAACAACTCAGTGGTACGATTTGTACTGGCAGAGTGGGCACTGTAGGCGGAACAGCTGGAATCTGCGGCGTGAGTAGCGCCAGCGGGGCTGCTGGTATCTGTGAGGTGGGTGGCATTGACGGGGCGGCTAAATCCTGTAGGGCGGGTGGGGGGGCGGCTAACCCCCGCGGGGTGAGTAATGGCGGTGAGATTGGCGTGGGTGCTGTTAGGGGGGTTAAGAGAATCTGGGTGCCCAACGCTGCCAATTTCGGCCGTTCCGGCAGCGGCAGCATTGCCGGAACGTCTAGCGCTGCTAGTATGGCTGCCGCTGCTGGAACGACTGGCACTGCCAGAATGGCTAGTGCTGTCGGAACAGCCAGTGCCGCTGGAAAGGCTGTCGGCGCTAGAGTGCCCGGCGCTGCTGGAACGGCTAGCGCTGCTAGAACGGCCGAAACTACCAGAACGGTTATCGCTGCTGTGAACACCGGCACGGACAATGGCCTCGATTTCTTGCGTGTTGGCTCCAATGCTGGCAGTGCCGACAGAAACATTATTTGCATCAACCTTGGGCCCAACATTACCGCCATTGGGGGGATCGTCAGCATCGCTAGCAACACTGCTGTCACTGACGTAAATGACTGTACCGTCACTGCTGGCGTAACCCTCACTGCGAGCGTAACCCTCACAGCTAGCGGCTGAACTGTCGCCGACGTGGCTGGTGTTGTCCGCGACAACGCCGCTACGTTTAGCCCAGAGCGCACCGCCGCAGGCGCTTCTCTCGCAGAAATATAAAGAGTGGCGGCACAGATCGCGGTAGCTGACGAACTTTTTGCCGCAGTTCAGGCAAACTTTGACGTTCTGGGGCGGAGGGGGGAGGCAGCTCCGAGAGGCCGCCATCTCCTCCTGAGGGGACAGGATTTCGAGGGGCGGGGGGTCAGTGCAATACATTTTCTGCGTCCCTGCCGTCCGCCCGGCACGCCCGCCCGCCGTACATGCTCCCCCGCCCGCCGTTCAAAAAAAACCGCACCGGCGAAAAACGTCTGTGCGGCGTTCCATAGGCGGCGATGGACCGCAACAACACCGACTTCCCGACCGAGCTCGCGGCCTTCCTGCGGAAGGTTCACGCCGAGTACCGGGCCCTCCAGCGGGGCCCGCCCCTCCCCGAGGGCCCGCTGGACCGGGCTCGCCTCGCCCGGGCGCTCAAGTACTACCAGTACCTGGTCTATGAGTACATGGGCGGGGTCCTCAGCCCGGGCCCCGCGGCGGCGAACGACCGCCCCCGGGGACTCCTGCTGTACCACCAGATGGGCCTCGGCAAAACCTTCGACGCCCTCGCGGTCGCGCTCGCGGCCGCAGGGGCGGTGGCAGAGCCGGGACGGCAGCGCCGCCCCCCCCGCCGGGTGATCCTGGTGGCCTCGAAAACCCTCCACGCCAACTTCGAGAAGACGATCGGGAAGCTCCTCGCCCTGGCGGGAGCCGACGGCGGCGCCGCCCGCCGCCTGCGGGCCGCCCTCCACTACGTGACCCTCGACGCCCACAACATGGCCGACCAGGTGCTGGCGGCGAGCTCCCTCCTCGGCGAGCGCCGGCGGGGGGGCGAGACCCGGGGCGCCCTCGACGGGGCGCTCGTGGTCGTGGACGAGGCCCACGCCTTCTTCGGGGCGGTGATCAACTCCCCGGCCCCGACCTCCAACGCCCGCCGTCTCTACACCATGATCATGGAGGCGGCCGACGTGCGGCTGCTGTTCCTCACCGGGACCCCGGCGGCCAAGCACCCCTTCGAGCTCGTGCCCTGCTTCAACATGCTCGCCGGGAAGGAGGTGCTCCCCGCCCAGTACGACGCGTTCATGCGGTTCTACGTTGACGGGGGGGGGCACCGCATGAAAAACCTGGGGCGGCTGTCCAACCGCCTGCTCGGCCTCGTGAGCTACGTGGGGTACGACGTCCCCACGGACGCCGAAGTGTCCGGCCTCGCCGGCCTCGCCTTCGAGGCCCCGCCCGGCTACAAGGGGGCCGCCGAGCTCACCCCGGAGGAAGCTGACTCGGTGGAGGCCCACTACCGGCCGCTCGCCGAGGTGCGGGCGCTGGACGGCGACCACCTGTTCCGGTTCGACGAAAGCGGAGAGTTCGTGGGGCACGCCGCAGTCCGCCCGCTCGGCTCCACGAGCTCGGTCGACGGCCGGCCGCCCCCCTCCGGCCACCGCTGGCTCGAGGAGGTGTTCGTCCGGGAGGGGCGGCGGAAGGAGGGGGAAGGGTCCCGGCTCGTGGCGGCCGCGGCTGGCCTCGGGCGGGTCGCCCTGCTCGCCCGCCCCCCGCTGGAGGGGTTTTACCGCCGGCTCGGTTTCGAGCCGTGCTCTCCTCAGGAAGAGGGGGGGGCGCCCCCGAACCGCGCCAAGGACGGCGACTGGGTGCTTCTGTGCCGACGGGACCGGTTCCCGATCCCCGCCGTGCTCCCCCTTCAGGTGGAAGAAGTGCAGATGTCCGCCCAGCAGTACCGGCAGTACCTCATGGCGCGCGAGAAGGAGGCCGGCGAGGGCGGCCGGCGGGGCCAGGGCGGCGGAGCGGGGCGCGGCTCGGCCCCGCCGCCGCCTCTCGCCCTCCCGGGGAGCGAGCGGGGCGGCGGCTCAACCTACTACGTCCAGTCGCGGATGCTGAGCAACTTCGCCCTTCCCCGGCGCTACGCCAAGACCGGCCGGGTGCTCGACCCCAACAGCATCGCCCAGGTCGACCCCCAGAAACTGCCAGACGACGCGTTCACCGCCGACTCGAGCCCGAAGTTCGCCCGGATGATGGAGAACATCGCGGCCACGCCGGGGCCCTTCATGATCTACTCCCAGTTCACCGGCATTGGCGGCCTCGCGGTCGCCCAGCGGTTCCTCGAGTGCGAAGGGTACGTGCGGTTCCGGCCGGGCCGGAAGACCGGCGGCGCGGCGGCGGAGGGGGGGGCCTCCCCGGAAGGCGCCCGGCCTTCTGCGGAGACTGCGCTGCTGTACTACGACGAAGCCGAGACAGCCGCGGTGGAGCGGGTCGCGGGGGCGCAGTGCTGGCCCGGGGAGGCGGCCCCCCTCCGCCTGACCTATGACGAGCTTCGGGCAGGCGAGGACACCCTGGTGGGGCGCTACCTTCCGTACCGCGAGGGAGAGCGGGGGCGCCCTCCGCCCGCCGTGCGGGCCGCCAACCACCACCGAGGGCAGCGCAAGCTCTTCCTTTCAGAGGTGGGCTTTCTCGCGGCCCAGGGGGCAGCGGCGGACGCTCCCTTCACCGTGCTCTACGCCGGGAGCGCTCCAGGGGTCCACCTCCCTCTCCTGGCCTCGCTGTACCCTGCCGCCGAGTTTCATCTGTACGACCCGGCGCCTTTCTCCCCGGCGGTGCGAAGCCACCCCCGCCTTCACCCGCACCGGGAGTTCTTCACTGACGCCGTGGCGGCCGCCTGGGCCGGCCGGGCCGACTACTTCATCTGCGACATCCGAGGGCACGGGGCGCCCGCGGGCGCCCAAGCCACCTTCCCGGAAGGCGCCCGGGCTTCTGCGGAGGAGGGCAAGGTCCGGCACGAGCAGGGGGTGCTCGCCGACCTGCGAGCCCAGGAGGCGTGGACCCGAACGATCCGCCCGTCCCAGGGCGCTCTCCTCAAGTTCCGCCTGCCTTACCTGGACTCGGAGGGCGCTTTGCTTACCAAGGCCTTCCCTTCAACCCAGGCCTTCCGGTATCTCGACGGCGAGCTGATGTGGCAGTGCTGGGCTCCCCCGATGTCGGGCGAGACCCGCCTCGCCGTTGACTGCCGCCCCGCCGGCTGGGACCGAGACCGGATGTACCCGTGCCGTCGGTACGAGTCCGCCTGCTACACCCGGAACCTGGTGGGGCGCCCTTGGCTCCGCTTCGAGCCCGGCGCCGCGCCCCCTGAAGGATTCGTAGGGACCCTTGACCAGGCGACTGAAGTGCAGGTCTGGGAGAGCTTCCGGGCCGCTTCCGGGTGCCGCACCCCTGTGGCGGAGCTCGCGGAGCGTCTTAGCACGGCGGTCCGCCAGCCCGGCAGCTCGGCAGCCGGAGCCACGAGCTGCCCCGGCCGGGAGGTACTTCTCCAGGAGGTCGGCACGGCGGCCGCCGCCGTGGTGGCCCGCGAAAAGAAAGCCCGCGCGCGCCGCAGCTCCCGCGGGAGACACCGGGGAGGCGGGAACGTCACGGTTGCATATCCAGCGCTTGAGCGCGCATTCGAGGCGTTCCCGCCCGGCGAGTGGGAAGAGGCCGCCCGCGCGGCCGCGACCGCGCCCCAAAAATTTAAAGGGCTTGACGCCCCTTGCCCCGCCCCGGCTTCCTTGAACGGTACTCACGGCGAGGCAGGCTGGAGCCCGCCCCCTCTTCCCTTGAAACTGTTCGGTCTCGACCTGCCCCGCCGCAGCATAATTCTAGCCCTCCTGGAGGTCTCTCGCGTTTTGTCCGCGGAGCTGGATTCCGAGGGGGAGCTCACGGTGCGCCTCTCTGGCTCTGCCATTGCCCCTGCCCCTGCGGGGGGGGTGTCCGCCGCAGAAAGTTTCACGTCCGTCGTCGAGGCGCTGCTCGCCCCGCTGGCCGGGAAAGTCACGGTGAGCTTCGGGCCGGCCGGCGCCCCCGTCGCCGTGCTGGAAGCCCCTGGCGGCCGCGCCTGGGCTCTTGACATCATTCCGCCGGCGGCCCGCAGCTCCACGGGCGCCAAGGGCACGGCTCCTGCGCCCCCTGAAAAGGCAGGCAGCGGCGCCTACCACTTCTGGCCCTGCTGGGGGAAGGTTGCGCCCCCGCTCGGCCCGCCCCCCTTCTGGCGCCTCACCGGCGGCCCGCCCGGCAGCCTGCCGGCGAACCCTCCGCCCTCTCCACCCTCTGCAGCCTGCCACCTGGTCCTCGGCGAGGCTTGGTCCCGGTACTGCCCGCCGGCCTCGGCGAAGCTGGGCGAGGCCGGCGACCCCACCGGCGCCGCCGGCTACGACGGCTGCTGGAGCTGCACCGCCGAGGCCCACACCTGGCAGGCTTACCTCCGCCAGCTAGGCGGAGAGGCGCCCCCCGCTCCGGTCGCCTACTACATGGACTACCTGTCTGAAGCGCTTGACGAGCCCCTGCTCTCCCGCCACTCGGCCCACGGCCGTTTCCCAGTCGACACGATGGCCGCCGCGGTTAGCGCGCTGGGGGCAGCGATGCGGCGCAGTCTGGGGACCCGACGGGGCGGGGCCGAGGCGCCCGCCCTCGGGGGGGCGGAGCCAGACAAGCCTTCCCACGGGGGGCCGGCCCCGCGGTTCGCGGTGGTGAGCGGCGAAGTTCCCCCCGCCGAGCGGGAGGAGATCCGCAAGCTCTGGACCTCGCCCGAGAACGCCGACGGCGCCCTGCTCCGCGGGATCTTGGTGTCCAAGACCGGCGCCACCGGGTTTGACCTCGCCAACGGCCGCCAGGTCCACATCACCGAGCCCTACTGGTACAAGACCCTCGAAAACCAGGCGGTGACGCGCTTCGCCCGCCTCGGCGCGCTGCTCCACCTGCCGCCCGAGCTCAGGCACATCCGCCCGTTTCTTTACCTTGCGGCGGCAAACCGGGAAGTTATCGACGCGCTCCCCCCCGACGCCCTCGAGACCCCAGTCTTTGCGGCCGCCACCCTGCCGCCAGGGGCGACGGTTGACCTCGCGTTCCACCAGCAGGGGGTCGACCGCGAGAAGCTCAACGTTTCAGCGCGGGAAGCGCTCCAGCTTGTTTCGATAGAACGGGCGCTCACCGGCGAGTGTAGCGCTTCACGCCCTTGCCGCCAGTGCCGGCCGACGAACGTGAGGCTGTTCCACGAGTCGGCCGAGGAAGACCTGCGCCTGCCGGACCCCTGCGAGCTCCTCACCGAGGTCCAGGTGGTGGCCAAAAAGGTCGAGCTCGGGGGGGTCGCGTACCGGTACGTGGCTGACCCGGCTTCGGCGCTCGGGTTCCGGTTCTTCCAGCAGGGAGAAGGGCGGACCTGGGCGGAGGTCGACCCTTCTGCTCCCCTGTACATGGAGCTGTACAGCCTCGTCGCGGGGGATGCGCCCTGAGACCGCCGGGGGCGCTTTTTGCTCCGCCTCGCGGCGGGGTGCCAGCCGTCTGCGGGAGGCTACCGCGTAGCTGCAGGGGCGAGCGGCGCGGGTGCAAGAAGCCGTTACTGCGTGACGGGGAGTTTGTAGTTGGTCGTCCGTGGCATCAGACCCTGGATGCGGAAAGGAGCCCGCACGCGATTTTTGGCAATGAGCAGGCGGATGGGGGTCGAGCTGGGTATCTGCTGGTTGGCACCCACTGTAGGAAGTGTGGGGATAGGATCTAGACTTACGACCTGGGACGCGATCGGGGTTCCGACGAATAGGCCGTTGGGGTTGGACAGGTAAGTCTGTATGTCGCGAAAATTGGGCGTGGCGGACGTGAGGTTCACCCCTGTGAGGAAAATTCGGTCCCCGGGAACAAGCAGAGGTGCTGTCGTGAAGTCAACCTCCGTGCCGTTCTGAAGGCGGCTAGGGGCATTAATAACCAGCTGGCTGGCTCCGTTGGTCGCCAGCGTCACGGAGTCGATCGTGTCGATCGGCAGGGAGAGAGGGACGTCAGGGTTGTTGAACTGCAGGGTCAGGCTGTCCAGCTTCTGGAGCGGCTGCGTGAAGACGTACCGGGAGTTGACCGGGGTGAGGAGGACCCGGGCCCCGGCCGACCCGGGCTGCCCTACAGCCTCGGCGGTGTACTCGAACGTGTGAACCCGCTGGTTGTAGTCGCTGAACGACTGGCCGCCGATCTCGACAATCTCGAGGGTGACCCGCTCGCAGAACGCAAGCTGGGAGGCCGTGCCCGTGACAGGGTCACTGTTGCGAGGGTCGTCTGCGCCGGCGTTCGCCGCGGTCGTAATGACGCCGGGGATCGCCCCGGCGTCCGGGTTGACCACCGGCGGGACGCCGACGCAGAAGGGGAACGTCTCGATCTCGACCACCTGTTCGAGCTGCTGCCTTACCCCGATATGCCCCTCCCCGGTCGCCCCCTGCGCGAACACGTTGAACACGAACCGCCCCTGGTTGGCCTGGCTCGGCCCCTGGATGAGGGCCGAGTCCGCCACGAGGTACTGGTCGCTGGTGCCGTACGGCTCGTTGACACAGGGCTTGTTGAGCTCGGAGTGGGTGGCGCAGGCCGCGCTGTTGCTCGAGAACTCTTGCGCCTTGAGGAGCTCATGGATGTTGCTGCCCGCGCCGAGGGCCCGGGGCGGCGGGGCCACCCGCCCTGGCCACGGGCCGCTGGCCAGGGCTGGCGAGCAGCCGCCGGGTCCGCAGCTGGGCTGGTAAGCGCCCGTCGGCCCCTGCTGGTACATGTAGGTTGCCATGACGTCCTCGCCGGGGGCGCGCGCCTCTTATGGAGGGGCGAAAAGTACGACGCGGACTTCAACCCCGGCAGCGGCGGCGGCCAGGAACCACCCGACCGAGTCGCCCTCGCAGGGCCGCCCAGGGGCGTACCCGTTCGGCTGGAGATTTTCCCCCAGCCAGGCCGTGGTCGTGGGCAGCTGCACAACCTGCTGAGGGGCGGCCGCAAATGTTGCAAGGGGGGCCAGGGCCCAGTCCAGGCTGCCCGCGACGGCGGGCCCAGCGCCGGACGGCGCGTACACAGCCTGAAAGGTGGCCGCGGTCACAAGCGATAGGCCTCCCTTCCCCCCCCCGGGGTGGAGGAGGACTGCTTCCCCGTAGGGCTCGTCCGTGAGTGGCACCGACACACACCCTGACCCTCCCTGGCATCCGGCCAAGACTTCTAGGGCTGTTGTGTAATCTTCCTTCCGAGGGGTGCGCGCGGGGTCCAGGAACCAGACGAGCGTGTTGTCACCCCCGAGAGCTTGCGCCTTCTGAAGCAGGCGGACCCGCGCGAGGGCACGCCAGGTTGGCAGAAGTCCGGCGTCGTCTGGAGGAGAGGGTACCGGAACTTTGAAGGACGCCGGAGGGGCGGGGACGTCCGGCGCTGCCGCGATCGCGAGGTGCGGCTTCGGCGCGGGGTGCGACTCCGGCGCTGCTGCCAGGGCGGCAGACGCCCACTCCGGGTCCACTTCCTCAGTCGCAACCACGCAGATGACGACCATCCAAAAAGTTCGCCCAAAGGTAATGGTTGCCGGTCGATAGCCCTAAATGATCACAGCCCTGTCTGGGCGAACTGCGACGCTGCCGAGGCCCCTGTGGGCCTCAGGTGAACCATGACGCCGAGGGGGCCAGGGCTGCGCCCCCTCCGGCCAGCGCGGCGAGGCTCGGTGCCCCGACCGCCCCGAACCCGGCCGCATCCAGAGCAGTGTCGAGCGCAGTCGCGGTGAGCGTGAGGTCACGCTCCATGAGAAGGTCGGAATTTCCCCACCAGTCACGGTTCTCGTGATCTCGGAGTTCGTCATGCACGTGGGGGGCGAGGAGGGCTTTGCGGCGGACAGTGCCGGTTTTGGCCCGATAAGGGTCAGCGCCGGCGTGGCGCAGCTGGAACGCTGCTATTTTGTGGTCGGCGTCGTGCGTCATGCGCACCGAGCCTGGAATGGTGCGATAGTCCCCCCGGGGGGCGTCCCGTCTGACCAAAGTGGGGTTGTACGGGGTGTCTCGCACCTGGGGGAGGCCTTCCCGGCGGGGCGGATAGACCGGGCCGCCGGGATCTGCCCGGATTTGGAGCGGGAGCCCGCCTTCTTCGAACACGTGGTCAAGGCCGCCGTTGTACCCTTGGGGGGCGCCGCTTTTGTATCCCTGCGGCGGGCCGCCGCCGTTGTGACGCAGTGGGCCGCCGTTGTTGCTGCGGAGGGAGCCGTATTGTTCCGCACCCAGCCCCCCTGCCTGGATCGGCGTTTCCACCTGAGCGGCCAGGTCAGAAAGGATCTCTGCCTCTTCCGGCCGGGGCCGGGAACAAAACCCAGAGCTGACCCCCAGGGCAACGGCGTCGGGGACGGAGTTCGCGGTGACGGAGCCGGCGGGCATGATGCTGCCGCTGCTGATGATGTTCAGCTGGGAGCTGGTGATGAGGTAGTTCGTCACGAGGCTGATGAGCAGCACCGCGGTCGTGAGGTCCTGCGACAGCCAGACGAGGACGACCGTGAGGACGAAAGTGACCCCGAGGAAGAACCCTTGCCGCCCTCCGAGCACCGGCATGCCCCTATCGAGGGGCAAAAAGTGCACCGCCGCCGGGGCGGTTCAGTCGCTCGCCGCCGCCGGGGGCGCGCCGTCCCCCATGAGCGCCCGGTAGAGCTCGCTCCCGCCGAACGCGTCCCGGGCCTCCCCGTCGACGTGCGTCCGGATGCTCCGGGCCGTGGCGTTGCGGGCTTTCGCGAGGCTCTTCTTCGTGCTTTTGCTGAGGGCGGGCGGGGCGGCGCCGGCCCCTTCTTCTGGCGCCGAGGCGGAAGTTCCCTCCTCCGGCGCAGAGTCGGGGGGCGGGTTCTCACTCTCTTTCGCCCCGCCCTTCCCGGTCTTCTCGAGCTCAACAAAGTTGCGGTCAAGCTCGGAGAAGATCGCCTGAGCCTTCGGGTCGAGGCGGGGCTGGTTCTGGGCGAGCTTGCGGTAGTGCCTGATGATGCGGGAGAACTGGGACTTCACTTTCGGCGAGGCGCCTTCCGACTGCCCGGCGACGTCAAGCACGAAGTTTTCCATGAGGAGGCTCTGATTCCCCGAGATCTTTACGTCCCGGTGGTACACGGCGAAGTTGGACTTGAGCAGGTCGAGCGAGTCGCTGATGCGCCGGAAAGCCTCGGTGCACCCCCGGAGTTCAGGCTGCCCTTTGAGGCTCTCGATCGAGTCGAGGATGACCGCGGTGAAGCTGTCGACGTTGAAGTCGGGCGTCAGCGCTTCCTCGTACACGCGGTGAGAGCTCGTGTACAGGCAGTGCAGGTACACGACCAGCGACTCTTTGTTCTTGGGGCTGATCTGGTCGCTCAGGTAGAAAGACTTGAAGTTGGCCGCCGGGCAGGCGGGCAGCGGCGCGACGTCGTGCCGGGCTCCCACGAAGAGGAACTTTTTGTCGAGCTTCTCCTTGTCCTCGAGCGAGCTCTTGAACTCGCTCAGGTTGGTGCAAATCTTGACGCAGGTGTTGAGCAGGTCGCAGTCCATGCACCGGCGGTACAGCCCCGTGAACGCCTCGAGGTCATCCTCGGGGACTGACGCAAAGTCAGGCGTGAAGTCATCTGCGGCGTCCCCCCCGGCCTCTTTGCTCCCGCCGGAGCCCGGCGCCTCTTTGGCGTCGAGGGCCACGAGCTCAGCCGCGGACACCCCGGCGTCGAGGTCGGGGGCAGCCCCGAAGCTTGCTTCGTACTCCGTCTCGAGCTGTTTGGCGTACGCTGCGATGGTCTTGGCCTCCACGGGGAAGGCTTTCCCCAGCCACGGCTGCTTCGTGAGCCACTTGATGATGGAGACGGTGTTCCGCACGCGCCGCCTCACCTTCTTGAATTTGGGCCACACCACCGTGTAGTCGAGCGCGGCGTCGCCGCCTCCGACTGCGGACTGGAAAAGCTGCTGAACGTCTGCATTCTGGAGAGTCTTTCGCACCGACCGCCCCTGCACGCGCGACGTCATCGCGCCGGCTTATTATCGCCCCCGCGGGGGCAGTCTAAAAGCCGCGCGGGGAGGCAAAAACGGCGAGCGCCGGCCTGCAGGCGCCGGCGCTTACTGGCCGGGGTGGTGCCGCGTCCCCAGGATGTCGATCCAGATGTCAACCAGCTCGCGCACCATGTCCAGGTACGAGATCTTCTGCTTTTTGTCAAGGGCGCCGATGAGCCTCTGAAGCTTGGGGACGACTTGTCCGGCCTCTCGCCTCGACTCCTGGGCCTCGGCTTTCTTGATGTCGGCGTCGAAGTAGTTCTCGTTGAAGAACTCCCCCCACACCGCCTCGTCATCGGACAGGATTTTCTCGGCGTAGGGGTGGAGCTTTTCGCCCACGATTTCCATCACCCCCATCGGCGTGGCGTCGATCGCCAGAGAGAGACGCTTCTGCAGCCGCCTGAAGTCGGCGTCCTCCGGGTACTGCCTGGTGAGCCGGAGCATTATCTTTCTGAGCTGGCTCAGGAACTTGTCAACCAGGGCAAGTTCTTGCTTACGGCGGCTGCTCATTGTGGCCGCCTCAGTCGGTCGAGGCCCTCAATGACTGCACGCGCCTGCCCCTAAATGCGGTCCGCTAACCGCGCCCCTAGATCCTGGTCTCGGACTGGTTCTCCCAGAACTTCAGCATGAGCTCGTCGTCCGGCGAGCTGCCGTGGCCCTTGTGGGCCTCTTGGATAGTTTTGGCGGTGACCGGAGCCTCCAGCGTATCAATGAGACTGCTGATCTTGTCTTCGTCCGGCTGGGAAGCGGCGACGTTTTTCCGGGGCGGGGGCGGAGGCGCCGGGGCTGACCCGCCCTTCCGCCGGGTCTCCATCCCGGCCCGGCGCTTCACCATCTCCTGGTACTTCTTCATCATGTTCTCGCTCTGGTCGCCGCTGATCCCTTCGTCGCCGCCTTCTTTCCCTCTCTGTTCGGGGTCCCACTCCTCCTTGAAGTAGGTCCGGTAGAGGTCCTGGCTGGAGCCGACGGGGGCGCTCACCCCCTGCCGCCCGAGCGCGATGTCGGTCGCGCTGGGCGGGCCGCCAGCCGCAGGCCTCGCGCCGCCCGCCGCCTGGCGCTGCTTGAACCCGTCGATCGCCTGAGCGTAGGCCCGGGCGATCTTCTCGGCGCCGAGGTAAACCGCTTCGCCGGTTTTGAGGGCGGGAAACTCGGTGATTCCCTTGCCTTCGAAGGCGGCGACAACTCGGGAGTTGCGGAGCATCGCGGGCTCAACCTTCTGCACCTTAAAGTTGATCCTCATCGCCCCCAGCCAGGGTTTGCAGCGGGCGATGAACTGGAGGATCCGCACGGTGCTTTCTTGGGGGGCGCCGCCCCCGGTGAGGACGTAGAGGTGGTGCGTGAACGTGGCGGGGGGCGCCGCGGCGGCCGCCGGGGGGCGGCCCGCGAGGGGCGCCGCTGAGCGCCCCCGGAGGGGCGCCGCGGGTCCGCGGGGGGCGAGGAGGGACGCAGGCATCACAATTGAAACGCCCCAGTGTATACCAACTGCTTTCTCCCGAAATGAAAGTCGAAAAGCTCGAAGTTGCCGAGGTCGCCCCCGACCTGGGCGACCCCGAGGTCGCCGAGGCGGTCGCCGAAGCCCTGCCGGGCCGGAAGGACCCGTTCCCTCTCGTGGCGTGCGAGGTCAGCTTCGTGGTCAACGGCGCGAGCTCGGCGGCGGCCAACGCGCTGCAGCGGGTGATGACCCAGGAGACCAACGCCGGGGGGTACCTCTTCTTCAGCAGCGACGGCTTCGACGTCCAGCGGTCGACCGACCCCTTCACCATCGCCGAGTACGCCAGGCTCCGGATCCGGACCCTCCGGCTCCGGCACGGCCTCACCCCCGACGAGGCGGAGGGGGTCGAGCTGGTCTGCGACTTCGCCAACGACACCAACGCCGCCAAGGACTTCCACGCCGGGGACCTCAAGTTCACCCGCAACGGAGAGCCGCACCGCCCCGCCGCCCCCTGGTTCAACCCCTCCCACGTCCTGTTCACCCTCCAGCCGGGCAAAGCCGTGGTCATCACCAAAATCCGGGCCGAGTTCACCTCCGGCGTGATCTACGACGGGGCCTCCACCGCGATCCGGGGGCGGATCCGGCCGCTTGACCTGGCCGAGTACCCCCGGGAGGAGACCCACGTGGGGCGGCAGGGGGTCGCCCAGCAGAGCGGGTACGTCGAGTCGTCGATGACCATGAAACCCCGGCGGTTCGAGGTTGGCGCGACGATCCCGGCCGTCCTCCGGGGGAGCAGCGCCCCCCGGCGGCTCCCTCTCCTGGCCTGTGACAACATCCTCATGCGGCTCCGGGTTGCCCGGGGGCTTGTGGAGCCGGCCGGCGCGGCCCCGGAGGATGACGCTGCCTGGCAGGTGTCGGCGGTCGAGGGGGAGGCCGCCGGGGCTCTGCTCCTCCGGAACGAGTCCGACACTGTGGTGCAGCTGCTCAAGCATTACGTGAACGAGACCGTTCCGGACGCGGCCTTCATCGGGTCCCCCCGCACCGGGGACCGGAGCTTGCTCACTTTCGAAGTGCGGCGGAAGGGTGCGGCCGAGGACCTCACCCGCAAGGTGCAGGAGTCGATCGACGCTGCCATCGCTGATTTCACGGGCCTCCGCGAGGAGCTAGCCCGGTGGGGCCGGTAGCGGGCCGCGGCGGGACGCCTGCCACCCTGCCCGTTTTTGTGCGTGACCATTAACAAACTGCTCGCCTCCGCCCTCAGGCTGCTTAAATTGAATTTGCACGGGCAAAGTCATGGCTGAGCCGGCGCCGAAATCTAGCGCCATGGATTCTCCCCCTACGAGCTGGCATGATATTCCTGGGGTGCAGCTGCTAGGTTGTGGAAGCTGGTGGGTGCTGACCCGCATTTCGACACTGGTCTTCCCTGCTGAAGGCGGACCGCAGTCCCTGGGGGGGAGGCAGGTGCAGTGGGAAATTGAGATCACGGCCCGTGGCGAAAATTGCAGCACGTCCAAGGCTGTTAAGATTAAACTTTTGTCCGCAAGAATTTCCGAAAAAGGGGAGGAGCTGCGCATGGTTGCACACCCGGCGCCTTGCGTCGATGCCGATCCCTGCCCGTCCCGGGGCACGTTGAAGGATGAGACGCGGCCGGCTCTTGTTCAACTTTTCTCCCCAAACCTTGAAGGGTCGCCGGCGACTACTGTGTTTGACATTGGGAGTCGGCCGGAGGATGACCAAAAAGACACTCTCCTGCAGTTGTCAACCTACACCCGCGACGGGTGGACCGAGGACCAGCTTAAGATCGAGCTCCCCGAGCCAGCCATTGGCGAGCTGATAGTCGATGATATCACTATGCTCTCGAATCTATCGTGGAACGAAACCAGCAACACCTGAGCTTCCCGATCAGTGTGAAAGCACGTTCCAAACGAGGTCGTCCGCAATTTTTCCGTTCGGGGGCGGGGTGCCCACTGCGCCAAGATAATCGAGCAGCTTAGAGTAAGCTGAAATTTTTTCCCCGCCCGGCGTGAACTCGAAAACGTACAGGGTGTGCGCCCCCGGGCTAGCCCGGTTCCGCCGCACCACGTAGACCCGGCCGCCCACATCAGCGACCAGCACCACTTCATCGTCATTGTAAGGCCGCACGTGGCGCCACATTGCGAGGCGGCGCTGCACGTAGTCTCGGCCGGCCGGCGCGCGTCCGGTCCCGCCGTATCGCACGTCCTCGGAGAGGAATCGGGCCACGCCCTCTCGAAACCGGGGGGAGCCAGCCAGTGTGAGGTACTTCACAACGACCTGGCCGCGCCGGGTTAAGCTTTGCCCGGTAGCTTCGGGCGCCACCGCGAGCGTGCCGCCCTCGCGCCGCGCCGCTTCCCCAAGGGAGGGGGGGGCTGTTTCATGTCCGAGGCGCAGGGAGGCCAGCACCACAACGAGGGCTACCACCGCCGCCACAAGGAGCGCACCCCACATGGCAAAAACACGGGAATATATCAGACCTTTTTTGCTGCCGCCTGGGCAAGGACACTCACGTCGGTCTTGTTTCGGTTTTTCAAATCCAAATACAAGGTGCGGGGCGAATCAGGAGGGTAGCCGTAAAACAACTGCATAACTGCGGAGGCGACCCCCTTCACGTCAGTTCGGGCGATCGAGATTAGTTTCTCCTCGCGAACTGCCCCTGGAAGGCTGCCACTCCCCTCAACCCAGCGCTCCCGGGTGATGAGCAACGCGTCGTTCCCGTTGCTTTGCGCCTGCTTCCAGCAGTGAAAAGAAAATTTTTCAAACTCTTTCATGTTTTCTGGGGGTGGGCCCAGTGCTGTCCGCATCTTCGGCACATCTCCGCCGATCTGCCAGGCCAAAACTCGCAAGTTGGTGACTTCAACAAACTCTGTCTGGCTTGAACTCCGTGCGAGAGCCTGTGTGCCCTGCGTGAGGGGGGGTGTTTCATTTTGCGGCATGGCGTTTCAGCCCCATCAGCGACGCACTTCGGGAATGTCTCGGTAGACACAGACAAAACTTAACCACCCAACTTTGTCTTTTTTTGCTCCTTCAAAAGAAAGACAGGTGGCTAGTAATCGGCGGACGATTAGCTTCACGCACGGCAGGTCGCGGCTTTTCTGGGGAAAAATACACACAACGCCATGGGCAGAACAACGCTGCTGATGTTTGCTGTGCTCATCGTGGGCACATGCCTGCTCATCTGGAGCGCGCAGGGGGGGTGTTCTGCCGAAAAAATGCGAGGCTCGTCCGGCATAACCACCCTCCGTGTGGAAGAGACCCCTGCCCAGATAGAAGAGGAGAAACAGTTCATTCTCAGGCGCACCGCCCCCCCGGAAAACCCAGGCCCTCTACTAAAGTCATTAGGAATTCCCAAAAATTTCAGCGAGCTCCCGGCTGAGCTCCAAAATTCGATCTGGCAGCACGTGTGGCTCACCATCGGCAAGGAGCCCAACCTTTACCCCAAGCTCAACAAGTTTGCACGGAGCATCCCTCGCGGCACAATTCTGGGGGGCGTCTGGATGCGCATCTGGCAGTACATGCTCCTCGGCGAACAGGTCCCCGCGTCTTACGTGAAGTACGACCCCATAATTTTAAAAAAGTACAACCGGATGACGCTCGACCAGAAAGCCGAGTTGAGTTCTCAGATGGCCAACACCATTTTGATAAAATCAGCCAGCTATTTAGATTTCTTGTGCTGGTTGGGGGTATTTCATCCCAAATCCGTGTTCAACAAATACTATGACAGCAATTTGGGAGTGGGGGTGGGGTGCGGAGACTCTCTGCCGCCGGCTGGAGGTGTCTCACCTAAATTTATAGTCCAACAAATGCTGCACCAACAGTAGAAATTGGTCGCCCACAGGCTGTTACGTTGCGGTTCTTTCCCAGTTGCCCTGAAGGGCGAAACGACGCCGGCCAGAGTTGGCCGGCTGTTTTTGCGGCGGCGAAGTTTTGCGGCACGTATATCACCGGCAAGCCTGGCGCTGCAGTTAGAATGGGCGGAATGGACAACACGAAAGTTTTGGCCGCCGCGGTGCTTGTTGTGGGGGTGTGCCTGCTTCTTTGGTGCATGGCGGGCGGCATTTCTGCCGAAAACATGCACAATGGGCGGGGCGGCCAGCTCAGCAAGAAGTACCGCGACACGGCTGAAGAAGCGGCACAATTTGACCAGGTGAAACGATTCATCATTCAGGGCTACGCGCCCCCCAAAGGCCCTGGTCCACTTCTGCGGTCACTAGGAGTTCCCGCAAATTATAACAACCTCCCCGGCCGGAAACAAAATGTCTACTGGGTTGCAGTGTGGGATAAAATCTTTAAGTCACCATCTCATTACCCCAGGCTCTTTGAATCAATCACCCAGTACTACCGCACCCACACTTCCTCGGGGGATAGAGTCATAGGGGGGCCCTGGGTGCGCGCCTGGCAGTACATCCTACTATCCATGCCGATCCCGGAACGTTACGCGAAACTATCACCGCAGTTTGCCGAGTACAATAAAATGTCACAGGGGCAGAAGCAAAGCTTCGGAAAAACGCTGATGGAACAAATTTACAACAGCTGGGGCAACTACGGCTACAACTTACTGTACTGGACATCGGCGCAGCACCCCGAAGGGTCAGCCCTTAAGGCCTACCTCAACAGCTTGACCAACCCCCCAATGGTGTACGACTCCGACATAACGGGGCCGCAATTTTAGCAATTCTCATGCATTTGAAATGTCTTGGAGAACTCTCCACGAGCTGGCAACGCGCCGCGCTGCAAATTTTTTGCGAAAGAAATGCGGATGGCAGCTTATAATGCGCGACCGTTCCCGGCGCGCACCTCAGAGGCGGCGCCATGGATGTAACAAAGGGGCTAACTGTCGCCGTGCTCGTGGTGGGGGCATGCCTGCTCATCTGGTGCACCGGAGGAGGCAGCCTCCGGGAAGACATGCACAGCCCCGGCCGAGCCGAAACACCAGCCCAGGTCGCGCAGGTGAAACAGTTCATCCTTCAGGGCATAGCGCCCCCAGGGGGGGCCGGCCCGCTTCTGCAGACACTGGGCGCGCCCAAAAATTTCAACAAACTTACCCCCAATCAGCAGAACAATTACTGGAATATGGTGTGGATCACTATCCTGGGGAAACCTGAACTTTATCCGACCCTTAACAGGTTTGCGCTCAGCATTCCCCACAACGCAATTCTGGGAGGTGTTGCCATGCGCATCTGGCAGTACATGTTGCTCGGAAGACAGATCCCACGGTTTTATGAAAAATTTGACCCCCCGACTGTGAAAAAGTACAACCGAATGACGGCGGCCCAAAAAATTCAGAACGCGCAACGTCTAGCCAACACCATCAACAACGACTGGACCGATGGCTTAGAGTTTTTATGTTGGCTGGCTGCAATCCACCCCGGCTCGATTCTGTCCGAGATGGATTGGAATAGCACTTGTGTTAATTACACTCAGTCTGGCCCGGTCAATCCAGGAGGAGAACAAATTGGGTTTTCGCTCCCCTGAAAAGACAGAGCGGACAGCGTGCACCCTCCGGGACCTCAAAATGAAAATGGGTGTCACGCCAACTGGGGGGAGGTTATGGCCAACTTTGCACCTCGGCCCTCAAGGACAAGGGTCTCCCACTCACCTTCGCGCTTCACTTTGTGGGTCGCCAGCAAATTTTCCGTATAGAGGGGGGGCGGAACTATTTCGATGCCTGCCGCGGACGATTTGGGCAGTTCAATGACGCGGTCATAGGTTACTGCGATCGTTTTCGTCCCGGGGTCGCACTCGTACGCTTTGATGTAACAAGTAATGCGAGACGTGCCGTAGCCGACGTACCGGCTGCCGTACTGGTTGCTGATTTTGATGGGGTTTGCATCCTCCCATGAATATTTCGAGGTCGCGTAGTAAGGAGGGTAGCTGAGCCCTCCGGATCTGACGATTTTTGGGTTTTTGGACAACTCTTTGACGCGCTCGGTCGTTGGGCAGAGAGTCGCGGCGGGTGCCTTTTTCTTCCCAGAAGCTTTCGGGGTCATCCCGTCTCTGGGCCGCCGAAAGAGCCACGCGGTGAGGATAAATAAGAGGACAGCGACGGCGGCGACCCAGGCGGACATACTACGGCAGGTATTCGAGAACGGGTCTATCGGAAGGGAAATGAAACCAGGAGGGCGTCTCGGGGGCGGGCTTATCGGGAGGAAAATCCCCCGCGCCAAAAATTATATGTCTGCACCACGCGGGGCCCCCGGGGCGCCGCGCGTTTCTTGCTATGCCTACCGTTTCAATTCAAGAGCTGCCGCTGCCTTCCTGGCATTTTGCCATGCACTGCAAGCTGTTCAAGTTGCAGCCGGCGAACCCCGGGGTGAAAACGGGGGTGCCCTGATTTTTTGCCACCGGCTGGCAGTTTTTCAGGCAGCCGTCCAGGTTAAAGTCCGGCGACGTTGCTGCAGATGAATTGCACTTGGCGGCGCATTTCTGCGAGACAAATTTAAGAAAGGGGTACTTTACTCTGCAGTAGGCGATGCCGGTCGCATAGCCGCCTTGGCATTTCTCGGCGCAGGCCGAAGTGAAGTGGTTCACGCGCGGCCCCGAACTCCACAACCAGGCGAGCAGGATCACGATCAACACGGCGACCGCCCAGTATTCCCACATGTTGCAGCACTATACTACCATTTTTGATTGCCGGCGTCGCGTCGCGTCGGCGCGGCCCTCGCCGTCCCCGCTCGTCCTCGTGCAGGCCCGCACGGGCGGTGACCCACCCGGAGCAAAAAGCTACGGGACACCACCCACGCGTTTTCCAGAGCCGGGGCGCTCACTTGTTGGGGTTTTTCAACGACAGGTACTGGTCGACGTTGCCGTAAACCAGCTGCTCCCACTCACCTTTGTAAGTTACTTTGTAGGTAGCTTCCATGTCAGGCGTGAGCTCGTCGTAGGGGTTGCTGCCGCTATCATCGGCGACCGACTGAATGTGGCGGTCGTACTTCACTGTGATGGTTTTTGTTTTCGGGTCGCAGGCGAACCCTGTAATGTGGCAAGTAATGTTCATCAACCCATTAGGGCCGTTGTAACGCCACGAGTGAGTGAGGGTGTTACCGTAATACTGTTTAGCCCCGGGTTTCAACCTATTTTGATAGAGTTCTGTACCGCGCTTTAAGGTGGGGCAGAAGGTTGCGGCGGATGAAGATTTTTGCTTTGATGCCATTGTGTCTCTGGCTGTGCGAGCAGCCCAGGCCGCAATTAGGACCATGACCAACACAATGCCCACGGCTGCTGTCCAGTTAAACATTTTCTGCATTCAGGCGCATGTATAGCATGCCACAAAAGCGATCATAAAAATAGAGAAGGCCCCGCAGCGTTTCGGCACGAAACTTCGGCCCGCCCCGTCGAAGTGCACCACCGCCATAACAGGCCTGCAGTGGCAGGCCGCGGCGGGGAGCTCATAGCCTTGCACCTGTTTCTATTAAATCGGGCGGCACAGCGTCAAATACGGCGTTTGCGGCAAGGTTGGCACGATTTTCAGCTTCCACCGGGGGTGTGTCCGGGGGGGCGTCTTTCGGAGCGTTCAGCCACTCGTAAGCAATCTCGCACGCTGCCACCACTCCACAGCGCGCAGAATCGTAAATTTTAAAAGCGCAGGCCTCGGCCAGCAGCAAAGGAGAAGACATGGCGCACAGACCTGCGCTATTAAATACTTCACAGTTGGCCGTCCCCGAAAATGGCTGCACCTTCCGGGCGGCCTGGCCCCGGCGCGCTGCATGGTGGCGGCGGAGGTGCGGTCCGATTTTGTGGCGCCGCAATAGTTCGCCATGACCGGCGACGCACGAAACCTCCTGTGGGCCGCGCTTGTGGTGGTCGTGTGCCTGCTCATCTGGCGGGCGTGCGCCAGCCACTCAGCAGCGTCGTCCGTTGAGTCGTACGGGGGGCCGATGTTCACTTCGGGCGGGGTGGTCCACCCGGGCAACAACACGCCAGCCAACAGGCTGCAGACGCTGCACGATTTCGTGATCTACGGCTACATCAAGTCCAACGCCGACTGGGACTTGCTCAGCAGTATAGGGGTCACGCCGTTGTACCGCGACCCCAACCCGGTGTACAAAATGTACAGCTGGTACAAATCCTGGGGCAGGTGGCCGTCTCTGTACCCGGAGTACGCCAACTCTTTGCTGTTCAAGCGCAGCCTCCGCGAGGCCGCGCTCCGCGAGTTCACCGAATTGTCGCAGATCCCCGCCGACGGCATCAACAAAGTACTTGTCGGGCTGATCGGCCCCCCTTTGGTCAAAGCGACGGCAAGCGTTCTGCTGTTCGCCCGCATCCCCGACGGGTTGGTGAAACAAGTCAACCAGGCGTACGGCAAGCTCGAAAAGCTACCGCTGCCCGCGCCGGAGACGACCGTCCCCTTGATCAAGATGCTGCACAAGTACGCCAACACGGCTACGCCCGCGGAGAGGACCCAAATGTCCAAGAACCTGGTCAGAACCATGGGGAGTCAGATCCCCCACAGCGTGTTCTACATCGAGACCCTTGCGAAACTCAATCCCACCTCCCCCCTCAACCAGGAGGTTCAATACAACAGACTGAAGAAAAAACGCAGAGTGTAGGTTTCCGCCTGCTTCGGCGTGTCTAAAATATTGGCGACCCGGCGGCGCCCAATTTGTGGCGCCGTTCAACTTTTGTGGCGCCGTAATAGTCACCATGACACCTGTCGAGCGTAATCTGTTGTGTGCCGCACTTGTGGTGGTCGTGTGCCTGCTCATCTGGTGGGCGTGCGCCGGCCGCGGAGGGGGAGGGAAGTCCAGCCTTCTGTCCAAGTTGGCGAAGATGAACGTTGATGCATATGAAGAGCGGCCGGCATTGGTGGCCGCCCCAAATAACGCAGTAGCAACCTTGCAGACGTTCTTGATAGACGGAAAAGTCAAAGAAAATCCGGATCTCACGGTGCTCAAGGCGATTCGAATTAAGCCCGGATACAATTCACTGAGCCAGACGAAGAAAATGTACCAGTGGTACCGCTCCTGGGAGAGGTGGCCCCTGGAGTACCGCGGGTATGCCAAGACCCTGTTCCCAATTTCCGTCAACAACGCCCGGACGTCAGATGGCTCCACGAGAGAAATCGTCGGGGCGATAGGCCCTCCTCTGGTCAGAGCCGTGACCTACGTCCTGCTGTTTGCCCCCATTCCTAAACCATTGGTTAAGATCATTAACGGCGCGTACGTTAACAGGGAGAACGAAATGGTCGATTATGGTGATGCACGCTACGCAGTGCCCATACTCGCGCAACTGTATGAGTACGCTAACACCGCCACCCCTGCAGAAAGGGCACTGATATCCCAAAACATGGTCGAGGCTCTACTGGGGGGGGTGCCCGGCAGCTTCAGATACCTCAAGAAGCTTGCGGAACTCAACCCCCAATCGACCCTCAATTGGGATCTCCAGCAGTATCTAATGGCGCTTGCAAGCCATTAAGGCTTGCCGTTCCGGCGGCAGCCCCGTTGGACCTTTTGGCGGGGCTCTCAGCCCCGCGCCCTTTTTTGCAGCACCGTGGGCACCGCAAAAAACGGCACAGACTCAGGTCCAGAACCCTTGCTTCTTCAGCACCGCCGCGACATTGTCAAGCTCGTCCCGCCAGATGCTCGCAGCCGGGAATGGCTTTTCGGCGAGCACCGCTTCGGCAGCGGCCAGGTCTTTGCGGTGTTTCTCGAGCGCTTTCGCACGCCGCGCCCGGGCCGTCGCGACCAGGTCGCGCTCCCGCAGGTTGAGGATGTACGAGTAAGACGGACGGGCGGGGCTGGGAGAGCCCTCACTACTGTCATCCGCGCCTTTGTCGTCAGCCTGGCCATCCGCGCCTTCAGCGTCGCCGCCATCGTCGTCACACTCGTCGGGAGCCGTGCCAGAGTCCGACTCGACTACAAATCCGGAGAGGTCCTCGACTTTGGTGTAGAGGGGTGCGCGCAGCCGTGCGAAGTCTACGCGGGGGAAATGATTAGCGGCGAGGACGGCCCCGGCCTCACGTTCGTTGGCAAATGAGGCGATGGGCGGGAGCTTAGGGCGCCCTTCAACCCTCCCGGCCGACTCATCGATGAAGCGGAGGATTTCAGTCTCGACCCGGATCCAGAGCAAGGCGAGCGCTCGGCGCCGCTCGTACCGCAGGCGGTAGTACTGTCGCCGGAACGGCAGGAAGTGGAGGACGAGCAGGTGGTAGTCCTCCCCCGCGCTCAGCACCCCGCCGCGGCCGTCCGGAGAAGGGCGGATGGTGTTGAGGTTCGAGGTCAGCGAGGTGTGCAGCTGCAGGAACACCTCGGCCGCGCTGAGCTGGCTCTCGCCGGCGGGCGCGAACGACTGGAGCACCGTGTTGAGGGCGCCAGCCTTGAGGGTGACCGTGATCTCGATCTTGTTGGTCCCGCTGTGGTCGCGCACCCCGTGGATGAGCGTTGACCGGTGGGGGCGGCCGGAGGGGGCTAAGTCTCCCTGGGGCGCCCCCTCTCCCTGAGGGGGGTCGGTAGGGCCAGGCTTTGGGGCGCTCTTGCCGCCCGCGCTCGCCTCTTCAGAGCGGGGCGGCTCGACAAGCTTAGCAGCCACCTTCTCGCTGATCTTCCCGATGGGCAGCTCGGTGATCACCAGGGAGGCCCCGGGCCCCCCTTTCTTGTTGTTGTCCTTCTCGGCGTTGATCAGCCGCCACTCGCCGACGTGGCAGAGGTGGTCGTTGTGGCGGGCGAGCCGCCCCCGGAAGCCGCGCAGGGCTGGAGAGAGGGGGAAGGCCTTGCGGACCTCGTCGAGCAGCGCGGCCCGGGGGGGCGCGTCTGCTCCCTCTCCGAGGCTCGCGGCGTACGCCTGGTAGTCGACCACCGCCCGCACGAGCCGGTTGCGAGGGTCCGCGCCGTCGCAGAAGGCCCGCACGAGGGCGAGCACCTCAGACACCTTCCGCCCCCAGCAGACGTGGTTCCACCCCTCGGTGGGGATGGACATGTTGTCGAGAGGGGCGAGGGGGAGCACGGGCGCGAAAGTGACAGGCTCGGCCCGCCGCCCGTCGACGAACACGTAGTCGAGCAGCCAGTCGTCCTCGGCGGGCAGCAGCGCCCGGTTGAGCTCGGCGTTGAGGCACACCTTCGTGTATCGCGGACTCGCGTAACCCTCGTTGGCCCGGCTGCCGAACCCTCCCGAGCCGATGACGAGAGGGAAGGGCCGCTGGCCGGGCCAGACCTGGCACAGCTTCACGGTCGACCCCTCGATGGAGGCGTTGCCGAGGTGGTACGACATCGCGTCGGCCGCGTAGCCGGCCAGCTGGTAGGTCTGGCACTCCCCCCCCCGGGCGAACTTGCGGCGGGCCCCCGCGAGGATCTTGCGCCGCCCGGTGGTGAGGCCGTCGACGGCCCCCGGCAGCTGCCGGCCGAGGGCGGCGAGCTTGAAGATCTTGGCGAAATGCCGGAGCTGGAGGGTGTAGCTGATCTGGCGGCTGGCCTCCACGGCGGCAATCTCGGCGTCGCCGAGGGGGGCGGCGGGAGTCCGCAGCGCGGCCCGCCGCGCCGCCCCGAAGGGCTTGACCTTCCCGAAGAAGACGTCGAAGGTCCCCGGGGTCGCCTCATCGACCCCGAAGGTGTACAGCCGGTCGGCGAAGTCGGCAAACATCCGGGGCTTTTCGGCGTCGTCATGCCCCCCCAGCCCTTTGTAGTAGCAGACGTGGAACCCTCGGGCCGCCTCTTCGGGGCCTCCGGGGAGGGAGGCGGCCCAGCGGTCGAACTGTTCTTCGAAGTAGAACTCCTTTATCGCCCCCGCCTGGGCCCGGGCCGCAGGAGTCCGGGCGTTCCGGGGGTACACCCGGATCACGGGGGTCATGAACCACTGCACGAACCCCCGGGCCACGAGGGCGGGCCAGAACAGGAAGATGTAGCCCAGCAGGATCGGCAGGATCTTGCCGGTGCCGTCGACGTCCTGGTCGACCGCCGCCACGAGGTTGCGGTAGTTGAGCCGGGCGAACTCCTCCTCGCTCTCGTAGCTGCACTCGTGGTCGAGGCCGAGGATCTGCTCGAGGTCGGCGTAGGTGCGGTTCTCGGCGAGGGTCTGGCTGCGGACCAGCAGCTCCCGGCGGCGCCCCTCCCCGTCGGCGACCTCGAGCCGGGTCACCATCTTGTGGGCGTTGGGGGGGACCCCGCCCAGCGAGAAGATGCCGTGGGTCCGGAAGGAGGGGCCGCCGGGGAGGGCGAGGGCGATGCCGTCGCGGAGCAGCGTGATCGCCGAGTCGCCCTCGGCCACGACGAGGGTCGCAGCCGGCACCCCGCCCCGCCGCCGGCCCGCGAGCTCGGCGGCGGTGTACTTTTCCGGCTTGGCCTTGCGCTTGCGCCGCTTCTGCTTCTTCTGGAGCACGTGGGCGAGGAGCAGCTCGACCAGAGGGTCGAGCCAGGCGGGGTCGGGGGCGAACTCCTCGAGCACCGCGCCGGCGACCATCACCTCGTCCTTGCGCTGCCCCCCCCAGTCGATGGTGGTGCCGGGCAGGGCGGCCACGAAGACCATGAAGAGGTTGCCGGTGACCTCGTCGAGCCGGAGCTTGGCGTCGCGGTCTTTGGTGACCTTCGCGTAGCGCTCGAGGACCCGGTCGCGGAGGAGCGTCCGCAGGTGGTTCACGTGGGGGCCCGCGGAGCTCGCGACCCCGTTGACCAGGGTCACGTGGGCGAACCGGGGCAGGTCGGGCGACAGGGCCAGGGCCACGTGCCAGGGGAAGCGGAAGCGGGAGCCTTTGGGGGCCGCGAAGGCCCCTTCGGTCACCACCGCCTTGGCGAGCTGGGGGGGGGTGAGGCGGCTGGCGAGGTACTGGCGGGCCAGCGCGACGGGGGTGCCGCCGCCCGCCGGCTGGCCCCCGAACGTGACCGCCGGCGGGGCCCGGCCCAGGTCGGGGGCGAGGGCGCCGAGGTAGGCCGCGAGCTGGGCGCAGCGGAGCCGGACCCAGGCCGCGATCTCGGCGGCGTGGGCGGGCGGCGGGACCGGGTCGCCGTAGCCGAGGGCCCTGTAGGCGGGCAGGTTCTGCACCCGGGTGTGGGGGCGCTCCTCCGGCCGGGCGGGCCGGACTTCGGCCGCCTCGACGACCTTCATCCGGTCCCGCGACGCCTGGCTGTAGAACCAGCCGCCCTCCACGGTGGTGACCCGGCTCTTGTTCGCGTGGATGGGGCCGAGCGTCGCGCCGATGCCGTTGATGCCGCCGCTGAAGTTGGCGTCGGTCTTCGTCATGTTGGTGCCGCTCAGGAGCACGAAGAAGGCGACCTCGGGGCGGTAGACGTCGCGCCCCTGGGCGGCCGAGCGGGCCTCGTCCTTCTGCACCGGCACCCCGGGGCCGTCGTTGAACACCTCGAAGATTCCGGACCGTTCGTCGTACTTCACCTCGATGCGGGTCACGGCGGCGGCCG
>Ga0180432_10001930_pt1 | contig 31869 bp, 27 predicted proteins | sample SS_ome_10_FD_132414 | JGI IMG/M metagenome (GOLD analysis project Ga0180432, IMG submission 132414) | Hypersaline lake sediment archaeal communities from the Salton Sea, California, USA - SS_1_MS_2 metaG | ecosystem: Environmental > Aquatic > Non-marine Saline and Alkaline > Hypersaline >...
GTTTTCCCGATTTACGATTCCCGGCTTTTGTGTTTCTATAGAACAACTCGAAATCCCAAGTGGGGACGCGCATGTTTCGATGGCGGAATCTCGGGATCGTTGCCTCACTGGCTCTCCTGGGATCGTGCGGCAATGAGCGCCGCAACGGACGACCCTCGTCTTCTGGCATTTCTGGCCGAAGCCGGTCATCCAGCCCGTGCTCGACGACTTCGAGGCGCGGCACCCGGACCTCTCTGTCGAGTCCCAGCAACTCACCTGGCAGTCTGGATTCGAGAAGATCGTCCTGGCCTTTGCATCGAGGACGGCACCCGATCTCTGCGAGATCGGCTCCACGTGGGTTGCGAAATTCGCCGCCGAAGGCGCGCTCCGGGATTTGCCGGAATCCCCGGAGCGGCTCGCGGCCGAGTACTTCCTGACGGAGCCCGGCGTTCTGAACGGGAACGTCTACGCGCTGCCGTGGCTCGTCGGGACTCGGGCCCTCTTCGTGAACCGCTCCCTTTTCGAGGAGGCCGGCCTCGATCCGGACCGGCCTCCGGAGACCTGGTCTCAGCTCCTTGCCGCCGCCGGGCGCATCCACGCCCTCGGTCCGGGCGTCTACGGGTTCGGCACCAACGCAGGGGAGCGGCACGTGCTGTACAAGAAATTCATGCCCTTTGCGTGGAGCGGCGGCGGGCGAATTCTCGGCGAGGACGGCGCGTCGGTGACGTTCGACTCGAAGGCCAACCTCGACGCCCTCCGGTTCTACCTGGACCTGGCCGAGGTTTCCCTCGTCGAGAAACAGGCCGTGCTGGACCAGGTGTTCAAGGAGGGGCGGATCGGGATGATGATCTCAGGTTCCTGGAATCTCAAGAGTATCCCCGAGGAAGCACCGGATCTCGACTTCGGTGTGGAGCTCATCCCCCGTCCGGACACGCCCGAGGGACGCCACGTGTCCTTCGGCGGAGCGGAGATGCTCGCGATTCCGGCCGAGTCCCGGCGGGGAGAGGCTGCGCTGGCGCTGGCCCGGTTTCTCCTGGAGCCGAAGCAGGGCTGGAGAATCGCCCGGGAGGTCCAGTCGGTGTGGCCGTCGTCCAGGAAAGCATCGGATGGAGCGCCGCCGCTTGAGCCCGGGGCCGGAGTCTTCCTGGAGCAGATGGAGACGGCGCGCACGACACCCACGCATCCGCGGTGGGTGGAACTCGAGGACATCATCGACACGCATCTCGAGCGGGCACTCTACGGCCGAAGCTCGCCCGAACAGGCCCTTCGGGATGCAGAGGCGGAGATGGAGAGCATCCTGTCTGCGGGGGAGTAGGGCGGATGGCGTGGTCGGCCAGACAGCGGGCGGGCTTGGTGTTCAGCACTCCGTGGCTCGTGTCCTTTGCGGCCTTCGGTCTGTTCCCGGTCCTCTTCTCACTGGGCCTCAGCTTCAGCCGGTTCAGTCCCACGCGGCCCGAGATGAGCCGCTGGGTGGGCCTCGACAACTACGGGGCGCTTGTCTCCGACGCTACTTTCTGGCAGGCCGTCGGGAACACGTTGTTCTTTGCGGTCGGGACGATTCCATTTACGACGGGGATCGCTCTGGCCCTGGCCCTCCTGCTTCACGCCCGCCCGCCGGCGGGGGGGTTTTTCCGCACGGCCCTCTTTGTCCCGACGGTGATTTCCCTGGTCGTGATTTCGCTGGTGTTCCGGTACATCTACGCGCCCAACGGCATGTTGAACTGGCTGTTGTCGAGTCTGGGCGCGGGGGGCAAAGCCTGGCTGCAGGAGCCCTCGTTCGCTCTGCCGGCGATCATGGCCATGGACGTGTGGGCCAGCGTAGGCTACTACATGATTCTCACTCTCGCCGGTCTCAAGGCCATCCCCCGCGAGATCTACGATTCGGCGGAGGTGGACGGCGCGGGTTGGTGGGACCGGTTGATTCACATCACGTTGCCCAGCCTTCGGCCGATCCTGCTGTTCATCGTGGTGATCAACACCATCCGATCTCTCCAGGTGTTCGTGGAAATCGTGGTGATGACTCAGGGGGGACCCCTCAACCGCACGCTCACGATGGTGTACTATCTTTACGAAACGGCGTTTTACAAACTCCGAATGGGATATGGGTCGGCGATCGCGTACGCGCTCTTTGCCCTCCTGTTCGTGATCACGCTCGTCCAGTTGCGGGTGTTTCGGTTCGGCCGCGCCGTAGGGGAGTAGTCCCGAGGGTCCCCTCACGATTGGGGGAACCCTTGGGACAGAGCAATAGACAAATGGAGAAGTCGATTTCGGAAAAGAGCATCTGCAAACGCCGAGCACGCCGCGCGCCCAGCCCGAGGTATGGGACGTCGACTTTCAACTTTCGACTCTCGACTCTCTGCAGTATGGGCCTCTTGCCGCGGGAAGCCCTCGGCGTCACTTGGCCACAGCGTGAATGGGGGATTGTGCTTGGTGAGAAGGGGGGTCACCCGCGGCGTTGGAACATCCCACGCTGCGGCCATCGTTCCGGCGAATGCTCCCCGCAGCCGGCCCGGGGGCGAGATGTCCCGGCTTTCGGCTCTCGGCTTTCGAATTCCAGTTGCGCGGGTCTTTTGCCGCGGGAAAGGTCCGGCGTCTCTTTGCCGCAGCCGCAATTCGGAGAGTTGAGAGTCGATAGTTGAGAGTCCTGAACAGCGACACATGAAATGGCGGGTGCCGACTTTCCACTCTCGACTTTCGACTTTCTGCAGTTTCGCGGCCAGCCCGAGGCTGCTGTGTTCCGGCTCTCGGCTCTCGGTTTTCGGATTTCGGTCTGAAGGAGTCCCGTTGAAGAAGGTTCTGCTTGTCCTCGCTCTTCTTCTGTTCGTGGTGACGACGCTGGTGCCCCTTTTCTGGATGGTGTCGGTGTCGGTGAAAGGGGAGGGAACGGTTCTCGGCGGGCCCGGTGACCTTCTCCCCAAGGAGCCCACGCTTCGGCACTACCGGGACGTGTGGGCGGGGGGCGCGTTCGGCCGCTTCTTTTTCAACTCTGCGTTGGTCGCCTGCCTGGTCGTGGCCGGGAACCTGATCTTCGCCGCGATGGTGGCCTACGGGCTGGCACGGTTTCGACTTCGGGGCTCCAGAGTGCTCCTCGGCACCGTGCTGGGAATGCTCATGATTCCCAAGCAGGTGACCATGGTGCCGCTCTACATTCTTATGAGCCGGCTCGGCCTCGTCGACACCTACTGGGCCCTCACGCTTCCCTTCCTCGTGGACGCGCTCAACGTGTTTCTCGTGTACCAGTTTCTTCAGACGGTGCCGCCGGATCTGGAGGACGCCGCCAGGATTGACGGTGCCGGTGAGGGAATGGTATTCTTCCGCATCGTCATGCCGCTGCTGAAGCCGGTTCTTGCGGTGGTGGGAATCAACACGTTCCTGGTCAACTGGAACTCGTTTCTGTACCCGTTCATCCTGACGGCCAGTGAGCGAATGAGAACCGTCCCGGTGGGGCTGGCCTTGTACGCGCAGGGGCAGTACAGCATTGATTGGGGAAGTCTGATGGCCGGTTCGGTGTTGTCGGTGATTCCGGTGCTGGTCGTCTTCTTCCTGTTCCAGAAGCAGATTGTCTCGGGCCTGACGGCGGGCGCGATTCGCGGGTGAGTGGGGCGAGGAAACCCGTCTTGGCGGTGGGTTGAAGAGCCGGCTGCCCGCCCGCAAGTGTGCGGAGCAAGGAGAAGGTCTTGTTTCTCGATCCCATTCTGAGCAAACGGGTTCGCCGCGTGATCGGCCTGAGCTCGGGCACGTCCATGGACGGTATGGACGCGGCCCTGGTGGACATCAGAGGATGCGGCTCGGAAACATCCGTTCGCCTTCTTGCTTTCACGACCCTGCCCTTCCGGCCGGACATCAGAGAACGCCTGGCGCGAGTCGCCGGAATCGACGGGGGACCGAGTCGAGAGATCTGTCTGCTCAACGTCGAAGTGGCCGAGGCCGCCGCGGCCGCAGCCGAAGAGGTTGCGCGGAAGGCCGCGGTGCCGATGGAAGAGGTTGATCTCATCGGGTCCCACGGGCAGACGATCTGCCATCTTCCCGGCGACGATCCACGGGCCTCCCTTCAGATCGGCGAGGGCGCCGTCGTGGCCGAACGAACGGGAGTGACGACGGTCTCCAATTTCCGGGCGCGGGATCTGGCGGCGGGCGGCCAGGGCGCGCCCCTGATTCCCTACGTGGACTGGCTGCTGTTCCGGAGCGAGGAGGAAGGGCGCGCGCTCCTGAACCTGGGTGGGATCGCCAATGTGACGCTGCTTCCCAGGGGCCTGGGCCTTGAAACCGTGACGGCCTTCGATACGGGGCCGGGAAACATGGTCATCGACGGCCTGTCTCGAATCCTGAGCGCCGACGAGGCGCCCTTTGACCGCAACGGAGATCGAGCGGGAGAGGGCCGGCTCGTCGAGGGACTTCTCACCCGCCTGTTGGAGCATCCGTATTTTCGGGAACGCCCGCCCAAATCCACGGGGAGGGAAGTCTTCGGTGAGACGTTCGTGGAACAGGTGATGGAGATGGGGCGGGCGCTCGGCGCTTCGAACGAGGATCTTCTGGCCACGGCCACCGAGCTCACGGCGAGGACCGTGGCGCAGGCAATCGCCGTATGGGTGGCGGATCCGGCATCCGTGGGCAGAATGATCGTGAGCGGCGGCGGCATTCACAACCGAACGCTGATGAAGAGACTCTCGACCCTGATGAAGCCGATTCCCGTCGTCCGCCTCGAAGAAATGGGATTTCCATCGGATGCAAAGGAAGCCATTGCTTTCGCCGTTCTTGCCAACGAAACCGCTCACGGACTTCCGTCGAACGTGCCGGGTGCAACCGGCGCGCGTCGTGCGGTGGTGCTGGGCGAACTGGTTCCGGGCCGCTCCCTTTGAGGAAACGAATATGTCGCGACGCTTGGGCTGGAAAGTGTGCTTGCTGGCCGGGTTTCTGGCCGTGCTCCTGGACGGCTGTGCTCCGGCCCCGCGGTGGCGCCGCGTTCCCAGTGGCGTTCCCGTCGTTCGCGTTCTTCTGGCCAAAGGCGTCACATCCGTGACCCTGAGTGCCGAAGGTCCGTTTCGAGTTTCATCGCCCCGAGATCCTTCGGATTCGATGGTTCTGGCTTCGGGGGAAGCGATGGTTGTGGAATGGGTGGGCTCGGGAAGCGCCCGCGTGCGGGTCTCGTCGGGGCAATCGGCCCGGGAGCATTCGCTGCCCATTCGCGTGGGAGGGACGGATTCGCGCACGGCAATCGGCGTCGATGGGAAACCGTACCGGGGTCGCGTTGAGTTGGCTGCGGGCGGAGGTGGAATGCTGGTGATCAACGAGGTCGACGTCGAGTCCTACCTTCGGGGGGTGGTTCCGGCGGAGATCGGATACCTCACCGAAGAGAATCTGGAGGCGGTCAAGGCGCAGGCGGTGGCCGCCCGCACCTATGCGCTCAAGCGGGTCGGCAGGGGGGAGAACCCCGACTACGATCTCGTCGCCACGGTGGCGGACCAAGTCTATCAAGGGACGGCGGCCGAGCACCGGCTGGCGGACCGGGCCATTCTGGAAACCGAGGGCGTGGTCGCGGTACACCGCGGCAAGATGATCGATGCGTACTACAGCTCGTCCTGCGGCGGACGGACGGCCGCCATCCGGGATGTGTGGGAAAAGGAGGACGCTCCCTACCTGCGCGGCGTGCGCGATTGCGCGAGGGGCACGTCGGAGGTTCGGGACGCCTATTGCCGCCACTCACGCTACTTCGAGTGGACCGTAACCTGGGACGCCGATGAGCTGCAGCGCATCCTCTCCAGGAGTCTTCCGGCCGTGCTGGGCAAGGGGGCGAATCCGGGCGAGATCCGAGATATCAAGGTCAAGGGAACGCATCGGTGCGGGCGCGTCAAGTGTCTGGAAATCCGTACGGCCGGCGGGAAGTACCGGGTTCACGGCGACCAGGTTCGCTGGGTTCTCCGGCAACCCAACAGCGGGAAATCGCTCTGGAGCGCCAAGTTCTCGATTCGAGTGAAGCGATCCAGGGGGCGGGTGTCCCAGGTGATCGCCACGGGGCGCGGCTTCGGACATGGCGTCGGGATGTGCCAGGAGGGGGCCATCGGTATGGCCCGCGAGGGAAAGCGCTACGAACAGATCCTCAAGCACTATTACCCCGGCAGCCGGCTCGATCGAATCCTCTACGACCCGGTTTCCTAGCCTGGATCAACCGCGGGGAACGACTCACGATTCACGATCCCGGGAATCTCAATGTCCGATCGGGAATGGAAACGAGCGTTGGGCCAGCTCATGATGGTGGGGGTCCCGGGGACTCGACTTTCCCCGGACTGGGAGCGGCGCTTCTCGGACCTGGCTCCGGCGGGCGTGATTCTGTTCCGCCGCAACGTGGAATCGCTTCCCGCGCTTCGGACGCTGACCGGGCGTCTGGAGCGACTGGCGGTCGAGGGCGGGTTCTCTCCACTGTTGATCTCCGCCGACGAAGAAGGCGGTTTTCTCTCTCCGATTCTGGGGATGGACGATCCGGCGCCTGCGGCCATGGCTCTGGGATCCGCCGAATCCGGATCGCTGGCCTTTGAGTCCGCCCGTCTGGTCGGGACTCGGTTGCGCAGGGCGGGGATCAACCTCAATCTGGCGCCCTGTCTGGATGTCAACGACGAGCCGGACAACCCCGTGATCGGCCCTCGTTCTTTCGGGAGCGACCCGTCCGTCGTCTCGAGGCTGGGTGTTCGAACGCTGGAGGGCCTGAGGGCCGGCGGCGTGCTCTCTACGGCGAAGCACTTCCCGGGTCACGGATCGACGAGACAGGATTCGCACAAGACGCTTCCGGTAGACGCCCGAAGCCCGGAGGACTTGCGACGTTGTGCCCTGCCGCCCTTCAGAGCGGCGATCGAGGCGGGCGTGGACCTGGTGATGACGGCCCATGTCGCGTTCCCCGCCGTCACGGGCGGGACGAACGAACCGGCCACCTTTTCCCGGCGGATCGTCGGGGATCTGTTGAGAGACGAGATCGGCTTCGACGGCGTTGTGATTACGGACGCCCTTGAGATGGTGGCCGTCTCGAGGGGCCGTTCCGTGGGGGAGGCGGCGCTTCGCGGTCTCTCGGCCGGCGCCGACCTGCTGCTGGACGCGCGGCAGGAGGCCGTGTCCTCGGACGTTCGCGCCGCCCTGGCGGCGGCCGAGGGGCGTCTCTCGACCGAGAGGCTTCGGGAGTCGTTTGGCCGAATTCGAGCGCTGAAGAAGGGCATTCCGGCTCCCGGAAACGCAACCGGCGGGGACGTGTTTCGCGAAGCGCGAAGGCGGGGCATTCGCGTGCTTGCAGATCCGCATGACCTCATCCCGCTCCGGATCGGCGAGGGTGATCGGCTCGGTGTTCTGGTGCCGGACGCACCTCTGCCCGAGGGCGGCATTGACGCCGCTTCCTTTGAGCGGGATCTTCGTCTGAGGCATGACCGCGTGCAGGTCGTCCGGGCCGTTCCCGGCGAGTCGGTGCCGGTGGCTACGCTCGACGGGTGCATGGCAATCGTGGTTCTTGTCCTCTGTCGCGGTCCTCTGGTTTCCTGGCAGGCGGATCTGGTGAGGTCGATTTCAGAGTGCTCACCCAGGCGGATCCTGGTGGCGGCCCTCAACCCCTGGGCGTTGCCCGAAGGGGAAAAGGACGCCGCCCGGGTGGCCACTTATGATTTCTCTCCATGTGCGCTCCGAGCCCTGGTGGAGAGACTGTTCGGCGAGACGGGTGGTTGAGAACGGTCCGGTCTCAGGGTCACGCGGGACCGGATACGGCGCTTGAACGGTCCGGTCTCAGGGTCATGCGGGACCGGATACGGCGCTTGGACGGTCCAGTCTCGAGGCCGTCGGACCGATATAGGAACGTGAGGCTCGGGGGTCTCCGGAAGATCCGTCTCGGGGAAGTTCGCGCTTGACGGCCGTTCGAGTACTCTGGAAGAATCCTCCCGGTATCGCAGAATAGGAGGGGGAATATTGAGGACCGCTCTCTTCATTGCCGGATCGGTCGTCTGCCTGGTGGCCGGCCAGCTGATCATCAAGTTCGGGTTGGATCGGATGCACGGGTTCTCCCTCACGGGGGCCGGTCTTCCGGGGAGAATCTTCAAGGTGGCCACCTCTCCCTACATCTGGCTGGGCCTTGGAGTGACGGCCCTCAGTTCACTCTTCTGGTTCGACATCCTCTCGACGCGCGATCCGAGCTACGCGTACCCGTATCTGAGCCTGACCTTCGTTCTCATGCAGATCGCGTGCCGGATCTTGTTCCACGAACCGATTCCATCGCTTCGCTGGGTGGGGATTGTCTTGATCTGTGTGGGCGCGTTCGTGATCTCTCGGACATAGCGCCGGCCGGCCGGACTGCGTGATCGGGTGCGGGGACGACCTCCGCGCCCCGGCCTATGCCGGCCTTCATGCTTCCGGGCTCCCCGGTGGAATCCAAGGAACGATCCATGGAATCAACGCAGGACACGGAACTCGTGGTTCGACCCTCTCGCCCGGAGGATCGCCCCGGATTGCTCCGTCTCCGCAGGGAGGTCTACGGGGACGACGTTGAATCCGGCCGGGAGGCGTTCTTCGACTGGCAGTACGTGAGGAATCCCGCCGGGTCCGGGGTGGTCACGATCGCCGAGATCGACGGAGAGATCGTGGGGGAACTGGGAGCGCTACCTACACGTTTCAAGCTGGATCAGACCGAAACGACGGCCGTCATGTACGTGAACTTCATCGTGAAGCCGGATCTGCGCGGGCGGGGATTCGGGCCCGCGGTGGACCGCGTTCAGCGGAAGCAGGAGCTCGATCGGGATCTGTGGTTGATGTTGGGATTCGTTCGTCTGTCCAACGCTCCGCAGCTCAAGGTCCAGACCCGAAAACTGGGGCGGGTGCCCTTTGTCGCTCCGGCGATGCTCTATCGAATCATCCGCCCGAGAGAAGTCTGCCGGGCGGCGATGGGAAACTCGCCCTTGTCCCGCGCGCTGGGCGCTCTGGCGGCCGGACCCGTGACCCTGTGGAACACCGCCCGCCGGCCGAGAGCCGGCCGGCGAGGCGTCGAAATCAAAGAGTTGAGACAGGCGGACGAGTCGCTCGACCGCCTGTGGGAGCGAGTCTCGCGGCACTACCGGTACTCCGTGATGAAGGACCGGGCGTTCTTGTCCTGGAGATGGTTCGGCGATCCGAGGGGATGCTACCGTGTGCTGGGAGCGTACCGGGGCGGAGACCTGGTCGGGCTGACGGTTACGCGGACGGCCCGGTGGGAAACCCTGCGCCTCGGGGTGATCCTCGAAGTCCTGGTTGAACCTTCCGAGAGAGAGGCGGCGGACGCTCTTGTGGCGGCGGCGCTCGACACGATCGGTGACGGCGTCGACATGGTTTCCTGCATGCTCCAGGCCGGGGGAGCCCCGATCGAAGCGCTCCGAAGAGCCGGCTTCGTGCGCATTCCTTCACGATTGAATCCGCATGAGTACATCCTTCTGGGGGAGGCCCTGGACGGGCGAATGGATTTGGGGCCCCTCGTTGCCCGGGAGTCGTGGCACGTCTCCTGGGGGGATTTTGATGTCTTCTGAAGGCATCGGGGCCCGAGGATTTGCGTTGACAACGGGGCCCCGTTCTGGTAATTTACCGGATCTGAGCGGGGCCGTGGTGCAGTCTGGTTAGCACGCTGGCCTGTCAAGCCAGAGGTCGCGGGTTCAAGTCCCGTCGGCCCCGCCATAGAATTCGGAGGGGGTCTCCCGGACCCCCTCCGAATTCTATCTCCATTTCCCATTTCCCACTTCCGTCTCTGGGTTTTCCTCCGCCCTCTTCTTCTTTGAATTCCGGGAAATCGTGAATCGGCAATCGGAAATCGTTCTTGGAAAAAGGCATTGGAGAAGAAGCTCTCCAACTGCTCGCCTCTCATTTTTCCATCAGTATTCCTTCGCGTCGTTTGTAGAATGTACTGTCGCGGAGTGGCAAAGCAAAGATGCGGGAGGGATCCCGATTCTCCGCTAGCGGATGTCAATCCACCCGATGGGGATTCCGTCGAAGCGGTCCGCATCGTGCAGGAGATCGCTGAGGTACATTTCGGGGTGCACGGGCCTTGCCGCGAGGCAGACCTTGACCCGGTATCGCCCGGGGGCCACATTCATCGGGATGTTGACGTGGAACGAATCGATCACCGCGTTGCCCGGCCCCCACCGCGCGGGCGGCAGGATGTTCTCCACGGGTGAGCGAACGACTCTGAAGCGGTACCTTTGCTTTCGGCGCCACTCGAGCCATCTCCGGTAGGGTTTGGACCAGCCCGGACGCCAGAACCGTCCCTTGGGATAGTCGCGATCAAACCGGACATGCACCTGGTACTCCTTCTCGAACTCGCTCTCCCCCATTCTCGTCCAGCAGCAAACCAGGTGGATCGTTTCCCCCCTGGACGCTTGCTCTTCACGGATCTCGGCCCCGAGAAGCCGGAACTGTCCATCGAACTCGGCCGGTGCCTCCGGCTTCGGGAGATGGAAGCGGCCCGGATCGTCCGAGGAGCGCTGCGCGTCTCGGGGAGCCGGAGAGGCCGCCGGGCCGCCGGGCCGGAGGCGGTATATGTGAACATCATCGAGAGAGGCGACGGGCTCGAAATACTCGGCGTGAGAATCGAAGTGCGCCCGCTGCTCTTCAAATCGATCCGGGTTGAGAACGAAACCGTAACCGAGAACGGATTGCTCGAAAGTGTGGTTCAGCATCACATGCGAAACCCTGTATCTGCGCATAATGCGGATCGATTCGTCCAGGGGCGTGTTGGGATTCAGAGCCAGGCTCACGTCGTGGACCCTGGCAATCGAGAGGGAATCCCTGGGAGACGAATGACTGGGGGGCATGGCGATCACGGCGTGGCGCGTCATGGCGGCGGCCGCGTAGCCGGTGAGGGGATCGGCGAGAACGACACCGGGCCCGTCGGCGGTTTTGTCGAGTTCACGGAACGCGTCCCGCAGATCGAGCGCGCTGCGGGGGTGTTTCCCGAAGCGAGTCAGGTGGCGGAGGAAGATCCCCGATTGGTCCCGCGCGTCCGGGAGGATCAGAACAATAACGAGGCCGATGAACATCAGATCCCTTGCGGCGCGGCCCCGTCTTCTCCACGCCCCCACGGCGGAGCCGGACAGAAAGAGGGCGAGGATGGTGATGTGCGGAACCAACATCATGAACCGCAGCGCGAGGAAATTGAAGGCCCGGTATCCCATTGTAAAGAGGGGCGGCACCGCCGACAGCAGCGTGCCCACGAGCGCGTTACCGAAGAGCAGCATCAGCCCCTCGTCCTTTCGGGCGCGCCCGACCAGCGACAATCCCAGGGGGATCGCCAGAAGCCCGACCCACATGAACCAATGAATCGTCCAGACGGGATGGGGAAGAAGCCAGCCTCCGCCCAGATGCAAGACGTTCTGCGGCATTCGATGGATGGGATTGACGACACCGTACGACGACAGGAATCGTATCAGTAGATAGGGGGCGGCGAGCAGGGTACCGGTTCCCAGAACCTTCGCCGTGCGGAGAGCGAAGGGACGCTTGCTCTCGGCCAGGAGTGCCAGGAGAACGCACAGGGCGGCGAGAGACAGCCAGAGATTGATGAAAGGCGTCACGTGAATCATTGCAGCCAGCGGCACGAACAGGGCGGATCCCCAGAACAGATCGCGCCCGCCGCGGCGACCGTATTCGAAAGCCAGGAACACACCCGTCCAGTAGACGCACATCCCGATGCTGGAGGGATAGATGACCATGTTGGCCGAACGCGCATCGCCCCCGTACAAGAAAGCAAAGAGAACGGTCGCGAAGAAACTCCTGCGGTAGTCCTGGAACACGACATTGGCGAAGAGACCGAAACTGAGAACCAGCAGGAGGGAGAACAACGGCCGCAGCCACAGCCAGGTCTCCAGCATTTCGGCTCCGGAGCCCTGCCCGAGTGAAGCGATGACGGCATGAAGAAGGCCGACTCTCGGGTCCTCCCCCATGGGCTCGTCCCCGGCGTAGAACTCGTGGAGCGGAACGATCTGCCCGGTATCCACGATTTCCCTGCTGACGGCGATGTGCCCGAGCATGTCCTCTCCGTACCCTATCTCGAGGGGGGAGAAGAGGAGGATCAGGGAAAGGGCGGCTGCGAACACCGCCGTGGCGAGCATCCATTGGCGGTCGCGTTTGATCGAGAGAACCTGGGTGGGGAGAGGCCGCGAAGGAACACCGGCCGCCCCCGACATCAGGACGACCGACAGAAGGAGGGTCAGGCCACAGAGAGCGTAGACCAGCAGACCGGCGTTCATTCGCAGGAGGTAGAAGACCCCTGCCGTGAGAACGTCCACGCCGAGACTGAGACAGGCGGAGATGCAGACCCAGTGGATGAGGCCCCAGCGGGATCGATGCCAGATCCGTCGTCCGATGAGGTAGCCGGGTACGAGGAAAAGGGAAACGGCGCCCAGGGCGAGGCGCGCCGGTTCCGGGCCCCAGGAAACGGCGTGCGAAAGTAGAAACAGTCCCACCACACATGCCGCCCCGGTTGTCTCCACCCTTCGCATAGACTCCTCGTCTGTGGCCGGGAGAACGGATTTTTCGGCGAGTGGGGCTGTTGAAAAAGTCCCCGGGCTCTGGACGCGATCGGTCAAGACGGTCCGTCGGGGTACAGCGACCGTCTTGCGGACCCTTGAACGGCAACGATGACTTCCTCAACAGCCCTCGAGCTCCAGCAATCTAGCATGGTGAACCGCGGAGTGTCAAGTTCGCCGGATTGGCCGGAAACTCTTGACCTCTCAAGGGCCTATCCCTATACTCGGCGACATGCTCGGTGGCATGAAGACATACTCGCCGGGCACGGAGCGAACGTTGGGCAGGAGGATCGGGTCCCACAAGAGGGTCCCGCGTCGATCCTCTGTGGTCGAGGAGAGGGTTCCAAAAGGAGTGTGGGAATGGCCAAATACCAACCCTACGTCCCGGCAGGAACTTCGATGAAGGAATTCTCCATCGGGGCCATTCTGTTGGGACTCGTGATGTGCTTCTTTCTCGGAGCGGCCAACGCGTATCTCGGTCTCAAGGCGGGGATGACCATCGCGGCCACCTATCCGGCCGCGGTCATTGGAATGGCGGCCATTCGGCTGTGGAAGGGAACGATTTTGGAGGAGAATCTGGCGCGGACGGTCGGTTCCATCGGCGAATCGGTGGCCGCCGGCGCCATTTTCACGATCCCGGCCTTCTTTCTGGCCGACGTCTGGATGGAGTTCGCCACGTTGGCGAATTACTTCAAGGCCTCGGCGATCATGCTCGTGGGCGGGTTCGTGGGGATTCTCTTCGTGACCATTCTCCGGCGGGTCATGGTCGAGGACGTGGAACTGGTGTTTCCCGAATCGGTGGCGGCGGGTGAGATCCACAAGGCGGGTCGGGCCGGCGCAACGGGAGCCCAGTTCCTGTTCGGCGCCATGGGCCTGGGAGCCCTGGTCCAGACTCTCAAGAACCTGCAGGTCTTCGCGGCGTCTTGGGAGAAATTCGTGTTCTTCAAGAAGACGGGAGTCGCTCTTCTGACGGGCACTCGAGAAGTGATCACCAAGGTCGAGGGCGCGGGCGGCGCTCTTCTGTCGACGCCGGGCGTCAGCCCCGCGTATATGGGCGTCGGGTACATCATCGGTCCGGGGCTCGCCGCGTTGAACTTCAGCGGGGGGCTTCTGAGCTGGGGACTCTTCGTCCCGCTCTTGCTCTATTTTGTGGGTCCGGAGCTGGCACCCTACACCGGCGGCGGCGGTGAACACGAGTGGATCAACATGGCGATCTCGGTCTGGAAGTTCATGGTGCGGCCGATTGCCATCGGGGGCATGCTCGTGAGTGCGGCGTATACGCTCTACCGTATGCGGAAGAGCCTTGCCACGGGACTCGGACGGGCAATCGATGACGTGAAGAAGGCGGGTGCCTCGACGGCGGCCGAGGAGCGTACGGAGAGAGACATCAGCTTCAAGTGGGTGTTCATCGGAATCCTGGTCTGTGCCGTTGCCACTTTCTTCATCTACAACTACTTCGCTCACGATATTGCGGCGGCCCTGGTTGCGACGATCGTGATGGTGGTTGCCGGGTTCTTCTTCGCGGCGGTCTCCGGGTACCTAGTCGGGATTCTCGGGTCCAGCAATAACCCCATCAGTGGTCTTACGCTTTCCACGCTTGTCGTTGCGGCGCTCCTGATGGTGATCCTCGAAATAAAAGGGGCTCCCGGCGTCGCGGCCACGCTCGGCGTGGCGGCCGTGATCTGCGTAGCCGCGGCCGTGGCGGGAGAGATGCTGCAGGACCTCAAGGTGGGACACATTCTGGGCGGGACACCGTGGAAGATGCAGGTGGGCGATTTCATCGGAGTGATCCTGGCCTCTTTGACCATGTTTATCCCGCTGGTTATTCTACATCAGGGGGACATCAATGCGGGCGGGCAGGGGTTCGGAGGCCGAGCGCTTCCGGCCCCGCAGGCCGGTCTGATGGCGCTTCTCTCGCAGGGTATCGTGGGCGGAGAGATGGCGTGGCCGCTGCTGATCGTCGGCGTGCTGATGGCCGTTGCTCTCATTCTGGTCCAGGTCCGGTCCCCGATGCTGGTGTGCGTGGGCATGTACCTCCCTCTGGAGACGACGTTTGCCATCTTCATCGGCGGCATCATCCGCTGGATCGCGGATACCATCGTCAAGAAACGGCAGTTCAATGACGCGCAGAAGGCCCGAGTGACGAATACCGGCGTGCTGGTGGCCGCGGGCCTTATCGCAGGCGAGGCACTGATGGGTCTGGTGTTTGCGGCTCTGGCGTTTGCCAACACCAAGGTTCCGGCCGTTTTCCAGAACCCGTCTTTCATCACGAGCCTGTTCGTGTTCGTGATTCTGGGGTTCGTGATGGTATACTATCCGGTGAAGAGCGCCGGTGACCCGGACGCGCCGCCTCCGCCGAGTGCGGTCATGTAGCGGCGTACACATCATCCACAACGTTTGAGAGCGGAGCCCTTGGGGGCTCCGCTCTTTCGCGGCATGGGCCCTTTTGCCGCGGCAAAGGTCCGGCGTCTCTCTTCCGCAGCGTGAAGGGGAACTCGGGTCGGCCAGGAGGGTGGTCACTTGCTCAGGTGAAAAGGCCACGCTGCGGATTTCGATCCGGCGGACCTTCACCCCGGCCGGCCCGGGGATGGTGTGTTCCGGCTCTCGGCTTTCGGCTTTCGGTTTTGTGCCCCATCTTCGTCACCTTGCAGGGAAAGCTGGCTCTGTGGAATCCGTGAAATCTGTGGCCGCAGGGTTTTCGACTCTCAACTTTCAACTCTCGACTCTCCGCAGTATGGGCCTTGCGCTCCGGGAAGGGTACGGCGTCGTCCGGGCCACGGCGGAAGGGGGGATTGCATTTGTGGAGGAGGGTGGCAACTTCCTACGTTGAAACACACTCCCCGTGGCCCGTCCTCCGGCGAACCCTCCCCGTCGCTGGCCCGGGGTATGGGTTGTCGACTTTCAACTTTCAACTCTCGACTCTCCGCAGTATGGGCCTTGCGCTCCGGGGAGCGCTCGGCGTCGCCCGGGCCACGCCGAAGGGCAGATTTGGAAATGCCGAAGAGGGTGGCGGCTCTCTCGGTTGAAACACCCGCCGGCGTGTCCCCTGCTCCGGCGAACCCTCCCCGTCGCCGGCCCGGGGTATGGGTTGTCGACTCTCGACTTTCAACTCTCGACTCTCTGTACGATCGGGTCAGTGGCTTCGAGGGTCGGCGCGATATGCTCGGATCTCGGCGGCCAGGTTCTCCTGGGTGAGCCATTGGCCGAACGCGACTCCGGATCCCGAGAGCTGCTCGAGTGCCAGGCGGGTATCGGGGTCCACGGGCGAGGGCGCCGAATCATAGAGGCGGGTTCCCGCAAGGGGGAGGAAGGAATGGGTATGGATCCGGGCCCCCAGATTCACCAGCTCCCGCATGAAGCGAACGGACTCGGCGCGCTCCTCGTCCGTCTCACCGGGAAACCCCACGATGAAATCGACGTCGGCGGTCAGATGCTCGTCGAGAATGATGCGGACGGCGCGCTCCACATCGTCGGGGGTGTGGCGGCGGTGGATTCGGTCGAGAACCGCCTGACAGCCGGACTGCGCGCCGAGAACCAGTCGTCGATTGGCCGTAAACCGTTTCACGAGTCGGACCGCCTCACGAGTTACCGATTTCGGCCAGACCTCTGAGGGGAAACCGCCGAAGTAGACGTTCTCTCGGCCTACGCTTTCGCAGGCCGAACGGAGAACGTGTTCCAAGGAACCGTGGTTTGGAGTGTCGAAGCAGGCGGACCCGTACGCAAATGCATTGGGCGTGATGACCCGGCCCGTGGTGTGGCCGCGATCGCGAACCTCTCGAAACCACCTCGCGAGGGTCTCGGTTGAGCGATGTCTCATCCGGGCTCCGAAGATCTGCGCCGTCTGGCAGAACGCGCAGCCCTGCGGGCAGCCTCGGCTGATTTCGATGGGAGCGAACAGCCGGGCCTCCGGGTACGCGGGGAGATAGCCGTCCAGGTCCACGTCCGGCGCTTGCTGTGGGGATTGTCCCGCCCGAGTCACGACTCCCGGAAGTCCGTCCACGCGACGCCCACGTGCGAGAGCCTCGAGGATCTCGAGGAAGGGAATCTCCCCGGGTCCCACAACACAGATGTCGATTCCCATCCTGAGACAGCCGGCAGGATCACCGCTGGGGTGGGGGCCGCCGACGACAAGAGTCGTGTTGCGGTGGCCCGATTGACTGACCGCCTCACGGACGTTTCGAATGAGGGCCGCGGCACCCGCGATGTCGGGCGTGCAAAAGGAAAAGGCAAACACGATGTGCGTTTGAGGTTCCGCCGAGCGCAGGATCGAGTGGACGTCTTCGCACGCGCCGAGCGGCGCTACCCGCTTCGCTCCCGGGCCGCTCCCGAGGCCCCGACTCAGATGCGAGGAGAGGAATCCGAAGAGCGCGGCGAAGCTGTACCGGTTGGCCCGGCTGACGAGGGGCGCGATCAGAATATCCTTCTCTTGCACGTCAGGCTCCCGTTGAATGCGGCGCGAGGCGGGTACACGGCCGCCCGCTCCATTCTAGCACATTGCGCCCTGCCGGGGGGACTGCGCGAGGGGAATGGCCTGTCTGCAATGGCCCCTATTGGATCTTGAAACTCATCTTCGGAGGTGGTATGGTCGGCAGTTACGGTGCGAGCGCTCGGCCCTCACCGGAGGGTCGGTAGGATCCAGAGGGAGGTCATCGATGCAATACGTGTGGCGTGGACGGAAGCTATTCTCGTTGGACGGCAAGGAACCCTTCGAGCGGATCAAGGGCCCGCGGTATGGGTTCATCGCTTTCACCGGCCTTCTCGCGCACTGGGACGAGGGCCGAGGCGTCTGGATTCTCCCATTCCTGGATCGTCACATCCGCCGGCTGATGCACACGGCCGAAGCGATGAAACTGGACCATGGGATGACTCACGAGGATCTCGAGAAGGCCATCGTTGCCACAGTTCGCGCCAACGACTGGAAGAAGACGTCCTACGTTCACGTGAGTGTGGCCAATGAAGAAGCGGGCATCAAGCCTCTCCTCGGGGCCCGTGGGCGGTTCACGGTGTTCCTCGAGGAAACCGGCGGGTACCACCCGCCCGAAGGCGTGCATCTCGTGGTGCTTCCCGAGGACGAGCGGATCAAGGAAGGCGTCTCGCCCGTGAAGTACCCCAGGATCCTCGGCTACCACCATAAGTTCAACGCGAACTACCTGATGTACGGAGCGATGAAGTCGTGGGCCAAAGAGATCTTTGAACGCGAGTATTCCGAGATGGTCGGGGGCGGCATGGCGGACGGCATTGTGTTGGGATGGCGGCCGGACGATAACGGTTTCTTCGTCACCGAGTGCACCACGTCAAACCTCATCCTCGCGTACGGAAAAGAGGTCCACTTCATCTCGCCTTCGGATTTCAACCTGAATGGCATTACGCAGCAAATGACGGAGATGCTCCTCGAAAAAGAAATGGGAATCAAGACCCGCCGGGTCACGGTGCCTTACGTGGAATTCAAAGAGAGTTTGGCCGGTGGCGGCCTGAGTCTGTTCGAGACAGGAACGTCCGCGGGACTTACCAACATACTGAGCGTGGACGGACAGAAACTCAAACCGTGGGACCGTCTCGAGGCGATCAGAGAAATTTATGCCAAGGTCTCGCTCGGCCAGCTTCCCAAGTACCAGGACACCGCCTGGATTGTGGAGCCGGGGAAGGTCGACGCGTCCCTGGTGGGCGGCCAGGCGTCTACAATCACGTAGGCGCACGGGCCGAGAAAGTGGAGAGTCGATAGTCGAAAGTTGAGATTGAAGGGCATCGAAAAGAGGCACAAACGCTCGGCACAGAGGACCTACAGGTTCTTGTGGGGGCTTGGGCTTAAGCCCAAGCCCCCATGATGTATCCCTCTGTGTAATCTGTGCAATCTATGGCTAACGGGTTTAGGTTTCTTCATCCGCGTAGTCTGCGTAATCTGCGAATCATGTGTTGGGTCTCGAATCTGTGCAATCTGCGGCTCGGGGGTTGGCCCTGATCGCGTTCCCGCCCCGAAAGGCTCCCCGAACGTAGAGCCACCATGTCCAGAGGACGAGGAACATCGACCCCAGGATCCCGTGCGCCCCGACAAGGATCGGCATGCCGTCCAGGACCGAGGGACCCGTGATCCTCGCGGCGAAAGTCCACAGCAGTGCGTGGGAGAGAATCGAAACCCAGAGGCTGCGGCCGGATCCGCAGTAGATCCAGGTCATGATCATAGACAGAATCACGATGTGGACCCCGAAAGCCGCGTACCGCACGGCTTCGGGCGCTCCGGCGAAGAGCGGAGTCATGAGAAGAAGGGGCGCAGAAGAGATAGCCCACACGATTCCCGTGACCAGGGAGGCCTCGATTCTCCCGTATCGTAAAAGGCGAGGCAGAAGGGCGCCGCGCCAGCCGATCTCCTGAAGAAGGGCCAGGGGCAACCCTACCCGCAGGACGTGAAGCAGAGAGGAAGCCACCGCCGCCGGGATCGTGGTTCCCCGAATGGGCCACTCGGAGAGCCGGGTTTGCGCACCTAGAAAGACAATTCCGGCGATCCATGCGAGGGCAAGGAGAAAGGGGATCAGAATCCAGCGCGCCGGAAGGTTCCACCGGAACCGCCAGGGCTTGGGGTCCCGGGCCAGGAGGGCGGCGAGTCCCCACGCCGCGGTGGGCGCCGCCGCCAGAACCCAGAAAAGCGAAGATCCGCCGATCTCTTCAGACGAGAGAACCACCCGGTCGGCGAGGAGCCCCACCACAAGAGGTGGCGCCCAGGAGAGGATGATAACGAAGAGGACGAACAGCAATGCGCAGCGACGATCGGTCTCCGAGGGGGCCGGGGATGCGGAGTCGGAGCCGGTATGGGGACCGCCTTCGGATGCTGCCCGGGATCCTACTGCCATTGCCGGGCCCGGTCGTCCACATCGACGATCTGGAGATCGCCGGCGCCGTCGAGACTCACGACCTCGAGGACGCCGTCGCTGTCGATGTCAAACAGATCCATCGAGTGACCGAAGGTGAGTTCGTAGGTCCACTCTTCCTCGTACAGGCGAGAGTCCAGCACCGTGCCGTTGGAGAGAACCAGTTCCTGCATGCCGTCGCCGTCCACGTCTCCGGCAAGGATGTCAGTCGCCTCGTATTCTTCCAGGGACTTCCACCGCTCGTAGCCCGATCCGATGTCGAACACGAAGAGATGATTGTCCGCAAGGAGAATGATTTCGCTCTCGCCGTCCTGTTCCATGTCCGCTACGGTGAAGCAGGAGATCCCCTCGAAGTACCCCTCCTCGGTATTCCAGATGATCTTGAGACTCTTCAGGTCCAGTGCGTAGAGCACGGCCTCTTTGGTCAGCGCGAGCACTTCCGGTTTCCCGTCGCCGTCGAGATCCGAAAGGTCAACGTCCTTGATGCCTTTCCACAGATTGATCTTGGTCACGGGCCTCAGGCGGTGGCCGCTCATCGTAAAGAGGTACACGAATCCTCTTCCGGTTCCATACACGACATGCGCGGGGGAGCCGGGGACGTACTCCATGGTCGGAATTCTGGCGGCGAGATCCGGAAGGGCTGTGATGTTCATGTTAAGGAGGTCGGGCGCTCCCGCGCGCGACGATTCCCTCTCCGCGTGGCCGACGCCCGGCGCGACGGCGGTTCCGATCACGAGGGTAACAAAGAGAAGGATCGTGCTGTAAAGTCCTTTGCTCAACATCGCGTGCCTCCCGTAAGGGGTTTGGCGATCGAGTACTCGACTCCACCAACTTTACCATACGGTTTGTCGGGCGTCAACGAAGGTCCGCTCGGCGATCCTGGACGGTCCCCTCCCGGCCGTCGGCCGCTACGGATCCACGGCCGCGGACGGAAATCAACTTGAGCCCGCCCCATTGCAGTGCTACTTTCGGGATCGGAACCGCCCAAACAGCCGGAGTGATGAATGACCTGCAGGAAGAGGCCGGGAGTTCTCACCGTTGTTGTTCTCCTGGGTTTGACGGGCTGCGCGAACGACAAGAAGAACCTGAGTCCCGTTCGCCCGGGGCCGGCGGGTTTCTGGCGCGTGAGTGCCGACGGTACCGGGGACTGGGCCACGATTCAGGAAGCGCTTGACCACGCAGAGCCCGGCGACACGGTGGCGGTGGCCGAGGGAATCTATGACGAGCGTCCGGTCATCGACAAGCCCGTCGTGTTCCTCGGAGGTTGGGACTCCCGGTTTACGGCGGCCGACCCCGACCGGCGGGAAACGGTTCTGGACGGCCGCTTTATGGGTACGGTCGTCACCGTCGTAGACGTTCCCGACACGTCGACCGTCATCCGCGGCTTCGTCATTACGCACGGGAGCCATACCGATACGCTTGCCGGTAAGCCGGCGTCCGCACTCGGCGCGTCCCACGCCCCGCCGGGTTCGGGTATTCTGTGTGACAACGCGTCCCCCCTGATCTCCCTCAACACGATCGAAGAGAACGAGGCTCCCTACGGCGCCGGCATCCTGTGTCTTCGGGGAGCCCCCAGCCTCCGTGCGAACCGGATCCGCTTCAATCGAGCGCTGGAGGACGGCGGAGGCATCCTGTGCCTGGAATTCACGGGCGAGATCACCCTCAACGTCGTGTCCCACAACGAGGCAGGAGGTGAGGGAGGCGGGGTGCATCTGTCGGAGTCGCAGGGGAGAGGTCTTGAGAACCTGATTGAGGAGAACCATGCGGTCGAAGCGGGGGGCGGGATCGCGTGCCGTCTGTCGAGCTTTGTCCTTGAGTCCACGACGATCCGGGCAAATCACGCGGCCGGTTTGGGCGCCGGGCTCTACATAGACCGAGAGGGCGACCCCGTGTTTGACGCGTGCATCATCGAGGGGAACCAGACCGACGGCACCGGGGCCGGCGTATACTGCGCGCGCGGCTGTACCCCGACGTTTACCTCGTGCGAGTTCTCCAACAACACGGCGGAGAGTTTGGGGGGGGCGATGTACACCCTGGCTTCCGTGACCTTCATTCACTGTAGCCTGTTGGACAACCGGGCGTACATGGGAGGCGGGGTGTACTGTGGGCAAACCGCGGCGGCGGATCTGAGACGTTGCCTGTTCGCCGGCAACTCGGGCCGGACGGGTGGGGCGGTGGCGATGGCGGACGACGCCGTGGCGGATGTCTATCGAAACACGTTCTTCGCAAACGGGGCGAGTGTGGCCGGAGGAGGGTTCTATCTCATCAGCGGGGACATCCGCCTGGAGAAGAATCTGGTCGTCGGGGCCACGGAAGGCGGAGGGCTGTACTGCTGGACGGGGGTGACGGTCGAGATCCTGAAGAACGACTTCTGGAACAACACCGGAGGAAACTTCGGCGGAGCGTGTGTCGAACCTCCTGCGCCCGATCCGAATGAAAACTTCTCCGAGGATCCTCTGTTCTGTGATCCGGAAAACCGGGTGTTCCATCTCCAGGCCGGTTCGCCCGCCGTCCTTTCCGAGACCGATACGCTGGGCGCGTTCTCCTGCGGGTGCCCCGGGAGGAAGTTCGATGCACCGTAGCCGGCGCGCTGCCGCTCACGCGGCAGCGGTTCTTCTGGTGTTCCCGGTATGGGCGGGTTCGCAACCCGATCCCCGGGTCGTGGAGATGAGCCGGGGCGTGAGCCAGGGATACCTCGAGATGATGCTCCTCCAGCTGACCGGCGACCGTCCCTTCTGGATCGACGGGGACGCATTTCGAATCGACACGCGGTTATCGGGAACGGACGGTATGGACGCGGCCGCCCAACTCCTGGAACAGGAATTTCTCCGCTCAGGGCTGGAGGTCCGTCGCCACGAGTACCTCGGCACGCATCTGGAAGACATCGCTTTCGCCGATTCTCTTCACGGCTGGGCCGTCGGCGACGGTGGCGCCATCCTGGCGACCCGGGACGGAGGGGAGTGTTGGACGCGGCAAGGGTCGGCCGCGGAACAACTCCACGCGGTCGCGGCGCTGTCGGGCGAACGGGCCGTGGCTGCCGGGCGAACGGGTACGGTTCTGTGGACGGAGGACGGCGGGGCGAGATGGGAGTGGATCGAGACCGGATCGACGCGCCTGAGGGGCGTGGCCTTCGTCGATTCCCTCCAGGGGTGGATGTGTGGGGACGACGGGGGTGTGTTCCGCACTCGCGACGGCGGGCGGCAATGGACCCGGCAAGATACCCGGGTCGAAGAACGGTTGAACGGCGTCTCTTTCGTGGATTCTCTCACAGGATGGGTGGTGGGTCGAAGGGGATATGTCCTTCGCACTCAGAATGGGGGCCTGGACTGGACGCGTTTGCAGATCGACGGACAACCTACCCTCTATGCCGTGGAGTTTCTCGACTCTCTCACGGGGTGGATCGCGGCCGAGGGGGGAAGGGTGATGAACACCGCGGACGGAGGGGAAACCTGGGACAGCACGGCGGTGGACACGGCGGTGACACTCTACGACCTCGCATTCCTGGACGCGGAGAGAGGTTGGATTGTCGGAGGCGGAGGGCTCATCTTCCAAACGACGGACGGAGGGGTCACCTGGGCGCGCTCCGAATCGGGGCTGGCGGGGGAGCTGAAGGCCGTCACGATGACGGGCGGCGGGTGGGTCGCCGGGCATTCCGCGCTCCTGGCCTTGCAGGATGGGGTCCGATGGGAGGATCGGCAAGAGGCGGTGGAGGACCGATGGGTCAACGTTGAAGCCACGCTTCCCGGAGCCGTCGATCCGGAGGAGTCCTACCTCCTGTGCGGCCATTTTGACTCCATTTCCGAGGTGGCCGCACTGCGTGCTCCGGGGGCCGACGACAACGCATCGGGCACCGCCCTCGTGGTTGCGGCCGCCCGGGCCCTCAGCGGGACCCGGTTCGAGAAAACGCTCACATTCGTATGCTTCTCGGGGGAAGAGAACGGGCTGCGCGGCAGCGCCGACTACGCCGCCCGGTTCTCAAAGAACGGGTCCCCGCCGTTGGGCGTGATCAACGCGGACATGGTCGGGTACGATCCCCGGAGTGTGGGAGATGTCTGGATCAGTTTCTAGGGAGATGCGCCGTCCCGCGCGCTGGCGGTAGTCTGTTCGACGCTCGCGGTTGAATATGGGCTGGATCTGACCCCCCGGGTCATGGATGAAGTCTACGGGACGAGTGACCACCGCTCCTTCGCCGATATTGGAGTTCCGGCCCTGATGATCAGTCATGCGGAGGCCGCGGCCTATCCCTACATCCACAGCGTCGCCGACCGGTTCGACCGGTTGGACGTGGCGTTTGCGCGCGAGGTTACCCGCCTGGTCGTGACCGCCGCCGCTACGCTGGCGGTGCCGCTGGAAGAACCGGTGGACCTTGCGGATCCGGCCATCCGTCTGGTGGGGACGCGTCCGAATCCCTTCAGCACGGGCGTCGGAATCCGCTACGAGATGTCCGAAACAGACGGCGGCCGCGTTACGCTGCAACTCTATGACGTCCGGGGCCGACTCCTGAAAACACTTGTGGACCGGCATCATGCCCCCGGCATCCACGAAGTCTGGTGGGACGGCCAGGACGGCCGTGGCAGGCAGGTGGGTCCGGGAATGTGCTTTATTCGGGTCGAATCGGGAGGGCGGTCGTCCACCGCAAAGCTGGTGCGAATCGAATGAAAGGTCAAGGGACCCGAGGCGAAAGGCGAAGACCTTCCGGCCCGCCACACGGGACGGCCGCGGCTCTCGCAGCCGTTGTCAACGAGAAACCCGATCGATTCTGAACTGGCAGGATTCATCCCCGAGGGCGGCGCATTTCTCGATCTCCACGTGCAGATCGTCGGCCAGAGATCGAACGAACTCCGATTCCAGGGTGGTCCGAGCCTCGCAGAGCTCGGGGCTCGAGATCCCGAAAGGACAGGATTCCACGGAAATACGGGCGCACGCCGGAGAGAGCTCAAGCACCTCCCCGTCCATTCCCACTAGATCCAGAAGACGCGCAAGACAGAGAGCCGCGGCCCCGGCGTCGCGGGGCCCGCCCCCCTCGCACAGATCGCGCGCCAGATCTCGGGCGTGCCGGCGATTGACCGAACGGATGAGCTCCAGAGCCTCATCGCCGAATTCGTCCACCGCCCGCCGGTAGAGGGCCCCGATCCTCGCCGAGAGGGCGCGGGTCGCCGCCCGGTAGCGCTTCTCGATCGGGACCTCTTCGTAGTCGATGGATTCGGGAAGGCGAATCATGACCGCCCTCCTTTTCTTCGTGCGATCACGTGGTCGCACACGTCGTCCCCCCCGGGGATCGAGCGCTCGACGGTATAGGTGAGGTCATCCCCGAGGCCTTCCACGATGACGCGCTCCATCGTCGTGTGCGCTTCGCAGACTTCGGTTGAGGTGAAGGGGTAGGGGCACTGCTGACATCGGACGGTGACTCGATCGGGGCCGAACTCTACGAGTTCGCCGTCGACGTCGATGTTGTTGAAGATTCGCACGACATAAAGCCCGACGGACTGGACGTCGTTTTCCTTCACGCGCTTGCGGGCCCGGGCGAGAAGCTCGTTTCCGTACTCGGCGCTCACCCGGCGAATGTGATCGAGGCCTCTCTTGCCGTGGACTCGCGCCAGTTCCTCGTAGAATCGACGGATCTGCTGAAGCAGAATCGGAACGCCTCTCTCATGCTTCTCTTCGACGGAGGCTGGAGAAACCGGGCCGCCGTCCGGTTGCTTGAACATCGAGTCGTCTCCCCGGGGTGTGGGTTTCAAGATCAAGGATGGTATGAGCCTAGCGTCTTCGAGACGTTCCGTCAAGAGACGATCGCTCGTCAAAGGACAAACACTCGTCAAAGGACACGGACGCCGGATCACTGCAAGGCGAAAAAGTCTTGCTCGGAGACTCGGCCGTCTGCTACGATTGGAGCCGAACGTGCAGGATACGGGCGGGATGAGCTTCTACGAAGCGTTTCGTTTGGTGTCAGCCAGGAGGCGAGCCGTGACCAGAGATCAGATGGTCGAGGGTGTCATGAAATCCGCGGGAATCAGCAAGGCCAACGTCAACCGGTTCTATGACGGTCTGGTTGCCCTGGCCAGGAAGCAGCTGGAGAAGGAGGGCGAGTTCGTCCTTCCGGGTCTCGGCGTGTTGAAAGTCCGCAGGACCAAGGCCCGGGACGCCAGAAACCCCAGAACGGGGGAGAAGATCCGGGTGCCGGCCAAGAAAGTGGTCCGCTTCGTCGCCTATAAGGATCTGAAGGAGAAGATGAACCCGGGTCTGGTGAAAGAGAAAGTGGAGGAGTTCCAGAGCGAACTCAACGTTTGACGTGAGAGCGTTGAACCGTCCGGTTGGAGAGGCTTTGAGGAGGCCCCGGGGAGTTGAATGGACCCCGGGGCCTTCCCGCGAAGCGCCCAAATGCCGCCCTTCGGCGGCCGTGTCTCCGGGTCGACTTACTCCGAGGCCAATCGGCCTTCGTCCGCCGGTGGAGCCGCAGCGACCTCACGGGCGGGGATCTTCAGAATCATCCCGGCCTGGATACGGTTTGCGCTGTTGAGCCCGTTGACCTCGGCCAGTCGCTCCCAGTGATCTCCGGAACCGTAAAAGACGTTGCTGATTGCCGTGAGATTGTCCCCCTCCCGGACCAGGTACAGCTGATGCGGAAACTCCGTCACGGGCGGAATCTTCAGGGTCTGTCCGGCCCGGAGGCCGGCCGGATCCTCGATGCCGTTCCACTCTGCCAGGAGCTTCCAGTAGACGTGGGTGTGATAGAAGCGCAGGGACAGAGCCCAGAGATTGTCTCCCGAGGCGATCTCGTACTCGAGCGCGGGTGCCGGCTCCTGTGAGGCAGCTTGTGCCCCTGTCTCCTCCGGAGTCTCCTCTGGGGCGCTCTCGTCGACGGATCCCTCCAGGCTGCCCGTCTCTTCGGAACTCTCGGTGACTGACAATATGGCATGTTCTGTGGCAGTGTTCTGCTCCCTTGGGCTGTCCGGGAGGTTTCGAACGGACGAGTTCCGACTCTGAGCGATTTCCTGTTTCTCCTGACAGCTGGCGATCACGAGAGAGCTGGCTACGAAGAGGACGACTACGCACGTCCACAGGAGTCCTTTGGCCATATCTCGAATCCGCAAGGTTTTCATTTTCCAATCCCTCCCAGGGGCAACGGAATGGTTGACGACTCGATGCCCTCGGCCCGACAGAGCATCTCCGGACACTTCGGCTCGATCCACTCAACGCAAAAGGAGAACGCCGGGTGGCGGGGGTCGAGGCGCAGGATTTCCCAGGGTACTTCGTCGGCCACGGTTCCATAGACCCAAACCTCGGCCGATCTCGACGCGCTCATGGACAGGTTCAGAAGATCGACGTCACTCATCTCCGTGAGCCCGACTCGGATGGGGCCTACACGCAGGCACGGACCCTCCTCGGTCTCCTCCAGCGCGCCCTCCAGCTTCACTCGGAGGGTTCCGGCGGCCCGCCATCTCGATCTCAACGCGTAGAAGGAGCGGGTGGAATCCGCGGCCGTCTCCCACACGAGGGTGGTCTCCGATTCCGGGTCAAACACGGGCGCGTACTCGCCCAAGTCCGGCGCGCCCCGGACGGTCGGCAGCCGGTGGAACACGAACGACCCGTCCGAGTCCCGCAGCTCCCGAACGGGAGTGAAGAGAGCGGGGCGGACGTCGGGCGCCACCCGAACCTCCATTCCGGGACGAAGCCGGTCTTCAAGAGAGCCGTCGGCCAGGGCGTACCGGATCGTGCCGTCCTTGGATCGAAAGGCGGCCGCCGGCCCCTTGGCCGTGAGGAAGGTGCCCAGGTCAACGGGGACGTTTGCGGCTCTCTCGACCGGAGCGGAAACGACGCTCTCGCCGGCACCGACCGAAGGCGGACCAGGGTGTCCGATAAGCCCGCTCGCCGCGATGCCGAGAAGGAAAGCGATTCCTGCTGCTGCGATGGCCTTGAGAGACATGATCCCGCCGGTTGCGGGGATGGGGACGTCATCGGACGGCTTCGAACGTTGCGCTTCCCCGAGGTCGCAGGCGCCCCGCTCGGCGGGAAAAGACTCGGGATCCATGAGCGCACGAACCACCGGATATCCGCCGAGCGTTCCCGAGAAGGCCTCCTTCAACAACCTCGTGAGCTGCGGACCCGGCTCCAGTTGAAAGGCGATTCGGCCCCCGGACAGTCGGCGGAAGGACCGGATCTCCCTTGCCGCGGCAAAGCGGTCTGCCGAGTCGGGAGCGGACCCCTCCGGAAGAGCAACAACGAATTCATGCCGGTCCCCGGAGGAACGTCTGCACAGAATCGTCGGGCGCTTGAACACGCCAACCACCTCCTTGATGAGGGGGGAAAGGCCCTCGCGTTTCACTTCGTGGGACGTGTCAAGGCGGAGGATTCTTGCAGAGGAAAGAGACGACGGGGCAACAGGGCGGGGGCGAGACACGGGGTCAGCGACTGCGCTCTTGCCTTTCGGTCACGCCATCGGCCCGGCCGCAGATTCGACGGGCTGCACAGAGAGAGGGCGGCGCGTTGCGCCGCCCTTGGGACAGAACTCAGAACTCAGAACTCAGAACTTAGAACTTAGAACTTAGAACTCAGAACTCGGAATCACGAACTCTCGATATCGATATCGACGTCGCCGACGTCCTCGATTCCAATGCGGTAGTGCCCGGGATCCCGAGGTCCGAAATCCGCGAGGCCTCTTTCGGTGAATCGTGTCTCCGAATCAGTAAATCGTGTCTCCGAATCGGAGGCCCTCGAGAGAACGACCCGGACGCCGTGAACCGGCAGGCGGGTCTCGGCCTGGTTCAGGAGGACGCGCAGAACCGGCCTGCTCGCGCGTGATTCCACCTCGACGACGAGGTCATGATTCTCGACGCATTTGTGCACACGTGCGCAGCCGCCCTTTCGACGCCGCCCGCGAACCGGAACCGGCGCAGGATCCGGGGTCAGGATCTCCCCGGTCGTTCGAAGAACGTCGACCAGGCTTCCGGCGATTCTGACCGCAAGATCCATCACAGCCGGCCGGCGGCCGAACCGTTCGGCGATCAGCGCCTCTGCACGGGCCAGGACGGCGTCGGGAATCTCCAGGCCGGCGAGAGCCGCTTCCTGGTCCATCACCCGCTTGAGAAGCGCCACCTGCTCCAGGCATCGATCGCAATGGACCAGGTGAGTTTCGACGGCGCGGCGATCGGCCTCTTCAAGTCGACCGTCCACGTAGGCCGCCGTCGTTTCATCCGAGAGACATTCCGTCATCGTGGGTTCTCCTCGTCGATTCGACTTCCCGACGGTTCCTGATTTCCCACCTCGTCGGACGAAACTCGCAGGAGTTCCCTTGCAGCAGATTTCAGTTTTTCGAGGGCCCGGGACTTGCGAGACGAGAGGGTGTTGATAGGAACGCCCAGAAGATCTGCGATCTCTCTCGCCTTGAGACCACCGAAGAAGTACATCTTGAGGATGAGACCGTCCGGCTCGTCCAGCCGGTCCAGCAGCCGCTCGGCCATGTCCCTGGCCGAAACATTCTCCAGGATGCGGGCGTCGACGGCGATGTGTTTCAAGATCTCCTCGGCCGGGCTCTCCGAATCGGAGTCCGCGCCGGGCGCGTCGGATACCTCACGCCGAGCCCTCCGGCGCCGTACGGCGTCGATCGTGGCGTTGATGGCGATTCGGGCGAGCCACGTCGTGGTCCGGGACCGCCTCTGAAAACGCCGGAGTGCGCGGCAGTCGTCCGACAACAGTTTCAGAAACACGTCCTGGAAGATATCCTCCGCCCGTTCGTGGGGTTCGCCGCGAACGGCCAGCGTCTTCAGAATGCTCCCGTAGATAATCGCGCGGTAGCGCCGAAGAAACTCGCTCCACGCGCGCTCGTCTCCACGGATGCATTGATTAAGGAGTACGTTCTCGTCCATCATCTCCCCAGGACCAGGGTCAGGAGGGCGGCACCCGCCAGCGCGGAGCCCACGATCCAGATCCATCCCCCGCCGTCTTTGCCGGCGTCACAGGCGCAGAGAAGCCGGGAGAACTGGATATCGAAACTCTCACCGCCCCCCTCGGTGCGTCCGAGGACGTTGTCTTTCTCGTCCAGAAGGGCCAGGCTGGGATAAACGTACCCGAGTCCGAGCGCCGATGCAACCTTGCCCCCGGGATCATAGAGGTTTTCGAAACCGATGCCCTGCGTCTGGAGGAATGTAGCCGCGGCGGACCGCTCCGAGGGGGAAATGCCTACCACGAAAATGTTTCTCTTGCTCAGGCGATGCCGGTTCTGATGAAGATGGATCAGCGCCTCTCGGGACGGCTTGGAATCGATTCGCCAGAAGACCAGGAGTCGTTTCGAACGGGGAAACACGTCGTCGAGATTCCGCGCGTGCCCATGCCGGTCCTCTACGGTCAGGCCGCGCGGAAGTGCATCGGCATTCGGCCGGGCATGCGCAGGTTCGGTCAGGCCGCGCGGAAGTGCATCGGCATTCGGCCGGGCATGGGCAGGTTCGAATGCGAGAAGAACAAGGGCCCACACGGCGAGGGTCACAAGAAGCGCCCCGGATAGCCCGGCGGCGATGTCTCCGAGCGTGACGCGGGCGGCCCGGGACACGGTCACGGCAGCTCCTCCAAACGGGCGCGAACGACCTGAGGGTTCCGGGGATCGACCACGGCCGAGGCCTCCCAGCCGCGGTGCCCCGGTAGCTCGAAGCTCACTTCGTGCGTTCCTTCCGATAGCTCAAGGGTCAAGGGGGTCGTGCCTCGAGATTCTCCATCCACCCGGACAAAGGCTCCCTCGGGCTCCGACTCAAACGTGAGATAACCGTATTGCATGACGGGCGCCTCGTCGCCCTCTGGAACCGGACCGCGTTGCCCGAGCGTCGTAGGGACGAGTATGCCCAGCACGATCAGAAGGCCCGCCAGGATTCGTTTCCAACGGGAGGAAGCGCTAGCGGTCGCAGGAACACGGGTCCCGTGGAGCCGGGTTCGCGGGTCGCCGTAAAGGACGTAGCTGGCCCAGCCGGCATTGTCGGGACCGAACTGGGCTCGCGTTTCTTCCCGCGCTCGGGCCAGCGCGCGGCCGATCGTGGTTCCCCCTGCGAGGGTTTGGTAGAAGGCGGCGGCGAAGGCGGCGGCGAAGGGGCTTCCAACTTCCCACCAGGTTCCGACGTACGCACGCGTCCCGCGCTCCAGAAAGGCGCGCACCAGTGAGCCCCCACTTGTCCACTCCGCCGACTGCGCCGTCGCACACGCGTTGGCAAACACGAGAGTGGGGGGGTTCTGAAGGCGGCCGATCCGCTCCGCCCCATACCAGCGTCGACCGAAGAGCCTCCAGCCGTTCGGGTCCGACGGGCCGCGTGGGTCGTTTGCCTGTCCGGCCTGGTCCGATGGGCCGCGTGGGTGGTCTGCGTGTCCGATGAAATGTGCAACCGCAGACCCCGGCAAGATCTGGTCCAACAGCTTGGCGTCAATGGTTTTCCCCATGTGCACGCGAAGATCGGCACCGGCCCATGATTGCAGTGCGTTACGGATCTCCCGAAGCTCTTCGTCGGCCGAGTCGCTCAGGCAGGGATCTTCCGATGGGTTGGCCAGAACCAGGATCCTTGAGGGGCGTGTCTCCGTCCGAATCGGCGGATGGTGCGGCCGGGACGTCGTGATGTGGCGACCCATCAGAAACGTCTCGCCGAGGAACGCGTCCCCATCGTGGCAGAGTTCTACGGGACAGCCCACAAGACCCTCATCCAGATGGAGCAGGCAGTACCGTTCCTGAGTATGCCAACGGGTCTTCAGAGCCCGAAGCGCGTCTCCCGCTTGTCCGAAGAGGGCCTGGTAGAGAGCCAGGCCGCTCTGAGCGAGAGTCTCGTGAATCGAGGGCCCCGGCCGTAGGTGGGATGGGCGGTTTGCCCAGTCCAGGAGGTCTCTCGAGATGCGCCGGCTCATCTCGTTCACCTCGGCCCGGTCGACGCCGACTCGTTCAGAGAGAGCTCCCGAAGGGAGGGCGTCTCCGACGATGCTGATTCGAATCTCACTGGACGATTGCTCGCTCAGAATCAGGTCGATGTGTGCCATGGGCCGTCCTCGTCGGATGAATCGAGTTCGGGGCCATGGTACAGGAGGCGGCGGCGGGGCGCAATGCCGATCATCGACGAGCGACCGGTGTTCGTACATACATATACATAGGAAAGCGAGACGGTGCGCGGGAGAAGCCGCGGCTCGACGAGGCAACCCTGCCTTTCGTGATGTGTCACCCGTCACCTGTCACCGGTGTTCCCAGCCACCTGTTCCTCGCCCTTTGTCGTCCCCGAGGAGGCGGGGGCCGCCTTGCCTCATGGCTTTCTCAGGCAAGGTCAAACCGGTTCCCGCCTTGGCGGGAAGGACATCCGTTTCCCGGGATCCCGGTGGCGAGTGACTCGGAACAGAGTGCACACAATGCCGCGGGGCATCTTGCCCTTCGCTCAATAATAGTAGCAGCAGTCGCAGCAATCACAATCGTCGACACAGATGCGCACGTCACAATCGCACCCACAGTCACAATCGCAGTGGCGTGAACAACGCCGGTCGCAATCGGGATCAAAGACATCCACGCAACA
>Ga0180432_10001933_pt1 | contig 31809 bp, 29 predicted proteins | sample SS_ome_10_FD_132414 | JGI IMG/M metagenome (GOLD analysis project Ga0180432, IMG submission 132414) | Hypersaline lake sediment archaeal communities from the Salton Sea, California, USA - SS_1_MS_2 metaG | ecosystem: Environmental > Aquatic > Non-marine Saline and Alkaline > Hypersaline >...
GGTCTGCACACGCACCCTCACGAACGAGCCCGGCCGCAGGGTGGAGGCTTGATCGGAGGCCTGGCAGGTCACCTTGACCGTGCCGGTGCGGGGATCGACGACGGGGGACACGCGGAGAACGGTGCCGGTGACCTCGCTCGCGAGATCGGTGTCGGGACTGATCACCACTTCCTGCCCGGGGGAGATTTTGGTCGCCTCCCGTTCGGGCAGGTGAATCTCCGCCAGGAGCGGATCCCGATCGACGATCGAAAAGATCCTCACCCCTTCGCTCACCGTCTGTCCAGGATCGACGTAACGTTCGGCGATCAACCCGGCGAAGGGCGCCTTGATGCGTGTGTAGTCAACCTGCAGCCGGGCCGCCTTGCGCCGAGCCAACGATTCCTGAAACTGGTACTTGAGATCGTCGAGGTCCTTCTCACTCGCCAGATCCTGATCGAAGAGCGCGCGGCTGCGTTCAAGATCGAGTTCGATGGCGCGAAGCTGGGCATCCGCCTCTTCCAGGGAGACCTGCTGGGCAGCGCCGTCCAATCGAGCCAGCACCTGGCCCTCATGGACCCAATCGCCCTCCTCGACCAGGATCTCTCGGATCTCTCCGGCGATCTTGGCCGGGATGTCGGCCTGTTTCTCGGGCTGGAGGGTGGCGGTGGTTCCCAGATAGGCGGGCATATCGCGCAGGCTGACCGTGGCCAGCTCGACCGGCACTGCTTCTTCCTTCTCTTCCTCTTCGTCGTCCTTCTTCTTGAAGAGCCCGGCAAGGAATCCCTGCTTCGTCGACTCGGCAGCCGTGGTATCGCTCGCCGCGCTGTCGGCCTCGGCCACGGCGGTGCTGTCCGCCCCTCCGGAGGCGGACATCTCCTTGCGGCTGCACCCGGTGGCGATCGAAAGCGCCAGCAGGACCATCAGCCAGGGAATCGGGTTGAACCAGGGTCCACCGCCCGCCGGGCGGATCGTCGGGGTATGGGTCCGCATTCGATGCCTCCACCGTAAGTTCCAAAACCGGGCCGCGTCCCGTGGGAGCCCCTGGCCCCACGGGAGGGTCCTTCGGACTCACCTACGGGTGTGCCCAGGTGGGAGTTCCATGGCTTCTGTCCGGTATCGAACCCTACCCGAGTTCCAGCATGCGGTCGACCGCCCGGCGGGCCCGAATCCGGACCTCCTCCGGCACATCGATGACATGCTGGTTGAGCCGCAGGGCATCGAGCGTCTGCTGGAGCGTGATCTCCTTCATGTGGGGACAGCGCTCCGTGCAGAGACGGAGTAGGTTCTTGCCCGGGTTCTCGGCCATGATGTTGTCTCCCATGCTGCACTCGGTCAGCAGGAGGTAGCGAGGCGCATCGGTGGTTCGGACGTATTCGATCATCGCCTTGGTGCTGCCCGCGAAGTCGGAAGCCTTGACCACGTCAGGATGGCATTCGGGATGGGCGAGGATGATCACGTCGGGGTATTGCCCACGAATGCGCTCGATGTCGGCGGTGGTGAATTTCTCGTGAACTTCACACCGGCCCGGCCAACCGAGGAGGACATGCTCGAGCTCGGTGTCATCGCCGTTGGAGGGGATCCCCTTGTCCGGGACGATGATGTGACGGCCGGTCTCTTGGGCCACGTTGCGGGCCAGGTACTCGTCGGGCAGGAAGATCACCGTCTCGGCATCGAGTGCCTCGACGATCCGGGCGGCGTTGCCCGAGGTACAGCAGACGTCGGTTTCGGCCTTCACGTCGGCGTACGTGTTGATGTAGGTCACCACCGGCACCCCCGGATAGCGGCGCCTCAGCTCCCGCACATCCTCGGCCGTGATGCTCTCGGCCAGCGAGCACCCGGCCTCCAAGGAGGGCAGGAGAACGGTGCGGGTGGGATTCAGGATCTTGGCCGTCTCGGCCATGAACTTGACCCCGCAGAAAACGATTGGGTCCTTGTCGGTCTCCGCCGCCCGCCGGCAGAGCTCGAAGGAATCACCGGTGAAGTCGGGCACGGTCAGGAAGAGGGCTGGCCCCATGTAGTTGTGACCCAGAACGACGGCGCCCCGCTCATGCTTCAGGCGGTTCACCTCAACCGCCAGCCGCGCCTTCTCGCGCAGCTGGTCCTCGGGGATCAGGTCGCCAATCTGCTCTTTCAGCCGTGCGTAGGTCTCTTCGACGCTCTTGGTTGTCATGGCCATGAAGCCCGCTCCTTGCTCCGGAACCAAACCGATCGATGGAGTCTGCGCCCTCGGAAGACCAACTTTCAAGCAGAAGGTTGACCGCGACCCTTTCGGTGCCGGCCCGGCGGAATATGGAACTCCCCCTTCCCGGAATCGTCTATAGTCCCGAATCGGGGAGTGGGGAATGCTGAAGACGCGCCATCTGACCAAAGTCTACCGCTTGGGGGGCCAAGAGGTCCGCGCACTCGACGGCGTCGACCTCGCCATTGAGACCGGGGAATACGTGCGCGTCATCGGTTCGTCCGGGTCGGGCAAATCGACCTTGTTGAATCTCCTGGCGGGACTCGACTCCCCCTCCGACGGGACCATCGAAACCTCCGAAGGCATCCTCTCGGAGATGTCGCCCGCGAGGATCGCCGCCTATCGCGCCGAGCAGGTCGGGATGGTCTTCCAATCCTTCAATCTCATCCCCCACCGAACGGCTCTGCAGAATGTCGAGCTGGCCATGCTCTTCGCTCGCATCCCGCTGGCGGAGCGCCTGCGTCGGGCGGCCGCGATGCTGGACCGCCTGGGACTCGGAGATCGGCTTCACCACCGCCCCGCCGACATGTCGGGCGGGGAACAGCAGCGGGTGGCATTCGCCCGCGCCCTGGTCAAGCGCCCTCGGTTGCTGCTGGCCGACGAGCCGACCGGCAACCTCGACCAGCAAACCTGCCTCGATGTGGCCCGCCTGCTGCGAGAGGCCAACGCCGAGGGGGTCACGGTTCTTCTCGTCACGCATGACCCCGAGTTGGCGGACTCGGATGCGGACAGGACTCTTCGGATGCAGTACGGCCAGATTGTCGAGGAACGGCGGGGGCGGGCATGATCTTCCGGGAGTTTCTCACCATCGCGGCCGGCAACCTCTGGCGTCTCAAGCTGCGCACCTCTCTCACCGTGTCCGGGATCGTGATCGGCATCGGGGCCCTGGTCGCGATGCTCTCCTTCGCCTTCGGGCTGGAGAAGAACGCCTCCGAGCAATTCCGCTCTCTGGGGCTCTTCCAGACACTGAGGGTCATGCCCGGGATGACCGATCGGGCGGACAGCACCCGAGCGGCACCCGACAGTGCCGCGGCCACGCCTCGCGCGTTGGACGACGAGGCCCTGGAGTTGATCGCCGCGCTCGATGGCGTCACGCTGGTCTATCCGCAGGTCACGTTTGACGCCCGGCTGGAGTGGGGGGAGCGGAGCGCATCGGTGTCGGCCCAGGCCCTGCCCGCCGCCTTTGCCACCGCGCGCCGCTTCGGGCGCCTCACGGCGGGCAGCTTCTACGCCGCCGACAGCCTCCCGCAGGTGGTTCTGGGCCAACGACTGCTCGATCGGATGGAGATCGAAGCCGACTCGATCCTGGGAGATACCATCACCATCAAGGTGGCGGGACGTGGCGATCTCGCCCGCCAGTTCGTACGCCAGGTGGAGCACCGGTTGCAGGTTCCCGGGCGCCTGCGGGAGATGGTCGAGGAGTCGATGGATGCCCTGCGTTTCCTCTTCGGTCCCGATGAGGCGCGGATCGCGGTGTGCGGAATCGCGGAGCTCGAGGGGGGGTTCGGGTTCCGGATGCACGATCTTCTGATGCCGACCGGTGTCGCCCAAGGTCTCGACCGTCTCAGCTTCAGCGATCCGCTCGAGCTGCTGGCGGAACTGAATACCGGCAGCGAAGAGGGCTACGCGATCGCCGTGGTGACCCACGAGGAGGGTGCGGACCACGAGGCCTTGCGTGATCAAATCGAGCGTTTGGGGCTGCGCACCTTCAGTTTCGTCGACCAGTTCGACGAGATGCGGCGAGGGTTCCTTTTCATGGACATGATTGTTGGCGTTGTCGGTGTCATCGCGCTCTTCGTGGCCGCCCTCGGCATTGTGAACACGATGATCATGTCGATCACCGAACGCATCCGCGAGATCGGCATTCTCCGCTCCCTCGGCGCCGAAGGGGCGCATATCCGCTGGATGTTCCTCGTGGAATCGGGCCTGATCGGTCTCTTCGGATCGGTGGGCGGACTCGTCCTAGGATATATCATCTCCCGCGTAGCGTCGATCGTCGTCAAGCGGATCCTGATCGCGCAGGATGCACCCGCCATGGACCTCTTCCACATGCCGATCTACGTCGTTCCCGGCGCGATCGCGTTCGGTTTGGCGGTCAGCCTGCTCGCCGGTCTCTATCCGGCCACCCGCGCCGCCCGCGTCGATCCGGTTCAGGCCCTCCGCCACGATTGACTCTTCCCTACCCTCCCGGGGCGGGTATACTGGCCACCGTGCCCCGCCGAGCGCACCGACTGCCGAGAATCAGGAAGGAGGGACCATGAAGCTGCTCGTGCTGGGAGGCACCATTTTTGTCGGACGTCATCTGGTAGACGCCGCCCTCGTGGCTGGTCACGACATCACCCTCTTCAACCGCGGCCGACATCATGCGGACCTGTTTCCCGAGGTGAAGAAGCTTCACGGGGATCGCGACGGCCACCTCGAGGCCCTTCGTGGGAAGCGCTGGGATGCGGTGATCGACACCTGCGGGTATCTCCCCCGCGTCGTACGCGACTCGGCCGAGCTGCTGGCCGACGCCGTCGATCACTACACATTCATCTCGTCAGTATCGGCCTATGCAAACCCGGATGAGCCCAACCTTGACGAATCCGCCCCCGTCGGCCGGCTGGATGATCCCACCTCCGAGGACGTCAACGGCGAGACCTATGGGCCGCTCAAGGCGCTATGCGAGGAAGCCGTGGAGCGCGCCCTTCCGGGGCGCGCGCTCTTAATCCGGCCAGGGCTGATCGTGGGTCCCCACGATCCATCTGATCGCTTCACCTATTGGCCCCACCGAATCTCCCAGGGAGGTGATGTGCTGGCACCCGGCAGACCGGAACGGGAAGTGCAGTTCATCGACGCCCGGGACCTGGCGGAGTGGACGCTGCGCGCGATCGAGAGCCACCTGACCGGCCGCTTCAATCTCGTCGGGCCCGAGCAACCGCTGACGATGCTCGCCTTTCTGGAAGCGTGCCGCGCCACCACCGGCTCGGACGCGCGCTTCGTCTGGGCCGACGAGGACTTTTTGGCACGCCAGGGGATTCAGCCCTACTCCGAGCTACCGCTTTGGATCCCGGGTGTCCACGACACCGCGAGTCGCCGGAAGGCGATCGGGGCGGCGCTCACCTACCGACTGCTCGAGGAAACGATCTCCGACACCCTCGCCTGGGATCGCACCCGCCCGGAGACGATCAAGCGGCACGCGGGGCTTTCCCCCACCCGGGAACGCAACTTATTGAAGTTGTGGAAGGTAGAGTGCTGAGCGGTCACTTCGTCTCCTCCGCCGCCGGGCGCCCGAAGCCCGGCCCAACACAGAAAAGAGTGGACATAAGCCCCAAACTGGGTGATTCTTATATCGGGTGCTCGACACTTCTGAGGTAGGTGGACCGCGCCGAGCACCGTGGTTTCCCGAGTACTTGGTTTGGAAGGAGTGACTCACCAGCCATTTCCCGGTCGCACTTCGGGTTTGTTAGGCTCCAGTCCTGCAGTATTCCCGCACTTGTGTCTGGTCCTCATCGGTCACCTCTCGGTGTTCCTCGAGGCTCACAGTGAGTAGGGATCCCCGCCGGATAGGGCACAGAGCCCGGCAAGGGAGTTCTCGGGGTTAGTATTGTGCGAGGGATGCGCGCTTCAGGTGCGGTGAAGCGGTCTCTCGGCTGTGAGGTGTCCAAGCATGTCAACGAATCTGTATGTCGGCAACATTCCTTTCAAGGCCAGCGAGGAGGAGCTTCGCGAGCTCTTCTCCGCCTACGGTGAAGTGGTTTCGGCCAAGATGATCATGGATCGGGAAACGGGCAGGCCCCGAGGTTTCGGGTTCGTCGAGATGGCGCAGGCAGAAGATGCCCAGCGTGCCATCGAGAACCTGGATCAGAAGGAATTCATGGGGAGACCTCTGAAGGTCAACCTCGCTCGCCCGCGTGCGCCTCGTCAGGGCGGCTACGGCGGCGGCTACTAGTCGAACGGTCTCTGGGGGAGGGGTCGATCACCCGTCCCCTCCCCTGGTTCCGCCTCCAGTCTTCCTCTATCCGGCGTGCTTCGGTGAGACCGGAATGCGTGTTTCGCTTTCCCGGTCGAAGTAGTGCGCACCGGCGAGATCCAAACCCAGACGGATCTGCTCACCCACCCGAAGACCCACCGGTTCACGCATCCGCATGGCGACCGGCGTTGCCCCCACCCGGGCATACACCAGCGCTTCGTCTCCCACGGGCTCGATCAAGGTCACCTGGGCGAGCAGGCCGAACTCGCGTTCCAGATAGACTCGCTCGGCCCGTATGCCCAGGTAGACCGGCCGCCCCGCCAGAGGCAGAAGCAACGTGCGCGCGGCGGGGGGCAGGGGCAGGAAGAGCTCACCGACCTGCAGATGTTCGGCCCCCTCGGAGGAGACTTCCGCTTCGAGGAAGTTCATCGGCGGGCTGCCGATGAAGCCGGCCACGAAGCGGTTCGCCGGGGAGCGGTAGACCTCGCGCGGCGCACCCTCCTGCATGATCACCCCGTCCTTCAAGACGACGATGCGCTCTCCCATGGTCATCGCCTCGGTCTGATCGTGCGTCACGTAGATCGAAGTGCCCCGCAGCTTGCGGTGGAGGCTCGTGATCTCGGAGCGCATCTCCGCGCGCAGCTTGGCATCCAGGTTCGAGAGGGGCTCATCGAATAGAAAGACCTGGGGATCGCGAACGATCGCGCGACCCAGCGCCACCCGCTGGCGTTCGCCGCCGGAGAGCTCGCGGGGCATTTTGAGGAGCAGGCGCTCGATGTCGAGGATTCGGGCCGCCTCGCGCACCAGCCCCCGGATCTCATCCGGCGGCGTGCGTCGGGCGCGCAGCCCGAAGGCGATGTTGTTGTAGACGCTCATGTGAGGATAGAGGGCGTAGTTCTGAAAGACCATGGCCACATCCCGGCCGCGGGGCGGGATGTGGTTGACGACCCGGCCAGCGATGCGCACCTCCCCCGTGGTCAGATCCTCCAGGCCGGCAATGATGCGCAGAAGGGTAGATTTGCCGCACCCGGAGGGTCCGACCAAAACGACGAACTCGCCGCTTGCCACCTTCAGGGAAATGTCGGTCAGGGCCCGAGTTCCCCCCGAGTAGACCTTGGTGACCTGATCGAGTTCAACCTGAGCCATGGCGTCCGGAAGCTAGCGCGAGCCGACGACGCTGGCAACCCCTCGCTTCTTGGCCCGAGGAATCGTCTTGTGGCAGAATGCGACCACAAGAAGGAGGAATGCTGCTCGTGTCTGCCCCGAAGAACCAAGATGAAATCACCTTCCGGCATCTGACACCCGAGGACAAGCCTCGGCTGCTCGAGATCGCTTCCGGCATCTGGGAAGGGCACGACTACCTTCCCCACGTCTTCGACCGCTGGGTGGGCGAACCGGATAGCTACTTCGCCGGGATCTTCCTCCATGGGCGTCTGGCCGGCTGCGGCCGGCTCTTCCACCTCGACCGGGGACGCGCCTGGCTGGAAGCCCTGCGCGTCGATCCGAAGCTTCAAGGCCGGGGGCTGGGGCGACAGATTGCGGAGCACGTCGTCCGGCGGGGCCTGGAGATGGGATACGAGGAGCTGCTCTTCTCGACCTACTTCGGCAATGAGATCTCCATCAAGGTGAGTGAGCAGGCGGGCTTCCGGAAAATCGCCACCTTCACCAATCTCGAGATCGAGTTGTCGAAGGCAGACACGGCGGCAACCGATCCCGCGGTTCGAATCCGGGAGGGAACTGCGCCGACCGAGGGGGTGGTATCGAACGATTGGCTCCTCCTCCCGGCGGATCTCGAAGACCGGAGTCCCTATCTGCCCAACCCGCTCGTGATCTCGGATGCGGAGTGCACACTATTGCTGGCCGACAATGTGAAGTACGGCTCGAGGGCGCAAGAGATCTGCTGGGTTGGCGGAAGAGCAAGCATCGACAGTCTCCGAACGGCGATTGCCCGGGCCCAGCGGGAGGGGCGCGAGTACATGCACACCATGCTGCCCGCCGCGATGGACCTCACCCCGTGGATCGAATGCGGCTTCAGCTTCTTCGAGCGCAAGCACGACGTGTATCTCTATCGGGCGCGAGCCTCCGAGATCCGTCTACCGCCCCCCGCCTGATCCCTCGAGCCACTTGTAGAAGTCGCCCTGGGTGGAGAGCACCAAGGTGGTTTGCGAATCGACCGTTGTCTTGTAGGTCTCCATGGTTCTCAGGAAGTCATAGAAGTCGCGTGACTGCGCCGACTGATTGTAGGCATCGGCGTAGATGCGCGTCACCTGGGCGTCGGCGCGCCCGATGATCTCGCGCGCCTGCCGGTAGGCCTCGGAGGTGATCATCTTCAGATCACGATCTTTCTCGCCCCGGATCCGGGAAGCCTGCCCCTGGCCCTCGGAGCGGAAGCGATCGGCAATGCGCTGGCGCTCGGCGATCATCCGCTCGTAGACCTTGCGGCGGACGTCCTCCACATAGTTGATGCGCTTGAACTGCACATCCAGAATCTCGATTCCCAGATCGCTCGTTCGCTCCTGGGACTTGGTCAGCACCTCAGCCCGGATGCGCTCGCGACCGGTATCGATCGATGCCAGCACGACCTCGTCCTCCGGGAGCGCCTCGCTGTTGACCGGCTGCCGATTGCTCGACCGGATCACCTCCACCAGCTCGTGGTTGGCGATCGCGTTGCGTGTCTCGCCGTCCAAGATGTCGTCCAACCGGGTCTGCGCACCCCGCTCATCACGCAAGCGCTTGAAGAATTGGAGCGGATCGGAGATTCGCCAGCGGGCATAGGTATCGACCCAGATGAAACGCTTGTCTTTGGTCGGCAGCTCGTTGGCATCACCGTCCCACTCCAAGAACCGCTTTTCGAAGCGGTGGACTCTCTGGATCAAGGGGATCTTGAACTTCAGCCCCGGTGTGTCGATCGGATCCCCGACCGGTTTGCCGAATTGGGTGATGATCGCTTGCTCCGGCTCCTGGATGATGTAGAGCGCGCTGTTCAAAATCGCCAGGCCGATGAGCACGATGACTATCCAGACGATACGCATGGGATCTCCCTCCCATTTCATCCCGGCATGCGCCGGTACATTATCGGCTATCCGCGTCCGCTCCCGATTCCAGGTTGAGTAGCGGGAGCACGCTACGCAGGTTGTCGTCGATCACGACCTTGCGCCGCACCTGAGGCAGGATCTCGTTCATCGTTTCCAGGTAGATCCGTTTCCGGGTCACCTCGGGAGCGCGGCGAAAAGATGTGAAGACGTCCACAAAGCGCGCCGAATCTCCGCGAGCGCGATTGACCCGATCGAGCGCGTATCCCCGAGCCTGCTGGATCGTCTGCTCCGCCTCTCCCCGCGCCTTGGGAACCGCCTTGTTGTATTCCGATTGGGCTTGGTTGATCAGCTTCTCCTTCTCCTGTTGGGCCTCGTTGACCTCGTTGAAGGAGGGCTTCACCGGATCGGGCGGATTCACATCCTGCAAGACAACCTGATCAACCTTGATACCCGTTTCGTACTGGTCACACAGCTCCTGCAGCCACTGCTCAGCCTCTGCCGCGACTTCCTGCCGCCCTACGGTCAGAACCTCATTCACCGTTCGGTCCCCCACCACGCCCCGCATCACTGCCTCGCTCATGGCGCGAAAGGTTTCGGTCACGCTGCGAACCCGGAAGAGGAACTTGTAGGGATCGACGATACGGAATTGGACCACCCACTCGACCACCGCGCCATTGAGATCGCCCGTGAGCATGTGCGATTCCCCTTCAAAGCCGCGAGTGGAAAACTGGCTGCGCACGCCGGCCGACAGGGTGCGGAATCCGAACTCGGCTTTCAGCTGCCGTTGGACGGGAACCTTGGTGACCCGCTCGATTCCTATGGGGAGCTTCAGATGCAACCCCGGGCTCGTGTTGCGCACGAACCTCCCGAGACGAAGGACCACCCCCAGCTCCTCGGGCCCCACGGTGTAGAGACTCGAGAAGACCAGTACCAAGACCACGATCAGAAGGATGATCCACCGCCCCAAGCCGCGTGGTGGCCGCGGGATCTTGATGTCAGGGATATTCACCTGCTGGCCGTCGAAGTCGACCTGTCGCATGGGAAGACTCCTTTCCGGTGAGATCCGGGCCGTCCCTGCCCGGATATCCACTTGGACAAGGCATCATAGCCCGAAGTGGCCGATCGCGAAAGCGGCATATGTCCCCCGCTGCGCTCCATTGCCCGTCGCGGGGCGATCGGCTAAGGTCTCACTCTGGTCTCTGTACCGCAGATACCCGAGGGGATTCGCTCCATGAAGCTCAAAAACCGGCTTTTCTTGGCCTTCTTCCTCTTTGCCTTCCTGCCGGTGGCCGGAGTCTCCCTGCTCAGTCTGGAGCTGTCGATCCGCGGCATGGAGCAGGTCACATCCCGTGGGATCGAAGATGCGATGAATGACGCCCGGGCGTTGGTGGAGCTAACCTGGGGGCAGATCGAGCGGCACTGCCTTGCCCAGTTGGGCCGCATCCCGCTGCGGGCACCCACCGGCGACCTGCAGGATCAGGGATTCGACGCGGTTCTCATCCGATCGGACGCCGACACGGAGCTCGTCGTGAACCCGGCGCTTCGGAGCCCGTTGCTCCGGGAGGCACTGCTCGATCGGCTGCCGGCCGCGCCCGGTACCGCGTCGGGTCGATTGGTGCTGCCGCAGGGGTTGTTGATCTATGCGACCGATGCGGGAGAAGACGTGAGCCGGCTGGCGGGAGTTCTGCTCCCGGAGGTTCAGCCCCAGCTCTTGGACGCGTTTGGCACGCACCTGCAGCGCTTCGATCAACTCCGGCTGCTGGAAGCGACGGGGCGTCGTTTCCTGCGCTTGGTCTGGGCGGCCGGAAACGTGCTCTACCTGCTGGTCATTCTCCTGGTCACGCGACTGGCGGCGCGAGGGTTGACCCGCCCCCTCGCCCGCTTGGGCGAGATGGTCGAGACTGTCGGTGCCGGCAACTGGGATGTCCACCTCGACTACCGGCGGTCGGACGAGATCGGGACGCTGGTGACCGGATTCAATCGGATGTCGGTCCGATTGGCGGAGACGACCGAGAGGATGCTCGCCGCCGAGCGCGCCGCCGCCTGGCAGCAGACTGCCCGAGCCATCGCGCACGGGATCAAGAATGCGCTGGCGCCGGTCAAGCTGGCGACCGCCCGCCTGCGACAGAGGGTCGACACCCGGGATCCCGCTCTCGACTCGGCGGCGGGAACCATCCAATCCGAACTGGAGCGTCTGGAGCGAATGGCGAAGGACTTCTCCACCTACGGCCGACCGATCGAGGGCCGCCCTTCCCCACTCAATCTCAACCCGGTGATCCGCCAGGCGTCCGAGCTGTGTGATCCGGCGGCGACCCTTGTGCTGGCGGAGGAGCTGCCCCGGATCTACGCCGACCGACACATGCTCCGCGAGGCGCTGGGCAACCTGATCAAGAATGCCCGCGAAGCCGCGGGGCCGGAAGGGACGGTGAAGATCGAATCGGGTGCGACGGAGGAGAGGGTGATCGTGCGGGTGATGGACAATGGCCCGGGAATCGATCCCGAGATCGCTCCCCGGCTCTTTGAGCCCTATGCCACGACCAAGGCCCGGGGGACGGGATTGGGGCTTGCCATCGCGCGCAAGATCATCGTCTCCTCAGGGGGAGACATCGATGTCGAGACCGGCGGTGAGGGGACGACGTTCCGGGTGTCGTTCGCCCGCACCGGGAAGGAGATGGATGACGTCGGAACCGATGGATATTCTGATCGTCGATGACGATGAACTGTTCCGGGACGAGCTGCTTCACCTGATATCCCCGGAAGGACACGCGGTTCGGGCGGTCGGCTCGATCGCCGAAGCGCGGCCCGCGCTGAAGGCGGGTGAACCGGCGGTCGTGCTGCTCGACATTCAGCTCCCCGACGGCAATGGGTTGGCGTTCCTGCGCGAGATCACCGCCGCGGAACCGCACCCCGAGGTGGTGATGGTCTCCGGTGCCGCCTCGATGCAGGAGGCGGCCGATTCGGTCAAGACGGGCGCGGCCGACTTCTTGGAGAAACCGTTCGAACCACAACGGCTGCTGTCGATCCTGAACCGCAGTCTGGAGATCGCCCGGCTGAAAGCGGCCAACCGCAGGCTGATCGAGGATCGCCTGGCCCCCTACCGCTTGATCGGCGATTCGGAAGCGATGCAGCGCCTGCGGGGGCAGATTCGGCAGGTCGCCGCCACCGACGCCCGCGTGCTGATCACCGGCGAGAGCGGCACCGGGAAGGAGCTGGTCGCCGGGCAGATCCACTACCGGAGCCGGCGATCGGGTGCGCCCTTCGTGAAGGTCAACTGCGCCGCGATCCCGTCGGAGCTGGTGGAGAGCGAGCTGTTCGGCCACGAGGCGGGCGCGTTCACCGGCGCGGTCAAGGCGCGCGAGGGCAGGTTTGCCCTTGCCGATGGCGGCTCCCTGTTGTTGGACGAAATCGGCGACATGCCCGCCAACAGTCAACCGACCCTTCTGCGCGTGCTCGAGACCGGTGAGATCGAACCACTGGGGGCGGTGCAAACCCGGAAGATCGATGTTCGCCTGATCACCTCCACCAATCAGGACCTGGGCCACCGGGTAGAGGAAGGGAGGTTCCGGGGCGACCTCCTCTACCGAATCAACACGGTCCCGATCGCGCTTCCCCCCCTCCGCCAACACCCGGAGGACATCCCGCTCCTCGTGAACCACTTCCTCGACCAATTGCCGGAACCGAAGCGGCTCGACGGCGGCGCCTTGGGACGCCTATGCGCACATCGTTGGCCGGGCAACGTGCGCGAGCTGCGAAACGCGATCGAGCGTCTGACCTACACCACGTCGGGGGAGACGATCAGCGCCGAGGCTGTCGAAGGCTGCTTGAGGGAGTCTCCGGGTGAGGCCGCCACGTCCGGCTCGGCGGCGGGAGCGAACCGGCTGGCGACGGCCGTGGCCGAATACGAGTGTCGCTTCCTGGCGGGAGAACTCCGAGGATGTGATGGGAACATCACCCGCCTGGCCCGGAAACTGGAGATGGATCGGGGCAACCTCTATCGCAAGCTGAAGAAGCTGGGGCTGTTGTCGGAATGACAACGCCGACGGCAAGTCGTTGTCAGATGCACATCGGCTCCGGTGCGATCGAGTGCGCTATGTGGAAGGCTCAACCGCGATTCGAGGATCGTTCGATGCCGGCATGCATCCTGCACCACGCTCGGCCTGAAGGCATGTTGAGCGCGGGCTTCGAAGCGGGGGGTGAGTTGTGAAACGGATAGCGCGAGGATGCATCGTGGGGGTGGTTGTCCTCCTGACCGCCGGCAGTACGGGCGCGGCGGGACCGATACTCGGCGGGGATGAAACCCGGATCATGATTGAGGGTGAGGCGGGTGTTCCAGATGAGATCACCTTCGACATCCGATCCCGACGGGGCCTTATCGAGATCGAGGGACACGATCTCGCAATCGAATACGACTTCGACCTCGACGATGTCGACGCGGAGCCGGGATTCGTCACCCTGGGCCCCGAACTGACGATCAGCGACGGTGGTCTCCAAGCTGGGGACCGCTTCTTCCCCGTCGGGGATCTCCGCGTGCAGTCCATTGAGGAGTACGGGCACCGACACGTGCGGGTGACCCTCCGGCCGCGCCGGCGGGGAGCCGACCGACCGCGCGGCCGCTTCTCGGCGGGACGTGACCTCGAGGTCGACCCCGAGGACTTCGTTCGGGGTGACGTCATCTGTTTCGGCGGCCGCGTGAACGTGATGGGTGAGGTCAACCGCAACGTGGTCGCCTTCTTTGGCAGCGTACATGTGGAACGTGACGGCGTGGTGCGGGGAGACGTGGTCGCCGCGGGCGGCAGTGTCTACGTCCTCGATGATGGAGTGGTCGAAGGGGAGATCATCTCCCGGCACGTGATCTGCGAAGACGATGGCTGGGTGCGCGTCTGGTCGCCCGATTTTCGGGCGGAGATGGCGGGAACGGGAAGCGCATCCTACAACCGGGTCGACGGCGGGTACCTGGATCTCGGCCTCCTACTCGCCGACGCCGATTCCCTGCTCCCCTCACTCCACGGTCAGATCGGCTATGCCTTCATGGCCAAGCGGGGACGATACGCGGTGGGCGTCCGGCAGAAGTTCTTCAAGCACTACTCCTTCAACCTGGGGGGCAGCTACTTCCGGAAGACCTCGTCCGACGACGACTGGATCTCATCGACCGAGGAGACGTCATGCCTGGCCTTCTTGGCCGCCGAGGACTTCCGTGACTACTACGAGGAAGAGGGCGGACGAGCCTACCTGACGTTTGATCCGGGTGAGGCAAACCAATTGGGTGTCGGCTACCGGTACACCGAGCTCTCCTGGATGGACCACCATCCCCAGCTGTGGAGCCTCTTCGGGTGGGACAAGGAGTTCCGTGAGAACTTCTCTTCCGTTCCCCTCGAGGTGCGGCGCGACCACCGGAGTGACTTCAGCGGGCATCTGGGAGAGGCTTCCGCCTGGTATGCACTCGACACCCGGGACGACGAGGAAGAGACCCGTTCGGGCTGGTGGGCGCGCTTCGAGGGTCAGACCTCGGGGGGCAGGACCAAGGGACACTTCGACTACCAGCGGTTCATCGGTGAGATCCGCCGCTACCAGCCGATCACCGATGTGCAGAACCTGAATGTCCGGGTCCGCTACGGCACCTCCGGTGGCCAGCTGCCGCTCTTCCGGAAGTTCTATCTGGGCGGAATGCGAACGATCCGGGGACTCGAGCACAAGAGCATGATGGGTGATCAGATGGTCCTCGGAAACATCGAGTATGTGCTGCGCTTCCTGCGCGAGGATTTCGCGCTCTCGCTCCTATTCGACGTAGGTACGGTGGGCGGCAATCGGGAGGACATCTTCGCCGACGCCGATCTCAGCTCATCGATCGGTTTCCGGATCGCGCTGGGAGAGGATGTCTATGCCGAAGTCGCCAAGTCGCTGGGCGACGCCGACGCCTCGCCCAAAGGTTGGTTGCTGTTTGAGAAGTCGTTCTGAGTCGCTGGTCATTGCGGCCGCCGCGCTCCTTCTCCTCGGCACCGGAGCGGCCGCCGGGGCGGAGGAGCCGCGCATCGCCGCTTTCCGGGTCGCCGACAGTCTGGCGATTGTGGTCGACTGCGCCGATCTCTTCACTCCTCGCCGGATCGACCGACTGGACGAAGGCTATCCGCTCTCCTACACGCTGCACGTTTCCCTCCATCGGTACGATCCGCTCTGGTTCGACACTCGGCTGCAAACTCTCTCGGCCGCCTTTCGGGTGATTCCCCTCCGCTGGGAGGAATGTCTGGATGTCGCCGTGAGGGACTTCGGGGGACGGATCTCGTCGACGCGGGTCGAAGGCGTGGATGACGTGCTCCTCGAGCTGGAGGACCGTCTCTTCACGACCGTCGCGCCCCAGAACGATCTTCATCCCCAACGCGAGTACTACTTCGGTGTCGAGGTGGAGTATCGAAATCTGACCCTGGAGGATGTGAAATCGACCGAGCGGTGGCTGCGGGAAGGTGCCGGAAGCGACAGCACCGCCGATGTCATGGAACGCACGCGATCGGTCGGCGAGCAGGCCTTGGGATTCCTATGGGAACTGGCCGGGCTCAAAGCCGAGAAGGCCGACTTCACGACCGATCGGTTCCGCTGGTCCGATCTCCGCCGCCTCGAATAGGGGGGCCTGGTACTCGCCCTGCCCCCATTCGATCGCGATCACCGGCCGTTCCGTTCCGAAGGGTCGGGAAGCATCCTGTCTGATCGGACAGCCCTTGGATCGAGGCCCGAATCCAATGGGGCTGATTCCAAGAGGACCTTTTATATCTGCTCCGGGATTGCTATCGTCTTCTCCATGGCGCACTCGCACCGCATCTGAGGGAGGGCATGGACATGAAGCGCTGCATCCTTTTGGTGATCGGCTTCGTCACGATACTGGGCGTCACGGCGAGCCACGGTGAGTGGAAGCTACGGGTATATCGAACCGGCGGCCTGGACGAGTATGCGCTTGCAGAGCTCGACAGCCTGACGCTCGTCAATGACACAACCATGGTGCCGGACTTGGTGGACATTCCGCCCGGCGTCTTCATCATGGGCGATGGATTCTCCTACTGCGGAGCGGACCAGCGGGAAATCACGCTGACACGCGGTTTCCTCTTGGGCCAGCACGAGGTGACCAATCAGGAGTACATGGAAGCCCTTCAGTGGGCCTACGACCATGGGCATGTCATCGCCAGCACGCAAGGGGTGGCCGACAATCTGGACGGCTGCTCCGCTTCGCTTCTCGCCCTGGGCTCCGAATTCTGCGAGATCCAGTTCGACGATGGCTCAGGAACCTTCTACTTGCGCGAATCCCCGTCCAGCCATGCTCAGGAGGCCTACCCCAACGGATATGATCCTGCGGATCATCCGGTGAAGAAGGTGACCTGGTTCGGGTCCGTGCGCTACTGCGACTGGCTCAGCCTGCAAGCGGGACTGCCGCGTGCCTACGCTCACAGCGGGGACTGGGCCTGCAACGGCGGCGACCCCTATGGCGCCGCCGGCTATCGCCTCCCCACCGACGCCGAATGGGAATACGCGGCCCAGTATGATGATGAGCGCACCTTCCCCTGGGGGGAGCAGATCGCCGACTGCACACTTGCGAACTTCGGGTACCAGTATGGCAATCCCTGCGTCGGTTGGACCGCTCCGGTGGGAAGCTACCCAGATGCTCCGGCGGCATTGGGTCTGTCGGACATGGCCGGAAACCTGAGGGAGTGGTGCAACGACTGGCACGTATGTGAACTGGGGTCTACGCCGGAAACCGACCCCACTGGGCCCGAAACCGGCGAGAGCCGGGTATTACGGGTTGGCTCATGGGACAGCCTCGATCCCCATCAGCTCGCCTGCGCGTTCCGGGGCTACTGGAATTCCCCGACCGTGTCTCACTACTGCATCGGTTTCCGGATCGCCCGCACGCATGCACCGTGATCGGCGGCTTCGAACGTCTGCCCCCTAGCCGAAGAACTCCGCGTGGAGCGCCCGAACCGCGTCTTCTTCCCGATCGGCGTCGACGAGAACGCTGATGATCATGTTCGAGTCGACGCTTTGATGGATCCCGATCCCCGCGCGGGCCAGGGCGCGAACCATGCGGTGCATGACCCCCGGGATCCCGTGGATTCCTCCCCCGACCAGGGTCACCTTGCTGCAGGCGGGGTTGATGCGCACCGTCAGATCAAGATCGGCCAGGGCCTCGGAGATCTCCGGCGCCCGCGCGCCGGCGACCGTGAAGGCGGCCTGATCAGCACCGATACTCAGCATATCGAGGCTGATCCCCCGCGCGGCCACACGGGCGAAAACATTCTCCAAGCGCGCCGGATCTTCAAAGAAGCGCTCGCCGGCGACGACCACCTGAGCGATCTGCCCGATCGAGGTCACGGCCGTCGTACGCGGCGGCAACTCCCGATCGTCGGACCAGCGACCCTCGTCCGGCACCAGCCGGGTCCCCGGGGATGGACCGCAGGTGTTGCGAATCTCGACCGCCACGCCCGAGGCACGTGCCCTCTCGGCCGCTCGCGGGTGGAGTACACGCGCCCCCTTGCGCGCGAGCTCCGCCGACTCCTCGTAGGTCACCTCTTCGACCGCTCGGGCTCCGTCCACAACGCGGGGATCCGCGGAGAGGACCCCGTCGACATCGGTGTAGATCTCCGCTCGGGCGTCCGGAAGGGCGGCGGCCAGCGCAACCGCGGTGGTATCGCTGCCGCCGCGGCCCAAGGTCGTCACCTCCCCATCGTCCGTGACCCCCTGGAATCCCGCCACCACGACGACCTCACCCCGATTCAGATGGTCGAGGATGGGCGCGATCCGGATCTCGCGAATCTCGGCATCCCCGTGCGCGCCATTGGTGATGATCCCCGCCTGGGATCCACGCAGAGACACCGCCTTCACCCCCCGATCGTTGAGTAGGGCGGCGAAGTAGGCGGCGCTGATCTCCTCACCGCAGGCGGTGAGGGCATCGATCTCGCGCGCGGGAGTGCGGCAGAATCCCTCAAGGAGACGCAACAACGTGTCGGTGGCGTAGGGCTCTCCGAGGCGGCCCATCGCCGAGACGACGACCACGATCCGCTGTCCGCTCTCCCGCGCTTCGCGAACTCGCTCCGCGGCGCAGTCCCGCAGGTGCGCCGTGGCCAGCGACGTGCCGCCGAATTTCATCACCACTGTCATTCGGATTCGAACCTCCCCTGCCGGATGAGCTGCTCCGCAACCTGGATCACATTCAGCGCCGCCCCCTTCCAGAGCTGATCGGACACGACCCAGAAGCGCACGATGGATGGGTCCTCGGGTCCGACGCGGATCCGGCCTACGAAGACCTCTTCCCGCCGGGCGAGCTCGCGCGGCGTCGGCAGCTCGTCGAGGAGCACACCCGGCGCATCCCGCAGGCCGGCGCACACCTCCTCGCGCGTCACCGGACGGCGGAGACGAACGAAGACCGACTCGGAGTGACACCGTTCCACGGGCACCCGGATCGTGGTGGCGTAGAGAGGAAACGATGCGTCGTCCAGGATACGGTGCGATTCGCGCACCATCTTCTGCTCCTCGTGGCAATCGCCGCCTTCGGTCATCCCCCCGATCGTGGGGATCAGATTGAGGAAGATGGGGCGATCGTAGTGCGTCCAGGTCTCCGACTCTCCCCGAGCGAAGGCGCGCGCCTGACCCAGCAGGTCGTCGACCGCCGCCTGCCCCGCCCCCGAGACCGCCTGGTAGGTTGAGACCACCACCTCGGCGAGACCGAAGGTGCGATGGAGCGCCGCCAAGGGCAGGAGCAGGATGATGGTGGAGCAGTTCGGGTTGGCGATGATCCGGCCCGACCAGTGCTCAAGGACCGGCCCGTTCACTTCGGGAACCACGAGGGGGATCTCGGGATCTCCCCGGAAGGCCGAGCTGTTGTCGATCACGATCGCGCCCGCCTCGGCGAAGCGCGGCGCCTGCTCACGAGCCACCGCCTTGCCGCAGGAGAAGAGCATGAGATCGAGACCGGAGGGGTCGGCCTGGGCCAGGTCCTCCACCACGAGGTCCCGATCACCGAATCGCACCACCCGCCCCAGCGAACGGTGGCTGGCGAAGAGGCGCAGGCGACCCAAGGGGAACCGTCTCCTCTCGAGCAGGTCGAGCAGCTCCCGGCCCACCACCCCCGTGGCTCCAGCGATGCCCACTTCGAGTGCCATGGACTCCCTCCCCGCGCGCCGCCAATAGGCCTAAGATGGATCACGGCGGCTCGGGTGGCAAGGCCGGAGGGGGAAAGGTGGGCCTTCCCTCCCGCACCCGACTGCTTCACAATGCGGTCCAGGTTGGCACGATTCACCGAGCGGAAGGAGCACGCCCTGGACACGCTGCGCATTCAAGATCTCCACTACCGATCTTGGGGACCGGTCGATCTCGACATCGCTCCCGCCGAATGCGTCTGCCTCTCCGGTCCGTCCGGTTCGGGAAAGACCCTCCTGTTGCGGGCCATCGCCGACCTCGATCCGCACGAGGGATCGATCGTTCTGGGCGATCTCGAATGCCGGGAGACCGCCGCGCCCAACTGGCGTCGCCGGGTCGGGCTGCTTCCGGCCGAGAGCCAGTGGTGGGACGAGCGGGTTGGCGATCACTTCCCCTCGGTGGACGAGGACCGCCTGACTCACCTCGGGTTCGATCTCGATGTCCTGGGTTGGTCGGTGAGCCGGCTGTCGACGGGTGAGAAGCAACGCCTGGCCCTGGCCCGGTTGCTGTCGAATGACCCCAGCGCCCTCCTCCTCGATGAGCCGACCGCCAGCCTCGATCCCGACAACGTCAGCCGCGCCGAAGCCATGATCGCATCCTACCGGCGGGAAGCGGGGGCTCCAGTGCTCTGGGTGAGTCACGACCCCGCCCAAATCACCCGGGTGGCCGATCGCGCCTACCGAATGCACAACGGCGCGCTGACCCGACAGGAGTAGGCATGGGTGTCATCACGCTGTCAGCGATCGATCTCGTGCTGGCGACGGCACTCGTTTTCCTCCTCGCCGGCGCGAGCGCCGCCATGCGGCTGGGAGTAGGCCGGCGGCTGGTGATCTCGGCCATCCGCATGACCGCCCAGCTGCTTCTCATCGGCCTCGTTCTGCGCACCCTCTTCGCCCATGCCCGCTTGGGCTGGATCCTGGCCATGGCGGTCATTATGCTGCTGGTCGCGGGAAGAGAGGTGATGGCCCGGCAGCAGCGCCGATTCAGGGGCTGGTGGGGATTCGGCGTGGGCGCGACCTCGATGTTCATTTCTTCGTTTTCGATCACGGTGCTCGCACTCTTGGCGATTGTCTCCCCTGATCCCTGGTACCAACCGCAGTACGCGATCCCGCTCCTGGGCATGCTCCTCGGCAACACGATGAACGGGATCTCCCTCTCCCTCGACCGCCTTACCCAGTCCGCCTGGGAACAGCGCGCCGTCCTGGAGCAGCGGCTCATGTTGGGCGCCACCAGCGAAGAGGCGGTCTGCCGCATCCGCCGCCAGAGCATGCGGGCCGCACTCACCCCCACGATCAACGCCATGGCGGCGGCCGGGATCGTGAGCCTCCCGGGAATGATGACCGGACAGATCTTGGCCGGAAGCCCCCCCTTCGAGGCGGTGAAGTATCAGATCATGATCATCCTGCTGATCGCCGGCGGGGCGGGTTTCGGGTCGATGGGCGCGCTCTTCCTGGCCTCCCGCCGCCTGTTCGACGCCCGGCATCGGCTGCGCCTCGACCGACTGACGGCGCCCCGCGATTGACTTCAACCGTCCGATTCGTCAGGGGCCAGTGCCTCCGGTCTCGGCCCGGGCTCTTCATCGATCACTTTCCGCTTCCAGGTGCCGGCGGAGAACCAGACAAACCCGGCGACGGCGGTCAGGGTATTGGAGAGAAACATCGCCCACCAGAGCCCCGAGGGCCCCAGGCCCAGCACGATCGCGAGCAGATAGGCGGCCGGGATGCGGACTCCCCATAGACGGGACATGTTGAGCACCATGACCGGCACGGTGTGGCCAGAGCCCTGGAACGTGCCGAGCAGGACCATCACGAAGCCGAAGGTGAAGACCGAGTAGGAGGTGATCCGGAAGAGGTCACGCCCGTACTGGACCACCTCTGGATCGTTGATGAAGATCCGGGAGATGGCGTCTCCGAAGAAAAACATCAGCGTCGTGATCGGGAACAGAATGATCGCCACCATGATGCAGGCCGTGCGGACCGAGCGGGCGGCTCGATCGGGGCGATCGGCCCCCAGGTTCTGTCCGACCGCCGTGGCGTTGGCCTGCGAGAGTCCGAAGACCGGTACCATGGCCATCATGATGATCCGATGGCCCACGCCGAAAGCCGCCGTCACCGCAGAGCCGAAGGTATTGACGATTCCCATCAGGAGGGTGAAGCCGAGGGCCGTACCCGACTGCCCGAGCGAGGTTGGGATGCCCACGCGGAGGATGCGTCCCATCAAGGGCCGGTCGAGGCGGAGGTCGGAGAGCTGCAGACAGAAGCCCCGATCCCCCCGGAACAGCCGGTAGATCCCGATGCCGGAGGCGACCGAGCGGGAAAAGACGGTCGCCAGTGCGGCTCCGACGACCCCCATCGGAGGAACGGGCCCAAGTCCAAAGATCAGGATCGGATCGAGGACGACATTCAGGGCGACGCTCACCAGGTTGACTTGTAGCGGCCCCACCGTGTCGCCGACCCCGGTATGGATCCCCTGGTAGACGAAGAAGGCGAACATGAGCGGCACGCCGGCCAGGATCCAGCGCATGTAGGCGAGGGTCTCCGGGAACGCATCGGGCGGTGTCTGGAGCAACCGGAGAATTGGAGAAGAGAAGATCAGCCCGACCACGGCAAACGAGGTGCCCACCCCCCCGAGGAGCAGCAGCGTTTGCCCTCCGGCCCGGCCCATATCCTCGGTGCGCCCAGCGCCTCGGTACTGGGAGACGAGCGTGGTGCCGGCCAGGCTGAGCCCCATGGCGAGGGACATGCCGACAAAGAAGACGTTCATCGTGATGGTGGGCGCGGCGAGCGCGGTCTTCCCCAGCTTGCCGAGCCAGAACGCATCGACGAGGTTGTAGAACGTCTGCAGAAGGAAGGAGATCATGACCGGCCACGCCACGGCGAGGATGTGGGAGGCCATCGCCCCCTTTGTCATGTCTCGACCGGCGGTCTGTGTCGCCATGCTGCCCCCACCCGGATAGAAACAACGAGAGTATCAGAGCGAGACGGAAAGGGCTAGGTGATGAAGAGCAGGGCAACCCCGGCAACCGCTACCATCGCGCCCAGGACCGCGCGCAGGGACACGGGCTGTTTGAGGATGAACACGGTGGGAATGATGATCAGCACGGGAACGATCGACATGATGGTCGATGCGATGCCCGCATGCGTCTTCTGCACCGCCACCAGAGAGAGCGAAACGCCGAGAAAGGGGCCGAAGAGCGCGCCCAGGGTGATTCGGGCCATGGCCTCGCGATGGTGAATGGCAGCCCAGACACGGGGCCACCAGCGAATAGCCACGAAGAGGCCGGCGAAGCCGAGCACACCGGCAAGGATGCGGATCTGATTGGCGGCGAAGGGATCATAGCTCCCCATGCCGTACTTGCTCAAAATCAGGCCCACCGCCTGTCCCAGGGCCGCCCCCAGGCCGAGAAGAATCCCGGCCCTCCGCCGGCGCCCGGGTTGATCCGATTCCCGGGGGCGCTCCCGAACGACCCAGGTGACACCTCCCACGGTCAGCGCCATGCCGATCCAGTCGACGCTCGTCAGCTGCTCACCCAGGAAGAGGAGACCGATGAGCGCGGTGATCGGCGGCACCAGCGACATCAGAAGCATCGAGATCCGGGCACCGACGAGGAGGAAGGCGCGGAAGAGGCACAGGTCACCCAGAGCGAACCCGACCAGTCCCGACAGCCCGAGCCAGCCCCAGGCATGAAGGGACGCATCCGTGGGCAGGAAACGCCCGCGCGTCAGCCAGCCGAAGATCATGAGAAACAGGAAGGCGAGAATCAAACGGATGAAGTTGACCGGAAGCGACCCGACCCGACGACCGGCCGATTCGAAGGACAGCGCGGTAATCGTCCAGCAACCCGCGGTCGCCAGCGCCGCCAACTCCCCTAGTCGTGCCGTCTCCACACACCCTCCCCGAGTCCCCGCGAGGATAGCATCTCCTCTTGCCTTGTCACACGGTCTGGGTATGCTGGCTTCTGAATCTCGCATCCCTGGGATGCAGCTTCCACCGCGCGATCGGGCAGTCATCGATAGGTCGAGGAGGCGTCCGTGCCGGGAACCGATGAAGGGAGGCTCGCTGAGCGCGCGCTTCTTGGCTCCGTTCTCGATGCGCTTCCCGATGTCGCGCTCTGTCTAGATCCCGACGGCGCGATCCTCTCTTTCAACACCCAAGCCGAGCAGATTTGCGATACCACCCGCGAAGAGGCGGCGGGGCGCAACTTCCTCGAAGTCTTCCTCCTCCCCCAAGGGAGGGCGGCTTTCGCCGCCGCGTTGAAGACCATCATGGCCGGAGCACCAGCCCGGGCCTTTGAATGCCCGGTCCAGAGCGCAAGCGGGGACATCCGATCCCTGAGTTGGCGAATGGATCGCCTGATGGGAATCGCCGGTGAGCCCGGGGGCATCTTGGCCGTCGGCCGGGCCATCAACCACCACCGGCGCGCCGCAGGAGCTCGCCGGAAAAAGGAAACCCGATTCCGCGTGCTGTTCGAGACGATGGACCAGGGGGTCGTCTACCAGAACGGTGCCGGCAAGATCACCGCCCTCAACCCCGCCGCGGAGAGGATTCTGGGACTCACCCGAGATCAAGCTCTGGGCCGAGACTCCGGAGATTCCCGGTGGCGTGCCGTTCGGGCCGACGGCTCTCCCTATCGGCCCGAGGATCACCCGTCGATGGTGGCCCTCCGCACCGGCCGGCCAGTGAAAGACGTCGTCATGGGGATCTACCATCCGATCGACGGGGAAGAGCGTTGGCTGCTGATCAACGCGATGCCTCACTTCCGGGAGGGTGAAGCGCGTCCCTACGAAGTCTACACCACATTCAATGACATCACCCATCGCCGGCGCATGGAACAGGCGCTGCGCGAGTCGGAAGAGCGCTTTCGCAGCATTGTCCAGTCTTCACCCATGGGCATCCACATGTATCGCATCGACCCCGAGGGCGAGCTCATCTTCCAAGGCGCCAATCCGGCGGCCGACCGCATCCTCGGGGTCGACAACCGGCAGTTCATCGGCAAGACGCTCGAAGAGGCCTTTCCCCCCTTGGCGGACACGGAGGTGCCGAAGCGGTATCGGCTCGTATGCCGCGATGGGAAGCCTTGGGATGCTGAACATGTCGACTACGAGGATGAGCGGATTCGCGGCGCCTACGAGATCCACGCCTTTCAGACCTCCCCCGGTTCGATGGCCACCCTGTTCGTCGACATCACCGAGCACAAGCAAGCGGAGGAGAAACTCAAGGCCAGCCGGAGGCGGTTCCGGTCGCTGATCCAGGACGCGCCCGTTCCCATCGTGATCCACTGTCAGGAACGGATGGTCTTCCTCAATCCGGCAGCCGTGGCCGCCTTCGGGGGCAAAGAGGATGGGGACCTCCTCGGACGGTCCATTTGGGATGTCATCCACTCCGATTTCCGGTCCCAGGCCGCGGAGCGCGTGCATCTAGCCTACAACTGCCAACGGGCTCCGGAACCAGTGGAGGGGCGGTTCGTCAAGCTCGATGGCACCCCGATGGACGTCCTGGTGCTGACCTCTCCCATCGACTACGACGGATTGGCCGCCTCCCAGGTTGTCTTCACCGACTTGACGGAGCAGAAGCAGGCGGAGAGGCTACTCGCCCAGCAGTTGGCGGAGATGACCGCCATCAACGCACTCAGCCGGGGAATCAGCCCCCGGCTTTCACCCGATGACGTGGCGAGAGCCAGTCTGGAGGGTTTGAGAGGGCCCGTGGCGCCCGACCTCGCCGTTCTCTTCCTGCGTCGCGGACATGACCTGCAGATCTTGGCCTCCCATGCCCCCGATCCTCCATACCGCTATTCCCGCAAGCCCATTCGCCACGTGAGCGAGTGCCTGTGCGGCCAGGCGCTGAGCACGGGACAGGCGATCTACGTCAGAGACCTTCAATTGGATGATCGATGCATCGGGTCGGAACTCCGGTCCTTCGCCGCACTCCCATTGTATCGGGGAGACCGGATTATCGGTCTTCTCGGCCTGGGCAGCGCCGCCGAGCGCGACTTCTCGGCTCAAGCGGTCTTGTTGGAAACACTCGCGGCGGAAATCGCACTGGGGCTACAGAACGCTCTCCTCTTCGAACAGGTCCGCCAGCATGGGGCGGAGCTGGAGAAGCGCGTTGCGGAGCGGACCGCGGAGTTGGAGGCGATCAACACCGAGTTGGAGGCCTTCAGCTATTCGGTCTCCCACGACCTCCGTTCCCCCTTGCGGCACATCTCCGGCTTCGCGCAGATCCTGCGTGAGGATCACGCCGGGAATCTGAGTGAGGAAGCGCTGGATCTCCTGGAACAGGTCAGACAGGGCGCGGTCCGGATGGGAGTCCTGATCGAACACCTTCTGCGTCTCTCGCGCCTGGGCCGTCAAGTGCTCGACCGCACACTTGTCTCCAACAAGCAGTTGATCAAGGAGGTGTGGGCGGAGCTGTCCAGCGAGCACGACCTTGCCCGCGTGCGCTTCGATCTGCATCCGTTACCCGAGGTTTGGGCCGATCGGGGCCTCCTGCGGCAAGTGTGGTTCAACCTGCTCGACAACGCCATCAAGTACAGCGCCCCGCGAGAGACGCCCGAAATCGCGGTCGATGCCCATGAGGAGGCCGGCCAGACGTGGTTGCGGGTCCGCGACAACGGGGTGGGCTTCGCACCTGACCATGCCGACAAGCTCTTCGCGGTCTTCCAGCGGCTCCACACCGACCGGGAATTCCCCGGCACCGGGGTTGGTTTGGCCATTGCGCAGCGCATCGTGCGGAGACATGGGGGCCAGATCCGAGGTCGGGGAGCGGTGCATGACGGCGCGGTCTTCGAGTTCGTGCTTGGTAAGGAGATCGATTCATGAAATCTCATGACATCTTGCTCATCGAGGATGACCCCCATGACGCCGAGCTCGTTCGTCGTGCCCTGCGGGATCGCTACCCGTCAGCCGTTCTTCACGTGGCCAAAGACCACACCGCCGCCTTGGAGCTTCTGTACTCCCCGGAATCCTCCTTCCTTCAGCAGGGTCTGAAGTGCATCTTGCTCGATCTGGCGCTGCCTAGGGTTTCCGGTCTGGAGATTCTGCGCCGGCTTCGCCAGGACTCTCGCACCCGTCATTTGCCGATCGTGATCCTCTCCTCTTCCGCTGAGGGATCGGATATTCGGGCCGCCTACGAGGGTGGGGCCAACAGCTACCTGGTCAAAGCCACATCGTACCCGGAATTCGCCGAGGAGATCGGTCGTCTGGGACACTACTGGCTGGACCTCAACCAGGCTCCCCGAGGGGAGACCCCGGGACAAGCCGGCCCATGATCGCCTCAGGAAGTCGGGGCAGTAGGTCGAGTGAGACAAGTGGGCGGAGGAATGCCCTTCCCGGATTCGGGCCCCAACCCTGAGGATGGAGGTGAATCGGATGGATTCAGAGCGGCACTCGGACAAGCAGAGGACGCTACCCACGATTGCGGGCTTGTTCTTCCTCTTCCTCCTCAGCCTGTTCATGATGCTCGTCGTGGAATGAGACTCCGTGGTGGTCTGCGCACCGCAGGCTCAGCGGCCAGAGCGATGACCCTCGATTATCCCGAGGCCTCCCCCCGATAGCGCCCGTAACTCACTGCAAGACCAACGCATTCAAGGATTCACCCCCGATTCCGTTCCCCTCCCCTTGACACCTAGGGGGAACCTAACCATACTAAATGCGACAAATGTAGCTTATGCGCTCCCCCAGGGGGAATCGTCGGCATGAAACCCTTGCCCAACCTCTCTCGCTTCGAGCTCCAGTGCCTCCGGAAACTCTGGAAGCATGGTGAAGCGACCGCGCGCGACGTCCACCGGGATCTGGGCGGTGCACCCTCTTACTCCACCGTGCGCAAGATCATCGAGCGCCTGGAGGAGAAGGGAGCCGTGGAACGTGTGCGCAAACAGGGCCGGGCCTGGGTCTACCGCCCGGCCGTCTCCGCGCCGGCCATGCTGCGCAAGGAGATTCGGCGGTTCCTCGAGGTGGCGTTCGATGGCCTCGCGGCTCCCTTGGTGGCCCAGCTAGCCGACATGGATGAGGTGTCGCTGGAGGATCTGCGCGAAGCCGAGGATCGCTTGAAGCGTCGAGATACACCCGAATCGGATGAGGTCTGACCGTGGAGGTGATGAGCTTCCCGTGGCTGGAGATCTTGTGGGAGAAGGCCCTCCTTCACCTCTGGCAGAGCACCCTCGTCTTGGTTCCGCTCTTCCTTATCGGAAAGGCGCTCCCGGGAGCCCCGGCGCGTGTGCAGAACGCCTTCTGGTGGCTCGCCCTGATGAAGCTCTGCGTCCCGTTCGGCGGAATGAAGGTTTTCCTCGATCGGGCGTTGGAGCCGATGATCGCCGGCGTTTGGATCACCGCCGGGAGTCCGATGGCCAGAGCACTCGATCCGATTCCTCCCCTCGCTTCGTCGGAAGGCACTCTGGCGCCCCTCGTGGGCGGGCTCACGGTGCTCTGGCTGGTGGGCGGTGTGGGTTTGGTCGGGCGCTGGATCCGGGGCGCCGGTCGCGCTCGCTCGAAACATCGGGATCGAACGGATGGATTGTCTCCCGTCCTGGAGCGCGCCCTCGGTAAGGCCCTGAATGGAACCGGCATCCCTCCCTCGGCGATTCGCGTCTCGACCGCCGTGACGATGCCCTCGGTGGTGGGGCTTCTGCGCCCGCGGATTCTGGTCCCGGCCATGATCATCCTCCCCCTCCCGACACTCGAGCTCCGCGCGATTCTCCTCCACGAGGACGCGCACCGGCGCCGGTACGATCCTCTGCGAGGGCTTCTCGTGCGCCTCGTGATCACGGCTTTCTTCTTCTACCCCCTCCTCTGGCCGCTCCTGCGCCGCCTGCGGGCAACGGAGGAGATGGCGTGCGATGAGGCGGCACTGACGCGGGGAGTCCCTGCCCCGGTCGTCGCCGCCGCCCTCAGCCGCGCCCTCACGCTGGGGCTCCGACCAACCGCCGCCCCGTCGCTCCTGCTGAGCGGCCGGAGGACACTGCTTCATCGCCGCCTACGGCGGCTGGAAAGCACGGAAAGGATGATCACCATGAACCGACATCGTCTTGCCCTGGGCACCGCGGTGCTGTTACTCGCGGTCAGCATCCTGATCCCCGGACCGATCGGCGCCATGGCGGACGATCCCGCGACCACGACCATGCCGACGATCCTCGATTTCACGCCGCCCGAGTATCCGGCCGCCGCGGCAGAGAAGGCGATCGAGGGGCGCGTGTTGCTCCTCGTGGAGGTTGATGAGGCGGGACAGGTGATCGCAGCCGAGGTTGCTCAAGGCGTGCCGGAGTGCCCGTCGATGGAAGAAAACGCCGTCGCGGCGATCCGTCAATGGCGGTTCCAACCCGCCACCCGCGATGGCGAAGCGGTGGCCATCTGGGTCATGGTCCCCATCGAATACCGCCTCAACTAGCTCCGTCCAAACAGCGCCGGACCCGCCGGAAGACCGCGTGAACCATGCCCCGGGTGAGGCGGCCGGTCTGCGTGTTCTGTCGACTCGGATGATAGGAACAGAGCAGCTCCCGCCGCCCGCCATCGATGGGGAACGCGGTGCCATGGCCGAAACGGGAGGCGGAGGGCATCGGCTCCATACCGATCATGGGGAGCACCCGCCGCAGGGCATCGAACCCGACCCTGCCCAACGCCATGTAGACCCGGGCGCCCCGCAAGAGCCGCATCTCGCGCAGAAGAAACGGGAAACAGCGCTCATGCTCATCCCGAAGGGGGCGGTTCCCGGGGGGGGCGCAGCGAACCGCGGCGGTGATGAAGCAATCCCGAAGCTCCAACCCGTCCTCGCGTCCTCTCGCTTCGGGACTGGAGGCGAAGCCGTGGGCATGCAGCGCCTCGAAAAGCGTGTCGCCCGACGCATCCCCCGTGAACATCCGCCCGGTCCGGTTCGACCCATGGGCGCCGGGAGCGAGACCAACCAGGACCAGCCGGGCACCAGGGTCCCCAAAGCCGGGCACCGGTCGCCCCCAATACTCGCAGTTCCGGTAGGCCCGCCTCTTCTCGCGGGCGACTTTCTCCCGGTACTCGACCAGGCGAGGACAGGATCGGCAGCGGATGATCTCGCGCTCGATGCGGGCAAAGGTATCGGACATGGCATCTCCCCCAGGTGGGTGTCGATGTCCTCTTGCCACTACAGGAGAACCGCGGCGGGAGTCAAGGCTTGCGACGGTGCTCGCAATGGAACTTGCGTCCGACTATGGATCCATCCAATCTGTCGCCATGCATGGAGTTCCCGGACTCAGCGACATCGAGGAAGCCGCGCGGCGGATCGAGCCTTACGCGCATCGGACCCCCGTCCTGACCTGCGCCGGCCTCGACCGGCAGGCGAAATGTTCGCTCTTCTTCAAGTGTGAGAACTTCCAGAAGGTGGGAGCGTTCAAGTTCCGCGGCGCCACCAATGCGGTCTTCGCCCTCCCTCGTGAGGCCGCGGAGCGAGGTGTTCTCACCCACTCCTCCGGCAACCACGGTGCGGCGCTCGCGCTCGCCGCCCGCAACCGGGGCATCCCCGCGATCGTCGTCATGCCGAGCAATGCGCCCGCGGTCAAACGGGCCGCGGTGGAGGGTTACGGCGCTCGCATCGTGGGATGTGAGCCGACCGTGGAGTCCCGCGAGTCGACTGCCGCCCGCGTCCGGAAAGAGACCGGCGCCACCTTCATCCACCCCTACGACAACAACCACGTCATCGCCGGCCAGGGCACGGCCGCTCGCGAGCTGCTCGCGGACGTGCCGGGCCTCGATCGCGTGCTCACGCCCGTCGGGGGGGGAGGGCTGCTCAGCGGCACCGCGCTGGCTGTTTCCGGAACGGACGCCCGCATCCAGGTGATTGCCGCCGAGCCCGCCGGGGCGGACGATGCCTACCGATCCTTTCGGGCCGGACGCATCTTCCCGCAGACGAATCCCCAGACGATCGCCGACGGGCTTCGCACCTCGCTCTCTCCCCGCACATTCCAGATCATTCGGGCGCATGTCGCCGATATCGTCACCGTCGAGGATGCCGCAATCATCGGCGCCATGCGCCAGGTCTGGGAGCGGATGAAGATCGTCATCGAGCCCTCCGCGGCGGTTCCGGTTGCCGCCGCGCTGTCAGGGCGCATGCCGCTCGACGGGCTGCGAGTGGGGATCATCCTCTCGGGAGGCAACGTCGACCTGCAGTCTCTTCCCTGGCAGATCTGATTCGAGGACGGGAACCAGAACGCATCTTGAGGGTCATACGCCACTCGGGAGGTGATGTTATGAACCGTACAAAGTTGCTCTGTGCTATCGGGTTACTGGCGGGCGTATGGGGGAGCCAGTTGGCCGTCCCGGAGGCCCGCGGCGGCGAGGTCTTCCAGGTGGATCCGGTCCACTCGGCGATCAACTTCAAGGTCCGCCACCTCTTCAGCTTCACGTCGGGGCGGTTCCCCGATTTCTCGGGAACCCTACAGTATGACGCCGATCATCCTGAACGATCGCGGATGGAACTCGTGATCCAGGCGACCAGCATCGACACCGATAACGAAAAGCGGGATGCCCACCTCCGGGCCTCCGACTTCCTCGAAGTCGACAAGCACCCCTTGATCACGTTCACCGGCACCCGCATCCGGGCGTCGGAGAAGCCGAACGTCTACCAAGTGGAGGGCGACTTCACCCTGCGCGGGGTCACCCATCCCCTCACGGTCGACGTGGAGATCCTCGGTTTCGGCGACGTCCCGGGCTTCGGAACCCGTGGCGGCTTCAACGCCAAGGCGGTTGTTCCCCGGAAGGACTACGGCGTGGTCTGGAACCGAATGCTCGATCAGGGCGGGACCGTGCTGGGCGATGATGTCCACGTCGAGTGCTCGATCGAGGTTTTCAAACAGGAGGGCGGAGCGGACTAGGTCGAGCGCTCGAGGTCGATGAGAAGCTCCCCTTTGACCACTTTTTGGCCGATCTCGACCAGCACCTCGCTCACCGTGCCGGCGATCGGGCTGACGATCTCGTTTTCCATCTTCATCGCTTCGATGACGAGCAGCGGTGTTCCCGGGGTCACCCGCTGGCCCGGCTCGACCAATCGCCGACGGACGACCCCGGGGATCACGGCGCGGACCCGCCGGGGATCACGGCGGATGAAGGGCCTCCGCCGGCTGAACTTCGGCGTCAAGTGCGTCTCGTAGGTCGACCCGTCGATGCTGATTCTTCCCTGCCCTTCCATGCCTTTCACCCCCCTCGGAGTCCTCGTTGGGGCACAAGGGTACCACTTGGTCGGGCCGCATTGTCCAGCTTGAAGTCGCACCAGGGACGGCCTGTGGCTGACATCAGATGCCCCGGCCACCGGGTCGGCCACCCAGGGAATCATCGTTCAATCCCCACGTCGACCGCCCGATAATTGGCTCGGACGCAGGGGTCACCAGGCGCGCAGGAGTGGGGCCTGCGAGCAGAGGGCACAGCGGCCGCAACCCCAACGGGGCGGCTCGATTGTACCCTTTCCGTTAC
>Ga0180432_10001935_pt1 | contig 31796 bp, 28 predicted proteins | sample SS_ome_10_FD_132414 | JGI IMG/M metagenome (GOLD analysis project Ga0180432, IMG submission 132414) | Hypersaline lake sediment archaeal communities from the Salton Sea, California, USA - SS_1_MS_2 metaG | ecosystem: Environmental > Aquatic > Non-marine Saline and Alkaline > Hypersaline >...
AACCCATTCCAAAAAGCAACGTAAATTTTTTAACACTGACCCTCTCAACGGCGAACAGATACAGAATCCAAAGGCCACCTATAACAAACATGTAAAATGCCGCTATAGGATGGCCTGCATACAGAGAAAAAGCCGACACAACCCCGGACCCGATTATTGTCAAAAGTCGGGGTTTAATTAAAGCTTCCCTCAACGTGAGCAGGAAAAGAGGAATCAGCCACGGAACATTCATCTCAGCGGTCATCATGCGTTTCTGAGCCATACCCGAGAATGCGAAAGCGACTGCCGTCAGTGCCGAGCCCGAGCGGCCCATGCCCATGGATCGTCTTGCAAAAACATATGCAAAAAAGGCCATCAGCCAAATACGGCTGATTAAATAAATGTTTGCTATATCGTCAAATTCAAAGGGTAAAGTAAGCAATTTTAATGGAAACAAATCTGTAGATATCCATACGCTTATCAGAGCTACTCCCAACTCTACCTCATCCACCCAAATCGGGAAAAAACCGTCAAAATATACTCTTCGCGCCAGTTCCCAAAAGGGATAGCAACTCGAATAGCCGCCTATGTCGTTGACCACCGCTTGCAGCAGGTTCATGCCCGCAGCCCAAACCGGCGTGTAAAACAATACGCACGATACCGCACTGACAAGCGCCACAACGGCGATTTCAACCAGTGTAATATCATTCTTCGGCATCCGGCTCATTATAACCAAATCTATCCGTGCGACAAACCGTAGTTTGCGCCGACAAACATGTTAGCCTACTATTTTTAATTGTGATAGTCGTATGAAGGTTCTTTTAATTAAACCCACTTCGCACACTGACGGAATTACTCCGCCTCTGGGGCTGGGCTACCTGGCCACGGCTCTTCGGCCCGCCCATGAAGTGAAGATAATCGACGGTCCTAAAGTATATTTGAACCGCCGGAAGCTCGCACGTATACTCGATACTTTCAAGCCGGATATGGTGGGCTTCAGCGTGATATCCCTCGATTTATATCTGACCGCATCTTATCTGAAACTTGTGCGAGAGGTAGTTCCCGACGCAATAACCGTCGTCGGGGGCCCCCACCCTTCCGCCGATACCGAAGACACCTTTTACAATTACATTCCCGATCTCGATTATGCATTTGTAGGCGAAGCGGAAAAGGGGCTGAGAATGCTCGCCGACTTCCTGGAAGGCGGCGAGCCGGGCGAAGAGGAGTTGAAGTCCGTTCCCGGACTGGTGTGGAAAGAAGGAGTTGAATTTCATAAGAACCCTCCATTTCGGGAGGCCGATCTCGATACCCTCGGTTTTGTGGCGTGGGACCTTATGGACCCAAGGACTTATCCGCCGGCGCCACATTCGGCTTTCGCACGAGCTTTTCCGGTGGCTCCGATCTCCGCCACTCGAGGCTGTCCGTTCGAGTGCAGATTTTGTGCCGCAGGGAAAATACACGGCAAAAAAATCAGACGCCGAAGTCTGCCTCACCTGATTGAAGAAGCCGAACTGCTGGTCAAAAAATACGGCATGAAGGAATTGCACATCGTGGACGATAACTTCACTTTTGACCGCGATTATGTCCTGGAGTTTTGCGAACAATTGGCCCGCCGCTTTCCACAACTGTCGTGGACCTGTGCAAACGGCGTGCGGCTCGACACCCTGGACAAAGAACTGCTTATCGCTATGCGCCGCTCCGGCTGCTACGCTCTGGCCGTCGGCATCGAAAGCGGTTCGCAGGAGATACTTGACCAGGTCAAGAAAAAATTAACTATCGAAAAAGTGCTCGAAAAGGTGCAACTTATACACGACACCGGAATAAAAGTCATCGGTTTCTTCTTGTTCGGTTTTCCCGGAGAGACTATCGAGGACATGCACAACACTCTCAGGTTTTCGATGCAGTTGCCACTAACGAGAGCGCAATATATGTTTTTCCACCCTTTTCCCGGCACTTATTATTATCACTCGACAATGCGTGATCACCCCGAGCGGCTCCGGGCGTTGCATAGCTCTTTCGAAAAGATAGCTTACATAGAAGAAAACATGACCGCTTCGCAGATGAGATGGATGCATCGATTTGCCTTCCTGCGATTTTACCTTAGACCTCGGCAGCTTTTTGAACTCGTGACATCGATTCGCAGTCCCGGTCACGCTTATCATATCATGCAGCGAATACTCCGCTGGATGGTTATAAGCTGATGCGCGTGCTGCTGCTAAATCCCCCCTCTCGCCTGCCGGTATTGAGAGACTACTACTGCTCGAGCGTGAGCAAGGCCGGGTACCTTTGGCATCCCATTGACCTGCTGGCGCAGTCCGGCAGGCTTTCGGCCAAACACGATTTGCGCGTGTTGGATGCGCCGGCTGCGAAATTCAGCGAAAGTGCTACGGCACGCTTCATTGAAAACTTTGCTCCTCAGGCGGTCTTCGCCCTCACCAGCGCCGGCACGTGGCGCGGCGATTTTGGTTTTATCGAGCCGCTAAAACGCAGAATCGGCTTTGTTCTCGCAATGAGTGGGGAAATATTCCTCGGCGACGCCGGAAAAATCCTCGAGGCGCATCCGTGGATAGATGCGGCTTTGCTGAACTTCACAGGCCCCGATCTCGAACGGTTCCTCGAAGGCTCGACTTCGGACGTTACCAACCTCGCATGGCGCGACGGAGATAAGGTTTTCGTACGCAGGGAAGGAGCGACGGGGACGTTTACACTGGGGTTGCCCCGGCACGACCTGTTCCCGATGGAGCGGTATCACATGCCGTGGCATCTTTATCATCCTTTTGCCACCGTTATGACCGACTATGGCTGCCCGTTCGGCTGCTCTTTTTGCAACAGCCGTACATTCGGCCATGCTCGACGCGATTTGGACGATCTAAGCGAGGAACTCGAATGGCTTCACCGGCGCGGCATAAGGCAACTGTTTATAAAAGATATGACCTTCGCATCGAGCCGGCCGCATGCCGTCCGGGTGCTCGAAACGATGATCGAAAAAGGGCGGGAATTTCGCTGGAACGCATACTGCCGCGCGGACCTCATAGACGATGATTTGGCTCTATTGATGAGCCGCGCCGGATGTCACCTTGTGCAGATAGGCGTCGAAAGCGCCGACGAGGCTCTGCTCAACCGCCACGGGAAAAAAATAAAAACGGAAACCGTCAGAAAAGCTTTCAAGATACTGAAAAAGGCCGGAATCAGCGCCGGAGCGCATTTTATCCTCGGCCTGCCGGGCGATTCTCTCGATGGCATCCGTCGTACCGTCGAGCTGGCGGTCGAACTCGATCCCGCTTACGCTTCGTTCAACCTCGCCATGCCTCGATTGGGAGCGTCACTCAATGACGCGGGGTGGATGGACAGGCCCCTGGATTCTTCAGGCAGCGAGCCTTTCTATGAACTCGACGATCTAAGCCCTCGAACCCTGGTCAGGGAGCGGGATCGCGCCATGAGGCGCTTCTATTTAAGACCGGGCTACTGGATAAAAACCGCCCTCGCAATAAAAACTCCGTATCAGTTGTGGAATCTCCTGCGCCAGGCGCGGGGGATTCTCACCGGCCGAAGAAGAAGTTGAACCCAAAAAATGCAGTTAAGCGCCCGCGCCCTTCGAGACGGCCTTCGGCCTCCTCAGGAACGCGGGTATCTGCCGTGTTCCTGAGGAGCGTAGCGTCTCGAAGGACACGGCAGATGCGAGTGCACTTTTTTGTCCAAAATCCAACTGCATTGCAGTTGAAAACAATCAAGTTAACTTATTGTTTTATAAGTACTTTTCATTGTTGCGTTTTGGCCGTTTTAACTTCAATTGCATTTTTCGGGTTGAATTGTTCTAAACGGTTAAGCACGCCAAGGCCCCTTTCCAAATTCGATTTTTGCTTTCATCATACGAACTTTAGATAATGTCCCAAGGAAATCTTCTAATGCGGAGACAAGTGATGAGGAAAGCCATAATCGTTGTTTTATTAGCGACTATCATAACCTTGGGTTCGAGCGCCGCCGCTTCCAGCCCACCGCCGAAGAAGTATACGCCGGTTTCCAGAAAGCACACGTGGAAAGAAAGGTTCATGGACATCGGCGTCATGTACGTGGCGCTTTGGGCCGGCTATTGCGCGTCGCAGCCGATAACGGTGGCTAAAATACAGGCCAAGGACTGGGAGAGAAACGTTTTCGAAATAGGCGGGGTGATTTGGGACGACGACTCATGGATATGGAACTTTGCCGCACATCCGATAGCGGGCAGTGAATATTACCTTTATTTCCGCAGTCGAGGATACGCGCCAAAGTGGGCTTTCGCCGGATCGTTTGTTACCAGCTTCGTTTTCGAGGAGTTAATCGAGACGTTCAGCGAGCCGTTCAGCTTCAATGACTTTTTAATTACTCCAGTGGTGGGGAGCCTTCTTGGATACGGCCGCGAGAGAGCGGCGCTAAGGCTTCTTCATAGCGATATAAAATTCAATCGTTTTATCGGCCATGTTCTATGGATCGAGACCAACTTCTGGTTCTTCGAAAATGCAGAGGTCATACCCGTCAGCCCGGACGGCAGAGCGCCGGGACTTACCTTTACAGCGGTGTTTTAACCTGAGCTTCTTGCAAAAACAAGGCAACCGAGCATATTTTACCTGAGACAAGGGATTTAAATCCCTTGTCTGTCGCAACTTTAGATATACCGATGTTAAGCAAACCATTATTTTTGCAAGAAGCTCAACCTGAATAATTGTGCGGACAAAAAAAGCAGGGGGCAATTTTTAGTCGCCCCCTGCCGGTTGGTATTATGTTGCCTTCCCGTCGCTATTCGATGAGGTAACCACCGTAGAAATAGTACGGAGGATTCGGGCCGCCGTAAGCGCCCATGTCGTTTCGCGTGCCGTTGTAGTCGTTGTAGACCGGGTTCGGGTCGCCGGTGTCTATGCACCAGCTGCCGCCCTGGAGACTCAGGTCGCTGGGCGCTCCATTAAACAGCGGGTCGTGGTAAATAACGCCCGCGCCGGGGTAGGCTGTGGTATAGATACCGCATACGTTATAACCGTAAGGAGGATAAGGAGGATAAGGATAATAGTATTGATAGTGATAGTTACAGTATTCCAATCCAATATCGCTGTAGCTTACATTCGCGCTTGATCCGAAGTCGCTATAAATCTCCGGTTGATAGAGATCGCACATAAGACCGGGACAATAGTAGTAAGAAAGATAGCCTGTAAAATCATTCCACATGATGGTGTTTTTGATTTGAGGGGAAGAGTAATTCCTGTTATACATGGCGCCGCCGTCCATTCTTGCATAGTTGCCGTAGAATGTGCAGTTGATTATATCGGGTGAGGAATAGTCGTTATACATTCCACCGCCCGTGTAGTGGGCCGTATTGCCTCTTATAACGGAGTTGCTTATGGAAACGCCGGAAACGGATGACGCGGAGACGTTTAACATCCCGCCGCCGAATTCGGCATTGTTGTAATACAGGATACTATTACTGATGGTCATGCCTGCGCCCATACGGTTGGATATGGCGCCGCCCATGCCGGCTCGTCCGTTCTCGAAGGATGAGAAACTTATTGTGGCGTAGGAGCCCATAGCATTGTCTATCGCTCCGCCATAGCCGTAACCGGGCCCGTAGGTTTTAGATTTGGCCGGCTTATAGCCATAATAATAATAGGTCTGGTTGCCGGAGAAAGTGCTGTAGCTTATTGTGGGAGACGCATATAAGTAGTTGGCCATACCGCCGCCACTGTCATAGCCGTAGTTACTGAAGAAATAGGTGTCGGTTATGTCGGGCGCGGCGTAATATGCGTTCAACATCCCGCCGCCCATTATGGCCACATTGTCGACGAATACGGTATCGCTTATTACCGGTGAGGAGTAGTCATTGAACATTCCGCCTCCCAAAACCGGGTAATAACTGTATCCACTATACATACCGTTGCTATAAAAGACGACGTAGCTTATGTCGGGATCGGATTTATAGTTAGCCATTCCGCCACCTAATGCAAAAGCACCGTAATTGCGACCGAAGTAGGCGTAGTTGTATAATGTTGGTGAGGAGTACACGTTATACATCCCGGCGCCGTAGCAGGAGTAACCGGGGTTGCCATAACAGAAGTTGAGGTAAAATATGCTGTAGTCCATTACAGGGGAAGAGTCGTAGACATTGGCCATAGCGCCACCGCCGGTGTAGGGCGTCGAATAACCATACTGGGCTTTGTTCCATAAGAAATAGGTGTGATCCATAGCAGGCGAGGAGTTAAACACGTTGAGCATCCCGCCGCCCAACCGGGCCCTGTTGCTGCTGATATAGTTGTAGCTCATAGTCGGAGAGCTTTCATTATTGGCGATGCCGCCGCCGTAGTTGTAAGCGACGTTGTTGCCGATATGGCTGTCGCTGATGGTAATTCCGGAGGTGTAGGAGTTGAGCATACCGCCGCCGCTTTCATAGGCATAGTTATCCCTGACGTCCAGATATGCAAATACGGAGTTGTTTATGCCCTGGTTGAAAATCCCACCGCCGATAGCGTCGGGACAATAATATGGGTCATAATACGCATTGCCGTATTTTACGCTGAAGCCGTCAAGAACAACGTTCGAGGCGCCGATAACGACGTGGCAATTCGACCAATTTCCATTGAGTATGGTCGAGCTCGAGGGCGGTATGCTTCGATCCGCAAAGCTGATCTCGGTGCCGTCGAAACCGCCGAAAACACGCACGTCGTTTTTCATGACAAGAACGGCTTCATCCGAGGCGGTCTTCGACTGGTAAATTCCGTTCCTTACCCAGATGGTATCTCCGCTCATTGCGCTATCCATTGCGTCCTGAATATCGACGAATGCGTCGGTCCAACTGGCGCCGTTATTGAGTCCCGCAGCGGCTGCATCGACGTAAATGATCTCCTCCACGGTGATCGTGATGGTTTGTGACACAGTACCGCCCCAGCCGTCGGTCGCCACCACGTCAACGGTGCAAGTCTCGCTATTCAACGCGGTCGTGAAGCTCAGATTGCACGTCGCGGAGCCGGCTCCCGCGCCGCTGGCGCTGACCGCAAACGAGCAACTGTCATTTTGGGTGCTGCAACTGCTGAGATACCCGGGATCGCCCCCGGCGGCATTCGGTACATCGGCATCGATCGCAATTCCATTGGGCGAATTGTAAGTCTGGTCAGTGTCCATCTCTATATCAGAGGGAGGACTCGACCAGGTCGGATTCTGGTTGGTCTCGTTAACTGTGACCGTCGTGGTGTCGCTACCTGTTCCATCGTCATCGGAACAATCGACTTGCACATCGCAGTTTGTGCCGCCCTGCGTCTCACCGGGCGTGAATGTATAGGTCCCCCTCCCGTTACCGTTGTCAGCCACGCCTCCGCCGCATGTGTCGCCGGCGCCCACACTGAGCGATAAAGAATCGCCGTCAGGATCGGTGCAGACAACGTTGTAGGTGTAAAGCACAAGCTCACTGGCCGTATTCGGCGCCGACGAGGTGATTGTGGGAGGACTCTCCACGGAAACAGTGGTGGTCGTCGGCGTGGTGCAGGAAGTGTCGCTCAGTTGAATGGTGTCCGTACAGCCCGAAGAGGGAGAACTGTACTGTACGGGTGTGCCCGATGGGCCGATGGAACTGCCCGCGCAGTTTTGGTCAGTGATCGACCAGTTGTAACTGCCGTTCCCGCCGGATGCGCTGAACCACTGTGTTGAACCAAAGTTTATATCGGGGTTCCGGGGACTTATATCCAACGGTACCCAACCCACCGCCACGCTCGATGCGGCAACCTCGGAGCAGTTATCGGTAAGTCCCACCAAGTCCCACACGCATCCGATCGAACCGGCATGGTAGGTCGCCTGACCTCCGGAACTCAAAATGGAACCTGTGCTCAAAGACGAGGCGGAATTATTGATACTGATATCGATGGAGTACGGCGGTATGCCGCCGGTGGCGGTGAATACGACGTCCTGGCCCACTATCGCGTTCGGGTTCACGGGCGTAAGTGCCAACTGCGCCGCGCCGTACATGTATATGTCCAGTTCCTTCGTTACCGGTGAACTCTCCGTATAGTACACATCCACCGTGTCGCTCTGCGCAGTAGTAGTACTATCCTGAGCGGTCAGGGTGAAATCTATTTCAGTAACTACTCCCGACAAGTCCACCGGAACGTTTTGCAAAGCATAAGAGCTGTCCGCCTGAACCGTCACCGATACCAACTCCATAATTCGCTCAAATGCCGGCACATCAAATGTGAAAGTAACGTTCGGGTTTGCACAGCCCGTGTCGATGGACGCGGCCGTGCCCGTCCGGTCATCGGTCAGTACTCCCGCCATGTTCACCACCGGCGCGTACGTCAAGGTAATGCTTACCGACTGCTCACCGCCCGTAAGGTCAACGGTACGATCAGCCTCCGATCCTGACGGGATATACAGTTCCCCGGGGAATTTATTCGGCTCAGCGCTCTGGTAAAACTCGAACACACGAGGCGTAATTGTCCTTCCCGGTCCGCTCGGAATCTCCATCGATATCGTCCCGTCATCACCGATATCGGAAGGCTGGAAAACAAATGTGAGCGTCTCCTCAAGCTCCTCGGCGCCAACCTCTACTACTACGCCGAATTCTCTATCTGCCGAAAGAGCGCGAGTCACATTCTCCTCGGCAGAACTCTCAGGCCCGGAAATCTTCAACCGTACCTTTGTGTAGTCGCCGTCGCTTTCCCTGTCACACCCCCAAAGTGCCATTAAAGCGATCACGAGCAATGTTGTGAATACCCTTTTTAACCGAACTTCCGTGCTGACGTACCTCATCTTGCTTCCCCTTTCTCCGCTGTCACCGAAGCGACACAAATGAAAAAAGCGCATAAACCACCTTGGCTGGAACGCCAAGCGTCGCCTATTCTTAAAAAAACTCAAATTTCAGCTACATTATAGCAACTATTTTGCACAAACGTCAAGCACCCCGAAACCTTATCGCATGACAATGCAATTTTATCCGATTATCGATGTTTATATGGGTCAAACATAGTTACTGGCGACTTTGAAAAAGTATGTCAAATCAAGGATTTATGCCGCCCAAGTGAGTAAAATCACCAAAGCTCAAGTCGATGGTTCTACTCTTTGTCCGTTCTTTTTCCCGGTCAGCTTTCGATATGCTCTTTGCATCGTAAGGGCATCTTCTTCGAGATTGGGAGATTCGCACACGCAATACCCCTCGACATCGTAATCCACAAATGCTTTAATCAAATCGCGCCAGTTAAAGTCGGCGTCGGCGAAATTGAGGTGTTCCCGTTCGCCTTTCGGGCCGTATTTTATGCCGGAGACATGAATGTGCATATCCTTGAGCGCTTGCCGTCCGAGTCCGTTTTTTATGGCCTCAAGCATACTGCGGAATTCCTCGTATGTATTGAATTCCCCGCCGGTTCGAGCATGTTGATGGCTGAAGTCTACGGCGGGTTTTATCCCATCAAGTTCTTTGGATACGCGAATTATCTCCTCGAGGCTTCCCCACTGCGAGGGCTTGCCCATGAGCTCGGGCCGAACGTCTATCGAAATGTTTTCTTTTCTTAAAGTGTTCATTATTTGTTTCAGCCGGTCGCGGACAGTGACGTATACTTCTTCCGGGTCGCGCTTCATCATAAACGCCGCATGGAAAAGAACGGACTTCGCCCCGCAGTAAGAACCTTGCCGCGCAGTATCCAGAACGCGCTTGATGCTTGCCTCGACTTTTTTGGGATCGTCGGAATTCAGATTTATATAATACGGCCCGTGCGCAGTGAGCGTGACGTCGCACTCTTCGGCTACGGCGCTAACACTCGAGCCCTTATCGGGGTTGACGCTGACACGATGCACCCACTCCATCTCCATGTGATCCAGGCCGAGTTCCCTTACGCGCCGTATTCCAGACTCGGCGTCGGAGCCTTTAGTCGAGCGAGGTATTCCGGCCGTTCCGAATCTGAGCGTCAATCGCCCTCCTCTCCCATGAGCGCATCGAGGTCATCTGTTCCCGCAATGAAAGCCACGTAACTGGGCAACAGCGGCAGTACGCAGGGGCTGATAAAGCTTAAAAGCCCGGCCGCCAGCGCGGCGCCCATCGCCATAAAATTCAACCCTTTTCCGAATACCTGCGTCGCATGCGTCTCAAAACCCTCCAACGAAATGCCCCCCGCGCCTCCGAACAGCGACCTCAACAGGTTCGCATGTTGCGACACGAAAAGTAAACCCAGCCCCACCAGCAAAATTCCGGAAGCTATTTCAACCACGCGCATGTGCCGTTCGAGGCGAGCGAACAGCCTGAGGAATTTGCCTACCGCAAGACCGGTCAGCATGAAAGGTATTCCCAGTCCGATACAGTAAATAAGCAGCAGTAGTCCTCCGGCCCAAACCGTATTTTGATCCGCCGCCAGCGTTAAAATCGCCGCCACTATCGGGCCCGTGCAGGGAGACCACCCTATCGCAAAAGCCACTCCCACCAAAAAACATCCCACAAGGTTATGAGATTCTTTAGCTCGATCCATTCCACCCCAACTTCCCTCGAGAAACGGAATCCGAAACACCCTCATTGTATGGAGACCGAAGATTATCAGTATCACGCCCGCTATCCCGAAAAGCCAGCCGATATTCACCCTGAAAAAAGATCCCACCAGCGCAACGCTTATTCCGAGAAAAACGTACACCAAGGTAAATCCGGCTATGAAAAAAGTAATTTTAAATACTAGTCGCTTCATGGATTAAACCCTTTCTTTGAAACTATCATCCCTGAGTGTAGCTTTCAACCTTCGGCTTCGCACCGCTTTTCAGGCAAGGGGCTTAAACCCCTTGTCTCAGTGCTACGTTTGCGTCCGGGTCTGCAACGGCATATACTGGTCAACACGATAATACCGGAAGCGGAAGGAGTATTGAAAAATGATCGAGCTGAGTGAAGAGCTAAAAATGGTCCGGGAGCAGACTCGCCGATTTGTTGATCGCGAGGCTATACCTCGAGAGATGGAGTTGGAGGAAGCGGACGCTGTTCCGCCGGATATAGTGGCCAAGCTGCGCGAGCTGGGTTATTTCGGTATAAAGACTCCCGAGAAGTACGGCGGGCTTGGACTGGGGTTGGTGGGATATTGCGTAGTGCAGCGTGAATTCGGTCGAACGCACCCGGCAATCAACCTTATAATCAGCGGCAACAACTCAATAGGGGCAATGGGGATACTCAACGACGGCACCGAAGAGCAGAAGCAGAAGTATCTGCCGCGTTTGGCCAAAGGCGAGTTGATAGCTGCGCTGGCTCTTACCGAACCCGACGCCGGAAGCGACGCCGCCGCCATAAGCACACACGCCGAAAAAAAAGGCGACCGGTGGATCATCAACGGCATGAAACACTTTATCACCCGAGGAAACATCGCGGATATTTACACCGTTATGGCCGTAACGGACAAGGAAAAACGCGCAAGAGGCGGGATTACGGCTTTCATAGTCGAAAAAGACGCTCCGGGGCTGGTTGTCGGCAACCTGCAGCGCAGTATGGGATCGGACACCGTGGGGCAGGCGGAGATATTCTTCGAGGATTGCGAAATTCCCGAGGAAAATGTAATTGGGGAGGTAGGACGCGGCTTTCGGGTGGTGATGAAGGTTCTCGAGGACGGTCGCATCGGACAAGGCGCACGGGCGTTAGGCGCCGCAGAAAGACTTCTCGAATTGAGCACCGATTGGGCCAAGCAGCGGATGCAGTTCGGGAAACCGATCTCCGAACGGCAGGCGATTCAATGGATGCTGGTCGATATGGCCCGCGACATTTACGCTACGGAGTGTATGGTATTCGATGCCGCGACGCTCAAGGACGCGGGCGAGAGAATTCCCAGAAAGGCATCGATAGTAAAATTGTTCGCCAGCGAAATGGCATTCCGCGCCGCCGACAGCGCGCTGCAAATTCATGGCGGCACGGGATACATGAAGGAAAGCCCGGTCGAGTTTTTCTTCAGAGAATTGCGGCTGTTGAGAATTATCGAGGGCACCAACGAAATACAACGCCTGGTGATTTCGAGAGAAATTCTTAAAGAATAATATCCAACCATTAGCAACTATTTGCATGGTTTGTGCCGATGTGCCATCATTCGGATAGTCATCCTAGAAAGTGAAGCTGACCACATTGATGGACTCGGAATTTGACGTAAAAGATCGACGCCGCTGTATCAGGGTACCGGTAGGCATAATGATTTGTGTTCAATCGGAAAAAGACGCGGAGCTTTTCACCACCAACTATTCGGGAGATTTGAGTCTTGGGGGAATGTTTATTAAAACGTTTACGCCCAAACCCATCGGTACAAAGGTGAATATACAATTGCCTTCCCAGGAACCGCCGGGATACGTTGAAATCTACGGGGAGGTGGTTAACCACCAGGAACTGACGAGCAGCGGCGTCAAGACAGGAATGGGCGTTCGTTTTGTACGGATGGACTCAAACGCCAGATTCGCTTTACAGCAGTTCATCAACGGCAACTGGCACATGCTCTTCGATAAGCCGACACTACCAAATGAAATTGAAGCCTTTCGAGCCATTTCAAGTATTATCGATTTTCTTGCCGCCGCAATTGATTTTCCCATGGGCGGATTTTAGCAGATAGAAAAAACAACGTTGAAGAGGGAGGTGCAAGTTGACACCTCCCATAACCCTTTTTACACTAGATATTAGGTGGGGGAAGTGGCGAAAGGATATTGTCGTACCTGCCTTTTCAAACACAAACGTATTCAACAAATGGAGGATATTAAAATGGCCGAAGAGAAAACCATAACTTCCGTCAGTATCGAAAGCCGCGTATTCGAAGTCCCCGAAAAAATGCGCGAGCGCGCATATATCAAGAGTCGGGAAGAGTACGAGAAGATGTATCGCCGTTCACTCGACGATCCCGATGGGTTTTGGGGTGAAATGGCCGAGGAGATTGTCGAGTGGTTCGAGAAATGGGACAAGGTGCTTGAGTACGATTTCGGCGACGATTTAAAGATCGAGTGGTTCAAGGGCGGCAAGCTCAACGCCTCTTACAACTGCCTCGACAAGCACCTTAAAACGTGGCGTAAAAACAAGGCTGCCATTATCTGGGAAGGCGAACCGGAGGGAGACTCGAAGATATTCACTTATCAGCAACTTCACTACGAGGTATCCAGGTTCGCGAACGTCCTGAAGAAAAAGGGCGTTAAGAGGGGCGATCGGGTGTGTATATACATGCCTATGATACCCGAGCTGGCCGTCGCGATGCTCGCTTGCGCTCGAATCGGCGCCATTCACTCGATAGTTTTCGGCGGTTTCAGCGCCGACAGCTTGCGCGACCGCATACTCGACTCTAAAGCCAAAATGCTCATTACGTCCGACGGATCGTTCCGGGGCGGAAAGACCATTCCTCTCAAGAGAAACGTCGACAAGGCGCTCGAACAAACCCCCGATGTTACCGACGTTATCGTCGTGCAGCGTACCGGCATGGACATCAACATGAAGGAAGGCCGCGATGTGTGGTGGCACGAAGAAATCTCAGCGGACGACATATCCGCCAAGTGCGAGCCGGAAGTTATGGACGCGGAAGACCCTCTTTTCGTTCTTTATACATCGGGATCGACCGGCAAGCCTAAGGGAGTGCTGCACACCATCGGCGGATACATGGTATACACCGGCGCAACCTTCAAATATATTTTCGATTACAAAGACGAGGACACTTTCTGGTGCACCGCCGACATCGGCTGGATCACCGGTCACAGCTACATCGTGTACGGGCCGTTATGTATGGGCGCCACGAGCGTAATGTTCGAGGGCGTGCCCAGTTATCCCAAGCCGGATCGATTCTGGGAAATCGTCGAGAAATACAATGTAAATATTTTTTACACCGCCCCTACCGCCATACGCGCCATCGCCCGAGAAGGAGACGAATGGCCCGCCATGCACGACCTATCAAGCATCCACCTGCTCGGCTCCGTCGGCGAGCCGATCAACCCTGAGGCGTGGATGTGGTATAACAAGGTCATCGGTGGAGAGAAATGCCCCATCGTGGACACATGGTGGCAAACCGAGACCGGCGGGATTCTCATTTCGCCGTTGCCGGGAGCGTGGCCGCTGAAGCCCGGTAGCGCCACATTGCCTTTCTTCGGCGTCGAGCCGGAGGTGGTGCGCGAGGACGGTGAAAAGACCGAGGCCGACGAGGGCGGATACCTCATTATAAAACGGCCGTGGCCGGCAATGATGCGCACTGTATACGGCCAGCATGAGCGATTCAAGGAAATCTACTTTTCCCAATACCCCGGCAAATACTTCACTGGAGACGGCGCACGCGTGGATGAGGACGGGTATTTCTGGCTCATGGGCCGAGTTGACGACGTTATCAATATCAGCGGCCACCGCATCGGCACTGCCGAAATCGAGAGCGCTCTTGTAAGCCATCCGAAGGTGGCTGAATCCGCAGTCGTCGGTATGCCGCACGATATCAAGGGGCAGGGTATATACGCCTTCGTCACCCTCAACGCCGATGTCGAAAAGTCCGACGACCTCAAAAAAGAACTCGTCGGGCACGTGCGTAAAGAAATCGGTCCAATCGCCACACCGGATGTTCTTCAATTCGCGGATGCGCTTCCCAAGACCCGTTCGGGCAAAATCATGCGCAGAATCCTCAGGAAGATAGCCGAAGGCGAAATCGAAGCGCTCGGAGATACCACCACTCTCGCGGATCCCAGTGTTGTCGACTTGCTGGTCGATGGGAGCAAACAATCTAAGTAATAAGTGAAGTAACTGCCAAATTCCAGGCTTTGCCGGTCAGTAAACTCCGGGAAGTCTGACGAAGTCATCGATTGCTTTGCGATCTTGCGGGTCGATCTGACTGAATTCGATTCCCATACCCGGGGAATGTCCTTGTGGATTGCCGGGCGCGCAGGTTCTTGCCACCCGGGCCCAGGTGTTGATTAACTTTTCTACACCGGGCAGCGTGAACTCGATCTCGAGCTTCGAGTCGACGACAAAGGGACGCTCACTTTTCAGAAACATGCCGCCGACGGATATATTCGTCGAGGTGAAATGCTCGAACGTGCCACTTACTTTTTCCGTAACTTTCACCCTTAGTGGTTTTCGCAGGTATCGTCTCCGGTCGCTAACACGACGGTAGTAGGATATTTTTACCTTGTGCAAAAGAGAGGGTTTGCGGTATGTCGAATCGCTTTCCATTGGACGGCTCGTTCTCCTGAGAAAAGATCACTTAAGTCCGACTAAAAGTTAAATAATATCAACCGGTTATCGATGTGGTTGATTTCGCGACTTACGGCCTCCTCAACCGTTTAATTTGTCGGCCATTTTTTAAAAAGCTTGAGTGCTTACTACGAATATATCAGAGAAGCGGAGCTTGTGCTAATCGTCGTCCGAGCCCGAGTTTTCTTCAAATTCGTTTGTTTCCTGTTCCTTTTCTTTTTTGCGGGAGGGGCGTGGAAGGTAGCCGAACAACTGGGCCAGAGGCACTGCGAAGCGGCGTTGATGCTTGGGTTTCGACCAGCGGGCATACAGCGTCCCGCCTATCGCCGCTATCGTGCCGCCGCAAAGGTCCAGGATCATGTCTATCATTGTGTCATCAAGGCCGGTTTGAGCGCTCGTTCCGGCGACTTTATCGAGCGACCATTCGAGTATTTCCCAGATACCTCCAAGCCCCATCGCCACCATAATAATAAATATCGCCATGAAGGTGAGACTGAGCCGAATTCTTCTTGTGTAATAAAGGGTAAAGACGAACATGAAAGCCAATACGGAAATCATAACGGTGCTGAACAGATGAAGCACCTTGTCGTATGGGAGCGGCAGCTCGACGTAATAAAGTCCCATTGCGCCGCCCAGTGCGACATGGAGGTAAAGCACCAGCGTTATGACGAAATCGACCAGCCACGGCAATGTTATCTGCGCACTGCGGGATATTAGACTGGGAGCAAGGCTTATGAACAGCGCTATCACGGCGGCGCCCGCCACCACAAAGGACTCTTTCGCCTCCGGGTAGCGGCCCGCTTCGAGAAGCCCAAGTCCCTTGATTATCAGGTATGGCACGATGCCCGCTAAGCTGAGCTTCATGAACCAGCTCAGGATGGTCTCGAGCGACAGGCGCCCCAGGCGCGCGCCGATGCCACGTTGATGCCGGCGCATTAGATACGTTCCGTGGGAACACAGACTACCGGGCAGTCGCTTTCGCGGACAACTTTATCCACTGTGCTGCCCATGACCCCCAGGTCGGATCGCTTGTGACCGTGGACGCCCAGAACAATAAGCTGAGCAAACTTAGATTTCGCCGTTTTGATCAATTCCGTTGACGGATCACCCGCAGCGGCGACATACTCGACTTTGCAATTAACCTTGAGACATTTATCCACCCAGTTCGTAAGTTTCGACATCGCCTTTTGGGCAATCCGTTTTTGTAAATCTTTTACCGCGGGGTCTTTGAGGTATTTTTTCGTCTCGGCCACTACATTCGGTGTGACGTGGATGGCATATATCGTCCCGCCGGGGTCGATGAGCGATTGGGCCAGGCGTAACGCTTTCTTCGAGGTTTCGGAGAAATCCACTCCCACCAGGATACGATCAACGCCTTTCATTCGGGGCTCCTTACGTTTTTGCAACCGCTTGATAAGACCGCGTTTTTTCGGCACGGATGATGCGGTTTCCTCGGGCATAGCGTCCTTCTCGACCTGCCGCTACCTGGCAAGCTTTTTCAGCAAATTAGCCAGATTTTTCCCGAAACCTTCAACCGTTTTAAGACCCTCTTCGTCCTTGTTGACCTCACCGGGCATAAGGCCGAAGCCGACGTTCCAATAAGTGCTGCCGACCAAAATCATACCGTTGATGGGCCAGAACATCGCCAGTTGGCTGTAAGTGTTCACGGTTCCCGCCCTTCTGGCGGCGACGATTGGGCCGCCGACCTTGCCCGCGAGCAGTTCGTCATTGGCTTTGCTCGTCATACCGGCGCGATCCATAACGGCTTTGATTTCGGCCGTGGCGCTTGCAAAATACACCGGCGAGGCCAATATAAGGCCGTCGGCTTCCTTGATCGCCTCGAATATGGGATGAAAATCGTCTTTCGGGCCGTGGCAGCGGCCGTCCTTTTTTTCGACGCACTTGAAACACGAGATACAGCCATGGATTTTCTTGCCGCGCAGCGAGATGAATTTGGTCTTGCAACCTTCCGCTTTGGCAACTTCGAGAGCTATCTTCACAAGTGTTTCGGTATTGCCGTCCTTGCGGGGGCTACCGCAAATCGCCACTATTCGTGGAGTCATTTTTCTACCTCCTGTCGGGCAGGGAGAAGTCCTGCACTACTTGTGTTCTTCGAGCAGTTCGAGCAGCACTCCGCCGGTGGATTTCGGATGAACGAACGCCACCATGTGGCCATGAGCGCCTTCGCGGGGCTCTTCGTCAATAAGCCGCACGCCGCGCTCCTTCAACTCGGCCAGCGCGGCGCGGATGTCCGGCACCTTGAGGCAAATATGGTGAACGCCGCCGCCCGTCTTCTCGACGAACTTCGCCACACCACTTCCCGCTTCGGTGCTTGCCACCAGTTCGACACTCGACTCGCCCAGCGGGAAAAAGGCGACCTTCACCCCCGGAACTTCATCGACCCCGTCGAAGCGCAAACCGAGCTTGTCGCGCCATAGCGATATGGACTCATCAAGGTCTTTCACCGCTATTCCTATGTGCGCTACTGTAGCTTTATCAAGTGAACTCATCTTTTCTCTCCTTTACAAATTCGCGAACCACTCGTGCGAAATCCGGATTTTTCACCGCATAATACAAAAACGCCCGGACATATCCGGGGAAATTACCCACGTCGTTCCGAACGCCGACGGTATCCACTCCCAGAACCGTTCTTCTCTCGGCCAGAGTTCTTATCGCATCCGTTATTTGTATCTCTCCGCCGTGCCCGGGAATAGTTTCATCGATAATATCGAAAATCTCCGGCGGAAAGACATATCTCCCGACGATGGACCAGTTGGACGGGCTTTGACCTATCGGCGGCTTCTCGATCATGTCCCATATCTTGTGAACTCTATCCCGAATTTCCTCGTGATGCACCATGCCGTACAGGTTTACCAGATCGTCGGGGATATATAGCAATGCGACGGCGGGCGCGTCGAACTCGCCGGCGACATCCATAAGTTGCTTTATGGCGGGCGGATCGCAATCGAACAGATCGTCGGGCAAAAGCACCGCAAACGGTTCATCGCCGACGATTTTTCTCGCGCAGCCTATGGCGTGCCCCAATCCCAGCGCTTGATGTTGCCTGACGGTTACGATCTCGACCAGGTCGGTGATAGCGTTAAGCTTATCCGCCAGCTCATCCTTGCCTTTGGAGCGCAACGTCCGGTCAAACTCCGGGTTCATCCCGAAATGATCTTCTAAGGCGCTTTTGCCACGGCCCGTGACGATTATCACCTGCTCGATACCGGCGTCGGCAGCCTCTTCGACAACCCACTGGATACTGGGTCGGTCGAGTACCGTGATCATTTCCTTCGGAATGGCCTTGGACGCGGGAAGAGTGCGAGTGCCCCAACCGGCGGCGGGTATGACGGCTTTGCGTATTCCTTTCATGACAATGGACAGTAGCAAAATCGGTAAAGAGCATCAACCGACCCATAGCACCGCCTTCCCAACAAGCAGGGACATCTTATAAAATTCCATTTCGGAGCTGCAACACGTGCTATTCGCGGCATTGGATGATAACATCATATATCATGGAAATTGTTAATTTGGAACAGGTAACTGTCCTTATTTAAGGGGGATGGCAGGATGAAAAGGTCGGTAGTTATAGCGGTTTGCGTTCTTTTATTTTTGCCCGCTCTTATAAGCGGGGATGATCAAAGCGCCGTGGAACTTGTGAAGAGGATGGATTCCATCATTCGCGGCACCAACTCGAGCGAAGGCTCGATGACCATGATCATAAAGAAGAAGAGGTGGAGAAAACCACGCACCATTAAAATGAAATTCTGGGAAGTCAAGCGGGCGGAGAACGAACCGGGTAAAAGCTTTATCCTCATTACCGACCCCGTCAGTGAGGCCGGTAAAGGATTCCTGAAGATCGGTAATGAAATGTGGAGCTACTTCCCAAACGTCAATACCACTACAAAAATACCCCCCAGCATGATGCTTCAGAACTGGATGGGATCGGATTTTACCAACGACGACCTGGTGAGGGAATCAAGCATAGTACTGGATTATACCCATCGCACTTTGGACACGGAAACGCAAAACGGCGTCAAGCTCACTACCATCGAGCTTATTCCCAAGCCCGATGCTCCCGTCACGTGGGGGAAAATAGTGATTACCGTCAGGGAAGAAGACGCTATACCCACCCGACAGGAGTATTATAACGAAAAGGGAAAGCTGGTTCGGGTGATGACTTTCGAGGACATCAAGGTTATGAGCGGGCAAAAGCTCCCCACTAAATGGACGATGATACCCAAGGACAAGCCGGGAGACGGTACTGTAATAATCGTCAACGATATGAAGTTCGACGCCGGGATCGATCCTCAAACGTTCACCATGGCGAATCTTCGCAAGGGCGGATTGTAATATGAGCGCGTTTCTCAAGCTGGCCTGGCGCAATGTCTGGCGCAACACCCGCCGCTCGGTGCTGACCATCATTGCCGTAGCTTTCGGTCTAGCGCTTTGCATCTACACCTACGCAATCGCCGTCGGTTATCACAACCAGATGATACGGGACGCCATCGGAGTGTTCGCGGGGCACATCCAGGTGCACGCCAGGGGATGGGACGACAACCAGACACTCGAATATCTCATCGAGGAGCCGGACAAGACAATAGCGACGGTTCCGGTCGGCGACAAGAGAATAGTGGGGCTTGCCCCTCGAGTCGTGACCCCTGGTCTTGTCAGTCGCAAGCTCGTCGCAAAAGGTGGGGGCGAAGACACCTCGAAAGAAGAGAACACTCAGTTCATAATGATAGTCGGCGCGGACCCCGCCGCAGAACTGAAAATCACCATATTGGCCGATAAAATTCGCCGTGGAAAGTTCATTTCCAACGATGACCCCACCGGGATAATAATCGGCGAGGATTTGGCCGAATCTCTCGGAGTGGACGTGGGCGACAGGGTGCTCTTGTGGACTCAAGATTACTACGAGAGCCTGCAGGCACAATTCTTCTTCGTAAGAGGCATATATCGCGCCGGGGCCTTCGACCTTGACGGCGGTTACGCCATCGCGCCGCTTGCCACCATTCAGCGGTTCCTGAACCTCGATGACATGTTGACTACGGTTACTGTCAGATTGAGCGACCCGCAACACCTCGAAGATGTGTCCGGTGAAATCGACTCCGCTTTGAACCCGAAGGTTTATGAAGTCCTTACATGGGAAGAGGTGATGCCGGAATTGAGGCAATATGTCGTTTTCGACGATATTGGCGCATACGTTTTCCTGGCCATACTGATAATCGTCGTCGCCTTTGGCATACTCAACACCCAGCTTATGGCCGTTTTCGAGCGGATCAAGGAATTCGGCACCATGTTGGCTCTAGGTGCAAGGCCAAGTCAGGTGGCGTTTACGGTTTTTGCAGAATGCTTTTTTATGACGGGAGTCGGGGTTTTAATAGGTAATGTGTTGGGCTTTATCGCAGCGTACATCAACACAAAAGTGCCTATTAACTTATCGAGCGAGGCTGACCTGCTGGCTGTGTTCGGCATCGACCCGAAGATGTATGCCGCAATAACATGGCCGAACTTTGTAATATGCTCGGGCATCATTATGGGCCTGGCTTTATTGATGAGCCTGTGGCCTGCAATGAAGGCGGCCCGCTTCCGGCCGGTGGAAGCGTTGAGGTATGTGTGAGGTTGTGAGGCAATGGGGACATTCGTACGAATAGCGTGGCGCAACATGTGGCGCAATCCTCGCCGATCCGGCCTGGTGGTTGCCGCGATGGCAGTGGGGTTGTGGGGCCTGATATTCAGTTTGGGGTTCATGGACGGTATGAGCCGGCAGATGATAGATAACACCGTCGACTCGCACATGGGACACCTGCAAGTACATAACGCCGATTACCAGGCACGGGTCAAGGGTTTCAACATGTTTCACTATCAGCTCGATAAATACATTTCCGATCCGGGACCGGTCGAGCAGGCAATTGACGCATCCGAGTATGTGGTTGCATGGTCGCCCAGGATCATCACCACCGGCCTGGCTACAAACGCTCAAAAAGCGGCGGGCGTCGCAATCGTCGGAATAGACCCGAAACGAGAGAGCGAAGTAACCAATATCGCCCGTTCCCTTGTGAATGGCCGTTACATCGAACCCGCAAGCGAGAACACAATATTCATAGGCGAAGCACTGGCAAAAAAGCTCGGAATCGACGTCGGCTCAAAAATAGTGCTTATGGCCCAGGACATACACCGGGATAAGGCTATGGCCGCTTTCAGGGTCGTCGGCACATATAAAACCGTGAGCAGCACTTTCGATAAGTCTTTCGTCTATATAAGTATCGGGGCGGCGCAAAAAATGCTCGGCATGGCGGAACTGGTGAACGAGTTTGTGATACTCGTGGACGATCCATCCAAAAAGCTCGAGGTCGCCAAAGCTTCCGTCGCCCAAAAGCTCGACAAGACGAAATATTCAGTGATGACTTGGAGAGAAATATGGCCATTGTTGGTCAGGATTGTGGAAATGTCCAACATCTTTACATACGTCTTTTTCATTCTGATATTCATCGCCATGGCTTTCGGAATTGCCAACGCGGTCCTCATGGCGGTTTTCGAGCGGATTCGGGAGTTCGGGATAATGAAAGCCCTGGGCGCAAAACCGTCGCAAGTGTTTCTTCTGGTGGCTATTGAAAGTATCTGTTTGGGTATAGTAGGTGTAGCCACAGGCATCCTTATTGGATGGGCCACAGTTTATTACTTCGGTCGACAAGGCGTGAACCTGGCGGTGTTTTCCGCCGTTCTCGAGCAGATGGGACTTGGCAGCGTTATCTACACCTCCACAAATGTTTCTTTTTTCATCTGGGGCGGTCTGATCGCGCTTGTGACCGCTTTTTTAAGTTCGCTTTGGCCCGCCTCGAAGGCGGCCAAGCTTGTGCCGGTGGATGCCATCCGGCATGTGTGACGTGTGACAAGGAGACGGCTATGGCTATTATCGAGTTGGAAAAAATGACAAAGGTTTACGGTGCGGACGGCGTTGAAACGCATGCGCTGAGGGGCATCGACTTGACCATAGGTGAAGGTGAGTTCACAGCCATAGCCGGCCCTTCCGGATCGGGAAAAACCACCATGCTCAACATCATCGGAGCGCTCGATGTGCCTACTTCGGGAAAGGTGGTGGTAGTCGGGCAGGACCTAAGCGCGATGAGCCCCTCCGACCTGAGCATCTTGAGGCTTAACAACCTCGGCTTCATATTCCAGGCTTATAACCTTGTACCGGTGCTTACCGCCCTGGAGAATGTCGAATTTGTAATGCTGCTTCAAAGGGTACCCAGGGAGGAGCGTCGCGAGCGCGCCCGGAAGATGCTCGAGGAAGTCGGACTCGGCGAACTGATAAACAAACGGCCCAACGAAATGAGCGGCGGGCAGCAGCAGAGAGTGGCCGTGGCCCGCGCAATGGTAAGCGGCCCTAAAATGATACTCGCCGATGAGCCCACTGCGAATCTCGACAGCGAAACGGGTTCGGATCTGCTCAACCTTATGAGAAAGCTTAACGAGGAAAAGGAAACCACATTCCTTTTCAGTACGCACGATAAGATGGTGATGGATTACTCGCGCCGTCTTGTCCGGTTGGTGGACGGTCGCATAATTTCCGACGAGGTTCGAGAATGATGCGAAAGGCATCCGCGCTTATAACATGCACGTACATTGCCATCGTGCTTCTCATATGCCCTTCGACCGCCTACCCGCTGGTCACGGCAAAAGACGGCGAATGGACTATAAGGTTTACCGGATATCTCAAGAACATCACTACTTACACCGAATCGATCAATTTCCCTGTTAGTTTATTGTCTGAATTTATGGAAGATTCTTTACCTCCGCTCGGCGAGATAGAGGAACAGGATCACTGTGACAATCTCACGCGTCTGAGAATCCGCATGGCCGCGCGGCGCGGCGGCACATTCGCATGGGAACTGCAATACGAAATGCACGGCCTCGCTACACCGCCCGATCTGATGTTGCCGGGGTTCATTGATACCGGAGCCGCTACGGAACAATGGCTGCCGATTCACACGACACTTTATGACGAGCCGGGTTATAAAATATTCCACATCCTTGACCGCGCGTGGTTCAGGTGGACGCCGAAATGGGGCGAGTTGATATTGGGCAGGCAGGCTATCACATGGACGATGGGAAGGTTGTGGTACCCGACCGATCTGTTCGGACCGTTTTTGCCGTTCGACATAGACCAGGACGAAAAGCGCGGCGTGGACGCGGTAAACTTCGCTATAAACCTCGGTACTTTCAGTTCCTTCCGGGTGATATATGCGCCGTTGGAAAGGCAGGAAGATGCGCGGGTGGGCGCAAGGCTCAAATCGACGGTAAAAGGCTTCGATATTCATCTTATGGGAGGGTATTTTTCGGGAGACCGCGTGTTTGGCGGAGGCATTTCGCACAACTTGTTCAAAGCGGTCGTTCGGGCGGAAGGCGCTTATACGCATCCGCTCGAAGGCGGCGACCGGTGGAGCATGGTGGTAAACGCCGACAGGGCTTTGCCACATAATACCTATTGTTTGATCGAATATTATCATCAAAGCGCCGGCGCCTCTTCCGCCGACGATTACTACAAAACATTCCCTCTTTTTTCCGAGGGCACGCTTCACGGCCTGGCTCGCGATTACATCGGCATGCTCGTCAGCCGGCAGGTAACCGCCTTGCTCAAACCCGGCGTGCTCGGTATCGTCAACTTGCAGGATTCGAGCCTCTTTTTAGGCCCGAATGTCGAATGGAAACCAATCGAAAAGGTCGTAATCACCGCCGCCGCGAACCTGTTTGTGTCCGACACGTCAGAAAGCGAATTCAGTCTGTTTCCCAACACATATTACGCATCCGCTAAGATATATTTCTAATGGAAATATCCTGAATCGGCCTCAGCCTGTATCTCGCCGAGGCGTTTCGATTGCCGGTAGTATCCAATCCTTCCTGTTGACAACCTCTTTCCTTTTGTAGTACGTTGAATTCATCAGAAATAAGGATATTCTTCATGGTTGGAGCAACAAAAGCGTGGGAGGTTGGTTGAGGTGGCATTTATGGGTAGATCAACATTTATTTTTAGAGGTGTGGTATCCTGGGTTTTGGTAGTGGGAGTATTGTTCTCCGTCACAGGCTGCCGGACGATCAGGAATTTCTTTGTCAAGCCCCCTCCTGAAGGAGTGGTCCAGGAATCCCACACTGCCCGGATCATGGGCTACGAACAGACTGTTACACTGAAAACCACCCCGAAAGAGCTTATCGCCTTTCTAAGCGATATAGACGAGATTATGCCCCCCTGGACTCACACGGGTAAAGTAACTCTCGATGAAAAGGGATTGCCCGTACTCGGCTCGACCGTACCTTTCAGTGCGAAGGCGGTCGGAGTTGAGGTCAAAGGCCGGTTTATCGTGTTAAAGTCCGAATGGGATAAAGCATGGTTCATTTGGGACAATCCAAGAATATTCATGACTCATCGGTGGGAATTTAAGAAGGTTAAGGAAGGGGTAAGGCTCACTTTAAATCTGACATGGGAGGTTCCTTACGGAGGTAGGTTCCTCCAATTGGAAGAAATGTTGGATTACATGACTAAAGTGGTGATCACGGATATCGATATAGTGCTGGCCCGGATTCAGGCCCGATTCGATCCCTCCCTGGTTCCCGAGGAACTCGTCGCCGCCGGTTTCCGGGGCAATATCTATGAGACGTTTCTCCAAGTCCATGAAACTCGGGTCTGGATAAACGCTCCGCCGGAGGAAGTGGAAGCATGGATTAGGGAGCCGGAAAATAATTCCCTGTTTATACGAGAACTCGATATGGAAAAGCACTATTTATCCCAATGGCAACAAGCACCCACGGACGTTGTGGTATATATTCCCGCCGTTTTTAAGTCAGGGATTCTCCGATTAAAAACTGATTTGTTCTTTATTGAAAAGCAAAAGGGTACTATACGTGTATATTCAGTGGCCTCCGGTAGAATCGGTTTTATGGAAGTAGAAATGAAGCCCGGGAAGGAAGGAACCCTCACAAAACTCAAGATGGTTTTTGAAATTCCGACTTTAGTATCCTCCGATGCAATGGATCTGATGCTCTTTTTAACACGATTCCCTCAATTTATGCAAGAGAAAATATTGCTGATCAAGAAAGGAATGGGAAAAACAGGGTAATATCCCTTGTGTCTAAGGCGAGGTATGACCATGAAAATGAATACTGTTATCGGATTACTATTTATGGTTGCCGTGATATTTTCTGCAAGTGCCCGGCCCTCGGAAAGCATGCTCGTGCTCTCAGCCATTAAGCCCCAATACAAAGCCGTAGCGGTAGCGATATCTGTAAGCTCCGTTGACAACCGATTATATTGTAATAATCTCTCCCCAACGGATGCACTGAAAATTAACATGAGAGGCACTTATGTATAAATCAGTACAAAGTCGCAGTTTTGTTTTTGTGGTTTTGTTAATAGGAGGGGTATTTTCCGGCCTTGGCTGCCAGGTGATTAAGAGGATTTTTACCAAGCCGCCTCCCGAGGGTGTGGTTCAAGAGTCCTACACCGTCCGGGCAATGACCTATGAGCAGACTTCAACGATAAAAGCCACTCTTGAAGAAATTCTTGACTTTATGGCCGATCCGTCGGTAAAATTATACCGTGGTACGGGAATCGATTTGGAAAAAAAGGTTCTCGGGAACGGATTTCCTTCAATAGGAGACGTTTTCCCCTTTGATGTAGATAAAGCAGGGATTAAGCTCAAAGGCAAAATAATTGCGGTGAAGTCCGAGGGGAACAAGATATGGTTTTTTTGGGATAGCCCTTCCATTTTCATGACTGCTCGGATGGAATTCAATCGGGCAAAGGAAGGGATCAAGTTCTTCATCAAATTAAGCGTTGAGATTCCAACGGAAGGAAAACTGGCGCCATTTGAAACAATGATAAAAATCGTAACCAAATATGTTTTCGGTGGCATCGATCTGATGGTAGCGCGGCTTCAGGCTCATTTCGATCCATCTCTGGACGCTGATGAACTAGTGGCCGCAGGGCCCAGGGGCGAAATATTCGAGGAGTTCCTGCAAGTCCATGAAACTCAGGTCTGGATAGACGCCTCCCCGGAGGAAATTGACGCATGGATGAGGGAGCCGGAAAATCTTTCACTGTTTACACCGGGATTGAAGATAGAAACACAATATTTATCTCAATGGCAACAGGCGCCCACAGGCATTGTGGTATATGTTCCCGCCATTTTCAATGCAGGGCTTCTCAAATTAAAACCGGATTTATTCTTTGTTAAGAATGAAACAGGTAACGAAAGTGTTATTCGTATAATTGCAGTAGCCTTTGGCAGATTCGCCCTGTGCGATGTGGAATTAAAGCCCTATAAGGGAGGCACTCTCACAAACTTCAAGTTAGTGCATGAGATCCCGGCTTTTGCATCCATCGAGAGAATGGACCTAATGCTCTTTTTAACGCAATTCCCTCAATTTATGCAGGAGACGGTCTTGCGAATAAAAAAGGGAGTGGAAGAAAGAAATGAGTAAAAATCCATTGGGTCTAAGGCGAGGCATCGCTATGAAAGGGCTTATAGCTATCGGGCTGATGGTGATGTCCGTAATGATATTTTCGGCACATGCCCAGTCCCCCGAAACCGTCTTGGTGCTCTCCTCGGAAAAGCCCGAATACAAAACTTTGGTCGCCGGATTCAATAGCGCATTTTCCGGTAACTTTCGGGAGATCAACCTGAAAGGTAGTGATGAGCATCAGAGAACGGTGGGCAAGGATCTCAAAGCCTCGAAACCCGCCGTGGCGGTGGTGGTGGGGAACTTGGCCGCGCAAATGGCCAAGTGGTACCTGGAAGACGTGCCAATTGTTTATTGTGATTCGGTGCAAGCGACCAAGATCGCTCTTGCAGGTAAAAAGGTAATCGGTATCTACCATGAACCCGATCCCATAGAACAACTTATGATTATGCATAAACTGTTTTCGGGAAAAACCCGCGTCGGTCTTCTCTACAGCCCTAAGTACGCCCGGATCGACGAGGAAGAAATCAAGAAAAAGTCCAAGGCTATAGGTATTACTCTTGAAATCGCGGCCATGAGCTCGGTTAAGGCAGTTCCCGGCAAGTTACAGGAGCTCATGCCCAAAGTGGATTTGCTTTGGGTGTTTACAGACCCTGTGATATTGAGCAGTCACAGTAATCAATACATTGTGCTTCAGTCTCTTTCCGCCAAAATCCCCATTTTCTGTGGAGACAAGAAGCTGGCCCATAGTGGAGCAACGGCGGGCCTGATCCCGAACATGGAAGATGTGGGCAGGAAAGCGGCAGGGCAGGCCAAACTTTTGCTCAAAGGATCCGCGCCTTCCGAAAAAATTGCGCTCTACCCTAAAGGCAAGTTGATCCTGAATCAAAAAATGGCAGGCATCCTGAAAGTCTCGTTCTCTACCTCTCTGGTCGGCCAGGCAGCCGAGGTGATCAAATAGATAATAGGCGATCCACATACATTAGCTGGAATTAGGATGACGGAAGGAATAAAGACTTGTTCTCGATGATCAGGAAGAAACTCGGCGTTCGTATAGTTCTCTATCTTCTTGTGGTAGTGGTTGTATTCGGCCTGTTCATGGTTTACTACATTTACCGTAATAACGATCTTCGTTCCAAGTCCGAGACTAACCTTTATCGAATCCATGGAAGAACCCTGATACGGAACTTCGCCTCGAGTGTTACGTTATTTTTCGGTCTTCAAAATCGGAATGCCGAGGAGCTTTCAAAAGAGGCCGGGAAACTTTTCAAGGATCCTACCGTTTCGTATGTCGTATTTTACGATGAAGATTCAAAATTGGTGTTCGAAAAGTATCGAGATGGTCTCGAACCGGAAAAATTCAAATTTCCCACACCCTCATGGAACAATGAGAATGATGAAATCATTACGAAGGATATAACTTCCAAAACAGACGAGCCGTTTATAGATTTTTGTACCTTGGTGAAAATGGCTCAGGAGTTCCCCGTCGCCGCCGCTGAGGACAGTGTTTCCGCTGGATGGGTACGAATCGGGATATCGCTTGATACGCTCGCTCGGCAGCTTCGTCACTCGCGGATCGAAGGCTATGCCCTGATAGGAACACTGCTGTTCCTCGGCCTGTTGCTGGTGCTGGTTATATTGCGAACGGTGATGCCGCCCATTAATCGTTTGGCTCAGGCGGCCAAGCTCATCGGGCGAGGGAAATTCGACGTGCAGGTGGAAGTCACATCGGAGGATGAGATCGGGTTGCTTGGGATGACCTTCAATGAGATGGTGTCGAACATCCGGCGCCAAACCGCAAGAAGTAAATCGTTGATCGAAAACATCGCCCAAGCTGTCGAACTGCTCGGTGGCAGCACATCGAGGTTGTTCGTTATAACTTCCCAGCAGTCGTCGGGAGCCACGGAACAAGCTAGTGTCGTTCAGGAAGTGGTAAGCACCACCAGCGAAATAGCAAGCACCGCCGCTCGCATAGCGGATTCTTCCGCATCAGTCAGTCAGGCCGCTCAACAGACTTCAGAGGTGTGTAACAAAGGCAAAGATTACATCACCGGCTCAATTTCGGGAATGAACCAAATTCACGACCAGGTCGAGAAAGTCACCGAACAAATTATGGATCTTTCTGAGCAGGCGCAACAAATCGGAAGTGTTATAAATGTTATAGAGGAAATCAGCGAACAGACCAATCTCCTGTCTCTCAATGCCGCCCTGGAGGCCGTTGGTGCGGGAGAGGTGGGCCGGCGATTCAGAGTGGTGGCGACCGAGGTGCGCCGCCTGGCCAACCGTACTCTGGAATTTACGGAGTCCGTAAAAGAGGTCGTCGAAAATATCCAGAAATCCACCGGTACCATGGTGGAAATGGGAGAGGAACAAAAAAAAGTTGTGGCCGATGGGACCAAATCCGTGGAACGGATGGGAGATTATTTCGGGCACATACTGGACATGGTGGAAAGCACCCGGCAGGCATCTTCGGAAATCAAACTCGTCACACAACAGCAAACCACTGCCAGCGATCAGATGGTAACATCCATAAGGGAAGTGGAGGAAATCGCCCTCCAGGTCGAAAAAGGGGTCAAGGAAATAGAGTCCCTGGTGAAAGAACTCAAAACCCTCGCAGATCACCTCAAGGTGCTGATCGAAGAAAAAGACGAATAAACGGCACTTTCTAAGTTAAAAATCCCTACAACAATAAAGAAGTATTGAAAATATATTATGGACTCGCTATAATCTCCACGTGGCTCAAGTTGATCAGTATCTGAAATTTCTTCTGTCGGCAGGAGGATCCGATCTTCATATGGCCGTTGGGTCGCCGCCCCTTATCCGACTGCACGGTGACCTGTTGCGTTCGAAGAACCCACCCCTCAATCCGCAGGAAAATCTCAAAATGGTCATGGAGATACTCAATGACCGGCAGAAGAAAACGCTAAAAGAACACAAAGACCTCGACTTCAGCTACGAAATCCCTGAAGTGGGTCGTTTCAGGGCGAACGCTTATCTGCAAAGGAAAGGCTTGGATATGGTTTTCAGGGCCATACCTCAGCATATTCCGGCCATCGAAGAATTGGGATTTCCGCCGTCGGTGACGGCGTTCGCTCGGCAAAAGCAAGGGATCGTTCTTGTAACCGGCCCTGGGGGATGCGGAAAATCCACTACCCAGGCGGCGCTCATCAACTATATCAACGAAACTCGAGATGAACACATCATAACAGTCGAAGACCCGATAGAATTCATTCACCCCGACAAGAAATGCCTCGTGAATCAGCGTGAAGTGGGGAATAATACAAAGTCTTTCTCCGTAGCGCTGAGGTCCGCACTCCGGCAGGATCCCGATGTGATACTGGTAGGGGAAATGCGCGACCTCGAAACCATCTCGATGGCCATCACATCGGCGGAGACCGGCCACCTGGTCATCGGCACCCTGCACACGGTAAACGCCACTCAAAGCATCGACAGGATAATCGACGTTTTCCCGGGAGATCAACGGGCTCAGATAAGAATAATGGTGGCGGAATCGGTGGTCGGCGTGATTTCGCAGCAGCTCGTCAAGACGACCGACGGCAAAGGTCGAGTGGCGGCGGCGGAGATACTCATCGCCACCACTCCCGTAAGAAGTTTGGTCAGGGAAAATAAGACATACCAGCTCGCTTCAGTAATGCAAACGGGACGAGCCCAAGGCATGCAGCTTATGGAAGAATCTCTTGTAAAGCTTTATCAGGAAGGAAAAATATCATACGAAACGGCCCTGGAGAAGGCCGAGGATAAGGAAGTACTGCAAAAAGCTGCAAAAAAGCTTTAAGCAGGGGGAAACAATGGCCAAAATAGATCCGATGTTGAAGGTAATGGTGCAAAACAGTGCATCCGACCTTCATCTCACTGCCGGGACGTTGCCCAGAATGCGTATTCATGGGAAACTCGCCCCCTTGCCGAACACCAAACCGGTTCCAGTAGAAGGTTTACAAAAGATACTTTTCGAGGTTATGCAAGACCGGCATATTGAGATATGGAAGCGTGACCGTGATGTCGACCTTGCCTACTCGATACCCACCGTCGCCCGTTTCAGGGTAAATGTCTTCGAGGAACGACGGGGTATCGGGGCCGTGTTCAGAATCATCCCCACAAAGATTCCAACCCTTGCGGATCTCGATCTTCCCGGAATTATAAGCCGATTCGCCCACATGGAACAAGGGCTTGTGCTGGTGACCGGGCCGACCGGATCGGGAAAGTCCACAACGCTTGCAGCGCTTATCAATATTATCAACGAAGAAAAAACAAAACACGTACTCACAATCGAGGACCCGATAGAATTCGTCCATCCGAATAAAAATAGCTTAATAACGCAGAGGGAAGTGGGAATACATGCCGAGAGTTTCGCCGGCGCGCTTCGGGTGGCGCTTCGAGAAGACCCCGACGTCATACTTGTCGGCGAGATGCGCGATCTCGAAACCATGTCCCTCACTCTCACAGCGGCGGAAATGGGAACGCTGGTATACGCCACGGTCCATACCAACAGCGCCACGAAAACGGTTGATCGTATTATCGACGTCTTCCCGCCAAGCGATCAGGAACACGCGCGGCTGCTGCTATCAACCACACTCAAAGGAGTCGTCTCCCAGCAACTGCTGCGTACCGCCGATAATGAGGGGAGAGTGGTCGCCACTGAAGTGATGGTGTGCAACCATGCCATCTGCAACCTTATCCGTGAGGGCAAGTCTCATCATTTGGCTTCCGCTATCACCTCCGGTGCCAAAGAAGGCATGCGCGCCATGGACCAATCTCTGAAGGAACTGGTCAGACAAAGAAAAGTCAGCGTTGAAACAGGCTTCAGTATGGCTCAGGACAAAGAAGGTTTCGAGAAGTTTTTGGCGAGTAATTAAACCGCATCGTCCTTCTACAAAAGCAATTTTTATCTTAAAAGGGGTATTCGAATAACATGAATGAGATACCCAAACGCTTGCCAGCGCAGATTTTTGATCGTTTCGTGAGTTTAGTGGATCGTGAGGCGGGCGAATATATGATCCAGTTGGAGATGGAGTTTGCCGAGCGGCCTGACGCCGAAAGACTGGCCAGAGCCGTCGAACTCACACTGGACGCCGAGCCTGTTCTAGTGTAGTGTATCACTCTGTTGTACACTTATCGAGAACCTCTTTTGCCCGTTTTACTTTTTCCAAAATATCTTCTGCTTTTGCCGTCCATTTAAAAGATTTCG
>Ga0180432_10001936_pt1 | contig 31783 bp, 28 predicted proteins | sample SS_ome_10_FD_132414 | JGI IMG/M metagenome (GOLD analysis project Ga0180432, IMG submission 132414) | Hypersaline lake sediment archaeal communities from the Salton Sea, California, USA - SS_1_MS_2 metaG | ecosystem: Environmental > Aquatic > Non-marine Saline and Alkaline > Hypersaline >...
AGGAAATAGGGATAACGGTGCGCTTTCACTTACATAAGATACGCTGGCATGATTGAGGGTGCCTGATTATAATTTCCCATTGATCGGAGGGAGAGGTGACGTGATTACAAAGGGAGGAAAAGAGTTTCATATCCCATGTTTGAATATAAGGCTGTCGTACAAGGCCGTACTTCTTCTTCTTACCGTTCTGTGTATCTTTTTAACAGGTGCCAAATCTTCGTCTTCACGCGGTACTTCGGGGTCATCCGGTAAGCAAAAAGATTCGTGGTCGAAAGAAAAGCTCGCCAGGGCCGCTGACTATGCAGCGGAGATAGGCTCCGCCGCCGTGCTCGTCCTCCACGACGGCCGGACGGTATTCTCATTCGGTGACGTATCGCGTAGGTACATGTGTCATTCGATCCGCAAACCGCTCCTCGGCGCGCTGTACGGTATCTATATCGAGCGTGGGATCATCGACCTGTCGACCACCCTGGAGGGGCTGGGTATCGACGACATACCTCCGTCTCTCACCGCCGCCGAAAAACAGGCCACGATCCGTGATCTGCTCAGGTCGCGGTCGGGAATCTATCACGAAGCCGCCGGAGAGCACCAGACCATGATCGACGCGCGGCCCGAACGGGGAAGCCACCCTCCCGGAACCTTTTACTACTACAACAACTGGGACTTCAACGCGCTCGGCACGATTTTCGAGCAGCTCACCGGCGAACGTATCTTCGACGCGTTCCACCGGGATATCGCGAAAAAGATCGGCATGAAGGACTTCACCACCGCGGACTGTACCTACGCGTTTGAGCGGTCCAAATCGGAGCATCCCGCGTATTTTTTCCGGATGTCCTCGCGCGACCTTGCGCGTTTCGGCCTGCTGTATCAGAATTACGGAAGGTGGGAAGAAGATCAGATCGTGCCCGCGGAATGGATACGGGAAAGCACAAAGGTCCGTCCTTCTGAAAATTCCCGGGGTGATCCCTACGGCTATCTGTGGAGGATCATTCCTCCGGAGGACGGTTTCGGAAAGGGCTTCTACCACACGGGACTCGGCGTTCATCTGCTCGCCGTACTGCCGGACCGGATGCTCGTACTCGTGCACCGTGTCGATACGGACCGCGACTTCGATATCACGTGGCCGGAGATACGAACCCTCATGGAGATGATCGTCAGTGCTTGTAATTAGGTATTTAAGACTTTGCTAATACGTTTTGGTTGACGATACCCTCTTTTAAATTTATCTTTTTTTTGACTTTTCAGGATGTGAATCAGAAGGGTATTTTTTAATGGGAAAAACAAAATCGAAGGACGGGAAAAAGGAGAAGGACGTTAAAGCTGAAAACAGGGAAGAGTCATCGGTAGAGGTTGATGAAAACGGTATAATTACTGATGAAAGAAAGAATAGCGATGTCTCCCCGGATGATGTAAAACAGGCGGAGGAGACTGAATCCCGGGATAATGATAATCCGGACGTGTTTCTCGAGATTCGGAGCATGGTCGAGGAGCGCGACGCCGTCATAGAGGAGCAGGCACTGAAGGTCAGGGAGTACGAAGACCTGCTCAAGCGAAAACAGGCCGATTTCGAGAATTACAGGAAGCGTGCACAGCGGGAGTTGGAGGATTTCAGGAAGTATGCGAATTCCGAGATCATCCTTGATATTTTAAACATCATAGACGATTTCGAGCGCGCCATACAGTCCGCCGAGTCATCAAGGGATTTCGGCACGCTGCTCGAGGGAATACAGCTCGTCGAGAAACAGCTCAAAACGGTACTCCAGAACAAGTACGGGGTGGAAACGGTGGAAACCGCGGGAACTCCGTTCGATCCGATGGTTCACGACGCGATCATGATGGAGGAGTCCGGGGAGTACAAAGAGGATACGGTCGTCGAGACGTTCCAGCAGGGATATACACTGAACGAACGTGTTATCAGGCCCGCAAAGGTGAAGGTCGCAAAGGGTGTATCCCCTGTGGAAGAAGACGGCGATGAAGCACGTGAGGACGTTTCCTCAAATAACGGAGAGGACAAGTCCTCTGAGAAAGGAGATTGACCATGGGTAAGATTATTGGAATCGATCTTGGCACCACCAATTCCTGCGTTGCGGTTATGGAGGGCAACGAGGCCAAGGTCATAACGAATTCGGAAGGACAGAGAACAACACCGTCGGTTGTGGCTTTTACAAAAAAGGGTGAAACGCTCGTGGGTCAACCCGCGAAGAATCAGATAATCACCAACGCGGAGAATACCGTCTATTCGATTAAGCGGTTCATGGGTCGGCGGTTCAGCGAGATATCAAAAGAAAAGGCCATGGTTCCCTATGAGGTCAAGCAGGGAACGGGAGGCGATGCACGCGTCAAGCTGAGCCAGGGTGAATTCTCGCCGCCCGAGATTTCGGCCCGTGTGCTTCAGAAGATGAAACAGACGGCCGAGGATTATCTCGGTGAGCCGGTTTCAGAGGCGGTTGTTACCGTTCCCGCCTATTTCAACGACTCGCAGAGACAGGCGACGAAGGACGCGGGAAGGATTGCCGGCCTGGACGTGAAAAGAATCATCAACGAGCCGACCGCTGCATCGCTCGCATACGGCCTGGATAAGAAAACGGATGAAAAGATCGCCGTTTACGATCTCGGCGGGGGGACGTTCGATATTTCCATACTCGAGCTCGGGGACGGCGTTTTCGAGGTAAAATCCACGAACGGCAATACCCATCTCGGGGGTGACGATCTCGACCAGCGCGTCATGAACTGGCTCATAGACGAGTTTAAAAAGGACTATTCGATCGACCTCTCCCAGGACAAGATGGCGCTTCAGCGGCTCAGGGAAGCCGCGGAGAAGGCGAAGATAGAGCTGTCCAGCACCATGTCCACGGATATCAATCTGCCCTTTATTACGGCCGATTCGGGCGGACCCAAGCATCTCAACTACAGCCTGACGAGGGCCAAGTTCGAGCAGCTCGTGGGCGATCTGGTTGAGTCGACCAGGGCCCCCTGTGAAAGCGCCTTGAAGGATGCGGGCGTAACCGCGGATGAGGTGGACGAGGTCATACTCGTGGGAGGCTCCACCCGGATACCGGCTGTCGCGGAGATCGTCAAGAAGATATTCAAAAAAGAACCGAACAAGGGCGTTAACCCGGACGAGGCGGTTGCGCTCGGAGCCGCCATACAGGGCGGCATACTCGCCGGTGACGTGAAGGATGTGCTCCTTCTCGATGTTACTCCGCTCTCACTCGGGATCGAGACGCTCGGCAGTGTCATGACGAGGCTGATCGATAGAAACACCACCATACCCACGCGGAAGAGCCAGATCTTTTCAACTGCCGCGGACAATCAGACGGCGGTGAGTATACACGTGCTCCAGGGTGAGCGGGAGATGGCAACGGCCAACAGGACCCTCGGCAGATTCGACCTCGTCGGTATTCCTCCCGCGCCGAGAGGCGTTCCGCAGATCGAGGTTACCTTCGATATCGACGCGAACGGCATAGTCCATGTATCCGCCAAGGACCTCGCTACCGGCAAGGAGCAGAAGATCCGGATCGAATCCTCGAGCGGTCTGAGTGAAGACGAGATACAGAACATGGTGAAGGACGCTGAAACGCACGCGGAGGACGACCGGAAGGCGAAGGAGAAGGCGGAAGCCGTAAACCAGGCTGACAGCCTTGTCTATCAAACGGAAAAGATGCTGAAGGATTACGGTGACAAGGTATCGGCCGAGGACAAGGCGAATATCGAGCGTGAGATTGAAAATACGCGCAGCGCCGTGAATGACGGCGATGCCGATAAGATCAAACAGGCCGTCGAATCCCTGACACAGGCTTCCTACAAGATATCGGAATCCATGTACAAGGAAGCCGCGAGCGCGCAATCCGAGCAGCCCGGTGGAGCGGGCGAGGAAACCGCTCAGCCGTCAGGCGGCGAAGAAACCGGGGAGAACGGCCGGAAACAGGAAGAAGATGTTGTAGATGCCGAGTATGAGGTCGTAGACGACGACAAGAACGCGAATTGAGTTCCCGCATCTATAAATTATTAATACAGCTTGATAACAGGAGGAGGGATATACCCTCCTCCTGCCGGTATTTGGAGAGAAAGTGGGAATGACGACGAAGCGGGATTACTATGAGGTGCTCGGTATAGAGAAGAATGCCTCAAAGGAAGAAATAAAGAAGGCCTACCGAAAGCTTGCCATCAAGTATCACCCAGACAAGAACCCCGATAACAAACAGGCTGAAGAAAAATTCAAAGAGGCGACCGAGGCGTATGAAGTACTCGGGGATGAGAAGCGGCGGCAGCTCTACGACCAGTTCGGCCACGAGGGCGTGAACGCGCAGGCGGGACCGGGATTCAGCGGTTTCAGAAATACGGCGGATTTCGAGGACCTTTTTGGAGGGTTCGGTGACATATTCGGCTCGGATTTCTTCGAGAGTTTTTTCGGTATGGGGGACATGTTCGGCCGCAGGACCGGGGCCGGACGACGTGAACGCATTTCTAGAGGGCCGGACATCAGGTATGATTTAAACCTGACCCTCGAGGAAGCCGCTTTTGGAAAAAAGGCCGAGCTCAAGCTGACGCGTGACGAAAAATGCAAGGAGTGCGACGGAAGCGGAGCGAAAGGGTCCGGCACGGCCACCTGTCCGCAATGCGGGGGGAGCGGCCAGGTGCGAAGGACCCAGGGTTTTTTCACCATTGCATCGACCTGTCCTCAGTGCCGCGGAGCCGGAAGGATAATCAAGGATTTCTGTCCTGTGTGCAAGGGCGGCGGTGTTATAAAAAAATCCCGCAAGATCGTCATCGATATAGAACCGGGTGTCGAGGACGGTACGATGCTCAGGCTCCAGCAGGAGGGAAACGCAGGCAAAAACGGGGGGCCTCCCGGAGACCTCATAGTGGTCATCCATCAGAAACCGAGCCAGTACTTCAGGCGCGACGGTAACGATATCCTCTGCCAGGTGCCCATATCCGTGTTTCAGGCTATGCTCGGCACGGAGATAAAGGTCCCCACCCTCGACGGTAAAATGGCTAAGATAACCATACCGGCGGGTACGCAGAGCGGACGGGTATTCAGGATCCGGAAAGAGGGGATTCCCTACCTGAGGAGGTGGGGAAGGGGTGATCTGCTCGTTAAGATAATCGTGCGTATACCGAAGAACCTGAACTCCAGCCAGAAAAAAATTCTCCAGAAGCTGCAAAGTGAACGGGGTGATAACGATGAACCCCAGCTCCTGCAGGTCAGCGATTTCGAATAATCGGTTTGTAGGAAGAAGGTACCCATGCACAAATCAGGCCGAGTAAAGAAAAAGAAAATCAAAGTCGGAATAGTCGGCGTGGGAAAGATGGGAACGTACCACGCGAATACGCTCTCGACCATGAACCGGGACGTGGATTTCATCGGGATCTACGATATAAATCAGGAACGCTCGCAGTATATCGCGGAGAAATACGAAACAAGGGCCTTTCCCACCATGGACGACCTTCTGTGCGACGCAGAGGGGGTGTGTGTTGCGGTTCCGACTCACCTGCACTACGAAATTTCCAAGAGGGCGCTCGATGCGGGCGTACATACCCTCGTAGAGAAACCACTCGCCAGGAGCGTTGTCGAGGCGCGCGATCTCGTCCAAACCGCGGAGAAAAAGAAACTCATATTTCAGGTCGGGCATGTGGAACGGTTCAAAGGCGCGGTTGCCGAACTGCGGAAGATCGTGGAAAATCCCTACCTCGTAGAGGCACGCAGGATAAGCCCTTGGATAGACAAGGACTGGGATACGGGCGTCGTGCTCGATCTCATGATACACGATATCGATATTGTCCTGAGCCTGATCAAGAGCGAAGTGACGCATGTCGACGGAATCGGAAGGTGCGTGAAGAGCGGGTATGAAGACCTTGCCACTGCGGTGTTGCAGTTCGAGAACGGTGCAATGGCGAATATAACATCGAGCAGGCTCAGTGAAATGCGGATAAGGACCATGTCCGTCTCCCAGGAAAAAGCCTTTATCCTCCTCGACTTCGAAACCCAGGATATCAACATCTACCGGGGCGCCTCCGCGAGCTTTTTCGTGCGCCCCCGGGAAATCACCTACAAGCACGAGTCCTTTGTAGAGCGCGTACGCGTACAGAAGGAGAATGCGCTCGAGGAGGAGCTCCAGCACTTTATCGACTGCATACTGGAAAAAACCGAACCCATTTTCGGCGGTGACGACGATATCAAGACCCTCGATATTACTCTCAAGATTGTGAGCGCGATCAACAGCAAGATGCAGTTACCCGCGGAAAGACTCTCCTTGTAAAGTAATCACCATTCATATACTATGTTAGTGGCGCTTTATTATAAGCGATGCTCTTCTCGCTTCGAGACCGGATCAATGGGGAAGAGATGAAAGTTGGCGCCTGTGTCGGTCTGCGACCCAACGCCCGTCGGCGACGTTTCGCCCGTCGGCGACGTTTGCCGGAGAAGAGCAATCCCAGCATGGGAGGAGTGAGCGATGAAGTACAGGAGGAAGCGGTTCATCATAGAAGGCAACTTTCAAACGCGATTCATCCTCAGATTTATGCTCGTCATCGTGGGGGCGACACTGCTTTCGACCGGAGCCATTATCGGACTGTTCTTCCTCAAGTACTATCTGAGCGGAGTCGACTTGTCGAGCGCCATTATAGTGATGGGTGATGAAGGCTCCACGAACGTTACGGGCATCTTCCAGGTGATCCTGACACCGCTGATAGGGGCGAATCTCGTAGTTCTCTGCATAATCGTGCCCTTCTCCCTTCTCTATTCCCACAGAGTGGCCGGTCCCATTTACCGCCTCGAGCAGAGTCTGGAGCTTATTCTGAACGGTGAAATGGATTTCGTCATAACCCTGCGAAAAAAGGACGAGTTCACCTCTCTTGCCGAAAGGATGAACGAACTCATCGATTACCTGAGGAGAAATGTGGGAGAGGCACGTTCGAGCTACCGGCTTGTAAAGGAGAAGGCGAAGAAGATGGAGGATCTCCTTCAGGCCCGTCCGCTGGATGTTGAAACGTTGTCGCGAGAGGTGACGGACCTGAAGCGGTTCTTCTCGGAAAGGGGGATACCCTTCACCTATTGATGGGAAATACTACCACTCGATTTTCTTCAGAGCATCCCGTGCCGCTATCTTGATGGTCCTTCTGAACCTTCCCCGCATCACTTCGATGAGCGGGACCAGGCCTTCCCGGGCGCCGATCTCGCCGATGGCCTCGACGCATGCATATACGACAAAGTCGTCCTGACCGCCCGGAATTGACACCTGGATCGCCCTTGATAGATGGTATATGGATTGTTTATTGCCCAGTTTACCCAGGCCTGCGGCGGCCGCGCTTCGAACCGCCGGTTCGGGATCGTACCTGAGCGTCATGTGAAGCTCATATAATACCTGTGCGTCGTCCGGTTCCGCGAGCTCGCCAAGGGCCTGTGCGCTCATTGCCCTTACGTCCCAGAAATCGTTCGCTACCTTGTTATTCTCCCGCTTTACGAAGAACGTACCCTGGTGGAGACCGAATATGAGCCCTTTGACGACCTCTTCACCGCCCGTTCCCGCTTCCCGCAGTTTTTGAAGGGCGAGGATCTGGTTCTCATAGGAGCCTTCGTAGAGAAGCATCAGGTAATCGTCAGAACCCGGGCCTTCATACTCCTGGAGGAATTCTTCCATCGACTGTTCCGGCTCGTTCGATTCCTGGCCGAAGCAGAGGACGGCCGACGTTAAAAAAACACCGATCATTATAATTATAATATACTTTTTCATACCATTCTCCCTCTCCATTATAGACGGATCGCCCGCATTTGCAACCAAAAATCACTTTAACTGAAATGGGCGTCCGCTTGATAGAACGTGATGTAATTATGCTCCGGAGGTATCATACTCGTTCGATCATCCCGTTTTGAAGAGGGGTACCGGCCGGTATGTCTCCGATCGCCTTACCGCCTATGATATTATCGGCCTCTTCGGCGCTTAAATCCGTGTTTGGTCTTAAAAAAGCGAGCATTTCGATTGTTATCAGCTCACCGGCTTTTATCGTTCGTGAGGCATATATTCCGCGTCTCGCGTATACCCGTTCCAGCGCCTCGCGCTCGGTCAGCACCCTTTCGGACGAACCGAGCATGTGCTCGGCTTCCCGGATCCTTTCAACCAGCTCCGCCATCCCGTCCGGATCGAGTGAAATGGGGTGATCGCCGTCTTCACGGTTACAGTCCAGGGTGAAGTGTTTCTCGAGTGCGCTTATTCCGGCTCCGGTCGCGAGGAGCGCGGCGTCTATTCCCCTGGTATGGTCTGAAAAACCCACGGGATCTCCCCATCGTTCCCGAATGGTCCGGATGAACCGGAGATCGAGTGAATCGGGGGGCGGCGGATAGAGCATTATACAGTGCATTATGCAGACAAAGGGGAGATCGTATTTTTTAAGCGTCTGAACCGCGCTGTCGATCTCTGCCGGGGTTGACCCCCCCGTGGAGATGAATACCCCCTTCCCCTTGGAACCTATGTGGTCAAGGAGGGGGATGTAGGTTATATCGCCCGACGCAACCTTATAGAAGGGAGCATGGCGCTCGAGCCTGTCCACGGCCTCGAGCGAAAAAGGTGTTCCAAAACAGAGTATTCCGGCTTCGTGCGCGGCGTGATAAACGGTTTCATACCAGCCAGCCTTGAAAGAGAGCGTATCGATGGTTTTTTTCCATCCCTCCCCGTCAAGACCGAGCACTTTCGAGTAGTGCTTCGGAGCAAAGAGTATATCAAGTCTGTAATCCTGAAACTTGATTGCGTCGGCTCCGGCCTCCTTCGCTTTCCAGACCATCTCGACAGCCTTATCCCGGTTTCCGTCATGGTTCGAACCGGCTTCCGCTATGATGAAGATGCCGCTCGAGAGGAGGTCCCGCAGCGTGAAATACGCGCGACCATTACGAATGGCATTTTTTTCCTTCCCTCCGGTTTTTCCCATCGCAGAGACCTCGCGGGTTCGGTCCGCATTCCCTGAGGCGGCATATTCTCTCCGCAGAAAAGCCATGGAAGAGTGGCGGGAGAGCGGATGGTCCTCCCCCAGGGGGTGCACAGTTATTATTTCGTCATTTTATTGAATCTTTAAAGTTCAATTAGTATACTTAGAGCGAGCTTCGATTTTCAAGAAATATGAAGGATGAGGAGCTTTCACATTAATAAGACATACTATTTCCGGTTCCGGTGGACTTCAGTAATTAAAGAAATTTTATAAAAATAATAATTTTTTTTAATAATTGCCCAAAGGTAAAAGATAAAAGCTCGAAGCTCTTGAGACCCTACTTAAAAAAGAGGGAAGAACACCAAAAAGGCGGGTAAGAATACCGGTTCCAGGGGTGCACTAGGCAAATGAGGACTGCGATTTATCCCGGAAGCTTTGATCCGCCCACGAACGGACATTTCGATATTATCAAGCGTTCTTCACGGCTCTTCGATCATGTAATCGTCGCCGTTGCCCAGAACCCGAATAAGAAAAGGTTCTTCTCGGTTGATGAACGTATGTCCATGCTGCGTGAGATTGTAAAGGAGTATCCCAATATCGAGGTCGACCATTTCAACGGGCTTCTCGTCGAGTATGCGGATAAAAGAGGGGCGGTTACGATTCTCCGGGGCCTGAGGGCTCTTTCCGATTTCGAGTACGAGCTTGAGCTTGCTCTCATGAACAGGCATCTCAATAGCAGAGTCGACACCGTTTTCATGATGACGGATGAGCACTATTCATTCATCAGGAGCTCACTCGTAAGGGATGTTGCTCGTCTCGGAGGAGATATCTCCGATAAAGTCCCCCCGATTGTTGAAAAGTACCTTAAAAAGAGGTTTTCGTAGCCCATTGGAGTCGGCGGTGAGGTCGGCTGTCATAATACAGTGCGGTTTTCATTTCGCATTTACTCCGGGTAAAAAATCCGTTCCGAGAGACAGAATTGCTCTCAATCACGGGCGTAAAAAAAGGAAAAGGAGAATTACGGCTTCCGTCGATTTTTACGGCGGCTGCGAAGAGCATCGAAGACGGTGGTGAAGGAAAATCGCAGGATGGAGAAGGAATGCAGTGCATCGAATCCATCCGTTTACGGGAGAAAGTGTTATGGGTTTTTCAGAGAGTGTTTGGAGCAGGGCGCGTGAAGCGAAGGCGCATATCGTACTTCCGGAATCCACCGATCCTCGAATGCAGAAGGCCGCTGTTACGGCATTGCGGGAGGGACTCGTAAGGGCGGTTTCCTTTATCGGGGACCCCGGTCCGATCGAGCAGGCCTCGAAGGAAGAGGGAATCGATATATCAGGTATCACGATAATCGATCACCGCAAGGCATCGAATTTTCAGGAATCCATCGACAAGTACTATTCCCTTCGAGAACACAAGGGTATTACCCGGGAGCAAGCAGAGGAGAAACTGGAAGACCCCCTCTACTATGCGGCCATGATGCTCAGGAGGGGAGAATTCGACGGTATGGTGGCCGGGGCGGTCAATTCAACGGCCGATCTTCTCAGGGCTTCCTTTACCGTTGTAGGTGTGCGTGAAGGCATCAAGACCGCGTCGAGCTGTTTTATTATGATACATCCGAACCGTGAGTGGGGTCATGAGGGCCATATGCTTTTTGCGGATTGTGCCACTGTTCCATTCCCGGACGCCCATCAGCTCGCAGAGATTGCCATCGCTTCGGCCCAAACCGGCAGAACACTCCTCGGTCTCGAACCGCGAATCGCCATGCTTTCCTATTCCACGAAGGGGAGTGCGTGTCACAATCTGATAGATAAGGTTGTTCAGGCGACCGAGATCGTTCGATCGAGGTGTCCCGATCTTATCGTCGACGGCGAGCTTCAGGTGGATGCCGCGATTGTCGAATCCGTTGCCGCGCAGAAATGTCCCGATTCTCCACTTAAGGGCAGGGCGAATATATTTATCTTTCCGGACCTCCAGGCGGGAAATATAGCCTATAAATTCGTTCAGCGGCTGGGATGCGCCAGTGCTTATGGGCCTGTTCTCCAGGGATTCAAGAAACCGGTAAACGATCTCTCGCGTGGGTGCACCGCGGAAGACATCGTGAACGTCATTGCGATCACGGCGGCACAGTCGGCGGTTTGAGCGAACGTCATTGCGATCACGGCGGCACTGTCGGCGGTTTGGGTGCGGTTTTTCTGAAAAGGGAAAAATATTCACGAATAGATAATTATTCTGTATATTATACGTCGGTATGATCGGAATACCCGGTTTCGCCACGGATGTGTGATTTCCGGGACGTGGCGCGACGGGTTTTTACCGGCCGGTAAGGAGAAGATGAATGGCGGTACCGAAGCAAAAAAAGTCAAAATCAAAGACAAGATCGAGGCGGGCTCATCACGACCGCGCACCCCGTGTAACCTACGTCGAGTGTCCTCACTGCGGTGAATATATGAAACCCCATCACGTCTGCCCTCACTGCGGACATTACAAGGACAGAGAGGTCGTCTCGACAGAGGAAGAATAATAACGATGATTGCCGTTGATGTCATGAGCGGTGAATGCTCTCCTGAAGCTTATATCAGGGGAGCTATACGGGCGCTGAATGAATTCCACATACGGGTGGCCCTTGTCGGGGATGAGGAGCTCATTTATAAGAGTCTGAACAAGTACAAATTCGATAACTGGAAGTACCTCAAGGTCTTCAATGCGGACGAAGTGATCCGCATGCATGAAAAACCCACGATAGCCTGCAAGAAGAAAAAAAACGCCTCCATAGTGGTATGCACGCGTCTGGTAAGTGAAGGCAAGGCACAGGGCATCTATTCACCGGGAAATACGGGTGCCACAATTGTGGCGTCCATTATGAATTTCGGGAAAATTGAGGGGATTTACCGTCCGGCTCTGTCGACCTATCTCCCGACAGCCAAGGGACACAGCATTCTGATCGATGCAGGCGGGAATATGGACTGTATCCCTGAATACCTCGCCCAGTTTGCCATTATGGGAGAGGTGTTCGCAAACAAGGTTCAGGGGAAGAAAAATCCTTCTATCGGTCTGCTCAGTATCGGCTCGGAGAAATCGAAGGGAAACGAGCTGGTTCTTCGAACAAACGAAATACTGAGTGGTCTCGATTGCAATTTTGTCGGCAATATAGAAGGGTATCACGTTTCGGACGGTGATATCGACGTGGTCGTTTGCGACGGGTTTACGGGAAACGTCGCCCTCAAGATCACGGAACGCGTTTTCAAACTGACCATTGAGCTCGTCGGCCAGGAGATTGAGGGGAGCCTGATAAAGAGGCTGGCCTATGCCATTATTTATCCGGCGGTTAAAAATGTTTATAAGAAACTGGATCCCCGCTATTACGGAGGCGCTCCGGTACTCGGGCTGAACGGAAGCCTCGTTATAGGGCACGGTTCATCCGATGCGCTTGCAGCGTACAACGGTGTGCAGATGGTCAACAATCTCGTGAAAAACAAGGTCAACGATCTCATGGTCAAGAGGCTCGATCATTTCGGGCTTCTGAAGAAGTCTTCCGCGGAACAGCAATGATAGATGTTCCGTACCCCGGAAGCAAACGAAGCCGAGGAACGTTCGGATTCGTTCCCGCCATGGCTCCGGGTATGAACAACGGCACACTGTCAAGTGACCGTACCGGCCGTCCGGGCGGAATATACTTGATAGAGGGGTGCCTTATTATCATATTAGAACGGTCATTTTTATTGCGACTATCAACGGGGTTTGAGGAAAGGCAACGAATCTTATGGGAAATATCATAATAAAGAGTACCGGGTCATACCTTCCGGAACGCGAACTGACCAATTTCGATCTCGAGAAAATCGTCGACACCACGGATGAGTGGATTACCACCAGGACCGGTATTAAAACACGGAGAATTGCGGCTGAAGACGAGGCCACGTCCGACATGGCATACGAAGCGGCTCTGGTCGCTCTCAAGCGTGCGCAGCTCGATCCAGCCGATATAGATCTCATACTGGTTGCAACCGTTTCCCCTGATATGTTCTTTCCCAGTACGGGGTGCATTGTTCAAAACAAACTCGGCGCGAAAAACGCGGCTGCGATGGATCTGAATACCGCATGCTCCGGCTGGATATACTCGCTCGTTATCGCGAATAATTTCCTGGTCACGGAAAGCTGCCGCAACGTGCTCATCATCGGTGCCGAGAAGCTGACAAGTCTCTTGAACTGGGAGGACAGGACCACCTGCGTTATCTTTGCCGACGGCGCGGGCGCAAATGTGATCATGCCCTCGGACGGTTCCAGCAGGCTTCTCTCGTTCGACCTCGGCGTTGACGGGTCTTACGAAAAACAGCTCAACGTTCCGGCGGGAGGCTCGCGAATGCCCGCTTCCGAGAAAACGGTAAGGGAACACCTCCACTCCATTCACATGAGCGGAAACGCCATATTCAAGATAGCGGTGAATAAGATGCGGGAAACCTTTCAGAAATCGATGAAGAAGGCGGGTATCAAAGCCGGCGATATAGATCTGCTCATCCCGCATCAGGCCAATATGCGTATTATAGAATCGCTGCGTTCTTTCCTGAAGCTGCCCAAGGAAAAGGTCTATGCCAATATTGACAGGTACGGGAACACATCGGCGGCCAGTATCCCGATCGCCCTCGACGAGGCGCAGGCCAAGGGACTCGTGAAGAGGGGAGACACCATCGGTTTCGCGGCTTTTGGAGGCGGATTGACCTGGGCATCCGCGATCATCCAGTACTAATCCCATACATGAACGATGTAATCGGAAAATACTGCCTAGGGGCCTACCGGACCCCGGTAGGAGCGGGGATTCTTAGCCGTTGTTTTGAATCGTCAAAGGAATTATATTAGAGCGAATTTTGAGTTTCATAAATATATGTAATAGGGAGCTTGCACACAATTAAGACATACTATTGCAGGTGAGCTTCAGTTTTTTTTGAATAAAAAAGATGTGATCATCATATCTAATAACTGTTTCATGGTATAAAATAGAAACTCTAAGCTCATGAGACCCTAATGTATAATACAGCGGTATGTATTAATTATGAAGCGCTTGAGAGCCGGTTGCAGCCGCACTCCGTGTCGACTTAGCAGTCGACTTCACAGGCTTGTTTGAAACCGAGGTCAATCTTCGATGTCCCAAAATGACTATACTTTCCTTTTTCCGGGGCAGGGATCGCAGCGTCCGGGAATGGGGAAAGGTTTTTACGATCAATACGAAGAGGCCCGTTCCGTGTTCGAACGTGCCGACAGTGCGATCGATATTTCCGTATCCGGGCTCTGCTTCGAGGCTGATGAGGATGAGCTGAGAAAAACGGAAAATACGCAGCCGGCCCTGTTCACGGCTTCCTATGCGGTATTTACCGTGCTGTCCGGTATGGGAATAGTGGGTAATTTTTTTGCCGGTCATTCTCTCGGTGAATACACCGCGGTGACGGCGGCCGGATACCTCTCCTTTGAAGACGGTCTGCGTGTAGTACGGCGCAGGGGAGAGCTCATGCGCGACTGTGATCCTGAATCACGGGGAGGAATGGCGGCCGTCATCGGCATGGATATCCAGGTTATAGAGAGGGTCTGCGGCGAGATCGGGGATGTTTATCCCGCGAACTATAACAGTCCCGTTCAGACCGTCATTACCGGCGTGAAGGAAAAGGTAGACAGGGCCGCTGACGAGTTGAAAAGACTGGGGGCCAAACGCGTGGTTACCCTCAAAGTGGGAGGGCCTTTCCACTCTCACTTCATGAAGGACGCGGCGCATGAGCTGGAGAGAGAGCTCGAAGCGGTAGAATGGCATAGGGGCGGCGGAAGCATTGTGTCCAACGTGACGGCCCGATTCGCGCGTGACGCGGCCGTAATAAAGGCCAATCTTGTCAGCCAGCTCTACAGACCCGTTCTCTGGAACCAGACCATGAAAACACTGTTCGAAGAGGGAGACCGTTTTATCGAATCCGGACCGGGCGGTGTACTGAAAGGGCTGTTCAGAGCATACTCCCGCGAGGCGCATGTTTTTTCTGTTGAAAAACCTGACGACTTGAATACATTAGAGGGATAGAGATTTGGTGCGGGGGGTGCGATGGAGACGAAAATGAGTCTTTTAAAGGACAAGGTCGCGCTCATCACAGGCGGAGCACGCGGAATCGGACGGGATATCGCCTCTGTTTTCGCGGACAACGGATGTAATCTCGTTCTGGGGGATATAGACGAGGAGGCCCTGGTAACCGCTGTCGGTGAGATTGAGGGGCGGGGCGTATCCTGCGAGGGTTACAAGCTCGATGTGAGCTCGATGGAGAGTGTACAGGAGGCGGTCGGTAAATCTATTGACAGGTTCGGCCGTATCGATATACTCATCAACAACGCGGGAATTACCAGGGACAACCTTCTCCTACGGATGAAAGAGGATGACTTCGATAAGGTTATCGCCATCAACCTCAAGGGTACGTTCAACTGCACGAAGGTCGTATCCAGGATCATGCTGAGACAGCATTACGGAAGGATAATCAGTATATCGTCCGTCATCGGTTTAATCGGAAACATCAGCCAGGTCAATTATGCCGCAAGCAAGGCCGGAATAATCGGGTTGACGAAATCGACCGCACGGGAGCTCGCCTCGAGGAATATTACGGTTAACGCGGTCGCGCCCGGATATATTCAGACCGCAATGACGGAAGTGCTGTCGGATGAGGTGAAGGAGCGCATGCTCCAGAACGTACCCCTGGGTAAACCGGGTACACCCGCGGACGTGGCGAACGCGGTACTCTTCCTCGCGTCGGATTTGGCCTCCTATATGACAGGCCAGGTGCTCGTTGTGGACGGCGGTATGGTTATGTAGGGTTTAATAAAAACGATACACGTGACGGTTTGTCTCTTTTCCAGGTACAAGTCCGCGTGCGGATATGTTTCATCTTTACAAAGAAAATTATCAAGGGGGATGCACAATCGATGGCTACTTTTGACAAGGTAAAGGAAATTATTGTTGAGCGGTTGAGTGTTGATGAAAAAGATGTAAAAGAGGCCGCGTCATTCATCGACGATCTCGGAGCCGACTCGCTCGATACGGTTGAGCTCGTCATGGCGCTCGAAGAGGAATTCGGGCTCGAGATACCGGATGAGGAGGCGGAAAAGATCACGACGGTTGGGGATGCGGTAAAATATATCGATACCCACAAGTAGGTGCCGGTTTGGCAGGAGAAAGAAGAAAAGTCGTCATTACCGGTATGGGAGTGGCAACTCCCATCGGAATCGGCGTAAAAAAGTTTTGGGACCATTTACTGGCCGGGACATCCGGCATAGGCCCCATTACGCGCTTTGACCCTTCCGAGGTCGCGTCTAAGATAGCGGGGGAGGTCTCTGATTTCGATCCGCTCGATTTTATGGAGAAATCGGAGGCCCGGAGAAACGATCGTTTCACGCAATTCGCATACGCGGCGAGTGAAGAGGCGCTAAAGGACTCGGGTCTCGACCTGGACAAAATCGACCGGTACAGGATCGGTGTAATTATCGGATCGGGTATCGGAGGTCTCCAGACGCTCCTCGATCAGCACGATATCCTGAGGACCAGGGGTACGAGGAGGGTGAGCCCGTTTCTCATACCGAACATGATTCCCAATATGGCGAGCGGCAGGGTATCCATCAGGTATAAGCTGAAAGGGCCGAATATGTGCACGGTCAGCGCGTGTGCGTCCGCGAACCATTCAATCGGTGAATCATTCAAGTATATTGAGCGGGGCGATGTGGATGTCATGCTCTGCGGGGGTGCCGAAGCTCCCATTGTTGAACTCGGGGTCGCGGGTTTTGTTACCATGAAGGCACTGTCCACGCGCAACGACGATCCCCTGAAGGCCTCCCGCCCCTTTGACAGGGACCGTGACGGTTTCGTTATAGGAGAGGGAGCCGCGACGATTGTACTGGAGAGTGAAGAGTATGCCATGAAAAGAGGGGCGAGGGTATATGCCCAACTCTCCGGTTACGGCTGCAGCGCGGACGCGTTTCACATCGCCGCACCCGACGAATCAGGAGAGGGTGCATTAAAATCAATGGAGAACGCTCTGAACGACGCGGGACTCCGGACGGAAGATATCGGGTACATCAACGCGCATGGAACCGCGACACCGTCGGGCGACAGGGCGGAGGTCGCCGCCATAAAGGGTCTTTTCAGGGACAGTGATGTGAGAATCAGCTCGAACAAATCGATGATAGGACACCTCCTCGGAGCGGCCGGAGGTGTCGAGACCATCGCCACCGTGCTCACCGTATTAAACGGGGTCATCCCTCCCACCATTAACCTCGATAATCCGGAATTCGATTTAAATTTTGTACCTCATAAATATGAAAAGAAAAACGTTTATGCTGCTCTGAACAACTCCTTCGGTTTCGGCGGACATAACGCATCGTTAGTGATAACAAGGTATGAAGAGAAATAAAAAAAAACTCTCCAAAAAAAGAACCAATTCACTGATTGATTTCCAGAAGAAGCTCAATATACGTTTCAGGAATATTTCGCTTCTCAATACGGCGCTCTCGCACAAGTCATATGTCAATGAGCAGGAAGGCGATATCGAGAATTACGAGAAACTCGAGTTTCTCGGCGATTCGTTTCTCGGACTCGTGGTCAGTGATATTCTCTATAATCAGAACCTCTACTTCAAGGAGGGTTCGCTCGCCCGGATCAAGTCATATGTGGTGAGTGAAGCGACCCTCCACAGAGTAGGAAAGAAAATAAACATTCAGAATTATGTTCTCATCGGCAAGGGAGAGGAGAAATCCGGCGGCCGTTACCGCCGTTCCCTGATAGGGGACAGTGTTGAGGCGCTTATCGGGGCATACTATCTCGATGCCGGTCATAAAAACGCTAAAAAACTGGTTGAGTTTCTCTTCTTCAAAGAAATACTCGAGGTTGAAAAGAACAGGCATGAAAAGGATTATAAATCCATTCTGCAGGAATACTGCCAGAAAAAATTTCGTATCGTTCCCAGGTACAGCGTGGTCAATACGGACGGACCGGACCATAGAAGGAAGTTTTATGTTGAGGTTTCAGTGCGCAAAAGGGTATTCGGCCCCGGGATCGGTGACAACAAGAAGCAGGCTGAACAGAAGGCGGCCCGTATTGCGCTCAGCTCTCTGAAAAAAACGAAAAAACTGCGGGACCCGAACATAGAAAAAACCCACCACGAAGAAGAGGCTCGTCGTGTTCGAAAACATAAGAGGCCAGACCATAGCGGTCAGAATGTTAAAACATGAGATCGAACGGCACACCCTTCCGCAGACAATGCTCTTCCATGGACCGGCCTCCAGCGGAAAATTCCTGACGGCCGTTGAGCTCGTTCGATCGGTTTTATGCGAAAACTCAGGCCCTCAGGGCTGCTCATGTGCATACTGCAGGCGCACGGAAACGCTTGCATCCTCCCACCTTCTTGTCATATCCAGGGCTTCCCTCAGGGACAATTTCGAGCTCTGGAAGAGATACGGCGTAAACGGGCGAAATGCCGGCGTATTCGAAAGAGACCTTCGTAGACTCCGGGTCGGCATTGAGGGCGATGACAAGTATAAAAAGCAGAGAGAACTGATTGACGATGTACTCAGGGATACGTCCGTTCTGGCAGAGGGTCGTGAAAAAACTCGGGAGGTGATCGAGACGGCCCTCTCAGTGACGGGTGGAGATCGGACGCGCGTCATAGGCATAGATACCGTAAGGGAGATACAGCGTTTTCTCTCACTGAAGAGCGGGGACGGCAGAGCGAAGTTCGTTATTGTTGACGGCGCGGAGCGGATGAACGAGGAATCCTCGAACAGTTTTCTCAAGATATCGGAGGAAACGCCTGCCGGCGGTTTCATTGTTCTCATCACAGAGAAAAGAGGGCTCCTGAAGGAAACGATCCGGTCCCGGTGCAGGGAGTACCGGTTCACCGGACATACGAATGAAGTGAAAAAGAAGATCGTAGAGGACGTCTACGGTACCGGCGGCCGGCCGGCCGAGGTACGGGACGGCCCCTCCCGGGTTGATGAATACGTGGATAAGGTCATAAACGCCGGGGGTGATTTGAGGACCGTGCGTTTGCTGGCCGGGGAACTGGCAAACCTCGGCCTCGGTGTACTCTTTCTCGATCGGATTCTCACGATCATCAGGGAAAACGCCCGGCTCACGGAGCTCGGTGCGGAGGAGCTGCAGTCGATCGAACGGCTCTACAGAAAGATTGATGGTGCCAGGACCGGGATTATGCAGGTGAATATGAATGTGGAAACGGTGCTCGCCGATTTTGTGTTGAATTATATGAGTTTTTTTTTACATTATATTCGTGGCCCCCTGCCGGATGGGGGTGGCGCACACCCGGATTCCGGTCCGGGCAGCACAGGGGCTTGAAAGCCCGGGAAAAGGAACGGATGTAAACGGATGCAGAGCTCAGGATTTATTCAGAAGGTCTTCGACCGGATAGATAAGCTCGATAAATACAAGCTCAAAAAGATACTGGGTGAGCTGTCCACGGAAAAGGAGCTCTACAAGCTCGTATTCGATTCGATGATAGAGGGAGTCATCGTTACGAACCGGGACAACAAGGTTATTCTGATGAACAGGGCGATGGAGGATTTTATCGCCATCCCAAAGAAGAGGATATACTTCCAGGAGCTCGAGTTCTGTAATTTCGATTCGGAGATCAAGGAAGTACTCGATGAAGCTTTGCACTACAATCAGCGTATCGTGGACAGGGAGGTACATCTCCGGAGAACGGACAAGACCTTTATGCTCAGCGTTCTTCCCCTTGTCAAGGAAGGGTCGATCGAGGGGCATGTGATAATTCTTGTGGATATCACGGAAAAACGAATGAGGGAAATTCAGCTCAGGCAGGCCGAAAGCCTGGCGGCGCTCACGACATTGTCCGCAGGTGTGGCACACGAGATAAAGAATCCCCTTACCTCCATCGATATTCACATACAGCTTTTAAAAAAAGAGATCGTAAAACTCCAGGGCGGGAATGCGAAGGATATGAAAAACCTTCTCGTAATCGTGAAAGAGGAGATAGACCGTCTGAATTCCATTGTACAGGATTTCCTCTTTGCCGTTCGTCCCATGAGCATGACGCTCAGCCAGGAGAACATCAACGAGTTTCTCGAGGAGCTGATGGACTTCCTCAAGTATGAGCTCATCGAGGCCGATATCGAGGTCGTACTCGAATTCGACAACGACCTGCCCCCTGTTCTCGTAGACCCCAAGTACCTGAAGCAGGCGTTGCTGAATATCATCAAGAATTCCATCGAAGCGATCGGACAGGGCGGCGAAATCAGGATTCGAACGGAGCAGTCTTCCGATGGGAATGTTATCATACATATCGCCGACAATGGCAGCGGGATTCCCGAGAGTCTTATAAGCAAGATCTTCGAGCCGTACTTCACCACGAGGAAATCAGGCACGGGCCTCGGCCTCGTGATCGTATACAAGGTCATAAAGGAGCTGGGAGGCGACATTAAGGTAAGAAGCAAGGATGAGGAGGGAACGGTTTTTTCCATCATGCTTCCGGTATTCGAAAAGAAGAGCAAGCTCATAACGTATGAGGAGAAGTATGAAAGCCAGGTTGCTGATCGTTGACGACGAGAAACATATTCGAGAGGGACTCGAAAAAGCGCTTTCGCTTGACGGTTATGAAGTCGAGCTCGCGTCCGACGGCAAGACGGGTCTCGATAGGATAAGGGAAGGTAATATCGATCTCGTTATCACCGATCTCAAGATGCCGAAGATCTCCGGTGAGGAGCTCATGAGGGCTGCACTCGAGGAGCTGCCCTACCTTCCCATAATCATACTGACCGGTCACGGGACCATAGAGAACGCGGTCGAGGCCATGCGGAACGGCGCCTACGACTTCATTACGAAACCGCTCAACATCGATAAACTCTCCCTCATTGTGAAGCGGGCGCTCGAAAACTCGTCGCTCAAGCGTCAGAACAGAGAACTGCTCGATCAGCTCAAGAAGAAGTACTCTTTCGAAAACATCATCGGTAAGAGCGCGCCGATGAAAAAAGTCTTTGAGACAATAGAGCTGGTCGCGCCTTCCCGGGCCAACGTTCTCATCTTCGGTGACAGCGGTACGGGAAAGGAGATGATAGCGGACGCTATACATCACAACAGTCCGAGGCGTGAAAAGCCCTATGTAAAGGTACACTGTGCCGCGCTTCCCGAAACGCTTCTCGAAAGTGAGCTCTTCGGCCATGAGAAGGGAGCTTTTACCGGAGCAATCGCCAGGAAAAGGGGGCGTTTCGAGCTGGCGAATCTCGGCACGCTTTTCCTGGATGAAATCGGGGAAATAAGCCAGACCACGCAGGTGAAGCTGCTCCGGGTGATACAGCAGCGGGAATTCGAGCGGGTCGGAGGAGAGGTGCCGGTCAAGGTGGACGTCCGAATCGTTACCGCGACGAACAAAAACCTGAAGGAAGAGGTTGAAAACGGCAACTTCCGGGAGGACCTCTACTACAGGCTCGATGTGGTATCGATACACGTGCCGCCCCTGAGTGAACGTAAGGACGATATCCCGCTCATGGTGCATAAATTCATCGAGGAGTTTTCAAAGGAGAACGGACGCGTTATCGAGGGTTTAACGAACGGCGCTCTGCAGGCCCTGGTAAGCTACCGCTGGCCCGGAAACGTGCGTGAGCTCAGAAACGTCATCGAAAGCATCGTGGTGCTGAGCAAAACACCGGTTATAGGGGAGGATGATCTGCCGTCCTATATCCTCGCCAAGGACGAACAGTCGTCGCTCAAGCTCCCGTCCGGAATAAGCCTTCCGGAGGCTGAGAAGCGTCTGATACTCTTCACACTGCAGAATGCGGGAGGAAATAAGACGAAAACCGCCGAGATATTGAATATCGGGAGGAAAACACTTCACAGAAAGCTCGCTGAATACCGGATTTGACCCTGAATTGTGTTATAAGTATACAATTTTATGCTGAAATATGAATATAGTGTCAATATGACACCACCATGATTATTTTACCGTCAACCTCTTTTCTGCTGTTTTAATTCCTTGAATGATAAGCTTTTAGAAGGGCGAAAATCGGGCTGATGGTACAGTAATTGCATATTATTACTGTCAAAGTACAATTAAGGGGGAAGTTAGTGTCTGTTGACAAAAAATACTCGGAACTCGGATCAAGCCTGGACGTAAGTTCGCTGTCCGTGTACCTCAGGGAGATCAACAAAATTCCTCTTCTCACGCGTGAGCAGGAGGTTAATCTGGCAACGAGGGCGCGCGACGGAGAGCAGATTGCAAAGGACAAGCTCATTCAGGCAAACCTCAGATTCGTGGTAAACGTCGCCAAGAAATACCAGAACCAGGGGCTCACGCTCAGCGATCTTATCAGTGAAGGCAATCTCGGTCTCATTACGGCAGTCGATAAGTTTGATGTAGACAAGGGCTATCATTTTATTTCGTATGCCGTCTGGTGGATCAAGCAGTCGATACTGAAGGCCATATGCGAGAAATCGAGGATGATACGGCTTCCCCTGAACAGGGCGAACGAGCTGCTCCAGATAGAGAAGGTGAAAAGGGAGATCGGAAGCAACAAGGACGGTGAAGCCGATATCGAGGAAATCGCGGATTTTCTGGACATGGACAAGAGCAGGATCAATGATCTGATCAACGCCTCGAAAGAGTTCGTATCGCTTGAAACGCCGCTTTCTTCAGACAAGGACGCGAACACCATATCGGACCTCATGGAGGACACAAAGGGGGCCGACCCGGAGAAGATACTCGTCAACAGTACGCTCCAGGAATCCATCGAGGATGTTCTCTCCACTCTTACCGATAAAGAGTCGAACGTCATCAGATACCGCTTCGGGCTCAACGGAGAGCGTCCGCACTCCCTGAAGGAGATCGGAGACAAGTACAACCTCACGAAGGAGCGGATAAGGCAGATAGAGAAGAAAGCCATCAGCAGACTCCGCCATCCCTCCAGAAGCCAGAAGCTGAAGAGCTACGTACGTGACCTGTAAACAATCGGACTGAAAAATTAACCCCTCCATCCGGAGGGGTTTTTTATTGCACGCCCGGGTTAAGCATTCAATTATTTATTTCCCGGCAGAGGGCCGAATCAGATAGTGTTCCTGCCGGTAAGCGGAGAGTCACGGGCGCATAAATCGGTGATCGAGAGCACTCCTCCCTCATTTTTCTTCTCGTATACGGTGATTTGTATTACGTTAGGGGCGATCACTATTTCCCCCCGGATTTGTCTATGCGTCATGTGCATTTCGTCGGAGTAAGCGGTATAGGTGTGAGCGCGGCCGCGGGCATTTCGCTCGAAATGGGTATGACCGTATCGGGTTCGGCGGACCGGGAGAACGATCTCACCCGGGAACTCGTTCAAAAGGGCATGCGATTCAGCCCCGTGCACAGTGCCGGAAATTTGCAGGAACCCGACCTCGTGGTGATGAGCGCGGCCGTACCGGAAAACAATCCCGAGCTGGTTGAGGCGAAAAGGCGGGGAATACCGGCCATGCTCTATTCCCGTTACCTCGGGACGCTCATGGAGGGAAAAAACTCGATCGCTGTTGCTGGTACGCACGGAAAGACCACAACGACCGCCATGCTCACCTCGATTCTGCACAGGGCCGGTCTCGAGCCGAGCGCGGTATGCGGCGGGATCATGGGAGGATTCGGTTCCAATTACGTGGCGGGTGCGGGTGATTGCTTCGTGGCCGAAGCGTGCGAATACAACCGGTCTTTTCACGACCTTAGGCATCGCCTGGCGATCGTGACGAATATCGAGGCCGAGCACCTCGATTTTTACCGGGATTTGGAGGAGATCAGGGAGGCATTCAGGATTTTTGTCCGGAATGCCGAAGAGGGATTTGCCGTCGCGAACGGCGATGACGCAAACGTAATGAAAGCGCTGGAAGGGCTCGATGTCGTATGGGTCGGATTCGGTGAATCGAACAGGTGGCGGGTTCAAGCTCAGTCTGAATCGGACGGCTGCTACCGTGTTCGGATTACCGGGGAGGGTCGGGAGATGGAGACGAAGCTTCCGGTTCCCGGACGGTTCAACTGCATGAACGCCGCGCTCTCCGCAGTATGCGCGGCCGGGCTCGGCGTGGATACGGGTACGGCTGAATCCGCGCTCGCGCACTATGCCGGAACACGGCGCAGGCTCGAGTACCTCGGGGAGCGCTCGGGACGGAAGGTATACTCCGATTACGCGCATCACCCGACTGAAATATCCGCGGCACTCCGCGCACTGGGAGAGAAGTACGGGGAGGACAGGATCTGCGTGGTCTTTCAGCCCCATCAGTACTCGAGAACGGCGATATTCTTCGACGCGCTTGCCGGTGCGCTTGCATCCGCCCGCTGCGCGGTCGTGGTGCCCATATACAAACAGCGGGACGAGAGCGGTGAAGGGGTGTCCGGGCGTGACCTGGCCGAAAAGCTGATGGAGAGTATGGGAGAAAGGGCCGGATTCGCGCAAAACCTGGATGAAGCCGTTCGTTTCCTGGAAGGGCGAGAGTCGTGCGGAAATGTCGTTGTATTCATGGGTGCCGGAGATATTGACGAATGGGCGCTGGAATACGGTTCGGCCGGGAGCGGAACCGGGGGTTGACGCGGAGCGCTTCACTTTTGTTCGCTGGTGTTGCCGGGATTGTATGGAGGAGGAATACAATGCGTGTATGCGCGCGGTGCGGAAAAGAGATTCCCGATGATACGAAGATAAGGAGGGGCGGCACGTGTCCGCACTGTTCCGCTTACCTGCACGCGTGCGTCAATTGCGTCCATTACAGTCCGGGTATGCACAATGACTGCCGGGAGCCACAGGCGGAATACGTGGGTGATAAACGCGGCGATAATTTCTGCGACTACTTCGTATTCAGGAAATCCTCCGGTAAACCGGGAGGCTCGTCAAATGCGCGGGACGCGTTCAACAACCTGTTCGGTTGATGAACGGTACTAATAGAGCACAACTTTTAAGGAGTTTTTAATGGATATAAAAATCAGGAATGCGATCATCAGTGTTTCAGACAAAACCGGACTCGAAGGTCTTGCCCGGAGCCTTCACGGCCATGGTGTTCGAATCTACTCGACGGGAGGCACGTCACGGGCGATTGAAAAACTCGATATTCCCGTGAATAAGATCTCGGATTACACGGGTTTCCCCGAAATACTGGGTGGCCGGGTAAAGAGTCTTCATCCCAAGATACACGGAGGAATCCTCGCAAAGAAGGACGACCCCGAACACCTGGAACAGATGAGAGCAAACGAAATCTCGTCGTTCGACCTCATTGTGATCAACCTCTATCCCTTCGAGCAGGTCATTAAAAAAGAACGTGTCACGATTGAAGAGGCGATCGAGAATATTGACATAGGCGGCCCCTCGATGCTCAGGTCGGCGGCAAAGAACTACCGGTACGTGTGTGTGGTTCCCGGTCCCGAACATTACGAAACCGTAATGAAGGAGATGGAGGAGAAGGGTAGCATATCGCTTCAAACACGGGAAAAACTTGCTCTGGCGGTTTTCGATAAAACGTCGTATTACGACAGTATAATTGCGAGCTATCTTCATTCCGTGGCGGATAAAGAGGAAGGGACCTTCCCGCAGACCGTTAGTCTTCATTTCGGAAAGAAGCTCGATCTCAGGTACGGTGAGAATCCCCATCAGTCCGCCGCCTTTTATACCAATCCCGATATCTCCGTAAAGGGCGTATCCTGCGCGAAGCAGCTACACGGCAAGGAGCTTTCCTTCAACAACATACTCGATATAGAAGCGGCGCTCGAGATCGTAAAGGATTTCGACGGTCCCGCCTGCAGCGTTATCAAGCATACGAATCCGTGCGGAGCCGCTTCCGCATCGACCCTCGGCCGGGCTTTTCTCGATGCATGGGCCGGTGATCCAATATCGGCGTTCGGGAGCATTATAGGGTGCAACAGGGATGTGGACGAGGAAACGGCCCGGGCGATTCTTGACGCCGGTTTCGTGGAGTGCGTTATAACGCCCGGTTTCACCGCTGAGGGGCTCGAAGTACTCAGGCAGAAGAAGAATATCCGTCTCCTCGAGACAGGACCGCTTCAGAAGAACGAGCTGTACGATGTTGACATGAAGCGCATCGTGGGCGGTTTGCTCATACAGCAGCGCGATCTGGAGGTCCTTGAGGAAAAAAACCTGATAACCGCCACCCGGAGAGACGCGACGGATGAAGAGCGTAAAGCGCTTCTCTTCGCATGGAAGATCGTCAAGCATGTCAAGTCGAACGCCGTCGTTCTCGCGGAAGGGACGAAGACGGTCGGTATCGGTGCCGGGCAGATGAGCAGGGTCGATTCGACCTTTATCGCGGTCTCGAAGGCGAAGGAGCGGTCACGCGGGTCCGTGCTCGCCTCTGATGCGTTTTTTCCGAAGCCCGACGCCATCGAGCTCGCGGCAAAGCACGGGGTGACCGCGATCATCCAGCCGGGAGGCTCCATCCGGGACGAGGACGCCGTAAAGGCCTGTGACGAGGCGAAAATCGCCATGCTCTTCACCGGCATGCGGCATTTCAAACATTAAGAGTCCCCTTTTATATCAGTCGTTCAAGCGTACCATATGAGGAGAGGGTGGTCTTTTCCATGTCATTCCGGTCTGAATACTGCGGAGAGCTCCTGCGGACCGAGGGGTTCTTTGCATATTATACTCTCGAAACGGCACGGGATATGCTGCTCCGCAGGGACCCGAAGAGGATTTACCTCCTGACCAACGCGGACCTCGTACAGCTTGCCAAGCTGTTTTCCGATTTCCGGGTTCGGCGTCGCAACGGTGAGCACGGTTTCCTGGATTCCATGGAAAAACCGGTATATTTTTCCATCGATTTTCCGGAGAACGACGTCGTGCACATGCCCGGCCTCCTGGACAGGGAGCGGAACGTCCTCATCCATGCGGCCCGTCACGAGCTTTTTACGGTCGACGGGTTTTACTACGATCTCGGCCGCGCACTCTTCCATGATCCGCTCGATGCGTATTCGCATTTGAAAAAAGGCGTGGTGCACACCGTATGCGGGCCGGAGGAGGCCGCATCTCTTCATCCCGATATAGCGCTGAAAACGGCCGCGCTCCATGCGCAGACCGGTTTCGAGATCGACAGGCCGCTCTCGCGGTTTTTAAAAAGGGCGCCGGTTCCCTCCTATGAAAAACCGGACAGGGACGCGCTCTCCTGTTTCCTGCGTATACTGGAGCCGAAGGATGGGCGAAGCGCTCAGCGGGCGTTTTCCATGCTCGATGAATGGGGTGTGCTTGAGCATATTCTTCCTGAGGTGACAGCGCTCAAAGAGGTGTCGCACGACAAGGACCATCATCCCGAGGGGGACGGATTTCATCATACCATGCGCTGTCTTAAGTGCTTGAAAAAGCCGGACCGGAACCTCATGATGGCCGCCCTCCTTCACGATACGGGGAAGGTCGGGACGAGGACGCGCAACGGGGGATTTCGCTTCCCGAACCACTCGAATGAGAGCCGGAAGATCGCCGAGAGGATTCTCAGAAGGTTTCTTTTCAGCCGTGAGGATATCGAAGAGATTTCATTCCTCGTCGGGAACCACATGGTACTCAACGGAGTCAAGAGAATGGGCCCGGCCGCACGAGACAGGCTTTTTTCCTCGCCCTATTTTCCCAAACTGCTCGAGCTCTACCGGGCGGATATCGAGAGCGGTTATCACAGCACGGATTGCTACTACGAAGCGGCACGTATTTACAGGGACCACAAGAGGAAGATGAACTTCAAAGAGTGCGCCTTTTTCTGAGCCCGTACCGGAACCATTGAAACGTGTACCGTGACCCGCCGGTCGTCTCCCGGCCTTATTCCCCCACTTCCCGGAACCCGCCCTTTTTCCTGACATAATCGTAGAACGTTTCCCACTTGTAGCAGCTCTCGCTTTTCATCTCGAACCGGGCGATATCGTCATCCAGCACGATCTGGAAGAAGGTGTTTCTTTCAGTGGATCGTCCCCTGATATCTTCGAATTTAAAGAACCGGATCTCCCCCGTTTTACGAATGACAAAGCGGAGGCCCCGCGATGTGAGCTCGAGTGTTCCGGTACCGATCTTCTTCAGCCTGGGGTAGCGGGGTTCGTTGTAGAGCGTGGTCGCCTTTGACTGAAGATACACGGTTTCACCGGTATCCCGGGATGTTTCGATGGGAACGATTTCATCCTTCCTGAACATCAGGTCCGCGAATTCCTTGATGGGCCGCCATGTGCCCCCGGGTTCGCGCATATGGCAGTGCAGGTTGACTTCCCAGGTTTTACCGCAGCCCCTGCACGCGATCGTGTCTCCGTTTATTTCCTCGAGACCTTCGAGCAGGCGGCATGAGGGGCATCGCCACAGGAGGCGCGTCAGCCCGCCGGCCGGTTTTTTCCCACTGATGTGCTCGCGCTCCGTATAGTTGTCGTTGTTGTCGATACCCCGCTGAATATGGTCGATAATGACGTCATCGGGAGTGCTTTTGTCGAATGTCACCGGTTTCGAGAATACAATCTCGATATCGCTCTTTCTCTTCTTGTCGGCCCATCGGGGATACACGAGATAGTTGCCCCTTGAGACCACGGTAACAAGGGGCACCTTTAACAGCTTGACGAGCTTGGCCGTGGATTTGAGAACGGGAAGGGTCTCGCCGTCCCAGTTCCTTCCGCCTTCGGGATATATGAAGAGAGGGTGGCCGCGTTTTACCACCTGTATTGCGTACTTGATGGATTTGAAATCCACAAAGCCCTTTTTCCGGGGAAATGCCCCCATCGCCCACATAAAGCGCCGCATCAGCGGTTTCCTGAAGAATTCGTTCGACGCCATCTGGAATACGGGGCGCTTGAGTACGGCGCCGATGAAGAAGGGGTCGAGCAGGTGGCTGTGATTCGCAACAAAGAGCAGGGGACCCTCGCGCGGCACGTTTTCAAGGCCCTCCCCGTGGAGTCTGAATATCCTCACATAGAAAGGTTGCAGGGTAAAAAGCAGTAACCGGTAGAAGTAGAGCTTCGGGGGCTTGAAAAGATCCACGGCCGTTTCCTCTCATTCGTGTGAATTGACAGTTAAGTATAGTAGAGCGAATTCTGAGTTTCAAGAAATATATTATGAGGTACATCGGGGTCCTGAAAAAAATGTGTTAAGAATTGGTTAAACCGCTTGACGGATATTCAATGCGATACCATTATTGTGACTGACCAGTCAGTCAGATAACTATGGATGGCCCCATGACCGTTGGAAAAGATGATAGAAGAGAGCAAAAGAGGAAGCACATTATCAGGGCGGCGCTCAAGATTTTCTCCAAAAGCGGGTATACACCGGCCCTGCTGGACGATATAGCCGGTGAAGCGGGAATAGCGAAGGGTACGCTCTACCTCTATTTCAAGGACAAGGAAGACCTCTTTCACTCCACCATCATGTCGATTATTTACGACCTGGAGGATCTCCTCAAGAAAAACATTTCGGAAGACATGGAGCCGCTGGTAATGCTGGAGAATATGGCGAGAATGCAGCTCGATTTTTTTCTCCAGAACAGTCAATTTTTCACCATCTACCAGGCGGTGTTGAACTACAATCTGCTCAGTAACTACACGAACCTCTTCGAGGAGATATCGGTCAAGGTAAAGGAACTCATCAGGGTGGAGACCGATATCGTGAACGAGGGAAAGACGCGGGGAATTTTCAGAAGCGACCTGTCCACGGAAAATATCGTCATCGTCTATCACGGAATGGTGTACCAGATGATCGAGTGGATGATCGTTTTCAAGAGGGACGGGGGATTCGATACTAGAAAAAAGGCCCGGGAGCTTATGGATATATTTATCAACGGAATAGGAAAATAGCTAGAAAAAAAGCCAAAGAGCGCATGGATATTTATCTAAACGGAATAGGAAAATAGCTAGAAAAAAAGCCAAAGAGCGCATCGATATATATCTAATCGGAATAGGAAAATAACGGTGACCGAATAGAAACCGTCATTTTAAGTTTATAAATAGAATTCTGATGAGAGTATTCAATAGAAAGGAAATAACAAGGCTTCGACGGGGAATATTTATGAAAACAAATATATGGAAACGAATGGTGGTCATCATTCCTGCGGTGCTCGTCCTTATCCGGCTCTCACCCGTACCTCTCAGGGCCGAGACCATAAGGCTCACACTGGAGGAGGCGGTAGGCCTCGGCCTGAAAAACTCGAAGACCCTCAGGGCGAAGATACTCGCCGCGGGTTCCGCGCGTACGGACGTGGCTTCGGCGCGTGCCTCCCTCTATCCGGGGGTCAGCACATCCGCAACATGGACGCACTTCTTCGAGCAGAAGAAGACGCCGGATACGGAGATCGATATGGGTTTCGGCACGCCCATTACCATACCCGGTTCTTACGTAATGGCGAAAGACCCGATCTCGATTTCGGCCGGGGTCTCGCAGTCCATAGCGACTTTCGGGAGGGTCAAGAGCGGCATCAAGCTCGCTGAAACGGGCGTGACGGCCGCGGAGCTTGCGGTCGAAGAGGAAAAGCGTTCGCTTTCGGTTAGAATCCAGAGGGCCTTCTACGGGTATCTGCTCGCGCGCGAGGTTCTCTCCGTTCAGGAGGAAACCCTGGTGCAGAAAGAGGAGGCGCTTGCGGTGGCCCGACAGCGTTTCGATGCCGGGCTCGTTCCCGACTTCGAGGTTCTGAGCGTTGAATCGGACCTCGAGAGTTTCAAGCCCCAGCTCATATCGGCGCGGAACCAGGTCAATCTCGCCCTGCTCGCGGTGCTCGACCTGCTCGGTATAGAGGACGACGGGACCTACGAGGTGGATCTCGTCGGTTCCCTCGAACCGCAATACGTCGAGCTGGACAGGAACGAAGTCATTACCGCCGCCATGGAGAGAAACTACGACCTGAACGCATATAAAACGACCATCGGCCTCGCGGAAAGGACGGAGGACCTGAACCGAAGCCAGAAAAGGCCCGTTATCGCCGGTTTTGCGAATTACACGCTGGCAAGCGGGTATGACTCTGTCACGGGCGATAACAAGTACTGGGGCGACGATGCATGGGACGGCGATCTCACCGTGGGATTGAGCTTTACCATGCAGCTCTCATCGCTCTTTCCCTGGAGCAGTGAAAACGCAGGGGTGAAAAAGGCCCAGCTCGACCTCGAGGGACTGAGCGTAGGCCTGGGCTCCATCGAAAGCGGTATCCGGCTCAATATACAGAGAATACTTCTTCAGCTCGATGAGGAGAGATCGAAGATCGGGTCGGGCGAAAAGAACGTGGAGCTTGCGTCCAAGCTCTATCACTCGGCACGTGAACAGTACGAGAACGGCCTGATTACGAACCTGGCGCTCGATGATGCGCAGATACGTCTTAACGGCGCGCGGCTCGCCTATCTCACGGCCGTATACGGCTACAAGAACGCACTTTTCGACCTGTACGATGCCGTTGGGGTGGATAGGCTTTGACATTGATAAAAGATAGGGAAAGACGGAATGTACTTTCCGTCGTGGAGGATCGGTTGTGATACATATAAACGATTTGGATAGATGGAGGGATTTATGAAAAAGGGTCTAAGATCTGTCATTATAGTATTGATAATCATCATCGTGGTGGCGGGCCTCGGCTGGGTCGCCTACTACCGCTACAAGGACAAGGTCGATCTCGCCTCTCTTCCGGGGATGGAACGGTTCGGAGGAGGGAAGGAGGAGGTGGACACCGCCACTCCCGTTGCCGTACAGAAGGCCGTCACCGGGTCCATAGACGACGCACTGATACTGAACGGCGACGTCATCCCCGTATCCGAGGTGAATATCTTTACCACGGTCATGGGAAAGGTCAAGGACATCGAGGTCAAGGAGGGAAGTATTGTCGAGAAGGACGACGTGCTCGCGCGTATCGACCGCTCCGAAGCGGGTATGTCCTATGCACTCA
>Ga0180432_10001938_pt1 | contig 31762 bp, 21 predicted proteins | sample SS_ome_10_FD_132414 | JGI IMG/M metagenome (GOLD analysis project Ga0180432, IMG submission 132414) | Hypersaline lake sediment archaeal communities from the Salton Sea, California, USA - SS_1_MS_2 metaG | ecosystem: Environmental > Aquatic > Non-marine Saline and Alkaline > Hypersaline >...
ATCCAGACCCCAGAAGCCCTTCTCTCTCTTCTCTCTTCTCCCCCGCACCGGCTGTGGCCGAGGAAAATGCAGGCCGGAGCAGGCCGGCGGACCTCGAAAATGACTACAGCGCGAATACCTCGGGCCGGAACCCTTGACTTCGGCGCCCCGAAGAGGTTAGCGTTGGGGTCTTTTTCCGTGAGGATCGACAGCATGCTGAACCGGATCGAGGATGTCCTGAACAAGTTCCAGGGGCGGTGCGACTACCTGGAGGCCCGGATCGAGGAGATGGAATCGACCACGATCGCGCTCCGCGGACGGGGCGTGGACGCGCTCAAGGAAGCCGTGTCCCTGGGCGGCTGCGTGCGGGCCTACCGGCGCGGAGGCGTGGGGTTCACCACCTTCAACAGCCTGGACTCCATGGAGGCGCTGGCCGAAAAGGCCGTGGCCATGGCCGAGATGGTGGGCGCGTCCGAAACCCGGCTCGCCGGGGCCCCCGTCGTGCGCGACGAGGCGCGCGCCCGCATCAAGAAGGATCCGCGCGAGGTGCCCATCCGCGAGAAGCTCGAGATCCTGTCGGGCTACAACGACCTCATCCTCTCGTTCGACAAGCGCATCCCCACCTCCAGCGTCTCCTACCACGATTCCTTCCGGCGCATCTGGTTCGGGAACAACGAGGGGACCCGCCTCACCTACGAGAAGATGGACCTGGGCTGCAACCTCGCGGCCGTCGCCGTCGCCGAGGGCCAGACCCAGATGGGCTCGACCGGGTTCGGGTCGTCCGACGATTTCGGCGTGGTCTTCGGACACGAGAAGACCCTCCGCAAGGAATGCCGGGCCGCCGTGGACATGCTCGACGCGCCGTCCGTCAAGGGCGGCGCCTACACCGTGATCCTGGACCCCCACCTCGGCGGCGTCTTCGTCCACGAGGCCTTCGGCCACATGAGCGAGGGCGAAAAGGTCTCCGAGAACCCCCGCCTCGCCGAGGTGATGAAGCTCGGCCGCGCCTTCGGCCCCCCCGCCCTCAACATCTACGACACGGGGCTGAGCGAGGGGACGCGGGGCGCCATCGCCTACGACGAGGAGGGCGTGGCCGCGCGGCGGACCGACCTCATCCGCGACGGGATCCTGGTGGGCCGGCTCCACACGCGGGAGACGGCGGGCCGGATGGGCGAGGAGGTCACGGGATCGGCCCGGGCGCTGAACCACGCCTTCCCCCCCGTGCCCCGCATGCGCAACACCTGCATCGCCCCCGGCGAGGCCGACTTCGAGGAGATGATCGCCGACGTCAAGGAAGGCGTCTACGCCGTGAAGGCCCTGGGCGGCCAGGCGGGCGAGATGTTCACCTTCACCCCCGCCCGCTGTTTCATGATCCGGAACGGGCGCGTCGAGGAGATGGTGAAGAACGCCGTCCTCTCCGGAAACCTCTTCACGACCCTCAAGAACATCGACCGGATCGGTAAGGACTTCGAGCAGAAGGACGCCGGCGGCGGATGCGGCAAGGGTACCCCGGAAGGCTTCCAGTTCCCCCTGCCCGTCTCCGACGGTTCGCCCCACGTACGCATCCGCGACGTCGTCATCGGGGGAACGTAGGAATCGAGAATGGGGAATGCGGAATGTAGACCGGACCGCCGGCTTCCAGCCGGCAAGGCTTCCCTCTGTTGGTCAGGTAGATCCGTCTGCGCCGAAGGCGCATCAGGTTGCTCAGGCTCCTAGGAGGTTGTCATGGAACGCATACTGGAAGAGGCCGCGAAACGGGCGGACGCCGCGGAGGCGTACGAGCTGACCACGCTGTCCCGCGGCGTGGGCTACGAGTCCAACGTTCTCAAGCGGATCAGCGAGAAGGAAGCGAAGGGCGTCGGTCTCCGCGTCATCAAGGACGGGAAACTCGGGCACGTCACGGCCTCGAAGATGGACGAGCCCCGGGCGCTGGCCGAGAAGGCCGTCGCCCTGGCCTCCCTCGGAGAAGAGGCGGGATTCGACTTCCCCGGACCGGCCTCCGTCCCCTCCCTGGACCTCGCCAGCGCCGCCACCGAGTCCCTCTCCATGGAGGCGATGATCGAGACGAGCCGCGGGGCCGTGGAGAAGCTCCGCGCGCACGACGACGCCCTCATGGTCGACGCCGGGTGCGGCACCGGCATGGAGCGCGTCCGGCTCCACAACACCGCCGGCTTCCAGGGCGCGTTCACCAAGTGGACCGCCGGATTCGGCGTCTCCGCCTCCCTCGTCGAGGAAAACAACATCCTCCACCTCTGGAAACCCGCCAACGGCCTCGCCCCCCATCCCGACCCCCTGTCCCTGGCCGACAGGCTGATCGAGGACCTCGAGGTGGCGCGCGTGAACGTCTCCATCCCCTCGGGCAAGTACCGGGCCATCATCACCCCGGCGGCCCTGGCCGACATCCTCATGGCCTTCCTGCCCGCCGTGAACGGAAAGGCCGTGGCCAAGGGGACCAGCCCCCTGAAGGACCGCCTCGGCGAGACCCTCTTCGACCCCCGCTTCACGCTCCGCGACGACGGCCTCCATGCCCAGGGCGTCTGCTCCCAGCCCTTCGACGACGAGGGCGTTCCCGTGCAATCCAAGCCCATCGTCGAGAAGGGCGTGCTGAAGACCTTCGTGGCCGATTTGAAGAACGCCGGCCTGATCGGCATGGCGCCGGGAGGCAACGGCTCCCGCGAAAAGCCCCTGGAGCGGGAGAAGACGTTCGGCGCAGCACCCGCCCCCGCCGTGTGGAACGTCATCCTCGAACCCGGCGAGACGTCCTACGAGACCATGCTCGCGGAGACGTCGCTGGGCCTCGAGATCCACAACATCTCGGGGATCCTCCTGGGCAACCTCATCAACGGCGACTTCTCCGGCATGCTCGAGATGGCCTTCAAGGTGGTCGACGGCGAGAGGGTCGGCCGGGTGAAGGACGTCATGATCGCCGGGAACTTCTACAGCCTCTTCAAGGACCGGCTCGTCGATTTCGAGGACCGCCAGACCTGGACCGGCAACTTCGGAGGCAGCTCCGGCGCCTACCTCCTCCCGCATGCCTGCGTGGCCGACCTCGACGCCGCCGCGAAATGAAGCCCCGCGGCGCGTTGTCTTCGCGAGAACCTCTTCCTCGCCAGCCAGGATCCCACCGCGGAGATCGCAGAGAGGGTCAAAGATTGAAGATGATTGTCCCGGGCCACGCAGGCTTTCGGCCCGGGACCACGGCGATGTCTGTAACCAGTCACCCGTAACCTGTGTGGCTGTGCTTTGCAAAGAGTTGTAGCAATCCACAGCACGAACAGGTTACTGGGTACCGGTTACAGACGAACCAAGATCCAACCAACCGGCGGCTTCCTTTGCTCGCCTGTACAACAGGAACGGATCCGGTGTTTTTCCGACGGCCTGCTGGTCAGCCCGGGCAAACAGACTGCTCGCGGCTCTGTTGGCAGTTTCACAGTCGTACGGCCCCATTCCTGCTCAGAAAATTCGGGAAAAACCATGATCGACGACCGCCTTGGAGGGCGAGCCTCTCCTCCTTCGCTTGCAGGTGGTTTCGAGAGCTACGGAGGACCCTACGTAGCCCTTGCAAGAGCCGATCGGCGTGCATCGGTGGTTCGAAATCAGGATCAGCCCGCGGGCAGCAGGTCCGTGAACAGGAACCGGCCGTCCCTCAGCACGCGCGCACCCGTTACCACCGGCACCGCCTCGGCGAACACCGGACCGTCGGCCACGAAGGTGTGGAACTCGCCGTTCTCCCCGCAGGGGTCCACCCCCTCCGGCAGGTCCTCGAGAAACGACCCGTCGTACGCCCGCCCCGAAAACGAGCCGTCCAGCGCGTCCGTGTCCACGCAGGTGACGACGGCCCGGAAGCCGGCGTCCAGGAACGAATGCGCGAGACGTCGCGTGTCCGCGCCCCAGAGCGGAAACAGGGGCGCCATGCCCGCCTCCGCCAGACGCGCCTCCCGGTAGGCCCTCACGTCTTCCAGCAGGAGGTCGCCGAAGGCGACGGTCCCCACCCCCGCCCGCCGCTCGCGCCAAAGCGCCTGCCGCATCTTCTCCGCGTACGCCTCGCTTCCGTCCTCCCGGGAGATGAAGACCGCATGCAGGGGCAGGCCCACCGACCGCGCCTGCGCTTCCACCAAAGGCCGGCGGATGCCGTGCATGGACACGCGGTCGTATTCCTCCGTGAACGTCGTGAGCAGGGCGCGCACGGGAGGGGTCCCGTCGTCCCGCAGGGCCCCGAGCGCCAGCGCCCCGTCCTTGCCCCCGCTCCAGCACAGCACGGCCGGATCGCTCATGGGTCCCCCTCCACCCGCACGTCGAGGAACCAGACGCCGTCGCGCAGGACCGCCTCGCCGGTCTCGATCCCGATCGTCTCCGAAAACGGGGGACCGCCCGTCACCAGCGTGTGGTATTCTCCCGCCTCCCCGGAGGCGTCGGCGCCGAGCGCGCGGATCTCGCGGAACAGGTCGTCGTCCACGCTCCGGCCCAGAAGGCGGCGGGGCAAAACGCCGTCCCGGACGGCGATGACCACGCCGCGAAACCCGCGGTCCCGCCACGCCGCGAACAAGGAACTCCGCGACCGCTTCCACAGCGGGAACCGGGGCGCGAGACCCGCGCGCTTGCAGGCTCCCTCCACCCAGGTGCGGTGCGCCTCGACATCGAGGTCCCCGAAAACGCCCTCCTCGACGCCCTCGTCCCGGAACAAGGAGAGCGCCTCCACGAAGGTCTCTTCATACGACTCCCAGGAGGCCTCGAAGCGCCTCCAGGAGACGTTCAATCTCTCCGCCTGTGTTGCGAGAAGATCCCGCCGGAGGCCGTGGGACCGGGAGCGCTCGCCCCCTTCCGCCATCATCGTGAAGAGGAAGCGTAGATCGCCCCCGGCGCGAAGGGCGCGGTCCAGGGCCAGGGTTGCGTCCTTTCCCCCGCTCCACGAGCAGACGAACGGCGTTCCTGTCGAGGGCGTCCCGTCTGCGTTCGAGGAAGCTTGCGGCGACATGTCGATTCGTCATCTCAACACGGAGGCCCCTTCCGCTCCCGCGCTCTCACCTCGTCCGCCCGTGCGTGTCGATCGTGCCCACGGCGCCGTACTCGTTCCCGCTCGCCGGCGTGACCGGCGTGTCGGACTGGAGCACCAGAACGTCGGGACCGGAGAACGTTCCTTCCCGGATGAGGATCCGGCTCAGGCTCGCCGTCCCCCCGCCGAGGCCGGTGAACGCGAAGGGCGTCTTGAAATCCCGGGGATGGGCCTCGAACCGTCCCGTCTCCCAGTCGCCGGGGCAGAGCACGACGTGGACCTCGGCCTGGTTGTAGGCCGTGACGAAGGCGTACGCCCCGTTCGGGCTCAAGGCGACGTCCGCGCCCCAGGTGTGCGCGTCTCCCTGGTCGCTGTGGAAGACCTGGATGGGATTGTAGGCCGAGCGGAGGGCGCGGATGCCGGCGACGTCCTCGGGGTCCTCGTCCAGCCCGGACAGATCGACGGCGTAGAGGTTCCCGAAGAAGGTGGAGCCGATCAGCCCGACGGTGCGTCCCGTCCCGTCCTTCCCGATCGCCACGGCGTTGAAGCTCAGGGCGGCGAGCCCCATGCCGATGGTGGCGCGTACGTTGTCCGAAACCGTGTTCAGCACGTCGATGGAGGAGACGGTGAAGGAAGCGGACTCGTAGGGCAGGCCGCTGGTGGTCTTGATCCCGGCGTTGGTGGCCAGCACCCAGTCCGTCCCCGTGTCCGCGCTGTGGTAGAGGGTCACGTGCACGGGATTCCACCGGGTGGTGAGGATCGTCGCGGACGGCGTCGTGTCGATCGGCGTGCCGGCGCTGAAATCCACGTCGAAGACCTGGACGGTCCCGGGGTTGTAGACGGGGGGCGCCCCCCAGGGCCATTCGTAGAGGTTGCTCATGGAGACGTAGATCTTGCCGGTGTCGCTCCCCGTGGACACGAAGGCGACGCCGGAGGGATTGGACTGCTCGAAGCTGCCGATGGCGGTGCCGTCGGAGCGCGTCGGCGATCCCGAGGGCGTGTACGAGAGCCCGAGGTTGATCGTCTGCGTGTGCGTACCGGCCGTGGGATCGAACAGCGTCAGGCAGGCCACGAACCCCGTCGTCGAGGCGTGGGTCTCCGAGCCGGCGCTGGTCAGGACGAGGCCGCGGGTTTCGGAGAGGATCAGGACCTGGTCGGTGGACGGGTCGGATCCTCCCATCGCGCCGAAGGTGTCCCCGGCGTCCACGGGCGATCCGTCGTTTTGGAGAAGGTCCGTCTTGTCCAGCGTGAAAATCGAAAAGACAGTGCTGTTCAGGTACCCGGTGGTTTCCAGGTCGAGGGCGAGGATCCTGGCTCCCCCGGTCGCGTCCACGGTGGCCTCGTCGGTGACGAAGAGGGTGTGGGCGAGGTCGCCGGTGTCGCCGCCCAGGACCATGTCGGAGGGGTAGGCGCCGCCCCAGGGGCCGATCGTTCCGAGGGAGCGTGTGTTGCTCTCGGCGACGGGAGCGGGGGCGCCGGGGGCGGGGGCGTCGTCGCTCTCGTCGCACCCTGCGAGGAGGGCGAGCGCCGTCAGGAGGAGGGTGGCCGTGAGGAATCGTGTGATGCGGAACATGGGTTCGGTCTCCTTTCCTGCGCGGATGTCGCGCGCGCGAAAAAAAAATCCGCCTCCATCCCGAAGGCGGAATCCTGAAGGGGCCGAACCCCCGAGGCACCACTCCCTCGAGACCGGAGGTCGTCGTGGCGCGGCGTCCGGCAGGTTTTCTGGCTCTCGGATCCTTCTCCTCCCGTCCCTTCCCGCCCCGGCGAGCTGATCGCCTGAGGCAGTGGTCTTGACGGGATTCGTCCCCGATCACAGCGGCGTTCCCGCGATGGATTCTCACCATCTTCCCTGGTCGAACCGGATGCCGTGTCGAATCACGTTGTTTTCGTGGGTTGTCGTTTCCTCCACGAGAAGCGGCCATCATCGCAGGAAACCGGTGCGAAGTCAAGCGGCCCCCTGGGGTCGTGTCGCAATTGTCAATTCTTTTGCAAGCCTTCGCCTCGGAAAAGGAGCATCGCCACCTTGCTCCCCCTCCCAAGAATTGACAATTGCGACACGACCCCAGAGTGGCCTTTCCCCCTCCCCCCCCAGCTGGTAGGCTCAGGTTTTCGTCCAGCCCCTTTGAAAGCGCAACGCATGCCCGACCCGCGCATCCTGAGGGCCCAGGCCCTGTGGGAAGCCCTGTTCAAGTTCGCCCTCTCCATCGATCGGGATCAGTACCGGCAAGCCCACCAGAAGGCGTTTCCGGGGCTCCAGCCCCCGGACAAGCCGATTCCCGAGAAGCCCTGGCGGGATTTCATGGAGGACTTCGTCTTCGATAGGAACCCCGGGAACGATTCGATCGTGGACCGGTTCCTCGAAGCCGGTTCCGCCCTGAGCCGGACCGACCGGGCCCTGCTCAAGCGATGGCGCGCTCCGTACAAGGGGTTCTTCCTGCTCCGCCATCACGAACAGGGCACAAACGCCTTCTCGCTGGTCAACGAGATGGACTTCCCCCTCGCGGGGGACTGGAAAGGCCACCCGGAGGGCTCGGCGATGGTGACGCGGATGTTCGCGCTCTCGGAAGGGGAGTACCTGACCGGCGCGCATTCGGTGCTCCCGGAACCCGCGCAGGTGGAGACCGTGATCTCCACGGCCCTGCACGTGCAGTCCCAGGCGCCGTGGATGGCGTTCGGCGCCAACGAGGAGAAGCGGGCCGTCTCGACGGCGCTCGCCACGGCGCGCCGCGCCTTCTTCCTGGAGACGTTCGGGACCGACGAGGTGCGGGGGGCCGGGCGCGAGCTCGCGGAGTCCTTCAAGAAATTCCGGTCCTCGTGGCTGGAAAAGGAGACGCGGCCCGCGCTCTACCCCGACATGAACGTCGAGATTCCGGAGGAGATCCTCGAGGCCGACGACGTGGGCATGCTCATGGACGAGACCTACGGACTGGGCCTTCTGAAGAACTACGGGGCGTTTCTGGAGGCCTGCGAGTCGGGAGCGCTGAAGGACGAGACGGCCGGGGAGACGGTCGCCGCCTACGTCGCCAGCATGGAATCGATCCCGCACGTCTGGCAACGCGCCCTGGAGAGGTTCCCCGAGGGCACGCGCGGGGCGGCCCGGGCGGTCCTGAAAGGGGACGCGGAGACGGAGATCGACGTCCTCTTCGAGCTCCTGCAGCGCCCCCACAGGCGGATCCCGCCCGTCGTCGCCGTGATGGACCCCGCGCTGGCTTCCGCGATCCCGCCCCCGCCCGCGTGAGAGGGGGGACTGGAGATACCAGATTTCCGTCTCCAGATTTCAGCCGGCCATGCGTCTTCGGCTCTCCCGGAAACCATGAAAACTTGGAGGGCGAGCCCCTTCGACTTTGCTCAGGGTTGTGGTGAGCCTGTCGCCCTTCGACGTACCTCAGGGCGATGGTGAGCCAGGTCGAACCATCGAACCACTCCCGGCGAGCCGGCTGTGTTTGGGCTCGGGAGGACCCTCGCCCTCCAAGGCGGTCACTGATCATGTTTATTCCCGAATTTTCGGAGCAGCCAAATAGCCGCAAACATCTTCTTGGCCTCCGCGATCATCATTCCATTCTTTCCACAGCTCATTCTTATGACTTGCCGGGCAAAGCAGGGCGACGGCGGTCGGGGACGGGACGGCGGATCGGCCTCGAGCCGTCCCCGCACTATGCTGCCGTCGGCGTTCATCGTCGTGCATGGGTGGTTGCAAAACAGTTCCCGTCATTTCAGGGAAGGGGCGTTGTATTCCGATCGCGAAGCGATCGTTAGAGCAGGTGGAAGAATTCGCCCTTGCCGTTGAAATGGAATTCCCGATCCAGAATCTCCAATCCCTCCCCGGAGACGGCGCGTACGGCGCCTATTCGGAAAGGATCTCCACCTTTTCCATGGTCACGGGCCGCACGGGGCGGTTGTCCCGCCGCGTCTGCACGCTGTTGATCGCCTCGACGACCTTCAGGCCCTCGATCGTGTAGCCGAAGACCGTGTACTGGCGGTTCAAAAGCCGCTTCGTCGGGACGGGCATCGTCGCGCACAGGAAGATCTGGCTGCCCGCCGTGTCCACGTGCTTGCCGATCCGCGCCATGGAAAGAACGCCGGGCTCGTGCGGCAGGTCGTTGAACTCCTGCGGGATGAAGTACCCCGGGCCGCCGGAGCCGTTGCCGTCCGGGTCGCCGCCCTGGTTCATGAAGTCCTTGATGATCCGGTGGAACCCCAGCCCGTCGTAGAACCCCTGCTCCACCAGCAGCAGGAAGTTGATCACCGTGCCCAGGGCCTCGCCGTCGTAGAAGCCGAACACCATCGTCCCCTTGTTCGTCTTCATCTTGACGCGAAGCGCCTCGACGTCGCCCTTCGGCGACACGGTCACCTCGGTCCAGGGAGAGAGGACGCGCTCCCCCGTCCCCTTGTAGACGCCCCGGATGCGGTAGGTTCCGGCCGCGGGGAGAAGGAGCTCGAACGTGCACGTTTCCGCGCCGTTCGGCGGGATCCGGACCTGCTTCAGGTATTCCTTGACGTCGCCCCCCTTCAGGATCGGGTCGAAGAACTTCGGGTTGATCCGCATGAACTCGAACCTCCGCCCCTTCCAGCCGATCTCCAGGAACGCCGAGCGGATGTCGTTGACGGCCTCGGCCGTCTCGAGGGAACGGGATCCCTGGTTCTCCACCGTCAGGACGACGGAGAGTTTCTCCCCCAGCGTGAGCGCGGTCTTCTTGGGCTCGACCGTCACGCCCAGATCCGCGGCCGCCAGGCCGGACGAGAGGGCGAACAGGACGAGCAGGGTTGCCGTGGCGATGCGGTGCATCTTGACCTCCTCGAAAAAAAAGCTGCGTATCCACCAAAGCCTATCCCGTTTCCCGGACGGTGTCAAAGCGGGCCATTCGCGGAGCAGGCAAGTCATGTCCCTCTCTCTCCTCTTCGTGCCCTGGTGTCTTCGAGGGGCTCGCCCTCCAAGTTTTCATGGTTTCCGGGAGAGCCGAAGGCTCATGGCTGACTCCAATCCCGATTCGAAGGCAACCCCAAAACGGCTACAGCGCGAATGGCTCGAATCGAGTAGAATGCCGGGTTTTCTTGAACGCATCCGAAAGGAGTCGAGCCGACATGATCGCCATTCGAAACGCGAAGGTGTTCCCCGTGAGCGGGGACCCCATCGAACGGGGGGAGATCCTCATCCAGGACGGCCGCTTCGTCGCGGTGGGGAAGGACCTTCCCGTGCCCGGCGACGCCCGGGTCATCGACGCCGAGGGGCTCTGCGCCGTGCCCGGCCTCATCGACGCCCACACGCACGTGGGCGTCACGGGGGAGATTCTCGGCCCCCGCTTCCAGGACAACAACGAGAACCTTCAGCCCCTGCAGCCCCACCTGAGGATCCTCGACGGCATCTGGCACGAGGACCCGGCCTTTTCGGAGATCCTGCGGGCGGGCGTGACCTCCGTCTGGATCTGCCCGGGCTCGGTGAACGTCTTCGGCGGGGTGGGCGTGGCCGTGAAGACGCGCCCCGGCCCCCTCGACGGGCGCGTGATCGACGGGACGGGAGGCATGAAGATGGCCTTCGGGGAGAACGTCACGCGCGTCCACTACGGAGGCGAGCGCTACCCCGGCACGCGCATGGGGGTCGCCGCGCTGGCCCGCCGGGCGCTCTTCGACGCCCGCCGCTACGGGGACGACCTCGCGAAGGGCCGCGACCGCAAGCCCGATTTCATGCTGGAGGCGCTGCTTCCGCTTCTCGAGAAACGCATGAAGGCCCGCGTCCACGCCCACCGCTCCGACGACATCCTCACGGCGGTTCGCATCGGCGGGGAGTTCGGCCTGGATCTGGTGATCGAGCACGGCACGGAGGGCTACCGGGTCCGCGAGGTGCTGGCGGACCGGGGGGTCCCCGTCGTCGCCGGGCCGCATCTCGGGGGGCGGTCCAAGCCGGAGGTGGCCCGCCGCAAGCTCGCCAACGTGGCCCGTCTGCACGAGAAGGGCATCCGCGTGGCCATCATGACCGACGGGGCCTCGGCCGTGCGCTTCCTGCCGATCCACGCCGCGATCGCGGTTCGCGAGGGCCTGCCCTTCGAGGCGGCGCTGAAGGCGATCACGCTGGACGCCGCGAGGATCATCGGGGCGGGCGAGAGGCTCGGGAGCATCGAGCCCGGCAAGGACGCGGACCTCGTGCTCCTGCCCGGGGGGAATCCTCTGGACGTGATGGTCAAGCCGAAGAGGGTGTTCGTGGACGGCGAATGCCTCTACAAGGAGAGCCGCGAGGATGAGGGATAGAAGTCGAGCCTCTTGGATCCAGGCGTCGGAAAACGTTGTTCTCGCGTGGAGCGCTACTTCAGGTAGACGTGCCCCTGGCCGGTGAAGCCGAGGCGGCCGCTCTTCTTGACCTCGGTGTCCAGGGTGCTTTCGGAGAAGGCGCCGGGGAACCCTTTCCGGCGGATGGCGGAGGCGATTCTCCACAGCGGCATGGATTTTCCCATTTCGATCAGGATCCGCCAGGCGGCTTCTTCCAGCTGGATGTCGCCGGCGTCCTCCCAGGGGCTCTCGGCGCGGCGGGCGCGGCCGGCGGGGGGGGAGGCCTGGGGGTGCCTTGGGGCGGGGGAAGGAGCCGGCGCCTCGGCGGGGGAGGCGGGCGCGGGTTCGGGGGCCGGCGGGGGGGGCAGGGGGCTTTCGCCGACCAGGGCCTTGTATTCCGTGTCCAGGCCGGCGAGTTTCATGCGCAGCTCGTTCACGCGTCTCTCGGCCTCGGCGAGGTGGTAGCGGTAGGCCGCGATGAGTTTGCGGATCTGTCGGAGATTCAGGGTGGCCCGCTCCTCCTCCGTTTTGGGCTCTTCCTCTTCGGGGGGGGCGGGCGCGACGGGAGGCGTCGGCGGGGTCTCGCGGGAGGATTCCGGGGGGGCTTCCTTGCCCTCGAAGATGTCATCGATGGAAACCCGATCCTCCTCCGGTTCCGTCTTCTCCTCGACGTCGGAAAAGAGTTTTTTCCTCAGGTCGGTGATTTCGTTGTCGTTCATTTCGAAAGCCCGAATGCGGGGCAAAGCAAACGGACACCGGCGTTCGTACGAGGGTTGTTTCCCGCGATCTCTGGATGAAGATAGAAACCCGGTTGGCTCAGTGAACGGTAACAATCCGGGAGAGGCAGGGTCAATCAAAAACCGGATTTTTTCGCCTCGCGCGGCGCGCCGGGGACCCGGGCGGGGGCGTGCGCCCCGGCCCGGGTCCGCCCGGCCTCACCGTCTCGATCCTTCCGCGTAGCGCATGGTACAGGTGAAGGTCCTCTCTTCTCCGGGGGCGAGTTCCAGCACGTACTTCAGCGTGTCCAGATCGTCCAGCGTGTACGTCCCGCAGTCCCCGTCGTTCTTCACGGCGAAGTACTGGTGGCGCGCATGGCGCAGCATCTCCAGTTTCACGGGCGCGGTCCGGCGGTTCTTGACCGTCACCGTCCAGACCTGGACCTCGTCCCATCCGTTGACGTCCCCGTCGTTGTCGAAACGATGGTTCTCGAACCGCTGCTCCATGAGCACGGGTTCGACGAGGACCTTGCGGGCGTTGCCGAGGTCCAGCTCGCACTTCTGGTCCACCGGGATGTACTTGGTCCGGGAGGATCCCTCGAAGGAGAGCCGCCGCTGGCGGTCGGCGACGCGGTAGATCTTGAACACGCCTCCCGGCAGGGGCGTCTCGCCGAGGTGGTGGTCCTTGTCGTTCTTGAACGAGAGGAACCGCCGCACGTGTTCGCCCCACCGGTGCTCGTCGTACTTGAAGAGGTTGACCACTTTCACCTTCCGGGCGTGGAAGGAGGGCAGGCGCTTGGACCAGCGGTTGGGGATGGTCTCGGTCCCCTCGATCGTGTAGAGGAAGTACTCCGAGAGCCCCTCCTTGACGATCTTCTTCTCCTGGGCCTGCCGGCCGAACTTGCGCCTGGCTTTTTGCAGCTCCTCGACCAGCTTGTCCCGCGGCGCGGCGCCTTCCGCTTCCCCGAAGGCGGGTGCGCCCGGGGGCGTGGGCCGGGGGGAGCCGTAGGGGGCGGTGCGGCGGGCGAGGTCCGCGATCCGGTCCAGCAGGTTCACCTTGCCCACGACCAGCCGGGTCTTCGCGTCGGCGAAGTCGTCGCCGGAGTGGTTCGTGACCCGCACGTACCCGTCGATGTCGAGGGTCGTCTCGTCCTGGGACAGCGTCCCCATGTAGAAGGCGCGCCAGGCCACGCCGGAGATGAAGTAGGTGATTTCCACCGGCACGGCGCCGGCCACCTCGGAGTGCACGGTCCAGACGGCCTTGCCGCGGACCCGCGGCGGGTAGGAGGCGTGGACCAGTTCCACCTTGTCCCCGTGTTTCGGCGCCTTCAGCGCCACGGAGGTGGGGTCGATCAGCGTCCCCGACCAGGCGAAGGAGAGCCGGTTGTCCCCCTTTTCCAGGGTGAGGACCCGGGTCTCCCTCACGAGCGTCAGGTCGGCCGCGTTGTACACCGTGATCTGCACGGCGTCCCGCTCGGGCAGGACCGTCAGGTCCACGTCGGCGGGCGCGGAGGCCGCCGCGAGCATAACGAGGCCGAGCGAAAGCAGGGTCGTCCTCATCGCACGTTCCTCCTGTGATAGTGCATGACCAGTTTCACCTTTTCCTTGGGCTTCAGTTCGAGCGCGAACGTCAGGGTGTGGGCGTCTTCCTTCTCGAAGTCATGCGTGCACGACTCCATGTCCCACTGGCCCGGAATGGTTTCCGTGAGTTCGATCACGACCGGCTTGTCCTTGAAGTTCTCGATGGTGACCTTCATCTCCTCGTCCGTGTCGTAGAGGACGATGCGGCCGTAGTCGTTCCGCCGGACGTTGATCCTCTCGTCCTTCATCTTCTTCTGGGTGACGGAGACGTCCCGGCCCTTTCCGATGCCGAGTTCCATCTTCTCGCCCACGGGGGTGAACCCGGGACGGTCCTCGCCCAGGAAGATCGTGGAGCCGTGGCCGTCCTTCTGGAAGACGCGCGCCTTCCCCGACCACAGGGCCGAACCGCCCAGCCCCTTGTCCTTCGTGTTTTGCACCGTGTAGAAGAAGGGGATGCCCGGCGTCTCGGCCTCCTTCTCGGGATCCCACGGCATCTTCCGGGCGTCCCACCGGAAGACCTTCTGGATGGGCAGATCCATCGCCTGGAAGAAGAGCATCCGCTTCGTCTCCTCGTGGCGGACGCCCGCCTCGAAGCTCTCCCCGTAGTCCAGGAGGATCCGCGCCTTCGCGAACGACTCGCCCGAGAAGTTCCGGAGCACGAGGTAGGACTTGAGGTCCAGCGCGCTCTCGTCCTTCTCTGCCACGGCCTTGTACGTGACGAGGCGGTCGATCGCCGCCAGCAGGTAGCTGATCCTCACCTTCTCCCGGTAGGCCTCCGGCGCGTAGATCTGCCAGACCAGCGCCGCCTCCCCCGGCGGATAGCTCACGTTGAGGAGCTTCACGTCGCCGGGATGGTCCAGCATCTCCAGGCGGATCGAATCCCCGTCGATCTGCACTCCGCGCCAGGAAAAATCGACGCGGTTCAATCCCTTCTGGAGGGTCAGGACCCTCTCTTCCTGCACCAGGGTCGCGCTCGGATTGTCCAAACGCACCCACGTCTCGTCGCGGTCCGGAAGGGCCGTCAGGGTCGAGCGGGCCCGGACCGTGGATCCCATCGCCAGGATCAAGCCCGCCGCCAGCCAGAACGTCTTGTAACTCATTTGTGATTCCTCCTCACTCCCTCGAAATAGGTCAGGGCGTAGGCGAACGTCTTCTCCTCGCCCGGCGCCAGCTCCAGAACGTACTTCAGCGTGTCCAGATCGTCCTTCGTGAAAACGCCGCAATCCCCCGCGTTCTTCACGGTGAAGTGCTGGTGGCGCGCATGGCGCAGGATCTCCAGCTTCACCGGCGCGTCCCGGCGGTTCTTCACCGTCACCTTCCACGCCTGCACTTCGTCCCAGCCGCTCACGTTGCCCCGCGTGTCGAAACGATGGTTCTCGAAACGCTGCTCCATGATCACGGGCTCGACCAGGACCTTCCGCGCGTTGCCCAGATCCAGCTCGCACTTCTGGTCCACCGGGATGTACTTCGTCCGGGACGAACCCTCGAAGGAAAGCCGGCCCTCGCGGTCGGCGACCCGGTAGATCTTGAACACGCCCCCCGGCAGGGGCGTCTCGCCGAGGTGGTGGGCCTTGTCGTTCTTGAACGCGAGAAAACGCCGCACGTGCTTTCGCCAGCGGCGCTCGTCGTACTTGAACAGGTTCACCACCTTCACCTTCTCGGCGTGGAAGGAGGGCAGGCGCTTCGACCAGCGGTTGGGGATCGTCTCGGTCCCCTCGATCGTGTAGAGGAAGTACTCCGACAGCCCCTCCTTCACGATCTTCTTCTCCCGACCCCGCAGCTTCCTCTCCGCCCGGCGCCACCCCGTCGGCCGCGGGGTCGGCGTCGGCGTCGGCGTCGGCGTCGGCGACGGTGTCGGCACCAACCGCGGCTTGCCCGCCGGCTTCCCGTACGGCGCCGTCCGGCGGGCCAGCTTGGCGATCCGGTCCAGCAGGTTCACCTTGCCGACCACCAGCCGCGTCTGCGCGTCCGCGAAATCGTCCCCCGAATCGTTCCTCACGCGAACGTACCCGTCGATGCGAAGCGTCGTCTCGTCCGCGGACAGCGTCCCCATGTAGAACGCGCGCCACGACACCCCGGAGATGAAGTACGTGATCTCCACCGGCACCGCGCCGGCCACCTCCGAGCGCACCGTCCACACCGCCTTGCCGCGGACCCGCGGCGGGTAGGAGGCGTGCACCAGCTCCACCTGGTCCCCGTGCCGCGGCGCCCGCAACGCCACCGACGTCGGGTCGATCAGCGTCCCCGACCACGCGAAGGACAGACGGTTGTCCCCCTTCTCCAGGGTCAGCACGCGCGTCTCCCTCACGAGCGTCAGGTCGGCCGCGTTGTACACCGTGATCTGCACGGTGTCCCGCTCGGGCAGGACCGTCAGGTCCACGTCCCCGAACGCCGGCAGGGCCGGGAGCGCATACAGCACCCCCATGAAGAGCAGAATCCTCTTGTGTCTTCGCATGCGTCCTCCTTCCTGCCTCGGGCTTCGTCGATCGCCGACCACCGCCCGGGAACCGGCCGGCTCTCCCCTTCGACGCCGAAGGGAAGCCCCGGGTTCCCTTTTTTTCTCCTCTCCTTTCTAGGTCCGGCGTCCCCGAATGTCCAGTACAATGACGTCATGAACGCCTTTCTTCGCGTCTCGGCCGTCCTCCTGGTCGCGGGAGCGTCCCTCGCCTCCGCCCGGGCCGACCGCATCCACCTCAAGGACGGCCGCGTCCTCGAGGGCGAAGTCGTCGAGGAAAAGGAGGATCGCGTCCGCGTGAAGATGCGACTCGGCGCGGTCTGGATCGACCGCGACGAGATCGAGCGCATCGAGAAGACCCCCTCCCCCCGGGAGATCTACCGCAATCGCCGCGGCGCCCTCGACCCCGGCGACGCGGAAGGCTGGCTGGACCTCGCCGACTTCTGCCTGGCACACGACTTCCGGGACGAGGCCGAACGATGCCTCGAGGCCGCCTGCCGGGCCGACCCCGACCTCGACGAGGCCCGGGAGCGCCTCGAAAGACTGCGGGCGGACAACGCCGTGAACGAGCTGCTCGCGGCGGAACCGACCGATCTCCCGGCCCGCATCGCCCGCCTCGCCGGCCTGGAGGATGCCGGACGCCTCGCCGTGGAACGCGCCCTCCGGGCGCGGGCCCGGGCCGTCGAGGCCCTCGCCCGCGATCCCCGGCCCGTGCAACGGCGTCTCGCACGCGCGTTCGACCGCCTCCGGCGCTGGACGCGAAACACCGTCATGAACGAACGCCTCTATACCGACGAGGCCGAGGAGACGAAACAACGGGTCCGCCGCTGGGTCGAGACCCTCCGCCGCATGCTCGCCGATCCCGGCGACCCGGAATTCCTCGCCCTCCACCCCCCCCTGAAGAGATCGATGGACGAGGGGCGCCGCCTGCAGCGCGCCCGGGAGACCTTCTTCCCCCCCGGCGAAGTCCCCCCCGGCCCCCTGGAACCCGCCCTGGAAGGCCTGCGTTGCGTCCTCGAGGCCGAAGGATTCCCTTGGCTTGGAGAGAAAGCCCGCCAGGCCGGGCGCGACATCCGGGCCCGCAACGAGCGGACGGCAAAATCGCTCGGCCTCGGCCCCCTCGAGCGCGCCGGCATCCGGGCCGTCAACGACTACCGGGAACGGATGGGCCTGAACCGCCTCCGCCTCGATCCGGCGCTCCAGTCCGCGGCGTCCGGACACAGCCGGGAGATGGACGAGAAGGACTTCTTCGCGCACGACTCGCCCATGCCCGCCCGGCGCACCCCCTACCGGCGGATGGCCGAGGCCGGGTACGACTTCCGGGTGGCCGGCGAGAACATCGCGAGGAAGAAAGGGGGCCTGACCGCCCGGGAAGCGCTGGACGCCTGGATCGATTCCCCCGGCCACCACCGAAACCTCCTCCAGCCCGGCTTCGAGGATCTCGGCCTCGGCGTCTCCGGCATCTACTGGACGCTGGACATGGGCCGGAAGCGCAAGAAATAGGGATTCCGAATGAAGGGGAGGCCCTTGCTTGCTCTCCTGTTGTACAACCGAGCACATGAGGCCGCCGGTTTGTTGGATCCGGGTTGTCTGTAACCGGTAACCCGTAACCTGTTTGATGCTGTGGGCTGCTACTACTCCATGGCAACGCACGGCCACACAGGTTACGGGTGACAGGTCACAGACACCGCCCGCAGCATCGCCGTGGTCCCGGGCCGAAAGTCTGCGTGGCCCGGGACACACGCCTCCCACAAACGGCAAACGCAGCGTAGTACGGGCTTGCGAGCCGGCTGTGTTTTGGCTCGGGAGGACCCTCGCCCTCCAAGGCGGTCGTCGATCATGGTTTTTCCCGCATTTTCGGAGCAGGTTGTTGCGGCGGCACCCACTCAACCACGCAACCACCCAACGACACAACACCTGGATTGTCAGCCACCGGCATCGACAATCCCGTTCCTCCATTCGACATTCCCATGCTGTCCGTGCGCCGTGACCCGCCCCGCCCGGGCTGTATAATGCGGGGGTGAAAAGCCTTTCCGAACCGCGTCGCGCCGATGCCGGTCTGCTGAACCTCGGGTTCGCGTCGGCGGCCGGGCAGGCGCTGATGTTCCGGGAGCTCGGCCTCCTCTTCGAGGGCGACGAGATCGTCGCGTCCGCCATGCTCGCGGCGTGGCTCCTCCTCACGGGCGCCGGCGCCCTTCTCGGCCTCCAGTGGTTCCGGCCGAGGGCGGGGATCGCGTCCGCGGCGGGAACCTTCGCCGTCGGGCCGGCCCTGTTGCTCTCCCTTCTCGCGACCCGCTTCTGGCACCCGCTGCTCTCGGATCTCCCCGGCCGTTCCCCCACCTTCGCGTCCATGGCGCTCTCCTGCCTGGCCCTTCTCGCGCCGCTCTGCCTGCTCACGGGGGCCCTCTTTCCCGTCCTCCTGGCGCGGCGCGGCGCGGCCTCCCCCGCCCGGGGCTACGCGCTCGAATCGGCGGGCTTTCTTCTCGGCGGGACGGGCGCGGCCTTCGTCCTGGTCCCCTGCGTTTCCAATCTCGCGGGGGCGTTCCTGGTCGCGGCGGTTTCCGTCGTTGCGGCCGCGTGCCTGAGCGACCGGCTTGCCGCCCGTATCGGCGGCGCCCTCTTCGCTTCCGCCCTCGTCGTCTTCCTCCTTCTGCCCGTCTCCAGCCGTCTCGATCACCTCACGCGCGCCGCGCGCTTCGAGGGGGAGTCGCTCCTCGCCTTTGCCGACGCGCCGCGGGGCACGCTCACCGTCACGGAGACCGGGGGGCTTCGCACCTTCCGGATGATGGGCGCCCGCATCGGGGACGACGGTCCCCATCCCGCCCCGGCCGCCTTCGTCCACCTCGCGATGCTCGCGCATCCCCGCCCGGAAACCGTCGCCCTTCTGGGCGGAGGCGAGACGGGCGCGCTGCACGCGGTCCTGGAGCACGGCGCGCGTGCGGATCTCGCCCGCGCCGGCCGGGGCGCCTTCCGGCTTCTCGAGCCCTTCCTGCGGGCGGAGGACCGCGACGCCCTCGCCTCGCCGCGCGCGCGCCTCCTGGGCGGGGACGGGCGGGCCTTCCTGGAGCGGTCTGCCCGGGCCGGGCGGTCGTTCGACGTCCTGCTCGCGGTGGTGCCGGACCCTTCCACCGGCGCCTTGAACCGGTACTACACGGTGGAGTTCTTCCGGGCCTGCGCGTCGGCGCTATCGCCGGGGGGGGTGGCGGGGGTCAACTTGTCCGGGGCGCCGGGGTACAGGAGCGCGGCGCGTCGACGGCTGCTGGCCTCGGTCCGCCGTTCGATGGCGGAGGCCTTTTGCGCGGTCGAGACGGTGAGGACGGACGAGGCGGGGACGGTGATCCTGGGGTCGGACGCGGCGATCGTGCTGTCTCCGGAAAGGCTGTCGGCGCGCGCCCGGTCCCGGGGCCTGTCTTCGCCGTTCGGAAGCGGGGGGTGGGTCGCGTCGGTGCTGGAGCGGCGGGAGGCGGGGCTTCGCTTCGGGGCGGAGGCGCCGGGGGAGGCGCCCTTGAACCGGGATCTGAAGCCGGTGAGCCCGCTGTTCGCCTTCTCGCTCAGGGCGTCCCGGTTCGGGGGATCCGGCGGTCTCGTCTCATCTCTGTTGCTTCTGGGGCCGGCGCTGCTGCTCTTGGGCGCGCTCGTGTACGGCTGGAGACGGGCGCCGTCGCGTCGGCGCTCGCTTCGCGCGTCTGCGCCCATCGTGACGGCGGGCGCGGCGGGCATGGCCTTCGAGGTGGGGCTGCTTTTCGCCTTCCAGTCGGAGGTGGGGTACGTCTACGCGCACCTGGGGGCGCTGGCGGCGTTCTTCATGGCGGGGGCGGCGGGGGGGGCGTGGATCGCGCGCAAGACGCCGCACGCCGCGCGCTGGGCGCGGATCGTCGGGGGGGGATTCGGCCTGTTCGGGCTTTTCGGCTGTTTCGCGCTTCCCGTTCTTCCCCTGGGATCTTCCCTGGTTCCGTCGCTGGGTCTGTTCCTGCTGCTGGAGCTGGTGGCCGGTCTCCTGACGGGGGCGATCTACCCGCTGGGTCTTTCGCGTTCCGGGGCGTCGCCCGGTCCCGAGGAGGGGGGCATGCTCTACGCGGTCGATCTGGCGGGGGCGTCGGGGGGGGCGCTGGCGGCGGGGGCGCTGGCGGTGCCGCTGGCGGGCATTCCGGCGACGATGCTGGGCGCGGGGCTTCTCGCGTTCCTGGGGGCGCTCTGCCTGCCGGGAGGCCATGGCGAGCCGGACGCGTAGCGTCCGGGCGCCGGCGCGCGGGGTGCTGCACGGGTAACTGGTTACAGACACGGCTTGTTTACAAGTTGCGGGTTACAGACGGCGCCACGAAGGCTCCAAGGCACGAAGAATGCGATTTTGAGAGGATTCCATTCATGAGCGAGTTGACGCGCATTCTGAAGCGTGACGGGACGGAGGCTCCCTTCGACCGGGAGAAGATCCGGGTGGCCATCTACAAGGCGGGTGCGTCTCTGGGGATTCACGACGAGCCGTTTTCGCGTGAGGCCGCGGGGGAGGTGGTGGACATCCTGGAGCGCTCCTACACGTCCGCGTTCCCGCCGTCGGTGGAGGGGATCCAGGACGTCGCGGAGCGCGTTCTGATCCGCAAGGGCAAGGCGGAGATCGCGAAGGCCTACATCCTCTACCGGGCGAAGCGGGCGTCTTTGCGTCAGCGTCGGGAGGGGAAGCGCTCAAAGATGCCGGAGCCGGTTCCGTACAAGTCGCTGTGGCGGGCGTACGTGTGGGCGGTGGACCACGGGGTGGCGTCCATCGCTTCGTTGAACGCGCGGATCCGCGCCGGGGAGTTCCCGGCCCTCGTCCGGGAATCGGAGGCGATGTACCAGTCGCAGGTGGACGAGGCGGCGCGGGAGATCGTGGAGAACCGGGACCAGGTGAGGATCGTGATCGTGGCGGGGCCGTCCTCGTCGGGGAAGACGACGACGACGATCAAGATCGAGGAGCGCCTGAAGGAGGCGGGGTTGAAGCTGAAGGCGCTGAACGTGGACAACTACTTTTTCGATCTGGAGCTCCACCCGAAGGACGAGCACGGGGACTACGATTTCGAGACGCCGGAGGCGCTGGATCTCCAGCTGATCAACGGGCACCTGGGGGCGCTGATCGGGGGGGAGGAGATCGTGACGCCGACGTACGACTTCAAGACGGGCAAGCGGACGCCTCCCGGGACGCCGTTCCGGCTGGCGGAGGACGAGGTCCTCCTGATCGACTGCCTGCACGGCCTGTACTATGAGATGACGCGGAGCGTTCCGGCGGAGGCGAAGTACAAGCTCTACATCGAGACGCTGGCGCAGATGAAGGGTCCCCGGGGCCGGTTCATCCGCTGGTACGATCTCAGGCTTCTCCGGCGGATGATCCGGGATTCCCTCCACCGTTCCTACGATCCCCGGAAGACGCTGATCCACTGGCATTATGTGAGGCGGAGCGAGTTGAAGCACATCATCCCGTTCATTCACGACGTGGACTTCATCGTGAACTCGGCGCTTCCCTTCGAGTTGCCGGTGATGAAGAACAAGCTCTTCCATCATTTCCCGCGGTTCCTGGAGGAGTTCAAGGAGGACCCCTCGAAGCAGGACGCCTACCTGCGGGCGCGCCGGGTGCACGAGATGCTGGAGGCGGTGGAGGAGGTGTCCGACCCTTCCCCGATCCCGGGGGACTCGCTGCTGCGCGAGTTCATCGGGGGGAGTTCCTACAGGTATTGACCGCCAAGCGGCGTATTGCAGGCGCAGTGATTTTGTTGCAGGATGGTCTGTAGCGGGCTCTTAGCTCAATTGGTTAGAGCGACTGACTCATAATCAGTAGGTTGGGGGTTCGAGTCCCTCAGGGCCCATGCGGGGCGGTGAACTCACCGCCGGCATCCCCTATCACCCGTCGGTGAAGAGCCCGGATTCCTCCGGGACGGGCTCGTGCGGCGCGAAGGGCCACCGCTTCCGGGTTCCGAGGTAGAGCACGATCTTCGCGGCCATCGTGGCCGCCTCCTTCAGCTCGTTCGGGTTCACGTACTCGAGCGTGTCGAGCGCCGTGTGGTGCAGCGCGGACGGGCTTCGCGATCCGGACCGGTGCGCGATCTCCCAGATGCAGGGCACCCCCCGCCGGTAGAACGAGTAGTGGTCCGACGCCCGGGAGAGGATCTCCTTGACCGGAAAGCGGTAGTGCATCGACTCCATCAGCCCGTCCCAGAACCCGGGGTCGTTCTTCCCGGTCATCGCGTAGAGGCGGGGATAGCCCCCGTTGGCGGGCAGGTCGAAGTTGAAGAAGACGCCGATCCGTTTCCGGTTCTCGGCGTTTTCGGCGTACTTCTCCGAGCCGAGCCGGCCGAGCTCCTCGCCCGTGAAGAAGAGGAACCGGACGGGCCGCTCGAGCCGCACGCCGTGGGTGGCGAGCAGCCGGGCGACCTCGGAGACGACCGCGACCCCGGAGCCGTTGTCGTCCGCGCCCGGCGAGAGATCGAACGTGTCCAGGTGCGCGCCGAGGACGATCTCCTGGTCCTTCCGCCGGCCCGGAAGGAACCCCACCACGTTGCCCGTGAACCGGGAGACGTTCTCGCACGACGTCGAGAGGGAGACCTTCCTCGCCCCGCTTCGCATCGCCCGGCGGAGAAGCGCCACCGACTCGCCGCTGATCCCCACCGTGATCGGCGGTTTCCCGCAGGACGCCCGGATCTTGAGCGAGGCCGTCGAGACGACCCCGGGAGAGCGGTACGTTCCCACGATCAGCGCTTCCGCACCGGCCCGGACCGCTTCCTCGGTGCGCGACAGGTCCCGTTTCTCCTCGAGCTCCTCGTAGTCCTTCCGCGAGAACAACACGGCCTTGCCCTTGATCTTCCCGCCGTGCCGCCGGAAATCCCCGGGCGTGCCCTCGAACAAGTCGACCACCTCGAGCGTTCTGGCCCGGCCGCCCGTGGAGCGGGAAAACACGAAGGCCAGGCAGGGGATCTCGAGGTCCTTCGCCGGGACGCGGAGCCGCGAGCCCGAACGCACCCACGTGTCCACCTTGAACCGCTGCACGCGCGTGTCGACGCCCCACCCCTCGAGCCTCTCCACGACGGTCTTCCGCGCCTTCTTCTCGCCGCGGCTTCCCGTGAAACGGTTGCCGAACGAGGCGATGTCCCCGAGAAGGGATTCCATCGCGTCCCCCGTCCAGATGTCGCCGCAGATCTCCCGGTCCGCCTTTTTCAGATTCACCTCGCCTCCGGAATCGAAGCCGGGGCGCGGGCGAGCGAAACCCGCGCCCGATCAAAAACCTTTTTTCCTACGACTTCGGGCCCCGGGTGTCAAGCGGACCTCGCGCGAAAGGCATTCGCGCTGTCGCCAAGTCGTGGGCCGCTCTCTCCTTTCTCCCCCCGGCACCCGTTTCCGTGCTGCGGGCGCGCTGCATGGCGGTGCCTGTAACCAGTCACCGGGTTCCCGTGCTGGCCGTGCTTTGCCACAAACGGATATTAGCAGCCCACAGCATCAAACAGGTTACGGGTTACGGGTTACAAACAACCCGGATCCAACAAACCGGCCCCTCATGTGCTCGGTTGTACAATCTGTAATCCCTAAGCACTGTTCCGAAAATTCGGGAAAAACCATGATCGACGACCGCCTTGGAGGGCGAGGGTCCTCCCGAGCCAAAACACAGCCGGCTCGCCGGCCCGTACTTCGCCGATCGGCTCATGCACTGAATTCGGAATTCCTCAATTCGGAATTCCCAAATTCAAAATCGCTTTCTCCGTGCCTTGGCGGGCCTGGCGTCTTTGCGAGGAGCATGCCGCCTTCCACGGACGGCTAGAACCCCTCCTCTTCCCCCTTTTCGCCTTCCCCCTCCCCCTTCATCCACGTCTCCCCGTCCGCGAGCTCCCACCTGCGCCCGAACAGGCCCAGGCCTTCCATGCCCTCCGTCCCCGTCTCCGCCACCGCCCACCGGAACGCGATCCAGTCCGGAAACTGGACGAACGAGCGGAGATAGGAGACGCGCAGCGTGGCGAGGATCCCCTTCGGGCCGGTGCCCCCGACCACCCCCACGAGGTTGTCCTCGCCGAGCGGGCTCGGCCGGATCATGAGCAGCGCGAGGTCCGTGCCGCGAAGCGTCCGGTCGCCGACGACCAGCCGGCCGCGAAGGACCCGGACGGGGGCGTCCGGCAGCAGCGTCTTGAAGGCGTCGTTCTGTTCCGCGTGTCCGTAGAGGATCACGTTGCGCCCGCGGAAGCGGGCCGGATCGAAGTGCGTGTCGGGAAGGATCTCGCACGCCCCGTTGGCCCGGTACCACCACATGCCCGCGTCGAACCGGGCGCGCGCCCGCGCCAGCGCGTTCTCCTCCGCCGTGCCCTTCGTGCCGTAGACGAGGACGAACCGGCGGTCGAAGACCGCCTTGAAGGGGCCGTAGCGACCCGGCCGCTTGCACGTCGCGGGCGCGGGGCCCGCTTCCCGCCACGCCGCCTCCTCCTCGAGCAGATAGACGCAGCTCCGCCCGTCCCACCGCGTCTTCACCTCGTCGCCGTCGACGCGGACCGTGATCGCCCCCGGCCGGAAAAGCGGGGCGGGATCGAAGGAGAGGCGCCGGACGTTCTCCGTCTCGATCTCGATGCGGCCGTCCTCGGGGACGGCCAGGGCGTTCACCGCGCTGAGGTGGAGCAGGCGGTCCTGCTCCTCGATGCGGATCCAGCGGCGCTCGCAGGAGACGCCGGGATTGAAGGTCTTGAAGGCCAGGCGCCGGGGCGCGGCGGGCCGCACGTGGCGGGCGAAGAAGTCGAACAGGTCCGAGAGGTTCACGCAGTCGGTGCCCGGCGTCTCCGGGTCGTTCCACCAGTGCTTCTTCCCGGGGACTTCCCGGTAGACGAAGTCGCGGTGGAAGGTCTCGAGCTCCTGGACCATGGTGCGGGATTCGCGAACGGGCACGTTGTCGTCCGCCGCGCCGTGGATGATGAAGACGGGAAGCGTCCGGTAGTTCTCCTTGAGGGCCAGCGTGTCGCTTCCCGCCATGCACCGGTTCAGGATGGCCTGGGGCCCCGATCCCGTCATCTTCCGGGCGCCGCCGTAGCTGAAGAAGGAAATCCATCCCGCGCTCGGCCCGAGCGCTGCGAACCGCCCCGGGTGCGTCACCCCCACGTGCCAGGTGCCATGGCCGCCCATGGAATGGCCGGTCAGGTAGACGCGGTCCGGGTCGACGGGGAACCGCTTCCTCGCCGTGCGAAGCACCTCCATCGCGTCCATCCGCCCCCAGTCCTCCCAGTCGAACCCGAACGGGCGCCGGTTCGTCGCGGCCACCACCCAGCCGTCGGGCCGGGGCGTGTAGGCGTTCACCAGGCCGAAGGCCTTGACGCTCGCCCCGTGCAGCGAGAGGTAGAGGGCGCCCCGCCCTTCGATCGTTCGCGCGGGGGGCCGCACGCCGTAGTACTGGACCGAGCCGTCGATCTCCGAGATGAAGGTGTCGCGCCAGGTCTGCCCCGCTTCCCGGTAGCGGAGCCGCAGCTCGGCTTCCACGGGCCGGGTGCCGGCGATCAGTTTCACGGGCAGGCGGACGAAGGTCGAGGTCCGCTTCCCCCGGGTTTCCCTGTCGGCCTCGGCGAGGGGGACCGGCGCGACCAGCGCGACGGGAAGCGGGACCTTGTTCGACGCGCAGGGGGGCAGGTAGGGCACGGCCACGGTGGTCTTCCGGAAAAGGCCGTTGCCGCCCGCTTCCAAGACGGCGCCTTCCAGGGGCTCGCGGGAGGCGTTGACGACCCTCACGCCGGCGAAGCGGGACAGGGTCTCTCCTTCCCGCACGTCGGGCAGGGTGTTGTCCTCGAGGGGAAGCAGGACCGGGGAAGGCGGCCGGCGCCACCCCAGTTTGAACGGCCCCCGGACCGCGCGGACGAACAGGTGGTTCGCGCCCTTGCGCACGGGCACGGGCACGGGCCCGCGACCCTTGCGGTAGACGTCGCCGGGGAAGGGCTCGCCGTTCACGTAGACGTAGTAGTGTCCCCGCCCCTCGAGGAGCAGCACGCCGTCCTGTTCGCAGTTCACGGTGGCGTACGCGTAGCCGTTGACGAGTGGGGTTCCGCGAAGCCATCCCTTCTCGTCGGGCTCCATCACGGCCCAGGGGTCGCGGATGCCCGGCACGGTCTCGCCCTTTTCGGGGGGAACGGGGGGGAGCGCGAGGATGTAGCGGGCGGCCACGGGATCGGGTCCGAAGGGCCCGCGCCCGGACCTCGGCAAGGGGCCGACGGCGAGCCATTCATCGGGGCTTTCCGGATCCTCGGCGGCGGGAAGGGGCGCCGCGGCGGCGAGAAGCCACAGGCACGCAAGGGCGGGAAGGAAGCGGATCATCGCAGGTTCTCCAACGCGGAAGGTTCATGCAACGTCGGAGTGGATTCTGCGGATCCGGCGCGGCGATTGCAATGGCGACGAGGAAATGGGCGTTTCGCGGTGCAAAGCTGTGGTCTTCTCTTTCGTTCCGTAGCCCGCCTCCATGGAAATACCCCGGGGTGCCCCTGGAATTCTTCATCCTCAGAGGGGTCCCTGGTTGTGGGAGGCGTGTGTCCCGGGCCACGCAGGCTTTCGGCCCGTGACCACGGCGATGCTGCGGGCGCGTCCGCGCCCACAGCATCAAACAGGTTACGGGTTACAAACAACCCGGATCCAACAAACCGGCCCCTCATGTGCTCGGTTGTACAATCTGTAATCCCTACTTTAGCAATCCACCATCCGTGGCCAGGCCCGGCTCCCTCCATGCATTTGCGGCGCAGACGTCTTACAATGGTGCGGAACGCGAGGCGGTTTTCGAGGCGGACATGGATTCGGACACGCCCTCCGGCGGGGGTCTTCCCGTTCTCAACGTGATTCTGGGCACGGCGGGTCACATCGACCACGGCAAGACGGCCCTCATCAAGCGGATCACGGGCATCGACGCCGACCGTTTCGAGGAGGAGCACCGGCGGGGGATGACCATCGACATCGGGTACGCCCACATGGCGGTGGACCGCAAGCGGAACCTCGGCATCATCGACGTGCCGGGGCACGAGCGTTTCGTGAAGAACATGGTGTCCGGGGCCACGGGGGTGGGGATGGTCATCCTGACGGTGGCGGCGGACGACGGCGTCATGCCGCAGACGCGGGAGCACATCGAGATCCTGCAGCTGTTGGGCGTCAAGCGGGGGGCCGTGGCCCTGACCAAGATCGACCTTGTGGACGAGGAGCTGGCGGACCTCGTCGAGGAGGACATTCGCGGTTTCGTCCGGTCCACGTTTCTGGAGGGGGCGCCGATTTTACGGGTGTCTTCGGTGACGGGGGAGGGGTTCGAGGCGCTGGAGCGCGTGATCTCGGAGCTGGTGGAGGAAGCCGAGCCGCCGTCCGACGCCGGTCCGCTGTATTTGCCGGTGCAGCGCTCCTTCGTCTCGGAGGGGCACGGGACGGTGATCACGGGCGTCCCCACGCGCGGCAAGGTGCGGGTGGGGGATGCGCTCGAGATCGTTCCGTCGGGCAAGGAAGCGCGGGTGCGCCGGATCGAGGCCTACGGGAACCGGATCGAGGAGGCGCGTGCGGGTCACCGGACGGCGCTGAACCTGACGGAGGCGGGCCACCGGGAGATCCGGCGTGGGGACGTGATCGCGACGCCGGGTTATTTCCGGGCCCACGACCGGATCCTGGCCCGGCTGCACCTTCTCCCGTCGCGGAAGCGGCCCCTGAAGCACCTGGAATCGATCCGGTTCCACGTGGGGTGCGCGGAAGCGACGGGCCGGGCGTTTCTTCTGGAGACGGGGGATCTGTCGCCGGGCGGGGAGGCGCGGGTCCACATCCGGCTGGATGCGCCGGTGGTCGCCGCGCCGGGGGACCGTTACATCCTCCGGGCGATCTCGCCGCCGGTGACGATCGGGGGTGGCGTGGTGATCGGTGGGGAGCCGAGGCGGCTGAAGCGGGGCCGGCCGTGGGTGATCGAGGAGGTCCGTCGCCGGGAGCGTATGACGGGGGCGCCTGCGGAGAGGATGCGGGAGGCGTTGCGGGAGGCGGGCGCGGAGCCGACGGCGCGGAAGGAGGCCGCGCGGCGTGCCCTTCTTCTGGAGGATCAGGCGGGGGAGGTGCTGGAGGGTCTCGTGGAGGCGGGGGAGGCGCGACGGGTGGGTTCGGGCAACCGGTTCGTGCTGGCGTCGGCCTTCGAGGAGATGGCCGTGGCCGTGGAGGGGATCCTGGCTTCCTATCACGAGAAGGAGCCGCTGTCGGAGGGGATGGACCGTGGTGCGCTCCGCAACGCTGCGGGCGCGGGCAAGGAGGCGTTCGAGGCGGTGCTCGCGCACCTGGAGGGGGCGGGCCGCGTCGGCCGGCGCTTCGGTTTGTTTCACCGGGCGGGTTTCTCGGTCGCGCTGTCGGAAGAGGAGGCGGCGCTGAAGGACCGGATCGAGAAGGCGTTTCTGGAGGGCAGCGTGAGCCCTCCCTCCCCGGAGGCGGTGCTGGCGGCGGCGGGTGATGGGCGGGCTCCGGCGCTCTACCGGCTTCTGCTCCAGCGGGGCGTTCTGGTGGAGATCGTCCGCAAGGATCTTTCGTTCCACCGGGACGTTCTGGAGGCGATCCGGGGCAAGATCGTGGAGGAGGTGGAGCGGGAGGGGGGGCTGGTTCCGGCGTCGTTTCGGGACCGGCTGGGGACGACGCGGAAATATATCATTCCGCTTCTGGAGCATTTTGATAAGATCGGGCTCACGGTGCGGGTGGAGAACCGCCGTTTTTTGCGCGAGCACGCCCGCGACCCGGAAGGAGAGGCGGGAGGTTGACGAGGGAGCGGGAGGGAGGCCGGGATCCGGCCCCCTTCACGAAAGAGCGATGGGATCGAAGATACCGGAAGAAGAACGCGTTTTCTGCCTGGTGCTCCTGAAGAACAAGCTGGCGGAGAAGCCCCACGTGGAGGCCGCCCTGCGGGAGTGGATGGATGTCCGCAAGAAGGGGATGTCCTTCCTCACGCTGGGGGAGATCATGATCTCGAAGGGGCTGGTGACCCAGTCGCAGGTGGAGGCGGTGGAGAAGGCGAGGGATCTCTACATCCGGTCCCGCAAGGTGGAGAACATCGCCGGGTACCGCCTGGTGCGGAAGATCGGCGAGGGCGGGATGGGGCACGTGTACGAGGCGCGGCAGCTCTCGCTGGAGCGCCGTGTGGCCATCAAGATCCTCCCGCTGGAGATGGTGGACGACGAGTCCGTCATCAAGCGGTTCGAGCGGGAAGCCAAGGCCACGGCCCGGCTTTCCCACGAGCACATCGTCCCCGTGTTCGATTTCGGGAAGATTCCCGGCGAGTACTTCATGGTGATGGAGTACGTGGACGGCTACAACCTGGAGGAGCTGATCGAGAAGAAGGGCCCGATCCAGGAGGGGTCGGCGCTCGGCATCACCCGGCAGATCGCCGAGGCGCTGGCCTACGCCCACGAGAACGGGATCATCCACCGCGACCTCAAGCCCAACAACATCATGATCACCAAGCAGGGCAAGGCCCTGCTGGCCGACCTGGGGCTGGCCAAGGGCCTGGACAGCGACCTCGACACCATCACCAAGACCGGCGTCGTCCTGGGCACGCCCAGTTTCATGGCCCCAGAGCAGGTGGTCTCGCCCCGGACCGTCGGCCCCACCTGCGACATCTACGCCCTCGGCGTGACGCTGGCCTGCATGCTTTCCGGGCGCCTGCCCTTCGACAATTCCGACACCATGGAGATCGTGAGAAACCTGGTGGACTGGCGCTCGCCGGTGAAGTCCCTCCTCGCGCGGACCCGCGACGTGTCCTCCAAGGCGACCCGGCTCGCCGAGAAGATGGCGGCGGGCCGGCCCGAGAAGCGCTTCCAGTCCGCGTCCGAGGCCGTCGCCGAGATCGACCGGATCGCCGACAAGCCCAAGAGGAAGACCGAGGGCGTGGGGCGCAAGACGGGCCGGGGGCCCTCCCGGCGCCGGCGGCGCTGAACCACGGCCACGCGAAGCGGGAGGAAGTGTTCGTGGATCCGTGGATCCGTGTATTCGTGGAGGGGGGTCGGCAGATCGTGAATCTCCGCACTCCGCAATCCCCGCCCGTCCCGGCGCACGGTCTGGCGGCCGCAATCCGGCATCCCCTGCGGGCCGCCCTCCTGGCCGGGATGCTCCTCGGCCTCCTGGCCGGCGGATGCACCTCGGAACAGAACGGCGGCCCCCGCAAGGAGGAGAAGCAACCCGCCTCCGATCCCGCCACGGAAGCCCGCGAGGCCTACGACGAGCTCCGGCGCCGGATCCTCGACGGCGAGTTCACCGCCACCTGGGACTTCTCCAGCCGGGCCTACCGGGAGGCGACGTTCCCGGTCGAGCAGTACCGGCGCATCGTCGCTTCCAGCCCCGGCCTGAAGGCCCTCGGCCTCGACGCCGGCGACGTGGCCCGGATGGAGCCGCGCGCCGTCATCAAGACCTATTTCGAGGTTCTGCCCGAGGCGCAGAAGAAGGAGCTCGTCCTCGCCATGGCCGGCGTCGACGTAATCGGCCAGAAGCGCCTGCCCGACGGGCGCGTGGCCGTCCGCATCCGGATCGGACGCGATGAATCCCGCGTCCTCTGGGTGAAGGAGGACGGGTCGTGGAAGATGGACGGCCAGGAGAAACGGGCCGGGGGGGGTGGCTAGTCTTGCGACGCTCGTTTCACGAGACCGCCATGCAGCGCGACCCCAAACCGGAAATCATCAAGCAGCAAAGCCGCGCCAACACGGGCAAACAGCCGAAGAAAGAATCATGTTGATCAGAAAAGATCATGAGAATCAGGCTCGAAGAAACGTCCTTTCAAGACGTAGGGGTCCAAAGCGGCCATGCATGACAACACCACGACCTGGTGCGTCTTCGGCGCCCTCGGCCTCGAGCTGAAGGGGATCGCCAGGCGGCTCGAAAGCCCCGCGCCGCACGCCTCGCTTCCGGATTGCCGTACCGGATCCCTCGGCGAAACGACCGTCCACCTCGTCCGGACCGGCGTGGGCCGGAATGCCGCGCGCGCCGTCGATAAAGCCCTGCGCGCGCTCGAACCCGCCTTCGCCGTCTGCCTGGGCACCGCAGGCGCGCTCACGCCCGCGCTGAAGGTCGGCGACCTCGTCGCAGCGCGCGAGGTCCTTCTCGACGGGCAACCGTCCAGGCCCTGCGATCCGGCCCTGGTGGAGGAAGCGACGAAGGCCGGCGCGCGCGAGGGCGCCTGCCTCACCGTCGCGAGACCGCTCTGCCTTCCCGAGGACAAGAAACAAGCCGGGGCCGCACACCGCGCCCACGTCTGCGACATGGAAGCGTGGCACGCGTCCGGCCCCGCGCTCCAGAGGGCCGTCCCCTTCCTCGCCCTCAAGGCCGTTTCGGACGGCGTGAAGGACGCCCTTCCCGACGCCGCGCGCTTCACCGGCCCCGACGGCGCCGTCGACGGGAAGAAGCTCGCCCGCCACCTCGCCTCCCGCCCCGACGAGGCGGCGCGCGCCCTTCGCTTCCGCCGCAACGCCGGCCTCGCCTCCGCCAAACTCGCCGATGTCTTCTGCAGGATGGCCGAAACGAATGAATCCGGGATGCAAGGATTCAAGGATTGAGGGAGTCGAGCCCTTCGCGCTGCAAGTACGTCGTGGCACTCTCTTGCTTTTCGTAGCTCCCCTTCATGGAAAGACCCCAGGGTGACCCTCGATTGTCAAGTCCTCAGGGGGGTGCACGGGTTTTTCGGGACCTTTCACCCCCGACCCATGGCAGGAGTGCAAGGGGGCTGCAGATTTTCGCATTGTCTGTAAGCCGTCACCTGTGACCCGTGTTGGCCGTGCTTTGCCGCCACCGCATTGATGCAACCCACAGCACGGACGGGAACCG
>Ga0180432_10001940_pt1 | contig 31751 bp, 26 predicted proteins | sample SS_ome_10_FD_132414 | JGI IMG/M metagenome (GOLD analysis project Ga0180432, IMG submission 132414) | Hypersaline lake sediment archaeal communities from the Salton Sea, California, USA - SS_1_MS_2 metaG | ecosystem: Environmental > Aquatic > Non-marine Saline and Alkaline > Hypersaline >...
CTTGGTCTTGAGATTTCCCACAGCTTCCATTTTTCCCAAGTCTTCGAATCCGTATCCCCCAACCCCCTTTTGGGATGCGGTCTTCAATTCGCGGGTGGTGAAATCCAGAAACTTGGCCACCCGCGGGTGCGAGGCGTAGTGGACCGGCACGGCCAGCTTGAAGGGCTCCTGGGCCAGCTCGATGAAATCCAGCCCGAACAGCTCGGCGGCCACCCGGATGCCCACCCCGGCGTCGGCCTGGCCCGAGCGGACGGCCAGCGCCAGCTCGGTGTGCGACGAGAACGGCCCCACCGGATCGAGGTCTTCGATATTTATGCCGCTTTCCTTAAAGAGCCGCTCCACCAGCCGGTAGGTCCCCGACAGTTTCTGCCGCTGGGCGAAGCGCAGTTTCTTTTCGGCGACGTCGCCCAGGTCGCCTATTTCCGGGTGGAGCTTTTTGTCGAAGATCAACCCCTGGGAGCGCTGCAAGAGGTTGACCAGGTAGCAGCCCCAGCGGTCGCCGGCCAGCTTCTCGACCTGCCGGTTCTCCACGTGGCAGCCGCACAGATGCGCCTTGCCCGCCCCGACCGCCGAAAGCCCGGCCAGCGACCCGACCTTGGCCGAGGCCACCGGGAAATTTTCCTCGTCCTGGAAACGGGCGGCCACTTTCGAGAACAGGTAGTCGTCAGATCCCTGGATGACCATGACGTCGTCGAGCAGCGCGCCGAACAAGCCCACGGTGGGATACAGGGTCTTCTTTTCCACCCAGGAGTCGATCAGCTTCTTTTCGAACAGCCACTTGCCCGAAACCCGCGCCGCGGGCAGCCGGCCCCCCGAAACCAGGGCATACACCTTTTTCTCGTTGATTCTCAGATACTTGGCTACTTCGCGGGTGGTCAGGTACTCGGCCATTCTTCCCCTCCAAAATAAGCGTAATATATCCGGCAATTGAGAGCAGATCAAGAAAAAACGAACAATAAATGACAATAAGTTACACCGGAGGGAGGTTGATTCCACCAGGCATTCACGACATTCTAGGCCCATGCGCAGAGAGTCATTGTGCTGCCTTTTTTTGTTGCTCTCGGGTTGCGAAGAAGGCCGGCAAGACGTGAGCGTGTACACGACCGGGTTCGAGGAGGGTCTGGAGGGAGTTGCCACCGGTGACTTTTACGATCCGGCGGTCAGCTACAGGCCGATCGCGGTAGACGAGAAGTACAAGCACGTAATCTCCTTCCAGATGACGCCCATGCTGCCGCCCCGGCGCGAGTCGGTGCCCTCGAACGGTCCGTTGATCCTCTTCTCCGATGATATGGACGTGCTGGTCTTCTCGCCGATGGATCATTTCTTCGTAAGCCTGGTGTGGTTTCAAGACGGCAAGATCCACTACGGAATCCAGGGGGAAATGGACCGGGCGCCGGCGGGCATGGTGCATCGCTTCGTCCTGGTCCGGGGCCGGGGAATCGGCGCGACCATCGGGCGCTGGGGGAAGCTCTTGCGTGAGGACCGCGGGCGGGAACGGGTGGACCGCTACGCCGACCTGGGGCTCTCCCACCTGGGCTACTGGACCGACAACGGGGCTTACTACTACTACAACACCGAGCCGGGCATGAACGAAGAGGACACCCTGCTAGCGGTCAAGGCCGACGCCGACGCCCGGCGGATCCCCTATGGGTACATGCAACTGGATTCCTGGTGGTACTTCAAGGAGCCCGGCGCTCTGGGAGCCTCCGGCGGGCTGGTGCGCTGGGAGCCGCAGCCGGAGATGTTCCCCGACGGACTGGCGGCCTTTAGGCAGAAGCTGGGCCTGCCGCTTATCACCCACAACCGCTGGTTCGCCATCGACAACGATTACCGGGCCGATCACCTCTTCGTCGAGGACGAGATAATGGCGCTGCCGCTGGACCGCGGAGTCTTCGACGAGTTCATGCAGGACGCGGTTTCCTGGGGGGTGTTCACCTACGAGCAGGACTGGCTGATCAACCAGTACTGGGGCATTTCGCACCTGAGGGAAGCGGCGGGCAACGCCGAGGCCTGGATGGGCGCCATGAACGATGCCGCCTCCGATTCAGGCCTGACCATGCAGCTGTGCATGGCCGGCCCCGCCCACCTGCTCGACGCCCTGGACCGCCCGGCGGTCACCACCATCCGCACCTCCATCGACTACTCCGCCGGGGTCTCCAAGGAGTCCTTCTGGCCCTTTTTCCACCAGGTCAACCTTCTGGCCTGGGCGGTGGGTTTGTTGCCCTTCAAGGACAACTTCCACGCCTCGGAGCGATGCGGCGTTCAGGAGGCGTTGATCTCGGTGCTTAGCGCCGGGATGGTGGGCGTGGGCGACCGGCTGGGCGAGGCCGACCCCGCGCTGTTGGCAAGCACCTGCCGAGCGGACGGCCTGCTGTTGAAACCCGACCGCCCCGCTTTCCCCCTCGACGCCATGTTCCTCGACCACCGCCGGCCCTACCTGGTCTCCACCGTGTCTTCGCGGGAGGGCCGGGGCACCTGGACCTACCTGGCCGCTTTCAACCTGGCCAGCGAGCACCCCGAGCGCACCGACGAGGACGAGGTCTTCGCCGCCATAGCCTACGACGGCCAGCCGCTTGAAGACATGTTCGTCTGGCCGCGCAACGTCACCGACTGGCACGTGGATCTGAAAAAGGATCTGGGCATCAATGATCCGGTGGTGGTCTACGACTGGCGCCGGGAAACCGCCTCGGTGGTCGATGGCTCCTTCGAGATGTCTCCCATCGGGCACATCTACGACTTTACCTATTTTGTCCTGGCGCCGGTGTTCGCAAACGGCCTGGCCTTGATCGGCGAGCGCGACAAGTTCATAACCCTGGCCGACCGCCGCTTCGTGTCCATCGACGAGGAGTCCGATTCCCTGGTGGTGCGCGTGGCCGGCGTCGTGGGCGAGGAGGTTGCCCTGCTGGCCTACGACACCCGGGCCGGCCAGTTGCTGGAGCCGGTGATGGTTACCATCGGCGCCGGCGGCGAGGCGGATGGGGTCATATCTAGATAAGGAGCCGCAATGTTACGACTGGTACTATTGAGCCTTGTCCTGGTGTTTGGCGCCTGCTCCAGCGGGGGCGCCGCTTCCGATGCCGGAGACGGGTCAGACGGGTCAGACGGGTCTGACATGTCCGACAAGTCCGACCAGTCCGACGGGTCCGACGACGACGCCCCTTGCGGCACCCAGCGGGTCCGAGAGGACATCGGTATTCCCACTATCGACGGCTACGAGTTGGCGGCCTTCGTGGATCGTTCCGCTCAGGCCGACTGTCCGCTGCCCACCATTCTTTTGCAGACGCCCTACAACAAGGAAGGCGCCTGGAACCTGTTCTTCCAGGAGGAGCGCCCCCAGCGGCCTTTGTTCAACAGCCCGTACTACAACTACGTGGTGGTCGACTGGCGGGGGTCGCACGGTTCCAAGGATCTTCCCCACCCGGGCGACGGGGCCTGGATGGCCCAGGACTCCTACGACACCGTCGAGTGGATCGCCGCCCAGCCCTGGTCGGACGGCAAGGTGGGCACCTGGGGGGTGTCGGCGCTGTGCGGGGCGCAGTATCGCACCGCCTCCGGCCCGGTCAACAACGCCTCGCACCCCGATTTCAACAATGAACCGCCGCCCCACCTGACCGCCATGGTGCCGATCATGTGCGCGATGCGCATAAGCTACGACCAGGTTTACCCCGGCGGCGCGCTGCGCCACGACTACGTCAACGCCCTGGATGTACTGGGTTTCGGGCTGCGGAAGATCTACGAGAACAATCCCCGCAAGAACTACCTTTGGGATCTGGTCGACGGCTCGGTGCCGTCAGCGAGCATGCGGGTCCCGGCCCTGGTGATCTCCGGCTGGTGGGACCTGATGCCCGAGCTCACCGTGGCCGCCTGGCGGGAGTTGGTATCCTCCAGCGATCCGTCCGTGCGTGATCAGCACCGCCTGCTGATCGGTCCCTGGATTCACTTCGCCACCGGCGGGGCGGTGGGCGAGGGGGCCTTCCGCCCGCTGACTGACGCGGAATGGGCCTCTATGGACTCCGACCGCCGGATCGACTCCGACTCGCTGGCATTCTTCGACTACCACCTGCGGGGGATCGATAACCAGGTCGCCGACTGGGCGCCGGTGCGTTACTACCACGAAAACCAAGGGTGGCAGGACGCCGATCACTGGCCTCCGCCGGGGGTTTCCAGTCGGACACTTTACCTCCATAGCGACCAGAATTTATCAGATGCCGCTCCGGCCAGCGGGCTGGTTACGCTTCCCTATGATCCGGCCGACCCGTCGCCGTCGCTGGGGGGATCCACCCTGGCGCCATACAACTGCGTGGCCGATCCCAATCCGGTCATCTGCATGCTCACCGCCGACGAGAACAAGATACTGCTGCACGGCCCGCTGTCCCAGGCGGCGCTGTTGAATCGCAATGATCAGCTCACTTTCCAGACCGGTGTTTTGGCCGAGCCGCTGCCCATCCTCGGCGAGATGCGGGTGGCGGCGGACATCGCCACCACCGGTGCGGACTGCGACCTGGCCGTCAGGATACTGGACATCGACGAGGACGGAGACCCCCGGCTGATCGGCGACGGCATCCGGAAGCTCTCGGCCCGCGACGACGTGCGCAGCTACTCCGAGGTGACGCCGGGGCAGCGCTATTCCCTGACAGTCGAGATCCAGAAGGACTTCGCCTACAGCATCCCCGCCGGCCACCGGATGGGGGTGATGCTCACAGCAAGCAACTGGCCGCTGTACTCGCGCAACCCCGCCGACGGGGCGGTGTTCATGCGCTCGGACACCCTGCCGGGGACCAACGAAACCTTCTCCTACGGCTCGCCCCCGACCGAGGTGCCGCTGAAGGGCGACGGCGCCGCCGCCGACGTCACCGTCCACCTCGACGGCGCCACCCGCGTCGAGTTCGGTGTAGCGCCGTAGCCCGTAGCACCCTTACCGATCACAGCAGCCTGAGATTGCTCACCCTGGAGATCCGCTCGAAGTCCCGGTCGGCGGTTAGCAGCGGGCAGCCGTTGGCCACGGCGGCCTGGGCGATCTGGCAGTCGGCGGTGGTGACGGCGATGCCTTTCGATGCGCACTTGCGTCTCAGCCGTGCGGCATCGACGTAATCCTTTCTGGACAGTTGCAACAGTGGAACCGGGTCCAGATCTCTCTCCATTTTTCTGGCCGACTTGTCGTTTCTGAAGGCCTGCAGGATCTCCTGCAGGATGAGTCCGGTGAGGCAGATGCCCTGGTTTCCGTCAAGGAGCGCCGCGAGCTTCTGCACGGCCGGATGTTCCTGTGGGCCCTTCTTTCTGAAAGCCAGCGACCATACCGAGGTGTCGACCAGAACCTTCATCGCTTCTTCCGTTCGGACTTGTAGTCGTAGTCGGGATCCCAGTCGCATTCGCCGAACAGGTCCAGGAGCCGGCGGCGCTTGATGCCGTCCACGTATTCGGCCAGGGCCCGGTTAACCGCTTCACGCTTGGTCTTGTGGCCGCCGATGCGCTTGGCCTCCTCGAGCAGCTTTTCGTCCAGGGCCAGGTTCGTCGCCATCCTGTGTGACCTCCTACACATTATACTACACAACAATGCACACATTGTCAACCCGCGCGGGCGGGCGGTTTTGTGCCATGGTTTCAGCGGCAGTTTCAGCGGCAGTCGGGGCAGTTTTCGAAGCGGGTGCGGTCGACCTTTATGCGTTTGGCGAACTCGTTGAGCTGGAAGGTGGGGGCGAAGGGGCGGCCGCAGGTCTTGCAGGTCTGCATGGGCAGGTCGCGGTGCCAGCGGACGATGGTGCGGATGTTGTTCTCCTCCTGCATGCCGATGCAGTCGGTGGGGCAGACGTAGACGCAGGCGCCGCAGCCGATGCAGGTCTCGGCGGTTTCGTCGTAGGGGGACTCCATGCGCTTGGATGTGCCGCGGCCGGCGAAGCTGATGGCGTTGGCTTCGACCACCTCATCGCAGACCCGATTGCACAGGCCGCAGAGGATGCATTCGTTCTTCTCGTCGGCGGGCTGGAAGGGAGTCGAGGTCACACCGTACTCGGCGGCCAGCTCCTTGAGGTTCTTGGCCGCCGGGGCCGCGGCCAGGTGCAGCTGAAAGACCATCTTTCTGTGCTTGACGACCTTCTCGGTGTCCAAGAACACCTCGATGCCTTCCATTACCGGGTAGTTGCAGCTGGTGGTCAGCTTGCGGCGCTTGCCCTTCTGGACCTCCACCAGGCACAACCGGCAGGCGCCGTAGGGGGAGACGGCCTCGTGGTAGCACAGCGAGGGGACCTCGTAGCCGTAGCGCCGGATGGCGCCCAGGAGGCTCTCTCCCTCGGTGCCCTCGTAAATATGGCCCTGGATCTTGAACTTGACGGTCACGGCGGTCTCCTTACTCGACCCGGATGGCGTTGAACTTGCAGACGTCGTGGCACACGCCGCACTGGATGCATTTCGACTGGTCGATTTTGTGGACTCCCTTCTTCTCGCCGGAGATGGCTCCGGACGGGCACTTCTTCTTGCACAATAGGCAGCCGGTGCAGTTCTCCTCGATGACCGTGAACTTGATCAGCGCCTTGCAGACCTTGGCCCGGCACTTCTTTAACTTTACATGCTCCTCGTACTCCTCGCGGAAGTACTTGAGCGTCGACAGCAGCGGGTTGGGGGCGGTCTGGCCCAGGGCGCACAGGGAGGCCTCGGCCACCGTCTGGCTCAGGTCGGAAAGCAGCTGGATGTCCTCTTCTTTGCCCTCCCCCGCGCAGATGCGCTCGATGATGATGCCCAGCTGCCGCAGGCCCTCGCGGCAGGTCACGCACTTGCCGCAGGACTCCTCCGCCAGGAAGTTGATGAAGTAGCGGGCCACGTCGACCATGCAGGTGGACTCGTCCATGACGATCATGCCGCCCGAGCCCATCATCGACCCGACCTCGGTGAGCTTGTCGAAGTCCACTTCCAGGTCCAACATGGACTCCGGCAGGCAGCCTCCCGAGGGGCCGCCGGTCTGGACCGCCTTGAACTTCTTTCCGCCGGGGATGCCCCCGCCGATCTCGTAGATTATGTGGCGGAGGGTGGCTCCCATGGGCACCTCCACCAGGCCGGTGTTGTTCACCTTGCCGACCAGGGCGAAGATCTTGGTGCCCTTGCTGCCGCCCCAGGGGTTCTCGCTGACGTCGCCGGTGCCTATCGAAGTGAACCATTCAACCCCGCGGTCGATGATCAAAGGTACGTTGGCCCAGGTCTCCACGTTGTTTAGGTTGGTGGGTTTGTCGTAGAGGCCCGCCTCCACCGTGTGGATGTGCTTGGCCCGCGGCTCGCCCACCTGGCCCTCGATCGAAGCCATCAGCGCGGTGGATTCGCCGCAGACGAAGGCGCCGCCGCCGCGGTTGATCCGGATGTCGAAGTCCAGGCCCGAGCCCAGGATGTTCTTGCCCAGCAGCCCCATTTCGCGGGCCTGCTGAAGGGCTATGCCCAGTCGCTCGACCGCCAGGGGATACTCGTGGCGGATGTAGACGTAGCCCTCGGGCTTGCCCGGGTGGCCGATGGCGAAGGCCCCGATGATCATTCCCTCGATCACCGAGTGGGGGTTGCCCTCCATCAGCGAGCGGTCCATGAAAGCGCCGGGATCGCCCTCGTCGGCGTTGCAGATGACATAGCGCACGCCGTCTTCGCTCTTGGCCGCCCGGCAGCTCTCCCACTTTACCCCGGCGGGGAAACCGCCGCCGCCGCGGCCGCGCAGGCCGCTCTTCTTAATAAGGGTGCAGACTTCCTCGGGTTTCATCCCCGACAGAACCTTGGCCAGCGAGGCGTAGCCGCCGACGGTGATGTAGTCGTCGATAGTGGTGGGATCGATCAGGCCGTTGTGGGCCAGAAGCACCCGCTTCTGGTTCTTGTAGAAGGGCACCTCGGCTTCCTTGCGGTAGGACTGGCCTTCTACGTCCTTGTACAGCAGCCGCTCGATGATTTCGCCCTTCAATACGGTTTCGTCGATGATCTCTGAGGCGTCCTCGGGCTTGACCCGTCGGTAGAAGGTGCCCTCCGGGTGAATCACCACCAGGGGGCCCTGCTCGCAGAATCCGTGGCAGCCGGTCAGGCGCAGCTGGATCTTGTCCTGGAGTTTGCGCTCCCTGAGGGCCTGCTCGAACGCCGCGGCCAGCTTGGTGGAGCCGTAGGCGCAGCAGCCCGTACCCGCGCACACGGATACGACCTTGTCCTGGGGATCGTGGGCCGAGAGGACCTTCTTGCGGTAAGCCTCAAGCTCGGCGGCGGATTGCAGTCGCGTTGTCATGGCTCTATTCCTTCTTCTTCAGCGGACGAAACACGCGATCCAGCTTCGCCGGGTTCATGTTGCCGTGGTATTCGCCGTCCAGAATTACTAAAGGCCCCAGAGCGCAGGCGCCCACGCAGTTGACCGTCTCCAGGGTCAGCTGCATGTCCGGGGTGGTCCCGCCGGCGGGCACGTCGAACTCCCGCTCGATGTGCTCCACCAGCCGGGGGGCTCCCCGCACGTGGCAGGCGGTGCCCATGCACACCGTGCAGATGTGCTTCCCGCGGGGCTTGAGGGAGAACGACGAGAAGAAAGTGGCCAGCGCGTAGACCCGGGCCAGGGGCACCCCCAGCTTTTGGGCCACCTCCTTGACGGTTTCCTTGGGGAGGTAGTTCTCCTCGTCCTGGATGTCCTGGAGGATCGCCAGGAGCGAGGAGGGCTCCCGTTGGTACTTGTCCAGGATTTCGTCGAGTTTTTTGGCGTCCATGGTGGTTTCCTAGAGAACCAGGCCTTCACGGCGTTCGAGTTTCTTGTATTCTTCTTCCAAGCGCTTCTCGATTTCTGCGATGGTCGCGTCGTCCAGATGGCGGAAGCGTCCCTGGGGCTTGATGTAGTCTTTCAAGGGCCGCAGCTTGGGCGTCGGCACCGTGATTTTCAGCTTGCCGTTCTCGATCTCGTAGAGGGGAAACGCCCCGGTCTGCACCGCCAGCCGTCCGATGGCTATGGCCAGCTTGGGATCCAGGCGCCAGCCGGTGGGGCAGGCGGAGAATATGTGCAGGTAGGCCGGGCCCTTGGCCTTGGCGGCCTTCCGCACTTTCTCGGCCAGGTCGAACGGGTAGCTGGGGTTGGCGGTGGCCACGTAGGGGATGTTGTGGGCCGCGGCGATCATGGCCACGTTCTTCTTCCAGGTCTGCTGGCCGATGCTGATCTTTCCCGATGGGGAGGTGGTGGTGGAGGCGCCGTAGGGGGTCGAGCTGGAGCGCTGGATGCCGGTGTTCATATAGGCTTCGTTGTCGTAGCAGATGTAGATCATGTCGTGGCCGCGCTCCAGCACTCCCGACACCGCCTGGATGCCGATGTCGGCGGTGCCCCCGTCGCCGGCCATGCCCACCACGTTGATCTTCCGCTTGGGCATCCGGCCCTTCTTCATCAGGATCTGCAGGCCGGCCTCGATGCCCGAGGCCACCGCGGCGGCGTTCTCGAAGGCCACGTGGATCCAGGGGATCGACCAGGCGGTGTCCGGGTAGGACGAGGAGATGATCTCCATGCACCCGGTGGCCGAGGCCACCATGGTGTTGCGGCCGAGCACCTGGTGCACCAGCCGCACCGCCAGCGCCTCGGCGCACCCCTGGCAGGCCCGGTGTCCGGCCACGAACTGGTTGTCTTTGGGGAACAACCTGGCGGCGAATACGTTCATTCCATCCATGGCTATTCCCTCAGTCCGATGATGGCGGGCGCGGGGATTTTCCCGGTCTCCGCAGTTTCATAAATGGCGTCGAACATCCGGTCGAAGTCGCTCAGGGGCACGTCGCGGCCGCCCAGGCCGGCGATGAATTCCACGATCTTGGGTCGTTGCTCCCGGTGGTAGAAGGCCGACTTGATCTCTGAAGCCACCGGACCCACCGGGCCGCCGAAGCTGATAGCCCGGTCCATTACGCCCAGGACCGGAACGTCACCCACCGCCCGGTAGAAGTCCTCGAAGGGGAAGGGGCGCCACAGGCGGATGCGCACCAGCCCGATCTTCTGGCCCTTTTTGCGGCGGCGGTCGACCGCCTCCATGGCGGTCTCGCCCAGCGCCCCCATGGTGCACAGCAGCACCTCGGCATCGTCGGCCCGGTAGGTTTCCACCGGCTTGTACTTCCGCCCGAAGTGCTTGCCGAACTCGTCCAAGGTCTCCACGATGGGGTCGTAGGCCTTAGTCAGCAGGTGCTGCTGCACCTGTTTGGTCTCGGTGTATATGTCCGGGATTCCCACCGGGCCCATGGAAATGGGGTCGTCCACGTCCAGCTTGAGCAGCGGCTCCCAGCGCGGCAGGAAGGACTGGACGGTTTCCTTGTCGGGCATGAGCACCGGCTCGATGGTGTGGGTGAGGATGAAGCCGTCGAAGTTCATCATCACCGGCAATGAGACCCGCTGGTCCTCGGCCAGGCGGAAGGACCAGATGGTCAGGTCCGAGGCCTCCTGGGCGTTCTCGGCGAAGATCTGCACCCAGCCGATGTCGCGCTCGGCCATCACGTCCGAGTGGTCGTTCCAGATGCTGATGGGGCCGGAGAGGCTGCGGTTGGCCACCGCCATGACTATTGGCAGCCTCAACGCCGAGGCGATGAACAGGATCTCGTGCATCAGCGCCAGCCCCTGGGAGGCGGTGGCGGTGAAGGTGCGGGCCCCCACCGCGGCGGTGCCGCAGCAGACCGACATGGCCGAGTGCTCGCTCTCCACCGGTACGAACGCGGCGTCCAGCTCCCCGTCGGCCACCAACTCGGAGAGGTGCTCGACGATGTGGGTCTGGGGGGTGATCGGGTAGGCGGCGACGATGTCCGCGTCGCAGCGGCCGACCACCTCGGCGATGGCGATGGATGCTTCCAGACCAAGGCGCTGTTCCATCACTCCTCCTCGTCCACCATGCTGATGCAGGTGGTGGGGCATTCGTGGGCGCAGATACTGCATCCCTTGCAGTACTCGAGATCCGCGGAGGGGTACCCCGGCTTTTCCTGATCGAAGTGTACACAGCCCTCCGGGCAGAAGATCACGCACACGCCGCAGCGGATGCACTCATCGTGGTTCCAGACCGGGCGCGAAGAACGCCAGTCGCCGGTGCGGTTCTGTCTGGCGCTGCCGGGCACGGTGATGGCCGTGCCCACGGCCAGATCGGTCCATTTGGGTTTTGCACTTTGGGTGGCCATGGAGCCTGCCTCCTTACACGGCCTTGTGGATGGTGGTTTCTTTCTGGGCACGCTGAAACGCCGAGATGTTTTTCTGGGCGATGCGACCGAAGCGTTCTTGCAGAGCGTGCTCAAGTCTTTCCGGCGGGACGATGACCTCCGCGGCGATCATGGCGCCCAGCATGGTGGTGTTGGTGATCACCCGGCCGATCTCCTCCCGGGCGATGTGGTTGGCGTCGACGATCGCCAGCCGGGCGCTTATGCCGAACGACTTGCGGATCTCCTCGGCGGATTTGCTGGTGTTGAGCACCACGGTCCCGCCCGGCTGGAGGCCCTGATCGACCTTGACCAGTCGCAGCAGTGAGGGATCCAGAACCGCCACCATTGTGGGTTCCTGGATGGCGGTCCGGATGCGGATGGGCCGGTCGGCAACCCGCGAGAAGGCGATCACCGGAGCGCCGCGCCGCTCGGGACCGAACGAGGGGAATGCCTGCGCGCTCATGCCCTCGGCGATGGCGGCGTGGGCGAGCAACTCCGCCGACGTGACCGCCCCCTGGCCGCCACGCCCGTGAAATCTGACTTCATGCATCTAAATTCCTCCGAATCAAGACGGGGAATTCCTCATACTGCTACAGTTCCTTCATGTCAAGGGAAACCCCGGGATCCTCATTCCCGGGGCCCGGTCGGATAAACTCCTTGACACCCCCGGGGGGCGAAGCTATATTCTGCCCGCTTTTATGGGATCTTCCGCGAGGTAAAAAAGTTGAACCTCTCGGAACGTTGTAGTAACGTCGAAAATTGCTGGGCATCTCTGTCGACGGGTGCTCATTTGTCCTCTGGGTTGGAAGGGCGCTGGGAGATTTGAATGGTTAGTCCTCAGTTCGTGATGTACGAGGAGGAGTTCAACCGGATCTCCGCCATCTGTGACCGCCTCTGCCGCGAGTCCAATTCCAAGGTAGTATTCCTGGTGGACAAGAACGGCCAGTTGATCGCCGCCGCGGGACAGGTGGACAATCTGGACACCACTTCGCTGGCGTCGTTGACCGCAGGCAACATCGCGGCGACCGGCGGGCTGGCCAAGTTGATCGGGGAGAAGGAGTTCTCGATTCTTTTCCACGAGGGCGAGCGCGACAACCTGCACATTTCGATTGTCGCCGGCCGGGTGATTCTCGTGGTTATTTTCGACGGGCGCTCGTCGCTCGGGTTGGTGCGCCTGCGGGTGAAGAAGGCCTCGCAGGAACTGGCGGTCATCTTTGACGAGCTGATGCGCAAGCTCGAGGATCCCGCTGCGGGATCGCCGTTTGCAGAGATAACCGACGAAGACATCGACAACCTGTTCAGTGATTAAGGGAAGCCTCCGAGGGCTACAACATGTCTTTCATCAATTACTCGTCCCGTGAAATCAACTGCAAGATAGTCTATTACGGCCCCGGCCTGTGCGGGAAAACCACCAACCTGCAATACATCTACGCCAAGACCAATCCGGAAGCCAAGGGCAAGATGATCTCTTTGGCCACCGAGACCGAGCGCACCCTGTTCTTCGACTTCCTTCCGTTGAGCCTGGGAGAAATCCGCGGGTTCAAGACCCGTTTCCACCTCTACACGGTTCCCGGCCAGGTCTTCTACGACGCCAGCCGGAAGCTGATCCTCAAGGGAGTGGACGGGGTGGTTTTCGTGGCCGACTCGCAGCTGGAGCGCATGGAGGCCAACCTGGAGAGCATGGAGAACTTGAGAGTCAACCTGGCCGAGCAGGGCTACGATCTAAAGGCTATCCCCTATGTTCTTCAGTACAACAAGCGCGACCTGCCCAACGCCGCGAGCATTGAAGAGCTCCACCGCCTGCTCAACCCGGACAACGTGCCGGAGTTCCAGAGCATAGCGGCCACCGGCTGGGGCGTGTTCGACACGCTCAAGGCCATCGCCAAGCTGGTGCTTCAAGAGCTCAAGAAGGGCCGTTAGGCCCCCGATACGCCGCTACTCACCCAATCTCGAACCAAGTTCGGTGATATTCGTCACGGATCTTCCGTATATATATAGGCTAGATAAAAGAATTGACACTCAATGGAAAAGTGGTCTAACAAAGAGCATTTGGAGCGTTTTTTGCGCTCCGGTCCGATATCGCCGGAGGAGGGTAAAGATCGAGTGTGCCCTCGGCCGAGGAGGAGTGCAATGCGTTTGATGAAATGGTCAGTGGTCGGGATCATGGCCTTCCTGCTGGTTGGTGGCCAGCCAGTATGGGGACAAGAAGGCGAAGACGAGAAGGCCCCGGAGGGTTCGTCGGACAGCGGAGAGACCTTTGTGGAAGTCGTCGCGCCGGGCGAGGAGGCGCCCCCCGAGGGAGAAATAAAGGCGCCGCTCAAGAGTGGTGACGAAGCCTACGAGCTGAAGCTGCGCGGCCTGGAGGAGCGGGTCAACGAGTTGAAGGAAAAGATCTTCAGGACCAAGGCCCGGATTCTCCAGCTGCAGGAAACCGTGGTGACCGGATCGATAGGAGCCGGAGCGCGGGCGGTGCTGATGCACCGCAACGAGATGGGTGGAGCCTTCAAGCTGAACTCGGTCCAGTATGCGCTGGACGGACAGCCCATTTTCAAGAAGGTAGACGTGAAGGGTGATCTGGACGACATAGAAGAAAAAGAGATCTTTTCCGGCAACATCGTACCCGGCAACCACAACATCTCGGTTCAGATGGTGTTTCAGGGGCAGGGCTACGGATTCTTCTCCTACGTGAAGGGCTACAAGTTCAGGGTCAAGTCCAGCTACACTTTCACCGCCGAAGAAGGGAAAATCATAACGGTGAAGATCGTCGGATTCGAGCGCGGGGGGATCACCACGTCGCTCGAGGAACGTCCGGCTATTCGCTACGACATCCAGATTGAGAAGCTTACTCCCCAGCGCGCCAAGACGCTTCAGGAGAAAGCCGAGGAGTCCGGTTGATTCGTACCCCTCTCAGCATCGCCACCATCGGCCTGCTTCTGGGGTGGTTGCCCTTGTCCGCTCGCGCGGATCTCTCCGATGAGATCCGCATGGCCGAAAAGCAGATGGAGGCGCTGGAGGGCAAGACCAAGCTCATCCGTCATGAATACCTGCAGTTCGAAGACAAGGCCCTGGGGGCCATGCGCTTCGAATCCCGCCTGAATGACGGGCAGTCTCTGATGCTTCTGAAAGATTACGTCCGCGCGGCCATAATCTTCTACGACCTGGTGGAGGACGAGCAGAACCACGACCATCCCGGCTACGCCGATGCGCTGTACAGCCTGGGAGAGGCGCTTTTCTTCAACCGCAACTACATCGACGCCCGCAAATACTTCACCCAGGTGCTCAATGACCAGCGCGGGCGCCCCTACCGCAAGCTGGCTTTGGTGCGCCTCATGCAGATCGCCATCCGCACCAAGGAGTACGACGAAGTCGATCAGGCCCACGCACGCCTGGCCAAAGAGTCCTCGAAAATATCCCCGGAGGCGGAGTACCTCTGGGGCAAGACGCTTTTTCTCCGGGGCCGTTTTCAGGAGGCGGCCAAGACCTTTTCGAGTCTCCAGCCGGGAGAGTCGTTCTATTTCCAGGCTCGTTACTATCTGGGGGTGGTGTTCATCCGGCAGGAGCGGCTGGAAGACGCCTTGAATCTCTACACCGCCCTGGTAAAGCAGCCCGCCCGCCGGGACAAGGAGAAGAGCGTGGTCGAATTGGCCCACCTGGCCCGGGGACGCATACTCCACGACCTGGGCCGCGAGACCGAGGCCCTGGATGCCTACCAGGCCATCGAGCACACCTCGGCCCACTTCGACGAGGCCCTGTTCGAGATCTGCTGGACATACATTCGCCGGGCCGAAAGAGCCGAGCAGCCCGAGGAGCGCAAGACCTGGCTGCGGGAGGCCTTGCGCACCATCGAGATTCTGGAAGTCTCCACTCCGGACAGCACGCTGGTGCCCCGGGCCAACCTGCTCAAGGGGCACATTTACGAGAAGATGGCCCGGTTCGATGACGCCGCCGGCGCCTTCATGCGGGTGAGCCACGCTTACTCGACGGTCAAGCAAGAACTGGACGAGCTCATCGCCCGTCACGACGACCCGGTGCGCTACTTCAACGAAGTGGCCGGAAAGAACCTGGATACTTTCGATCTTACCTCCTATCTGCCACCGTTGGCGGTGAAGTGGATGAGCCGCCATGACGACATGGCCGCGGCCCTGGGAGTGATGAAGGACATCGAGACCGGCCGCCGTTTCGTAAAAGAGGCCCGGGTCCTGCTGGACAAGCTGAACGAGCTGCTCAAGAACGAGGATCGCATCAACCTGTTCCCCGCGCTCAGAGAAGGCGCCAAGCGGACCTTCGAGGTGGAGAACGCACGGGTTATCCTGGAGAGAAACCTGGCCCATCTGGAGGAGCGCATCGTCAACGAGTTTTTGACCGTCGAAGAACGCAAGCAGATGGCCGCGGCCCGAAAGAATCGCGAGCAGTTGGAAAAGCAGATGGACCGGCTGCCCACCACCAAAAGAGAATTCGAGGACCGCGAAACCCGCATCCGGAGAAAAATCGAAAAGCTGGAAAAGGAAGTATACGAGTCCAGCATCGCCCTGAAGGGAATGAAGGCACAGCTGAGCGCCATGGAGGAGTGGATTCGCCGCAACGAAGCCAAGCTGGCCGGTCGTGAGGAGGCCATCCGCGATTTCCGCGAAGAGCTGCGCCGGGGCTGGGCAACCGCCAACCAGCTGCAGGCCGAGCTGGATCAGCTGAGCGGTTTGCTGAGCACCGAGAAGGCCCGGGCGGGGATGGACCGTGAAACCCTCTCCGAAGAACAGGAACTGAGAGACCAGTATACCCAGGCGCTCAAGAGGGAACGTGGCCTCTCAGAACGGATTCACAGCCGTCTGGGCTCGGAGGGCAGCGCGCTGGTGTCGAAGATAAACAACTTGCGACTGCGCGCGGACAAGATGCGCAAGGACATAAAGGGAATCAGGCGGGATCTGGACGAGAAGGTGGTGAAGAAAGCCAAAGAGCTGAAGACCGAGGTACAGGTGGAGGAGCGGAAGCTGCAGGCCTTCGAGGAGGCTCTGGCCAAGTTGGAGAAGGAGTCCGAGAACCTGGCCGGCGAGGTGGCCTTCCGGGCGCTGGAGGAAGTCCGCCAGAGGTTCTATCGCCTGGTGCTGGACGCCGACGTGGGTATTCTGGACGTGGCCTGGAGCCGGAAGCAGATCAAGACCGACAAGATCACCGAACTGGGGCGCAAGCTGGGTTCGGATCGCAAACGGTTGCATGATGAGTTCAAGAGTGTGCTCAAAGAAGTTGAATAGCCTCCTGGCGGCTGCCGGGTGGCTTTTGGTCATGGCCGGCCAGACGGCCGCGGCCCAGGACGGTGGCGCAACTGCCGCCACCGCTACCCCGGCGGCGGCAACCTCGGCGCCGCCGCAAGAGCTCACCGAGGAAGAGCGCGAATTGCAGGAGATGTTTTCCATCGTCGAGGATTTCCAGGAGCAGACCAAGTCATACAAGAAAGAGGTGCAGCTGATCATCGAGCGCAGGTACGAGGAACAGCGCAAGGCGGTGGTGGGCTCTTACAACCGCGCCATCACCGAGTTGGAGGAGGAAGAGAACCAGCGCCGGCTGGAGGCCATAGCGGTATTCGAAAAGTTCCTGGCCAAATATCCCGACGACCCCAGCTACACACCGGGTGCCCTGTGGCGCCTGGCCGAATTGTACTACGAGAAGTCCAAAGTGGATTACAGCCGGGAGGAGGATCGATTCGATTCTGAACTGGCTGCGTTCAACCGGGGGGACACCAAGGTCGAGCCCCTGCCGCCCACACCGCACTTCGAGGGAACCATCAGTCTGCTGCAGCGCCTGATTCAGGGTTTCCCCAACTACGATCTGGTTGACGGGGCCTACTACCTGCTGGCCTATTGCCTCCAGGAGCAGGGCGAGTCGGACGAGGCCCAGGCGTCTTACGCTGCTTTCATCGAGCGATTCCCCCGAAGCAAGTTCCTCCCGGAGATCTGGACCCGGTTGGGTGAATCCTACTTCGAAGATCCCGACAAGCTCGACAAGGCCATCGACGCCTACCTGCACGTGCTGGCTTACCCGGACAGCCGCATGTTCGACAAGGCTCTCTACAAGCTGGCCTGGACTTACTACAAGGTGGATCGGTTCCAGGAGGCGGTGGACCGCTTCGACCAGTTGATTGCCTGGTCGGACAAGGGGGTCGAGGAAGCCGGGGAGGGCGAACTGACCCGCGGGGAGCTGCGCAAGGAGGCCATGCAGTACCTGTCGATCAGCTTCGCCGAGGACGACTGGGAGGGTTCGGGGGTGCAGAACGCCCGGTCCTTCTTCCACAAGCTGGGCGGCCGCGGCTACGAAGGCGAGTTCTACCGCAAGCTGGGCGAGGTCTACTTCATCAACGCCAAGTACGACAAGAGCATCGAGTCATACCGGGAGGCCATCCGGCGCTACCCGCTTGATCCCGATAATCCCAAACTCATGGGTTACATCGTCGATTCATACTTCCGGCTCCAGCAGCCCGAGGAGGCCACCAAGGCCCAGGAGGAGCTGATCAAGCTCTTCGGCCCGGATTCGAATTGGCGGAAGGTGAACAAGGAAAATCCCGAGGCGCTGGCGGCGGCGGACAAGCTGGCCGAGAACGCCCTGTACACCGCCGCGGTGCGCCATCACACCCTGGCCCAGCGGTTCAAGGAGCAGGAGCGTCCCGAGGAAGCCCGGCGTGAATACGACCAGGCCGCCAAGGTATACGCGGCCTACCTGGCCCAGTTCCCCGACACGCGGGACGCCTACAAGCTCACCTTCTACCTGGCCGAGTGTTACTACTACTCGCTGGATTTCAATAGCGCGGCGAAGACCTATACCCAGGTGCGCGACAGCGCCGCCGGCACCGATCTGCTGGCCGAATCGGCCAACTCGGTGGTGCTTTCCTATGTCAACCTGATCAAGGAGGCCGAGACCGCAGGCCAGCTGGGGCCGTTGAAGATATATACCAGCAAGGACCGCCCCGAGGAGATGGAGATCGAGGAGCAGCCCATCCCCGAATTGCGCAAGCAGCTCATCGCGGCCTGCGACGCCTACGTGGAAAAGCTGCCCACCGACGCGCAAGCCGGCAACATGGCGTTTAGGGCGGCCAGGATCTACTACGCCTACGATCATCTCGAAGAGGCCCGGGAGCGTTTCTCGGCAATCGTGGCTGAGTCCAAGGACGACGACCTGGTCACCAGCTCCATCAATCTGATCATCGAGAGTTACCTGATCACCCAGGACTGGAGCCAGGTGGAAACCTGGTCGCGCAAGCTGGCGGCCCTCTCCCGCAATCCCCAGCAGAAAAAGGCCCTGAAGGAGTTCGAGCTGGGCGCCCGGTTCAACAAGGCCAATGAACTGATGGTTGCAGGCAAGGAGTTGCTGGAGGCCGACAAGCAGGAAAACGCCCAGGAGAAGCTGGACGCCGCCGCCGAGGAGTTCATCCGCCTGGTTGACGACGACCCGCGGGGGAAGACTTCCGACAAGGCCTTGAACAACGCCGCGCTGTGCTACACCTGGTCCAACCGGCCGATCTCGGCGGGGAGGATCTACGAGCGCATCGTCAAGGAGTATCCCAAGAGCGAATTCGCCGACCAGGCGCTGTTCCTGATGGCGGGCAGCGCGGAATCCAGTTACCAGTTCCAGCGGGCCATCGACAACTACCTCAAGCTGGTGAAGAACTACGAGGATTCCAAATTCCGGGCTGACTCTCTTTACAACGCCGCCGTGGCCCTGGAGGGAGACCAGCAGTATCTGCGCGCGGCCAACGCCTATGAGAGGTACGCCAAGCTCTTCAGCGATCGACCGGACGCCGCCGACAACTTCTTCCGGGCCGGGGTGGTCCTGGAGAAGCAGAAGGCCTGGCGCAAGGTCATCGACCTGTACTCCCGCTTCACCCGCACTTACCGGAGGGACCCGGCCCAGCGCGAGAATCTGGTACAGGCCCAGATGAAGATCGCCGAGGCCTGGGCCAAGCTGGACAACCAACGCAAGGCCCGCAAGGGCTACAACGAGGCGCTGAAGCTCTACCACCGCTACCGGCTTCCGGCGGGCGGCCGGGCCGCCGAAGCCGCCGCCAAGGCCAAGTTCCTGCTGATCGAAGTGGCCTTGGAGAAATACGAGGACATCGATTTCGAGGTCCACCCCCGCAAGCTTAAGAAAACCCTGGACTACAAGGCGGTGACCTTGAAAAAGATGGAGGACAAGTACAAGCAGATCTTTAACTACAAGCGCGTGCAGTGGACCTTGGCTTCTTACTACCGCATGGGCTACCTCTACGAGAACTTCGCCAACGTGCTGGTCAATTCACCCTGCCCCCGGGGGCTCAACCAGGAAGAGTGCGACATCTACAAAGTCAAGCTTGAGGACTTTGCCGAAGCGCCCATCAAGAAGGCGGTGGAGGCCTACCAGTTGACCATGGAAAAGTCCGCGGCGTTCAAGGTGGTCAACGACTGGACCGAGAAGGCCTACGAGAGCCTCAACCGGTACGAGCCGCTGCAGTTTCCCCTGCAGAAGGAGCCGGAGGAGGCCATGGTGGTGGACCGCCACTCGCCGCTGCCGATGCTGCGCATGGTGGAGAGCGGGATCAAGCCGTCCGGCAAGTGACGGACGTCTAGTAGGGAAGAAGAATGGCTGCAAGGTTACATAGTGTGTTTTGGCTGACGATCGGGTTGGTGTTGTGGGGTTGTTCTTCAGCGCCAGAACCCAAGCCCGACGAGCCGATCAAGGTGGAGGAGGAAGAGAGTTCCGCAGCGGAGATAGCCCCGCTGACCGAGGAGGACCGCCAGATCAAAGTGGCGGCCCAGGACGACACCGGGCAAGAAGAAGAGGTTCCCGACAGCGTGGTACCGGAGGATGTGGAAGCGCCGACGCCGGCGGTCGAGGCCATGGGCGAAGACGCCTCCCGCATGCTGGCCACTGCGGCGCAGACTGCCGATTCCGATCCAGCGGCCGCCCGCAAGCTGGTCGAGCAGGCGGTTTCGGACAATCCGCGCTGCTTCCAGTGCTACTATAGCTTGGGCGTACTGCTGGAGAAGGAGGGCAAGTTCGCCCAGGCGTCCCACGCCTACCAGCATGCGTTGAAGGTTCATCCCGCCCACCTGCAGTCAGCGGTCAACCTGTCTAACCTGTATCTGCGCCTGGGCCGCCACCGCGAGGCCCAGATGCTGGTCTCCGCGGCAGTGCGGGCCGCCCCCCGGGACCTGGGGTTGCGCAACCAGCTGGCGGCGGTTCTGTTGGCCTCCCGGCAGTACGACAAGGCTGCCGAGCAGTCCAAGGGTGTTCTGTTGGTGGACGAGCGCAATGTGCAGGCGATGATCTATCTGGCCCAGGCTTACTACCACTGGGGCAAGCATGAGCTGGCCGAGCGCATTCTGCTCAAGGCCAAGGAGATCGACGATACCAACGCGTTGATCCACAACCGGCTGGGTTTCGTTTACCTGAAAATGGACGATATGAGCTCGGCCATCGCTGCTTTCAAGAAAGCCACCGAGTTGGATCCCAACCTCTCGGAGGCGCACAATAACCTGGGGGCCCTGTACAACCAGGCCCGTGACTACGCCACCGCCACCGAAGTACTGCGCAAGGCTGTTGCGCTGGCACCACGCTTTTTTGAGGCTTATTTGAACCTGGGTAACGCTCTGCGTGGTGGAAAGAACTTCAAGGATGCCGAGGAAGCCTACCGTCGGGCACTGCAGGTGAAACCCGACTCCCGGCGTCCTCTGTTCAACCTGGGGCTTTTGTACCTGGACGACGAGGTTCCCGGATACGAAAAGAGCGCGCGCTACAAGCTGGCGGTCGAGCAACTGGAGAAGTTCCGGCGCAGGGGCGGCCGGCATCCGCGGCTGGCCAAATACCTTACCGAGGCCAAGAAGAAGCACGAGCGAGCGGTTAAAGCCGAGATACGCAAGAAGAAGCGCGAAGAGGAAAAGAAGCGCAAGGAGGCCGAGGCCTTGCGCAAGGCGGAAGAGGAGCGCCGGCGCAAGGAAGCCGAAGCCCTCCGCAAGGCCGAGGAGGAGAAGAAGCGCAGGGAGGCCGAGGCCAGGCGCAAGGCACTGGAGGAGAGGCGCCGCAAAGAGGAAGAGGAGGAGAAGGCCCGGGCCATCAGCGCCCCCAAGCTGGGCGGCGGCAAGGACACAGAAGACGTGGAGATCGAAGAAATAGAAGACGTGGAAGGCGAAGTCGAGGAAGTGGAGGAAGTCGAAGACGTGGAGGACGTTGGTGGTAAAGTGGGCGGCGACGAGAAATAGCCCAACTCCACTGAAAGCTTGACGGTTTTCTCTACATCCTCTATAAGGAGAAGCATCATGAGGGGCAGATGGCTTTGGCTGGTAGTGGCTGCATTGATGATTTCTACGGCCGCTTTGGCAAAAAAGAAGAAAGAAATCAGACAGGTGGTTATCAAGGAAGTAACCAAGGTAGAAGGTAAAATCCAGAAGCCCGAGGTGTGGTATCTGTTACCGCGTTCGAATTTGAATTTTCGGGGATTGAAGCTGGAGAATAAACTGGTTCCCAAGATCGAGGAATCCACCAAGAAGGACCCGTTTTAGGGAGGAACAACGATGACAAAAAAACTACGGCCGTCGACGAAGACCCTCCTGGCATTGCTGTTCCTTTTGCCGGCAGCCGAAGTAGCGGCCCAAGAGTCCTCGGGGGGCGGTTTCATGTCCGCTATCGCCGAGTTTTTCGAGGCTGGCGGCCCGTTCATCTATGTCAACTGCATCACGCTCGCCTGGGGAATTGCCATTATCCTCGAGCGTATAATCTTCATCTTCTTCAAGTACAACGTGAACGCCGAGGCTTTCATGGCCCAGGTGCAGAAGCTGGTCATGGCCAACGACATCGAGCGGGCCATCAAGCTCTGCAACGCCGCACCATCGGCGGCGCTGCCCAAGGTCGTCAAGGCCGGTCTGACCAGGGCCAACCGCGGAGAGATCGAGATTCGTAACGCCGTTGAAGAGGCCACGCTTGCCATCGTTCCCGTCCTGCAAAAGCGTACGCCCAACCTGGCCTCGATCGCCAACCTGGCCACTCTGCTGGGTCTTTTGGGGACCATTACCGGACTGATCACCGCCTTCCGCGCGGTGGGCGCGGTGAGCCCGGAGCTCAAAGCCAAGGTTTTGGCCCAGGGCGTGGCCGAGGCCATGTATACCACCGCTTTCGGGCTGGCCATCGCGGTAATATGCATGTTTGGCCACCTGTTCTTGACCAATATGACCAAGAAGATCATCGACGAGATCGACCAGTACTCCGTCAAGCTGGAAAACCTCCTGATCTCAAGGGGTAAGGGCACCGCTAGCGCGATGGACCGAATCCCCTAGGTCAGGGAACTTTAGAGTGAAGACGGTGTCATTTCGGTAAGAGGAAGGGAAGCGACGAGAGATGGCCCATAAACCGTCGGAACGGTCCAAGTCCTACACCAAGCCGGTGGAGCTCAACCTGATCCCCTACATGGACGTAGTCACGGCCATTCTTATCTTCATGCTGTTCACCTCGACCGGCCTGATTCAGATCGGCGTGATCAACGTCAACGCTCCCCGCTACAAGGATCCCCTGGAAGAGATGGGAGCCGGTCAGGAAGACGATCAAGAGGAAAAAAAGCAGCTCAACCTCACGGTGGGGATCACCTACAAGGGTTTGTTCATCGCCGGCGTGGGAGGGGTGCTGGGGTCGGTTGCCGAGGGGGAGGAGAGCGCCGCCCCCAAGGGTCCGACCATCCCCCTGCTTTTGACCGACGCGGCTTGCCGGGACGCCATGGCCAAGAATCTTCCACCCCCGATCACCTGCTACGACTACGCTCGATTGACCCGGGAGATGATCAAGATCAAGGACCAGTTCCCCCAGGAAACCAAGATAATCATCTACGCCCAGCCGGACGTCCCCTACGAGGTGCTGGTAAGAGTGATGGATTCCACGCGCGACCTTGAGGGCCGCGCTTTGTTCTACGACGTGGTGTTGAGTCCGGAGATCGCCTAGGATGGCCGAAGCTCCAAAAGATAAGCCGGTCGCGGAAAACGGGCGCCGGCACAAGAAGGCGGGCCAGCGGGAAGAGTTCGAGACCATCCAGCTGAACATGCTTCCGATGATGGCCCTGTTCACCATCATCCTGTGCTACCTGCTCAAGAGCTATTCGACCGACCCGGTGCAGATCACTCCCACCCCCGGGACTCTACTGCCCAAATCCACCACCGATCTAGCGCCGCAGGAAGCCGTGCAGGTGGCCATATCCGACCGGGTAATCCTGGTGGAGGATCAGAAAGTGGCCGACGTGGCGAATGGTCGGGTCTCGGCGGAGTACAAGAAGGACCGTAACCCGGCCTCGATGTACATTCCTCCACTGTACGACGCCTTGAAGAAGGCCGGCGACAAGCAGAAGATGTTTGCCAGGTACAACAAGAAGAAACAGGAGCTTCAGTTTAAGGGGCTGCTGACAATTATCGCGGACAAGCGGATTCCGTTCAGGTTGCTTACCGAAGTGCTCTACACCGCCGGCCAGGCCGAATACGGAGCATACAAGTTCGCGGTTATCAAGGAAGAGGAATAGTAGCGAGTTGGACATGCCGGAGCAGGTGAAACCAAAGATACTGCGTATCGGCGTCATCCGGGACGGAAAAATCATCGAGGAGCGGCTGATCCGCAAGCGAGCGTCGGTGTCCGTGGGGACGGGCACCCGCAATAACATCGTTCTACCTGCAACCAACGCACCCAAGAGTTTCGGGCTCTTCGAGTTGCGCGGCAGCGACTACTACCTGGCTTTCACCGACGACATGTCTGGACGGCTCTCGGTGGGCGAGAAGGCCGCCGATCTACAGTCACTGAAGGCCCAGAACCTGGTGCGCAAGACCGGCGATACCTATCATCTCAAGCTCAACGAAGACTCCCGGGGGCGCGTGTCGGTGGGCGAGTGCATCATTTTGTTCCAGTTCGTGGCCCCGCCCCCGGAGCCGGTGCGACCGCAGTTGCCCGTATCGGTTCGGGGCTACTGGATGCGCAATATCGACTGGCCCTACTCCTCCACGTTGGGCGTCACCATGGCCTGTATGCTGGTGCTGTGGATCTGGGCGGGCCAGATTCCGGTGCCGGAGGAGGACATCGGCATCGACGACATCCCCGACCGGTTTGCCAAGATGATAATGCCGGACAAGCTCATGGAGGACGACGAGGGAGAGGGCGAGGGAGCCGGTGAGGAAGAGGCGCCCAAGGCCAAGAAAAAGAAGAAAGAGGAAGAAGACGAGGGCGGCGGCGAGGGAGACAGCGAGGAGGCCCGAGCGGCCTCGGAGGCGGCCCGTCGGGCCCGGATTGAGAAGAAGGTGTCCGGGCGCGGCTTGCTCAAGGTGCTGGGTGCCCGGGGCGGAGGGATCTCTGTTGGCGGGGCGGTGGCGGACGTTTTCGGGGAGGGCTCGGTCGGCGGAAGCGGTGATGGGGCCTTCGACGGGATCGGCGGGCTGGATGTGGCCACCGCTGCCGGCCAGAAGGGCCAGCGGGGCATGGACGGCGCGGGTAGCGCGGCTTCCATCGAGGATATGGGTACCCGGGGCGTGGTCGGCAAGGCCGGCCGGGGCGGCCGGGGCAAGCGCGAGGCGCGGGTGGTGGCCCGGGTTTCCTCGGCGGCGCTGCAGGAGTTTGATTCCGACTCGCGCAGCCAGAACGACATCAAGAAAGTCATCCGCCGCCGTCTGGGCGGCATCAAGCACTGTTATGAGAAAAGACTGAAGCGCAACCCGGATCTCAAGGGCAAGATAGTCGTCCGCTTCGTAATCCACCCCGGAGGCAAGGTCATCGAGGTGGAGGTGGTGGAGAACACGACCGGGGACAGAGAGCTGGGCAAGTGTATCGCCTCACGGGTAAGATCGGTACGGTTTCCACCGGCCGAAGGGGGCGAAACCAGTGTTGTTTATCCCTTCATCCTGGCACCTGGGGGTTGATCCCAACAATGAAGGCCCTGTGGCTGCGTGAAGTACAGGCGATACTGGGGCGCGAGGACTTCCTAAACTGGTGGCAGTCCCTGGGGGATCTGGAGCAGAAGCTGGCCGCGGTCGGCTCCCGTTCAGACGAACTTCTGGCCCAGGTCAACCTGATGGACTTCCGGGCGGAGTTCACCCAGAAGAGCGCCATCGACTCTTTGTACCTGGCCGGTGAATATGAAGACACCGCCGCTCAGCTGCTGGCCGAGGCTTCGGAGATCGAGAACAAGTCCTACGAGGCGGTGGCCAACTTCGAAAGCCAGCGCATCTCGGTCTCGGACTTGTTCTCGCGAATGGGGGCCCTGGAGCACAATTTCCTCAGCGCCCAGGCCGATGCGCGCGAGGATCGGGATCGCCTAGAGAAGGAGTTACGCGAAGCCACTGTCCTGTATGAGCGGGAAAACGCCCGGAAGATGAGCTTATGGGAGGAAGTGGAGCAGATGTGGGCCCGCAGCCTGGACATCAATCTGGGGGTTTCCGAGCGGCGGGTGAAAAGCAAGCGGGCCCGGCGCGAGGCCGAGCGTCTGTTCAGAGAGGCCGAGCAGCACAAACAAAGCTCCAAGGCTCTGCAGGCCGAAGCCACCGAGGCCGAGCAAAAAAGGAAACAGATTCAGCAGGCCATAGAGGATCTGCGCGCGTCCGCCAGAAAGCTGTTCGGTTGCCTGGTGGGAGAAGAATTCCTCTATTGGCCCCGCCGGGAGAACGTCAACGAGGTCTACTGCGTGCCGATCAACGACCACGCCGAGGGTTTCAACATCGACCTGCGGGCCAAGAACATTTATTTGATCAGCCGGCAGCGGGGGGTCGAATTCATCGAGCCTCTGCCCCCGGCGGGGGAGATGCCCGAGGAAGAAGACGGGCGCATCGACGAGTTCTTCCGGCGCGGTCGGCCCGGGGATGCCGCGCCCTAACACCTGCGAATACAAACGGAACTCTTGCCATACACGATTTGCCGTGCTATGGTCCCGATCGGTTTCACCTATCAGCAATGAAAAGGGCGGTTCCATGAACAAGGTCGACGAGCTTCAAAAATCGCGCTTGTTTGAGGGCCTGCTTCCCGAGGAGATCGAGATGCTGGCAGAATTGACCCAGCACAAGAAGTTCTCCCAGGGGGAAGTCGTGTTCGAGCAGGGGGACGTAGGTGATTCCCTGTACCTCCTGGTGGACGGGGCCGTGGATGTGGTCCAGAAGCGCAAGGACGGTTCGGAGCACGTGATCGCAGTCCTGCAGGCACCCGATTTCTTCGGCGAGATGTCGTTGATCGACAAGGAGTACCGCTCGGCATCCATCCGGGCTCAGTCCGAGACGGTCATGCTTTGTCTTACCAATGAAAACCTGCACAGTTTCGCCCGGGTATACAAGAATGGATTCACCTTGGTGGTTATCAACATCGCCCGCGTTCTAAGTACGCGACTTCGAGAGACTAACCAGAAGCTACTTGAAAAAATGTGATTGCTACCGACGGCAAATCAATCAAGTGCTTGATCGCGCTGGTGGTTTTGCTGGCGCACGCTCCGGTTTCTCGGGCTGCCAGCAGCCTTAGGGGTTTCCCGGTCCGCCTGGGGGGCTCGGTGGAAGTGGGGGGGCCGCTGGCCTTCGACATCGACGGTGACGGCCGGCTGGAATTGGTGCTCCCTGCCGGGACCAGGTTGCAGGTGCTCGAAGCGGACGGGAATCCCCTCGAGGGATTTCCGATTCAGATGAAGAAGGGTGCCGGCATAGTCACTCCGCTGACGGTGGTTTGTTGGGGCGGCGACCCGAACCGGGCGGTCATACTCTTCGGCTCCGAGGACAAGAAGCTCATGGCCTACGACGGCGCCGGGAAGGTTCTGGAAGGGTTTCCGGTCGTACTGGACGAGGTGATGGCCGGGGCGCCCGCGCTCGGAGATGTCAACGGCGATAATCGGGCGGAGATCGTTTTCGGAACCAAGGGAGGGAAGATATACGCCCTGGATGTCGGCGGAAAGAACCTCTCTGGCTACCCCGCAAAGGTCGGTGCCCCGGTTTCGACCGCGGTGACCATCGGGCGCTTCCGCCCGGGCGAGGCCACCTTGCTGATATTCGGAGACCAGAAGGGGAAACTGCATGCCTGGCGGGCGCCGGGCAAGGAGTTGAAGGGCTTTCCTTACAAGGCCCTCTACACGGTTGCCTCGCAGCCGGTGATGGGAGACATCGACGACGACGGAAGCTTCGAGGTGGTCTTCGGGTCGAAGGACTTCAAGATCTACGCGGTGAAGGAGAATGGCAAAGTGGCTTCCGGCTTTCCGGTGGGGACCGGATACCGGATCTACTCCTCCTGCGCGCTGGCGGATGTGGACGGCAACGGCATTACCGATGTGGTGGCCACCTCGGGAGATGGAAACGTCTATGCAGTTTCCATGGGGGGCAGGAAACTGTCGGGGTTCCCGGTCAAGGTGGGCCGCCGGTTGCGGGCCTCGCCGGTGGTCGGAGATGTTGACTGTGACGGGCGGATGGAGATCGCCGTGGGGACTGACGGCGGACACCTGGTGCTGCTGCGGGACAACGGAAAGATGTATCCCGGGTTTCCCGCCCGCCTGGCCGATCGCATCGATGTAACTCCTCTGCTTTCGGACCTCAACGGGGACGGGTTGGTGGAAATTGCCGCCGTCAGCCGGGACGGCACCCTGTCGGTATTCAAGGTGATCAAGAAGGGCAAGGCCCCGCCCCGTCTGGTATGGCCGGCGGAGGGGCGCAGTCCCCAGCGGCAGGGGATCACTTGGCCCAATCCGCCGCGTTATCTAGATCTGGTCCTGACGCCCGAGACCCCCCGAACCGCCGAGGAACTGAGCCTGAGTTACCGCTTCTTCGATCTGGACGGTGACGCGGAGCCCCGCACCCGGATCCGCTGGTACCGAAATTCAAAGCCGGTACCTGAACTCGATGGCGCCCGCAAGGTTCCGGCGTCGGCCACCCGCAAGCACCAGCGTTGGCACTACACGCTACAGGCCGGTGAGCGCGGGAGGGCTTTCAAGAGCCCCGAGGTGCGGGTGGGCAACACGCCCCCGGGGCCGGCGCGGGTCGCCATTCTTCCCGATCCCCCCCGGACCAGCGATGACCTGACCATGAAGATCGTGGAGGAGTCCCGGGACGCCGACGGCGACAAGCTCCAGTATGCCATCAAATGGTTGAGAGACCGGGTTCCGGTGAAAAGACTGCGGCACCGCCGGGTGCCGGCCAAGGCGACGACTTCCGGGCAGCGCTGGACCGTGGTGGTGGTTCCCGGCGACGGCGAGGCGAGTGGAACCCCCGCGCGAGCCACCGTGGACGTGGCCAACACTCCGCCCGGCGCGCCCAAGGTTCGTTTAGAGCCCGCCCGGCCCACCGTGACCCAGAGCGTGCGCGCGGTGGTGGAGCGGCCCGCAAGGGATCCGGACGGCGACAAGGTGTCTTACCGCTACCGATGGGAGGTGGCGGGCCGGTTCTTGAACCTGCCGGACGACGCCGCGGTCCTGCCGGCTGGTTTCGCGCGCAAGCGCGACAAAATCGCGGTGGAAGTCACCTCCTTCGACGGGAAGGCCAACGGGGGCAGCACCCGGACCGAGTCTCAGGTGGCCAACTCGCCCGCGGACGCTCCGAAGGTGAAGATTACTCCCGCCCGGCCCAGGACCGGCGATGACCTTAGCGTCGAAATCGTCAAGCCCGCCGGAGATCCCGACGGGGACGTCCTGAAATACGAGTTCTTGTGGCGGCGGGAGCCGCAGCCCTATGCCGGTACGCATGCCCGCTCGCGGAGTCTGCCGGCCAAGGAGACCAAGAAGGGCGAAAAGTGGTCGGTGGGCGTGACTCCCAACGACGGTGACGACCGCGGAAGGCTGGCCACCGCCGAGGTGACCATTGTCAACTCCCCGCCCTCGGCGCCGGAGATTGCCGCCCAGAACCCCCGCCCGGCCACCAACCAGGACCTGGTGCTGCGGGTGGTGAAGTCGCCGGTCGATTCCGACGGCGACGAGGTCTCGGTGGAGGTAATCTGGTACCAGGGAAAGAAGCAAGTGGCCCGGGGCACCAGCCTTTGGCGGCTGGCGGCCGCCAAGACCCGCAAGGGCAAAAAGTACCGCGCCGCGGCCACGCCCTCTGACGGACTGCTCAAAGGGCCGACCGTCGACCAGTGGTTCGAGGTGCAGAACACCCCCCCTTCGAAATGCGCGGTGACACTTCCCTACAAGCCGCATACCGGCGACGACCTGCCGGTCCGGCTGACCGAGAAGCCCACCGATCCCGACGGCGATCCGGTCAAGATGCGGTTCCAATGGTACAAAAACGGTGAGCCGGTGAAGTCCGGTCCCAAACCTCAACGGATGGAAGGAAACCGCGTTGCCCGCGGCCAGCGCTGGACCGTGGTGGCCACCCCCACGGACGGGGAGGCCGCCGGGCCGGCCTGCGAAGCCTCCGCGCTGGTGGTCAACAGCCCGCCGTCAGCCGCCCGCATCGCCCTGAAACCCGAGAAACCGACCGCCGGGGAGGGCCTGGTCGCCAGCATCCTCGACCAGCCCACCGATGTTGACGGGGACGAAATAAACCTCGCATACTCCTGGACCGTCGACGGCAAGCGGTTTCCAGCCGGAGTGTCCACCACGGCAATCCCGGCGGGAATTCTGAAGAAGGGACAGAAATGGAAGGTGACGGTGACCGCGTCCGACAAAGAACTCAAGAGCAAGCCGGCATCCGCCGAAGTGATTGTGGTCAACTCGCCTCCCCGGGTTCCACGGGTGGCCATCCGTCCGGTCGCTCCATTGTCCTCCGATGATTTGCATTGCCGGCTGGTCGCTCCCACTCTGGATGTTGACAAAGACGCGCTCAAGCACAGCTTTGAGTGGTTCAAGGTCAGGGGCAAGAAGGCCAAGCCCGCTGGCAAGGCCCAGGCTCGGGGATTTAAGCTGCCGGCCAAGCAGACCAAGAAAGGCCAGAACTGGGTGTGCCGGGTCCGGGCCCACGACGGGAAGGCCCCGGGGGAATACTCCCTGGCCCGCGTCCAGGTGGCCAATGCGGCCCCGGCCGCCCCCCAGGTGGAGATCCGGCCGGCCGATCCGGCTGCCGACTCGAAACTTGAATGCGTAATCACCGGGCCGGCCGAGGATCCCGACGGGGACAAGGTCAAATACCGGTTCGTGTGGACCAAGGACGGCGTGGCCCAGGCCTTCGCTCCGGTGACCGACCGGGTGCCGGGCCGCCTGACCCGGGAGAAGGACATATGGCAGTGCACCGTGACGGCCAACGACGGCCGGCTTTCCTCCCCCCCGGCCTACAGCCAGGAAGTCATTGTACGCTCCCGCTAATTTGGCCTGTGATCTCCGTCACATCACCAAAAAACGATAAGTGTTGACAATGGAGATGGGCGATCGCTAGGATCGTTGGGATTAAGATGAGGTAAATCTCTGCAATTTCAGGGCGTCAGAGATAGAATCAGGAGGCTTGATATGGTGCGGATACTTGTGATCGGAATGATCCTGTCCCTGGCAACCGGGACGTTCGCACAATCCGATGAGCCCACGCCGGTCACGTCGCGGTCGGCCATCGATTTCGGCCAGGCGTCGAAGCTCTCCGACTCCGACAAGATCGACACGGCCTCGACCTACCTGGGCGAAATGAAAGATGTTCTAAGCGCGGTGCTGGATCTGCTCAAGGACGCCCGGGAGGAGAAAGACGTCATCAAGCTCAACTGCATCAACGAGAAGCTCACCAGCATCAAGGGGCTGATCCGCATCTCCGAGCAGGCGGACATCACCCTCCAGGAGGCGGTGGCCAAGGGCGAACGGGACACCGCCACCCACGAGTTCCACAAGATTGCCATATCGCACCAGAAAATAAAGATACTCAAGACCGAAGCCGAGCAGTGTGTTGGCGAGCTGGCCTTCGCCGTGGGAAAGACCACGGTGGAAGTTGAAGTGGACAAGGATGTGGTTCCCGAGGAGGATCCCACAAAGGTGGACCTGCCCGAGACGCACATCATCCGGCCGCCCGCCGCGAGTCCGTATCAGTGAGCTGAGTGGGGAGTGGGCAATACGGCAAAAAAATTGATACCTGGCCAGTCCTGGTGTACGTAGTAGCAGGGCCGGTTTACAATAAGGTACGGCAACCATGAAGAAAACCTGCATACCTGCAATCTGCGGGTGCATCGCAGCCCTGCTGGTGCTGAGTGTTGCAGGAGTTTCCGCCGCCCGGGGGATCGGCATCAAGGCCGGCGAAGGCCGCATGCACCCGGCCATCGATCTGGATTTCATCTTCGACTCCAACCCGGGATATTTCCCCTCGGACAACCTCGACCTGGCGTACGACCTGATGCTGCGCATCCGCCCGGGGATCACTCTGAGCTTCCCCTCCTCCAAGGTCTCCTTAGAGCTGTCCGGCAAGGTGGGCTACGACTACTACTTCGGCCTCGACAAAGAACGCACCAACGACCTGAGCACCGTCTCCGGAGACGCCGACATGCGCCTGGGCTTCAACCCCGAGGGCCAGGTCAGCTTCTTCATCGAAGACACCTTCTCCCGGACCGGCGACCCCCGCTACACCTCCCTGGCCGGCCGCTTCGATCGCACCGACAACGAGGCCAAGGCCCATCTGCAGATCAAGCCGGGCGGCGGGGCGCTGATGTTCGATCTGGCCTACGGCTTCTTCATCGACTGGTTCGACGAAAACGCCGCGGACAGCGCGGCCATGTCGAGC
>Ga0180432_10001941_pt1 | contig 31745 bp, 19 predicted proteins | sample SS_ome_10_FD_132414 | JGI IMG/M metagenome (GOLD analysis project Ga0180432, IMG submission 132414) | Hypersaline lake sediment archaeal communities from the Salton Sea, California, USA - SS_1_MS_2 metaG | ecosystem: Environmental > Aquatic > Non-marine Saline and Alkaline > Hypersaline >...
ATCCCGGCCGCTGGATGCCCTGGAATTACCGCCAGATGCTCCAAAAGAGAGATGTCACCCACTCCCAGACCTGTCACACTTCCTGAAACATTCTGTTTTTTTTCAGGCTTGCCGAAAGGACACTTTGAATCTGCGGTTTTGTAGCCTATATCTGAGTCACCGTCGTAGTATTGGTTCAGGATAACGAAGTGGCAATTCTCATATCGAAATGAATAGGTGGTCTCCTTGCAGTTGGCAGGACCCGGATTGACGATGTTGGGCAAGCTGTTGCCGTCGGGGTTGAGTGTGCGGAGGGCGGCCATCCTGTCCTTGCGCAGGTCATGGTTGCCTGCCGCGACATACCAGGGGTATTTGGCGCCGAAACACTCATCAATTGTTTTCCTGATGCCGTCAGGGCTGCCCACATCGCCGGCGGTCATTGCGAAAACGCCGCGGTGCGGTGCGATGGTCCGCCAGAGCGCCTTTTGGGAGTTGTTATAGCCCGAGTGATTGTCCGATGTCACCACGAATGTTAGCGCAGTGCTTTCCGATGTCTGCCAATTCCAAAGTGCAAAAACAGCAAATGTCAGCAAGATGTTGTTCAGTCTTTTTTCTGATGTATTCATTAATAGTCTCGCGGGCGACGTTATTCTGTCATAAAAGTACCCTCGGTCGTACCCCACTGATCGGAACCTGGCCCCGTATACACCAGGACAAATCGTCTTCCGTCCGTGCTCAGCCACTTTCCGGAAATATTCCAATAGACCGTCTTTTTCTTCTGATCGACCTCATGCAATCCAATGTGCCATGGATTCGCAAAAAGTATCGTTTTCCACGGGCCCCAGGGCATTGGCGCTTCATAGATACCGATATGCCCATTCTCATCGTACTTTCTACTGACCTGCTGAGTAATGAGAATATAGCGGCCAATACCGCTGTTATAGATGACGCTTGTGCGCATGACGCCGTTGCGATCGTCTGTAAACACAGCTTTACGCTCGCCAATGTTATGCGACCAAGTGGGGCTTCCATCTTTATCAAGGCCAGTGAAATATTGATATCTCCTAATCTCCTCTAATGCCTGCCTCTCGCAGCGGATAAGAGATATTCTTCCGGGCCTCTGCACGTTCCAGGGATCACTACTGACGGACTTTGTCACTTCAGGCGCGTAAACATAGATGTAGCACCCACCGCCGTCGTAGTCCCTGCCGAACTGGCAAAAGGTGGGGCAGAAGAAACCCTCTGAGCCGTCAAAGGTCCACCGAACAGACCTGTAGGTCCACGTCAGGCCGTGATCCGTTGATTTCCAAAGCTCTGTTTGCCTGAACATGTCTATGCCGCTTTTCCAGCCGGCCCGGAGCAGATAAAGGGTTCCTTTGCGTCCTCCATATTCGGACAGATCGATCGACAGGATCCCATAGCACTTGCCACCTCTCGCGCCTTTGTCAGGCCACGTCGTCGTTCTACTTTCAGGATAAACTCCTCCATTGAGATTAGTGGCGCAATAATCATTCTTGCCCCCCTCGATCATGGCAATCCCCATGCTGACCCTGCCTCTTCGATTATCACCGCCGAAGCCGCCTCCATCACCCCATGACGCATATTGATGATCGTCGTCAGACCAGGTGATGGCCCAGTTGTCACTTTCGAATGCGCATTGACCGTTGCCGGGGGCGCAATGCCTGATCGTGTTCAAATGGAACTTGACGTCGGTAATCGTGTTGCTTGGAGGATATACGGCAGAATGATTGTTGGGCGCATTTGCGGCAATCAGGGCACTATTCGTTGCTATGCAAGCACAGAGTAAATTAATAATCACGTTCTTCTCCATCAGAGCCAAAAACCTCTACTGGCGGCTTTGCAGAAATAACAAAATGTGAAACTCAATTTACGGATACGGCACTGCTTCATTCCTTGTTGTCAATTCTCCGCCAAACCTCGATCCCGGAGAAGTTGGCCGCGCCGCCGGCACTGGCGATCTTGATCGAGCCATTCGTTACTCGCACGGTCCATGGCCCAAGTCGATGCCATTCGCCTTCTTCTCCGCTGTAGTGATTGCGGGCCACGACGCTTTCCTGAACGGAAATGCTGAACTGTTCGGGGTCGTTGTCCTCCCAAACGTAGGCATAGACCGCATACGTCCCCTCCGGGACGCCGGTCATCGTCATTTTGGCACGCCCATTCCATCGGAATGAGTGGATCATTCGGGCACGAGCTTCATTTGTGGAGGGACGCAGACGAATGTTGGGGCTGTTGATCGGCCGATCCTTGCAGACAAAATTTGGCGCATCGTCTCCCTGCCACTTGTTGCCGTCGATCTCAACAGGCGGGCCATTGAGATTGACGCCACGGTAAAATTTCCACCTGCCGGTTTTCCGCGGCGGCCCACTGAGTTTTGTTATCCTGGTTCGCAGGTAAACCGGATCGCTTCCCGCGTCCGGAGGCACCTTCACCGGTTGGCCGCTGACTTCGATGATAATGCGGCGATGGGCCGTCAGTCGTGGCTTGCCGTCATCGGTGACCTCGAGTATGACGTGAATAGTCCTGCCTGAGGCCTGTTGTGGTACCATGACGGTTGCTTCAGCTCCATCAGAACCCTGAATCGGAGCGGTCTCCCAGTAGCTTCCGGCATCCTTGTACACCCACCATCGATACGACAGGCGGTCCTGATCCGGATCGTGTGAACCGCGCGCGCTGAGTTTGATCTTGCTTCCGGGATCGGTAGATATCTCGATCACCCTCTTTGTGCTGTCGCGGTTGCATACTACCACTGGATTGTGGTTGCATTGCGAGCGAGGCTTCACGCACCAGTCTGCTCGGGCCGCCCAGTCATTTTGGAACGCTGCGGCCCAGCGTAGGATCGTTTTGTATCGGTCACGGTCATCCGACGCAGACCTCCACCGGTTGTCCGCTCGCATGAACCTGCCGCCCCAGCCACCGTAGGTTGGATGCACGGTGCTGCCGAGTCCCACGTCAATCAAATGCATAAATGCCGGTGAATCACCTTCTGAACGGAAACGCCCATCCCTGTGAGCCTCATACATGGAGCACAACGGACCGTGACCGTTCAGTACGTTCTTCTTCATCCAGTCTGCATCGAAGTGCTTCTGCTGCTCCGGCGTCATGATGTTCTCCCATCTGTATGCAATGGCGCCAAAAGCATTACTCTGGATGAGCAGCGCATCCGGCCACTTCTTAAGGATGTACTCATCACAAGTGTCGTCCTGATTGGCAATTAGAAACAGCTTCGCCTTCTTCGACACGGCCGCCATACGGTCCGGATGTTTCTCCTCGATGCTCTTTAGAGCGCGGGCAATCGTGTTGGCGCCGCCCCAGGCCTGCAGCCAGACTTCGGAAGGATCGTCATCGAGCAACACCTCTGCGATCCGCCGGGAACCTGGGGTCGGCCGTTCCATGTCGCCCACGTAGCCGATATTGCCAACGAAAACCTGACTCCTGAGATAGTCCGGCGTCGGATAGTCGGGATCGTTCTTTTTGAGGCTGGGATAGACCTCTGCGTACTTGTCGATTTGCTCATCAAGCCACGAGACTGGGTGCCAGTTCTTTCTATCGTGTTTTTCATCGCCCTTCCAATGGTACTTGGAACTGGAGTGGATCAACCCTCGGATATCCCATTCGTTGGCATACATAAGGAACCGGACCATGGAACAGCGATCATCAATCTCGCCGTCCGTAGTTGCGATGACTATTGGTTTAGAGGCTTGCCCGCGGCCGGCCTGAGCCTGGACCGTGAAACTGGGAAGGCAACTAACAGCTAAAACGCCATATATCCTGATAAACACTTTTGTTTCCATTACAGTTTCCCGTCCTTTCTTAATTCACGTATCCACTGCGGCAGATATCCAAGTCTGAGTTCGAGCTGTGCTTCATAAAGGGACCTGGGCCTGACGTCGTCTCTTCCATTGTATTCTAAGGTCTCTACTCTGCCAATCCCGGATGTCAGGAAGTTTACGGGTTGTCCATGGATTCCAACCACGGTCGGAGTCACATAATAGAATGACCTTCGATGATCCCAAAAAGCATACTCATCGTATTCAGACGTGGGATCGGATGAACTCAAGCGGTCTCCTCTTGCAGGATCAGTGTTCTTGTGATTCCAGAGAACAAAGTGCTTTAGATGGTTCGGTCTTCCATAGCCGGCGCCGGTACTTGCCCTTCTCTTGAGCCCGCCCTCGGTCAGATCATACAAGGTAGACCAGATCGAATATGAGTGGCTGTCCGGGCCCGTGCTTGGGTGGTATTTGTGTCTCCAAATCACGTTCCCCCCATTACCTTGCAGGTAGCCGTTGTTGGTCGGACCGTGAGTCAACTTTGCCGTCGTAGCACTTGCTCCCGCGATACAGTAATTGCAGCTTATGAGGAAAATGCCGTGATGTCCGTACCAGTTGTCGCCCGAATAGGTATCCTGATCAATTTCATTTTCCAAGTACGAAAAGAACGCACAGTTTCGAATGAATTGGCTATTGGTATAGTTTGTAAATCTACAGCGTCTTACCCAACTATTTACAGCATCATTGATTGAAAGTGCGGTCCAGCCCGAGTCGTCATACTCGCTGCTGGCAGGGTCGTGATGAACATATGGCCAATATGGATCGTCGGGTCCCCAGTTGCCCCTGAAACACAAATTCTCAAAGCCAATCATTTCATGATGGCGGAAAGTGTAGATGCCCCATTTCGTGCCGTCGGCTCCCTCGGTATGTCTTATGTAGGGTATTAGAATCGGCTCATAGAAGGTCAGTGTGTTGCCGTCGATTGATTTGATCTGGTGCCTTTCGGAAAATCGAGCACCGGTGGTCCATGAAGTCAACTTGGAATATGGCAGCAGGTAATCATAGAATTCGTTCTCTCCGGCGAGCATATATATCTTTACCCACTGGTTAACTGACAGACCTGATGTGCTTTTGACGTCAATTGAGAAATCATTCAATTTGGCGTCACTTGTAATATCGGTGATTCGCGTGTCCAGATTCTCGTCGCTCGCGGCGCCGCCAAAGACAGAAACCATGATTTTCGGAGTATAGGTATTTGCGGTTGCGGTAGTCTTCTTCATGTGAATTATCGACTTGTCGCGGCCGTCGCCTCTCCAGACGATTCTTCCTCTCCTGTAGTGAATGACGTTGTCTGCTGACTGAGAACTCGAATTTCCGATATCATAAGTGCCCTCCGGGAAGAAGATGACGCCGCCCTCGCAGGCAGGTACTGACTTGATGGCCTTCTTTATTGCATCCAGGTCTTTAGAGCCTGGTGTGTCCGGACCTGGATCGGCGCCATAATCCACAACATTGTATGCCGGCCAATCAACATCAGGAATTCGTGCTTCCCCTCTGGCATATCCAGCGTAAGAGAAATCAGGCAATTGCGTTCGATCCCCTTTGACGAAATCTCTCCATAGTCGAGACTCTACTGATAAAGATCCAGCGGGAAGGATGAAGAGATTTGCCAACACGATCAAGACTGAATACAGGGATTTCATCTTTTGCTCTCCGTTTGCTTGGTTCTGCGGCATTGGCCAATCCTTCGATTCAACATAGGAAGCCTCCACAAAAGCACCCATTTTTGCCACCAGTTCAGGATACAGACGGGCCATGTCGTTCTACCTATCCGATTTGTAGGGAAAATCCTCTTTCAGGCCGATCTGACTGGTGTCAATCTCCTGAAATCCCAGGGCCAGGGCTGGCGAATCGGGCTTGCGGCGATAGTCGTGATTCTCCCGACCCACAAACAACGGATCGGCATATTTAGTGTTCGCGTCAAGCCCCTGCTTTGCCAGTCTGTCAGGGTTTTCCATCCTTTTTTCCATCCGAAAGAATACTGTCCGTCCGGATTATAATACACGTTGTTGTCTGTGAGTTTGAACGTTTCCTCGTCGGGTCGACCGCCGATCTGAAAAAGGGATCCGGAGGACGACCAGACGATATTATTCTCATAAACATAGTGGTGATTCCAGATAGGCGGTGCATCCACCGCGACGTTGGCGAATCGGGAACCTCCCGTGAGCGTGAACGCCGGCAGTAAATCCGGCCCGTCAAAATCAATGATGTTGTTGCGGACGATGTGATTCGGTCCACGAATATGCACTCCGAACTTGTGAACCATATTGTAAATGACGTTATTCTTGATGGTGCAGTTGTACACACCGTCCAGATCAAGGTAGATAGCGGCAGAGGGATAGCCCGGATAGCCGTTGTAGACCATGTCGTGAAGCAGATTGTGGTCAATCGTGACATGCCCGCCGTCCGGTCCCCCGGTGGTAACATTGGTGTAAATCCCCGCTGCATCACTGTCCGTACCATCCAGCCCGACGCGCGAAATGTCGTTGTAACTGACGGTCTGTTGTTCTACATGAAGACTTTTGAACCCGTTCTCATCGACATCATGGATGAGATTGTGCCGAATTATGTCTCCAACACTGTCGCGCACATAGATACCTTCACCCACATGGTGCACGTAGTTGTTGTCAATGATATTGTCCCGGTTATTGCCGCCCATAAAACGCACGCCGCCACTTACCGTTTGAGTTATGAGATTGCCATAGATCGTGCATTCTTCGATATCACCCTCGACAATCACACCATTTTGCCCGGAATTGAGAAGACGGCAGTACTTTATGACTATGTTCTGTGCGTCACCCAGACGAATCAATCCTCCCGTGATGTTCGAATCCAGTGGAAGACTTGGGATGACCTCCAACAGAGCGTTGGAGACTTTGAATGTAAGGCCCTCGAATTGAATATCACTTGCGCCGTCAATGTCGATCATCCTATCGACGGTCGCGGCAATAATGGTCTGCACATCAATCGGAGTACGGCGTGGTTTGTAATAGAGCCTGTTTTCGGCGGCATCCATATAGAATTCGCCGCTCCTGTCCAGGAAAGATTTGGCATTATAGATATAAAAACGGGTACGGGTACGCGCAGCCCATTCGTCGTTCCAGACAGTGCCCCGGACATCCCCGGCATACGGCTGTTGGAGCGTGATAATACGGCTTTCGAAGTCGACGTTTTGAATCGCGATCTTTCCGGGTATCCAATGTGCCCACAGACGCACGGCAGCATCCTGGTAATCGAAACGGCCGTAGTCGGCTTCTCGGAATTCCAGGTTGCTGAAGTCAATGACCGATTCAAATTCATGATAACCTTTATCGGGTTCCCTGGCCATAACGGCGGGCTGATCGTTCTCGAACAGCGCGTAGGTGTCCCGATTGAGCCGGGTGCTGTAGATTCCTCCACCCTCATCCTTCCACGCAGTCAGTTTCCGGCCACCAATGAAATTGGCGCTGCCCTTTTCATCCAGGTTCTTGTATATGATCCGACCGCCGCCAGTACCTGAGTCTTTCTTTCCGAAGCGGATGGTGTTGGTGATGAAGTAATCACCGGCCTCAAACAGAACCAAAATATCCCGGTTCCCATTCTTGTTCATGTTGCGAACCCGGTCACGTGCACCCTGCAATGTCTGCAATGGTTGGTTTCGTGTGCCAAGATTGCCGTCGTTGCCATCAGGGGAAACGTACAACACAGCGTGAGCACCTGTGATAGGCATGATCAACAATAAATGAGCAGACAGCAGCCAGATCAAGTGATTACGAATCCAACCCGTAGCTGTCGGCGGAAATGGTGAATGGCATATCATTACACACCTCCCATCTCTATCCGGGATCACTCGATCCGAGTTGCTCTTGTCAGTACGGCCACCCAATGCCCGCTGCCGGGCGACCTTAGTATATAGTCCCTGCGGCTGAAAATCGTGGCTCTCTTACCCCAGCGGCTCGTCGCAATGTCCAGCCAGCGCATGTGCAACGGGCTGTTTGAGTCTGCCAATTGTATTCGCACACGACCATCGCCGTCCCCCGTGAAGAAGACGGCGTACTGCCGCGGTGGTTCGGCCAAGCAATAGGCCTCGTTTCTAGCTCGTTCCGACAGCAGATCATTGTGAGGGTCCATGGTGAATATATTGATGCCATCGAGGAATTCCCTCATGCTTCTTAGGTGTGACTGTGCATCTGATTGAAGACCGAATCCAAGGCGCAAACCACCGGGCTGCTGAGGTGGCGTGTGGCGATGAAAACGGAAGCTCGCCGTGCCGGCAAAGACAGCTCTCCAGAGTCTCGCTCCTGCTTCAGCGTCATCAGGCGATGTCCGATTCCTGTATTCTCCGCCGATCGGCCAGTTGAAATGATAGCATTTGACGTGGTTGATCGGTCTTGCGCCATGTTCGAGCACTTTAGACCGGTGCCAAAGCACATTGTCGTAGTGGATTTGTCCGCTGCTACCGTTGTTCTGGGAGATATCGCAGAAGTTAAACGAAGGGTCGACAATAGGCACGTGTATCTCAGGATTGTCCCAGTCACAAAAGTTCTTCGTCTTGTAGGGCGTCGGTGCGTGAAAACGCCGCGAGGAGCACACGTAGATATCGTAATCGATGCCCTTGGACGCCGCGTACTTGCGGGCGAACCGTGCCCAGTACGGGTCGGGTTCCAGTGTCTGATCGCCTATGCCGCTTTCATTGTCCACTTGGAACAGAACGTGATCGAAGCCGCCGTCGATGACCTCATCGAGAATCTTCTCGACAAAGTCCTCCTGGAGAGGCAGAAGGATAGGATCGTTTTCGACCGCCGCCATGTGGAAGGCGTTGTAGAAATCAGTTCTACCTTCTTTCAAAAGCGAGCTGTCGGACCAGTCGTACGTCACGTTGTTGTTCGGATTCCACGGAGACCAATACCACCCGAACCGCGCCGTTTGAGAATCGCCCGACTCGTTCCAGCGGTCCCAGAACTCGAGCTGCACGATGGTGTCGCGTTTCTTCGTTTCGGCCAGAAATGTGCGTAGCTTGTTCCAGTAAATCTCGTTCCACTTGTGCAGGTCATACTTGCCATTGGTCTTCGCAAACGGATAGGGTAAAAGATCCCACCGATATCCTTCTGCAGTGTACTCCCGCGAACTCATCGTGCAGCGGACATAATTGCCGCCACAGGCAACAAGCAGATCCAGATGGTCTGCAAGCTTCGTGCCGTCGAGTGCCCACTGAAAGATGTTGTCGCGATCCGAACCTCCGAATAGCAGGATGGGGTGCCCGTTGTATTGCCAATAGCTTGGATTCCGGGCGTAAGGTTCAATCCGCGCAGCAACTGACCCGGCGTAGAGTAGCACCAGCACCGCCGGAGTCACGAGTTGTCGAAGTTGTTTCGGCATTCCTTCTTCTCACCTGAGATGGCAAAATCAGAAGCCCAGGTCCTCACCATCGTGAACCGCCAGGCCAATTTGCTCCACCCTACCCCTCCGACCGTTATACCAGAGGAGCCAGCGGTTCGTCGACTGTTCGTATATGGCAAACGGCTTATAACAAGCGCTCTCGTCCCAGGAGCCTTTGGTCGGGTATATAATAGGATTGTCCGAGTGGCGCTGCCAATTGTCTATGCCGTTTTCGGAGCGGGCCAGACCTATATGAGCGCGATGTTCATCATGGAAACCGATATAGAACATGATGTAGTGCTTGCCGTGAGGTATGACCTGGCATGCCGTCACTTTGTGCTGCTCCCATTCCTTATGGGCATTCGCAGCGAAAATCGGGTTAGACGGCCACTTGGTCCAGTGAAGACCGTCTGGGCTTGTGGCGTATCCAATAGCATTGGGTTCATACTGCTGGCCTGCTGAGTACCACATAAGATACAACTGCACCTTGTCGTCCCACAACACGTGAGGACACATCACGGCTAGGTCTTCCCATGCCTCCTCAGGCGCAAGTACAGGTCTGTTGGAGACCCGTTTCCAGTTGCGACCATCCGGGCTGGTTGCGTAGCCAATCCAGGAGTTTTTCCGGGTCTGCCCGGTGTACCACATGTGATAAGTGTTTTTGTTCTTGACGACCGCCGGCCGGTTTACTCTGCCTTGCCAGTTCGAGTTGGGATTTGGGCTCAACACGATCTTCGGCTCACTCCACCGGATGCCGTCAGGACTCTCGGCCAAAGCGATAGATCTCTTTGGGCGCCACGAGAACCACATCCGGTATTTAGCCTCCTCCTTCAATACGGTCATGTCAAAGCAGGTGCCCAGCTTACCACCGAGAACAGGATTTTTCTCGAATTTCTGCCAACCAGCTCGTGTCCCATCAACAGAAGGGGATTCTAATCGTGGGATGGTCCGTCTCTGGTCGGCGGCGGCCGAAGTTGCCATCAACAAACCCAGCGCCCACACCCAAACAGTAGAGCCGTGTTCAAGCGATCTTCTCTCTCGAACGATCATACGCTTTTCCTTCATGCTCGGATAGGACATCACCGATCCGGACGCAGCCCTATGTAGACAGCGGACTGTCCGAACCGTGTGTTCAGCCGCATACCTTATCAGATCGAGTCCTGCATCTCAACCGCCTTAAGGTGGTCATCCGCAGAACGACTGACCATTGACGCACTTCACCATTCCAATGTTCTGCCGCAGAGAGTACTGTAGCAGTCCGGCAATAATCGTCTTGCCCATGCCGTCCTCTGCCAACACCAACTTCAGGGCACTCCTACTTTTCAGCATTTTCCAGCAATATGACGGCATCTTGCCAGCCACTCGGTTTGTCAAAAGCATAGATGCCGCGATTCACCACCGTATTCGGTACGTTCCTGTAAGTTCCCGTTGTGGATCGATACCACGTCGCTTTCATGGGGGATGAAAACCCACTCATATCTATCTCTATCCTTTGATTGTCAGGCAGGTAAGCGACTGCCAGGTCGTTGTCATCAGATTTGGCCAACAGCATTCTCTGCCAAAAGTTATCAACCTGGTTCTGAATCAGATGGTCATGGTCAGGTTCCAGTTTCCACCACTCTATACGGTTGAAAAAATCGGCCATGTACATCAAGTATCTGGCGTAAACGTATTTCAATCCTTGCGAAACAGGAGGGCATTTTGTTGGAGGCTCAGTCCACCCTATATTTATCCTGCCCCAGCCCCAAATTGCATGACAGGATGACGTGTATCCGTAGGCACCATTCAGAAAAGACAAATATCCCTGAAGTCGGACCATGGCCCGACTGTTTTCGACATATTCTGTTCCTTCATTCAACTCATACATACCTTCCAATACAATCACCGGCTTATGCGGCTCTTCCGCATACACCTGGTCGATCCATTGAATATGATCCCTGGCAGCCAAATTCATCTTGCGATCGTTATTCAGGGACTCACCGTCGACAAGTGAGGCTCCATGCCCAGTTTGCAATCCGGAGAAATCCAGATAGCTGTCATGATGGAAGTGTAATGTCCATGCCGCCCCGGTTGTCAAACCGTGATGCGTATCGTGACTCCTGCGATCACTACTTCTGCGCAGATGCTGCGTGATAAGATGAAAGGGAAGAACCTCTCTGATAGTTGTGCCGAATCTATGGTGATTCTCCCAATGGAACGTGCCCCAGCCCTGCATCGGCGATAGAATCACATGATTGCCTGCGAGCCGCGCACAGAGCATCTTTACAAAAGCGTCGACCTCATGCACTGCTGCATTTCCCACTACCCCGCCATTTAGCAAGCCTGTTATCATCATGATGATGCCACGATCGTTGGCATACTGGACCTTCTGGTCGAGATGCCTCCATGCTACTGGGTTTATTCTTAATGGTGAACATTCGGAGAAGAAAGCCTCACCCTTTGCATCTCTGGACCGTTCATTCGTTGTTACGCAGCAACTGCTCATTAGTATGGTATTGATTCTCTTGCGGCTTCTGTCATCGATGTACTGTCTCCATTCCACGTCGGTGGCATACATATAGGCCGTCCAGGCGGTATCGCCGATCCACAGAAACGGCGATCCATTGGCATGAACGAGATAGCGACGGTTATCACTGATTTGCAGATACCCCTTTGCATACAGGGGATTCGAACCTTTGTATGCACACACATCAATAGTGCCTTTGACTGCATGCAGGCCCGGATTGTCCGTATCCGAACAGTGGGTCTGCCAGGTCCAGATCCCGGTCTCGTTGAACATGAAGCGAATGCGGTAAGTGTCGTCACCATCCCAGAAGCCATAACAGTCGTACGTTTTGTTATTGGGACTGGTATACCGCACTCTCAGAACAACATCCAATAGCGGATTGTCGTAGGTACACGAACTTATCAAGGTGTGTTCCCAACATGTCCACACCGCTACTTGAGCCGCGGCTAACGGCATCCGGATACAAATCAGAAGCATCACAACTGATAGAATTCTTTTCATGGTCACGGACTGATCAATTGCAGTTTCAGCTTGATGAGGTTGAAGCTATAGAACGGATCGCTGGGTCTACCGGAGAACACCATCCACATGCTCTTACCGTCGGAAGAAATCCACTTGGGAGGCAACGATAGGTTAATCAATTTGGTCAGACCCGGCACAAAGCTGTCCAGATTGCTCGTATAGTAAACCGTACTCCACGGACCCCACGGCCTGTCGCTCTCGAAAATCCCAAATCCCTTCTTGAACCCTTCATTTGAGTGCATTGTCAGCAGGAAATACCGGTCGAGCGCCTTGTTGTACGTGCAGGAGACATGGGCATTCACGCCGCATGCGTCCTCGAATACTACTTTCGCCTGACCGATGTCAGACGTCCACGAAGGATTGCCGGGTGTCCCACCAGAGAATTCAACTGCTCGCCTGTTCAATAAATCATCGATCGGAATCCGCGCCAGCAACATACTGGTTCTCGAGTAGTAAGGATTCCCTTCGGCTTTGGTTCCACCGTCGTACATGTAGAGATAATCACCAAGATAACAGGGAGTATCCGAGTAGTTCCGACCGAATTGAATAATTCCTGTAAAAGCGAATTTCCCATTCTCCTCGAAAAATCGTCCGTGGTCTTTCCAGGTCCGGCCATAGTCAGTCGACGTAAGTAGCTGACAATCGGTCCGTCCGTCGGACTTGCTTTCCGCATACCAATACAGAGTGTCGTCGATGGATATCAAACCATCGGCTGGCTTGAGGTTTATCGTTTGCTTAGTCCGGTTCACATAAAGCGCACCGGCTTGCGATTCCGGGCTGTAACCACCCCACACGTTCACACCGCGGTGGTTGGGTGGAATGCCCTCAAGTCGTGCGAGTCCCATGAATGCCGTCGTCGGGTCGCGCCAATTCCCCCGATGGCCAAAGCCCGTTCCATCTCCCCAACCCATATATAGATGGCCATCGTCCGCCCACGTGCCCGACCATTGATCCCCGCTTGCATAATCATCTCCTGTGACTTCCTTGTCGAGAATAAGGTCGGTGAAAGACACGCGTGGGATGTAAACGCTTTGTGGATAGGGACCTGTATAAACGACGGACTCGCAGATGGGAAGCAGAAACGGTTTGAGGATGTTGTTATATGAATCCTGACGCGTTGTATCATTACGTGGCGCCCAATAATCGCCGGCCCGGGCGATGACAAGGTCCAGACTCGGTATGACGATGATGAAGCTCTCCTTCAATCCCCACGACCAGAACGCGTCATGCGGAACTCCATCCATCGCGCCATCCGAATTATTCCACCACAGTAAACCGTAGTGACCAGATGCTCCGCCCGACCAAAGCAATCCATCTTCCACCGGCAACTTATCAATTCCCTCTGCCTGATTTTTGGCCAAGCAGACAAAACTCTCCGGGATGATTTGCCTACCGCGCCAGCGCCCGCCTTTCAGGTAGAGGTAACCGATCTTGGCCATCGCCTGGACGTTGCAATGAATTCCTGCGCCAAATGGCCGGCGGTTAATACCGTTAAGTTGGTGTGGCCGGTCGAGGTTGTTGAAGCCCCAGTGCAAGTCATGCTCTCCACCACGAGGTGTCTCACCGACGGTGATGCCCAACGGCTTAAAGACGCGCTCATTCATCACATCCAGCAGGTCTCGGCCATTAGCGACAGTCAGGCAATCTGCCAGCCAATTGGGGCCGCCGTCACTGTACATCCAGCTTGTGCCGGGCCTGTTGACCTGACGACACCAGCCCTTGGTCTTTTCGAAGCCGCCGGTTTGTGTGGAGAGATGCCACAGCGTTAACTCATCCAGCCAGTCGGTTTCGGTATTGCTTTCGGGGGGAATGCCGACGGTAGGCAGGTATTTCTTCGCCTTGTCACGCAACTTGACCTTGCCATCTGAAATGGCCAGCCCGAGGGCGGTGACACTGATCGATTTGGTGGACGAATAGATGTCGTACTTCTGCTTTTGATCGCCCCATGCCATGGCCAGGCGTCCGCCGCGGATGATGCAACCGGAACCGCCGCCCGTCAGCGCGTACTGCTTAGCTGCCTCAAGTTTGGCCTGGTCCATGCCTACGTGTTCGGGCTTAACTCGCGCAAAGGAGAAGCTGTCGGTCGTTTCTATGATTCTCGCTTTCTTCTTATTCTGCGCATCGGCGCCGACGTCCGTGCCGGTTTGGGATATCACATCAAGAACGAGAACCCAATCATTGCCAACGCGGGCAATGCCCGGCGGATCAAAAGTCTGGCTGCTTACGTTTCGGAATTCACCTAAGTCCGTATATCGTCCATATCGAGGACTAAACCATGTGGCCTTGATCTTCCTATTCGACAAGTTGGTAAGATCGACAGAGATCTCGTGGCCGTCTGCTATATAGATGAATGCGTAGCTGCCATCAGAACCACGTGTTGCCTGTACGTGGCTGTCATAGTCATCCGATTGGCCACGAACAATCAGGCTCTGGTCCGGGATTCGAGTCAGAACCGGCCGCGAACCGAGCAACTGACCGAGATGTCCGACTTGTCTGGCGCCGGGCAATTCCAATGCGCTTCGCCAGGTCTTCGTAGAGTCCGTCTTTTTGTCCCAGACGCCTTGCGCCCCATAGGTGTGACCTGCCGCACCGGCAAACACCGTGAAATACGCCCTGCGGCGCACGTGATAGGCCCTAGCCCCTCCATTGCGAAAGATCGCCTTCGGATCGCCTACGGGGCCGGAACCTTCATACCATGCCTCAGCATCAATCACCGGTTTGACGGGCTCGCGTTGGTAGTCAGCCTCAATGGCCTCCCAGACCCTCCAGTACCCTGCCATTGTCGGGTCGCGCTTCCGACGGTAGGCAGGATCCTTGACGGGAAGCTCCGTCGGCCAGCCCCATTGACTTGTTTGCCAGTTATTGAAGTCCACATGGCAATGATATCCGCGAGTGGTGGTGCTGTTGCCCCAAATAGAGTGAATAGAAACCAGTTTGCTCCCAGTATCTCCGTCTCTTAGACCCCGCAATGCTGCTAGAACCTTATTGCGGTCGCAGCGCCAATCGGTTCCTTCACCCAGGGTAAGCCACACAATATTATTCTGGCTCCGGTATCGGTGCCCCAGCCACTTGAAATATGAGTAGATTTCGTCCTTCGAGTAGCGCCCCAGGTTTGTGCGATCACCCCAAAAGGACACAACAGCAGCATACAATCCGGCATCTTCGAGTTTTCTAAACCAAAGATCAATAGTCTTCCAATAGGATTCATTTGGCCTGCCAATATCACGGTGCTTGGGCCCGCCAAATGCGTGATGTCCGTAGGTGTTGACTCGATCCTTGCGATCAGCCGGAAAGCCCACTGCACATTGAATAACTGTGAATCCCTGTGCCTTGCGGATGGAAATGTATTCATCCATTTCCTCCGTAGTCATGGCGTGGACATGCCAACTCGTGTCGCCAATCCAAATGAAGGCGGAGCCGTCCTCTCTCACAAAATAGCGGCCGTTGTCACTGACTTGCAGCTTTGGCAGCGTTCGGATCTGTGGCTCAGAGCCTCTGCTTCGGACCTTCTCTGCCCGGCTCTGGCCAAAAGTACAGGCGATCAGGCACAATATGCGTAGTACCAGAAACGTCCTTGCAGAGAACATTTTCGGCTCCGGCGTTCGCATTGGATAATCACTGTGCTCCATCTGTCACAGCTCCTTGATACGGACGTTTCGATACTCGGAACTTCTGGTATGGGGCAAGAATCCGATGTGCCCCTTGGTGCGTTTGACTCCCGGATGCCTCTTTCCGTCAAGGGTCTCATCCGGCAGGCCTTTCAGGTCAACATTGACGATCACGGCTCCGTTAAGCGTCACCTTGATACGGCTTGCCTGACAGAGAATTTCCTGCTTATTCCACTGGCCCGGTTGCTTGAGGTGGCCTGTGTCGGCGGCTACAACGCCGTAAATGGATCCGTGTTTCTGCCAGGATTTGAGCCCTCGCCAGTAATGGTTGTCGATGATCTGTATCTCCATGGCGACGAAAGCAGCATCGCCTTCCAGGGGAGCACGAATGGCCACGCCGCTGTTAGCTCGTTTGCCAATTTTGAATTCGAAACGAAGGATAAAATCCTCGTACTGCCTGATCGACATCAGCTTGTGGTCCTCGCGTTTCAAACCACCACTCTTGATCTCGCCAGAAAAGACCATGCACGCATCCTGGATTGACCAACGACCGGTCGGATTTAGCCAATTGTCGAACGTCTTTCCGTCGAACAGCGAGACGAAGCCGATTTCTTTCTCATGCACGTCTCTCTCTTCGGGCTTAAGGACCGCCGCTGCGATAGGTTCGAGCAATGGACTCAACACATCATAGTGGTTGGCCCCGTCTTCTCGCGGCAACCGCTTGCCCCGTTCACCCCCGCGAACGACAACCAGATCGAGTGAAGGGATGACCACAATCAGACTATCATACAACCCCCATGCCCAATAGGCGTCACGGGGTACGTTCTCCAATGTGCCGTCCGCGTTATTCCACCAGAGCAGACTGTAATGGTCGGAGGCATTGCCGTGCGTATCAGACCATTCCGGCAGGCCAATGACCGACTCAATGGGCCGGCTGACCATCTCTACAAATTCTTTGGAAAGGATCTGTTCGTCTTGCCAAGATCCATTGTGCAGATAGAGATAACCGAGACGCGCCAATGCCTCAACGTTTGCGTGGATGCCCGCGCCGAACTCACGACGGACAATTCCCTCGATCTTGTTCTTTCGATACTGGTTCGTGCGCCATCGCAGGTCGTCCCGCGTGATGCCCAGCGGCGTGAAAACGCGCTCGAACATGAGATCTTCCAGATCTCGCTGGTATTCAAGCGTGATACACTCAGCCAGCCAATTAGGTCCCCCGTCACTGTAGTGCCATTGCGTCCCGGGCTTGAACAGGAGCTTTTCATAGCCACCTGGTTTTTCAAATCCGGCTGTCTGGGTGGCCAGGTGCCGGATGGTAATGTCGTCCAACCAGTCTGTTGTCTCATTGCTCCGAGGCGGAACGCCCAAGCTTGGGTGATAGCGCTGTGCAGGGGCATCAAGCTCGATCTTATCGTCCCGGATTGCAACACCAAGCATAGTCGCGCCAAACGATTTGGTTGCCGATTTGATGTCGTAGCGTTTTTGCTGATCGCCCCAGTGGCACACGACCTTGCCGTTCCGCACGATCATGCCCGAACCGCCGGCCGACTGGGCATAGCGTTGGGCTTGCTCTAATCCGGACCGACTCATTCCGACGTTTTCCGGCCTTGCCGTCGGAAATACAAAACCCTTGTCCTCACCAGCGTGTCCTTCAACGACACAATAGCCGGTAAACAACATAAGAGGTAACAGGTAACGGATTGTTCTGTCCACGGACTTCATACGTCTATCTCCATACAGTTTAATCGGTGAGCACAGCCGCACAGGCACGCCGCAGATACTCGGTGAATTGCCAGTTCCCGCTGCTGCCTGTCTGGCGGGTGATGACCAGATCAAGGCTAGGAACGAAGGCGATGAGTTGACCGCCGGAGCCGGGCTTGTACCGTGCGTCTTGCGGTATTCCTTTGCCGGTGCGCCCCTCCGTATTGTCGCCGGTCAGATTGGCGGGCAGCTCCCAGCCGTGTGAGAAAGTTCCGGGATTGAGTTTCCATCTCATCTCCGGCGTCCTGACGTCGTGCGTGGGAGCGGCGGTCTGTTCGACAAACCACTTCGGAATAATCTGTTTGTTTTTCCACTTGCCGTTTCGGAGCATGCAATAAGCAATACGAGCCAAATCCCGAGCCGGCATGCCCATGCCATGTGACGGATGCCGGCCGATTTCTTCACCTCCGTCGAAATACTGGAACCACCAATGTTCGCACCCAATCGGCTTGAAGAGTGCCTCGACAGCGAACTTGTCATAGGGTCTTCCCGTTACATACTCGCAGACCAGCGCCGCGTGAGCCAAAGCATGTGTCGAGTAACCGCAGGCCGTTCCTGGATCAAACGCAAGCTTCGCCGTTCGCTCGTCGCCGCTGTGGCCCAGGATATACTGCCACGTGCCTTTGTTTCGCGCGCCGGTTGCCTCCGGACAGATACCCGACGTATGATTGAGCAGTTGCTTAACTGTGATCTTCGTCTTGCGAGGATCACTGAGCGGTTTGGCCCACGGAATGAAGTCGAAAGCCGGATCGTCGAACGCCATTTTATGCGGCGTTTTGCCTCCCTGGCTTTGCTCGGACGCAATTGCCAAAACGGTCGCGCAGATGGCTTTCGAGACGGAGGCAACTCTGCGTGCATCGGTTTTGCTGCTGTTGCCCCGCTCGACTTCCAAGACTACGTAGCCGTTACGAATAACGACGGCTGCGAAGTTCCGCTTGTCGCTTTGCATCAACCACTGTTTCAGCTTTTCCAACTTACCTGGATTCATTTCCCCGAGACGGCGAATATCATCAAGATCAGTAAGTTTGCGCCAACCACCTCTGGACTCAGATGGTGGGAAATACGCCGCGGGACTCTCGGGCGTTGTCAGTGTCTTGACCATATCACCACGTCTCCCATATGTCGGGAGTGATGAAAGTACAAGCAAGACGCTCGAAAGAATGGTTTTCAAGAAGTGTCGTGTGCTCAACATCTGATATCTCCTATGTGTCTTTGTCTTCTCAGAATCTGATCTATGGACCTTTCTTATAGCGTCTTGGCGGTTTAGAATGCAAAGTCTTCCCGGCAAAACTAAATGCCCAACATCAAAACCCAATCATGACCAGCGCACGCATCACTTCCTAACGATGGCGGCGAGCCAGCCGTACTTACTGCCCTCCCGCGGCATCTTGATGCGAATTTTGTCCTTAGCATTAATCGTCTTTGCCTTGAGCGGCCGTCCGGTCTGGAGGTTTATCCAGGTCAGAGCGTACCTCCCCCGGCACTCACGCGTATCGAGCAGCACCACACGATCACCGTAGGAGCCAGTCATTAGAATCCCGTAAGCAATACCCGGATTGGCGAGCATGTAGGCTTCGTTCTCTTGTCGTTCACTTAAAAGGTCGAGATTCGGCGTACACTGCCAAGGCTTAATCAGTTCACAAAACTTGCGCACAGCTTTGAGACAGGCCTGGGCCGCAGGATTCAGACCCATCCCATTCTCACCGTCGCGCACCGGCCGGTGGAAACGCACCGCCGAGCGGCCCGCACAGATAAATTCACAGAACCTATGGATGGTCGGACGACGCTTCCGAAACGTGCTCACATCGCCGCCCCCATACACCTTGACATTGGTCATCGGACGCAAAGTTTTGGCCGTGTATTTGCGGATTGCCTCGATGTTTAGCCACAGCTCATCGTAGTCACTGAACCGCGTACTTGTTTCTGACAACTCGAAGAACGAATAGATATGTGGGTAGTCGAATAGCGAGGCGAACTTGCCGCTCACCATGCGCTCGGTCCTGCTCAAGTTCTTGTTCTTCGGCGTGCTGAAATCCCGATGCATCTCAGAAACATAGATGGTCTTGCCAAGCTGCGAGGCCTTGAGCTTTACGTATTCGGCCCAGTAGTGACCCCACTGGTAGGGGTGCTGAGGGCGCTGCTCGTTATCGACGCAGTACAGGATGTTGTCGAATTCCAAAGAGTGCGAGAGGATCTTGTCAACGAATGCCTGCTGGTATTTCAGAACGGTCTTGTCATTTTTCAATGCCGGGATAGTCTGGTAGAATGCGTCGTTCATATTACCTCGGGGCTGGCGGGGAAAGACCGTCTCCGGGCTGAATCCGTAGTTGACGTTGTTCTTCGGGTTTAGGGGGTGCGTAGGCCACACACCTGGCGTGTCGGACTTCAAATGGACCAAATCATGGGTGGCCCAGATCTCGATCTGGACTATGATATCTCGATGCTTGCATTCCTTCAGAAAGACCCTGAAGAGTCGCCAAAACTCGCCGTTCCATTGATCCAGATCGTACTTGCCACTTTCCAGCCTGACGTATGGCTGCTCGCGCAGCGGATAGATTGGATTGTCACCTCTGCGGACAGACATGGTGCAACGTAAGTAATTGCCTCCGCAGTCAACGAGCAGATCAAGATGCGAGCGCAACAGATCCATATTGCCGGCCCAATGAAACAGAGCTTCGTCATCTGTTCCGCCCAATAGTATCGCCGGCTCACCATCGTACTGCCAATAGGTCGGATTCTCGGGGTATACCTCGATGCCGGCTCCGTGCACCAGTGACACGGTGACTATTATAACGATCGTGAAGGCAATCGAGTCGTACGGTCTTTTATTCTTGTTAGGGTGTATTCGTATCATTTTCCTTGCCCCATCAATTTACCATTCAAGGACCTCAATTGTCGTCGATCGAATATATGCACGACCAAATCATCAACAAAATTGGGTAGTTCAACTGTGGCTTTGCCATCTGCGATTCTACATGAATCCTTCTTGAAAATACCGCCTGGAGCAGCCGGCTTCCAAAACTCGACTTTATAGCGTCCGCCTTTCAAGATCAAGTCTTCCAACCTGGCTTCTTGAGCTGAGAATTGCCTACCGTCTATTCCAGGTTTGGAGGACAAATAAACGACCGCTTCTTTCTGCGAAGACAACACCATTTGCACGTTACCGGGCCCTCTGGATACGACACCTCGAAAATCCAGATTCGGGTAGTCAACAAGATGATCCCAAAAATCTCTTATGATCAGAGCGTCATCCTCAAAATCATTGTGGCCATACGGTTCGTATCTTTCTCTTTCGGCGACTTTCTTGCTGAGGCCCTTTTGATAGATGTCGATAAGCTGTGACTTGGCCATGATCCATCGCCAGACGTATTTGCGTAAGTGGTTTCTCGAGCGTGGTTCGAAATATGTGAGAGAGTTCTTGTGCTTGACGTCCGGGATATGGAAGATCCCGGGCAAATCCAGACTTTCCTGTGGGCAGAAGGGCTTCTTGAATTTCTTGATCAGCTCGATCGACTCAGATGCTGTGATATAGAACGGATCATGGTTCTTCCCTTGGATCATCAGGCCAAATCGGTCGTGACCGTATATCCAATCTCGTGTGTCACCCGGCGGCGTAAAATCAGTGTCGAGGCCCAGCAAGGGCATCTTGTCGGGCCTGCGTTTCCTGTATTCTTCGATAAATCTTCGGGTCGTCTCGCTCAGGAACTCCCGAAGATCTTCTCGCGCATTCGGTTTCATTGCGTGTATGAACGGCTCATGACATATATCGTAATAGATATTGTCATAGTCAGCCGATTCTTCGATCAGCTTCCATAGAATAGCAGTTTGGATTTCGTAAAGACCGCGCTTGCCCTTTGAAAGTGATTGCCAGAAACCTGCTGTGCTCTTTTTCGGCCGAATGAACGCTGTCTTGGGATGCACATTGTTTTTGGGCAGGTAATACGCATCTCCTTGCCACCAGTGCCCACCGGAGCCCTGGGGCCAGATGAGCATGTGAACAATTATCCCATTGGCTTGCAGGTGGGAACAAATCTTGTGAAAGCGTTTCCAGAAAGATTCATCCCATGTGGTTAAATCGTACCGGCCGTCCTCAGTCTTAACGAAGGGTGAGTATTTCCGATAGTACGCATGGTACAGTCTGGTCCGGCAGTGGTTCATACCATGAGCAACCGCCCATTTCGTCCAGTGCTCATAATCATAATCGTCAAAGAACATGTGCTCCAAATGGCAGCCAAAGGCCAGCAGAGGCTTGCCATTGTGTGCAATGTATGCCAAACGCGTGCCCGCCATTTCCACAGAAAGGCCCGACTTCTGAGGCTCGCCCTGCAAATCACTTTGTGCAACAACACTAATTGCACAGGCCGTACACAAAGACAGCACACAGTGTTTCCCTATGGATGATGCGATCAACATTCTCTGACTCCTTCAACAGCATTGTGGTCCACTTTGTTGTCTGGGTCAGTTGATACCCTTACGGCAAGAACAGCATATCCCATCGGTTTACGTAACAACGTCGCAACTTCTCTCATGTTTCGCATGTTCATCACGGCGTCCTTCCTGTCCAGAATTCAAAGTCATCCCAGAAGATCTGCAGAGCACCTCCTTGACTGCGCACCCGATGAATGTTCTTGTTGTGTGTGTACAGCTTCATCGGATTGAACTGAACAAAGCCATCGGGAGAGGGATCATCGGGGTGACAGGTGGTGTCGTGCACATCGGCGATGACAGTCCGAGTGCCGTCTTGTTGCGTTATAGCGAAGTAGAATCTACCGTGCTTCTTCTTGCCCTCTTTCAGGTACACTTCAGCCGTCAGCCATTGCTCCAGTGGAATTGAAAACGACTCATCGTTCTTGCGCCAAAGCCCTTTCCAGTTCCCGTCATTTGTCTGGGCTCCCGCTCCGAAGTGCAGGCCTGTCCTTGAAGCAGGATCATTTCTGATTGTAATGTGAATTCGAAACGGATGACCCTCTCGTGTCCAGTTGGCGTTGTTCCAGAATTCAGCCAAAATGAACCATCCCATTTCTGCTTCCCAATTCCTCAAGTACTGCCAATCGGAATGGAAATACATTCTGATCCGATAGTAGAAATTCTTCAGATTCTTGTTGCCAGCCACATTCGCCTGAATCCTGCCCTTTCCTCCATAGGAAGCATTAGGCTTGACGTTGACATGTTTCATCCAGTATTTCAGAACGTGGTTTGAGCTGTCTGTCGGATCCGGCACAATCGTTACTTGACGTTGGGTAGTATCGCCTCCGGCGTATTGAAATCGAAACGTGCCAATCCCATGCTGACCGAAATCCTTGGCCCAATCATTTGGTGGATTGACGGAACGATCCGCGCCGACAATGTCCAGCCAGCCACTGCTTTCGTTGACCAGGCGTGTACCCCGTTCGAAACCGGAACGAAAGAGAAGTCCTCCTGATACATGCCCAGGCGTTATGAGATAACCGATCACCAACATTTGCATCATTCGCTTGTACATTCTTTCGAGTCCTTCTTGTTTGACGAATCAGTGAGGACGCACGGAGAGACAAACCACGTCACCTTCCTTGTTCTTCACGGCTAACGTGCCATCTGCCAGGGCGAGGTGTGGATAGCAAGTGCCGCCGACGACGTCCTTAACACGAGTCAGTTCCCGGTACTTATTACTCTTGGGCGAGATATCAACCAAGCCAAGGTCTCCCGATCCGAACGCCAGGAGCTTGTCATCACCGGTGACAAGGCATGAGCTATCCCTGCCGAAATTTCCGCCTCGCCATTTGAGCTTGCCGTTGGAAAGATCAAGACAGTGTACTTGGCCGATGACCAGATAAATGCAGCCCTTGTGAATCACGGGACTGCATCCTTCAGACCAGTATCGGTTACTCCACAACTGACTTGCTTTGCCCCGGGATATCTGCAGCACTGCGGTGCGGCCAAAGTCATGTCCGGATGAAATAACCACCTTATTGTCGATGACGGCGGGTGTGATGATGTTGCATGCATACGCTGTTCGCCAGGGGTACTGGCCTAGAGTCTTTCCCCTTTTTTGGCCTTCCGTACCAACAACCGTCAATTTGCTGATACCGAAACTCGCCAGACACTGAATACCCTGCACGTTCATAGGTGCCGGTCCGGCGTTGTGACCGGCCGGCTCTTTACTTTCCGATCGCCATATCTGCTTGCCTGTCTTCTTGTCGAAGGCAACCAGCGTACCGGCATTGCCACCCACCTCCGTGATAACGGCGTTGCCCAGCACAATTGGAGAGCATGAATAGCCGTAGTCTCGCGTTCCCGCTTTAACTTTCGGTCGTTGACGGACTTTGTACTTATCATAAAGATTGACTGACCATGCCGGCTGGCCCGCCTTCTTCGTATTCCAACACTTCAGATCGCCGTCTACGCTCAGAGTGTACAAGTAGCCCGAAGCCGGATCAAAAGTAGGCGTCGACGTGGGTCCGCCATAACGCGATGTGTCGCCCACACGGAACCGCCCCTGGTACCGGCAAGGATACGATTGTTTCCATAGAAGCTTGCCGGTAGCCGCTTCGAAACAGTGAACGGTGTCGGTCCCCATAGGGTTATTTCCATTTGGCTTGCCCTTCCATCCCATCACGTACAAATGCTCATCGGCGAAAATCGGTGAAGTACACCCATATCCGACGTTCTTCTTCCACAAACGCTTGGGTGGCCAACCTTTGGGCCAACCTGACATCTCAGACGTCACGTCACTGCGGCTCGGTCCGCGCCACTGCGGCCAATCGGCTGCAAAGACGGCCTGACCTAGAATCAGAGACAAAAGCAGGATGATATGGTTCAGTTTCAACAAGCAGCTATAATTAAGCACCAGATCTTCCTTTCTTTTCAACCTCTCCATGGACGCACTCTGTCTAGCCTCTCCGACAATATTCTTTTGGTAAGGATTGCATCTTCTCGGACCTGAAAGTCGAACATTCCAACATGGATGAAATCGGCGCCATTGTCAAATGCATATTTGAAGCCATCCGCCGGATGGATAGCTCCCGCCGCCAGTACCTTGAAAGCCATCCAGGGTTTCGTCACTTTCTTCATGTAGCCGATTGTCTGCTCCGCATTGAGACACCAGATGTTGTCATGATAGTGCCCGGAGGCGTGCTCCCCGGATTTGAATCCTGGATCCCAGATACGAACACCATATTTTCGGTCTTCTTTCGGTGTTGCAGACCAGTAGTTGTCGTGGTGCAGCGTTTTCATATAGAAGTCGACTTCTATCCCAGCTTCATCGACGGCACGCGGCACCCTCACCTCGTGACAGGCAAAGCCGCAGAACGCACCATTTTGCCTGATGAGTTCCATAGCCTTAGCGAGCAGATCGATCCGCCCGCTCTTGACGATGGTGTCTGTGGGGTCGCCACAAACGTAGACCCCGACTGCCCCATGATCGATACACATCTTGATCTTATCCTGCGAATAGTTCGTATGGCCGATCCACTGTATCCGCCCGCCGCGTTCGGTTCGATAGCGATCGAGCAGATGCAGCATGCGCGGGCTTGGCCATGCCGACATTGCATTTATGCCGCATTCTTCCGCCAGTTCCCAGGTATCGAGTATCTTCTCATCTGTAAAGTAGCTGTTAATAAGCTCTGAGACATATTTCAGGTCTCTGCTGTGTCCGACGCCGCCGATAAGATTGCCGCCAAGGATAAGTCTGCTGATTTTGGCTTTGCCGATCATCCCCTGCGGCATCTCATTAGTATTGCTTGTTGTAATAACCGGCTTTTTCAACGAGGCGCGCGCCAATAGAGCCTTCTCTTCATAACTCGCACCCAGCACACTGCCCGCCGTTGCCCAGGCACATGTTCTAAAGAAACCGCGTCGATTTGGATTATACAGCATGGTTCTATCCTCTAATTTATCTATTGGAACAGCAGTGCCCAGTCCTCATCATCCGGTGCTGGGAAAGTGCCACTCTTGCCGGTGCCGGCTGGTGTCCATCGGCCTGTGCGCGGATTGTACCATCGGGCCTTCAAATCCGGAACGAGAATTCCCTTTTTAACTGTGACCGAACCTCCCTGCGGGAAGTATATTATTGCCAGGTTGCCGCTGTCGTTGCGGAGGCCGCAAATCTGTTTCGGATCGTCCTCGCCGCCGGGCGTCGAGAGAGCGGGCTCTCCGTTGCGGGAGGTTGATGTGGTGCGAAAGCGCGTTTCATACGCTCGGCCTTTCTGGCCGAGTGTAAAATTGCGCTGACTCGGATCGCTTGATACAGTGACAATGCGAGCGGGGCCCGTCTGAGTTAAATTGGCAGGTTTGATCCATGCCTCAATAGTTATTTCATGCGATTTGCGAACGGCTTTGATAACCTTCGATGCCGTACCTCTGGAGGATATTAGGGTGGGAGCATCTACACGCAAGCCGCCGGAGGGCAACCACTTGACGGCCGATGTACTGCTGATCCTCAGGTTAAGCGGTTTGCCTGCATTGGAGACATCTTTGATTGTGTCACCACGATGCTCCTGGAAGTCATAAAGAGCAATCGGTGAATCGTGGGATTTGTCATGGCCGGATTTGAAGTTTCGTACGATTTTCTTTTTATCGAGCATACGGTCGTAGATCGCCACGCGGTGCAGTTCTCCAAGCCAGGGCCTGTCCCGTGTAAGCTCATTGGCCAAGGCCAGGCGATACTTGCCGTCCCAGTTGGAACATTCGCCGGTGACCTTTCTCGTAGCCTGCTCCTGACCGTCAAGGTAGAACGTGGCGTTTCCTGCCTTATCGCGAGTATACACAATATGAGTGAGTTTAGTCCGGGCAGATGTCTCTGGGGGTGCCGTGAAAAAGCCGTTATCCGGATTCAGCTCCCACCAGCGTACTGAGGTAAAGAAATCAACAATATGACCGTAACCGACAAGCATATTCATAGAGTCGTCGCCGCGGCCGTTCAACCAGCCACCGCCGGTGTCCGGCCCCCAGCCGGTGCCGGTATCGGCGCGTTCGCCCGTGGTCTGATAGCAGCCGGCCATGTACATACCCCATGCAAGACGGCGGCGGTTGTCGGCACAACGGGCCGGCGCCTTGCGATTGCCTCCCCAGGTTGGGTAATGATCCTCGTAGCCGTATTCCTCGTTGACTTGTGGAATGATCCTGGCCATCTCGGTCTGTTTATGGCGGTTGTCGAGCATGAATTTGTAGCCACCGGCCTCATCCCACCGCTGGTACATAGCAAAGTCCGCCCAGGGCGATCTTTGGAAGCGGAAGTCTCCGTGCCCGTGAACTGACGTCAAATGATCGTATGGATCGCATTTTTCTATGAACGCCCCCATCTTCTCTGCCCAGGAGTCATTTCGAAACAACCGGTACTCATTCGTAACGTCCCACATGACATTTGAGAACGCCGCGACGCGCGCCACGCCGTACCGATAATAGCGTTGCTCATCCTTGCCGCCCATCCGTTCCTTGAAGGGATCAACACCGGGACGTCTGCCGTCAACGTAGAATATGATCGAGATGACCATATCCTTCTCACGGGCGTAGCGGAGCATGCGTTCGATCTTCCGCCAATAGCCGACGTTGAAGCGGGTGACGTCGAATCCGGGCTTTTCGACGCTGTTCGGCTGCTTTGCGACCCAGGGATTCAGAAGAAAAGTGAACTTGTCTGTGGGAAAGACGTTTTCATACCAGGCACGGCCGTTCTTGACTCGGCCATTGATCGCAACCCGCAGGCGGTTGACTTTGAGCCTGCTGAGTCGGTCTATATTGCCTCGGATCGTCTCATCATCCCATCCCATAAGCCAATAGGTCGTGGTGCCATTCCAGAAATAGTGCTCGCTCGTACCTTCCCAGATGAAGTGCCAGGGATAGTCCTTATCCACACGAATGAGACCACGGCGTTTGCTGTCCCTGGCACTGAATTTACCACTGTAGAGACGCTCATAAGAACCCTGATGGTAGGTGACCGAGTACTGATAACTGCCGGGCTCGGACGGCATGAATCGGATTCGGAAGACACTCCCATCATGCGAATCGCAAAAGCCATCTACGTGCACCTTCTTGCCCGCGCCGGCTGTAACCCAACCTTTGACAGCAACATCGACGAACGGGTTCCTGGCGTCCGGACTCTTAACATTCAGCGTAATCTCCACAAAATCGTATGTATCCACATTTCGGGCGGACTGTGCGAACTCGACATCCTGCGGCGAGCTATAGATCGGTGCTATATTGCAGACGGTAAGAACAATTGTCGATGCGACAACAATTCCTGTGTTTCGGCTGTGCATAAATGCCGAGGAAGTTGACAATCTATCCATGATGACCTCCTTAGTCTGACCTATCAACTTGCTTTCACGCCAGTGATACCAACCGAAGTTCCTGGGACGCGTCGCCCAGCAACTTTGCAGTCTTGACCAATCACATGTCTATGTTACCGCCACACTACCTTGAACTCAAGGTACTTTCTCAGACTTCCGACAAGGCCACACACTTGGCCACTGGTATCAGAGAAACAGACCTCCGAGCGCTATGGACCAGACGCCAGGCAGCCTGAGCGAGTAGTCGGGTACTTCTTATGGCTCATCTAAACTACCTTCGGCTTCGCGGTGCAGTACCGTGGACATGTTCAAGAAGTTCTTGCCCTATGCGACAAAAGCAGTCATGATTGTACTTGACCGTGTGTCTAAACATTGTGATGCGATATTGAGGACCGACCATCAATGAGAGAATGCCCTGACTTTCCAAAGAGTTATGTTGTTTTCACGATTATAGTATTGTCTCTGGTGCAACCATGCAATTCTGAAGCGAAGACGCTGCCGGAGAAAACGGGCTCGCAGTGGTATCCCTACCTGGAGTGGAACATCGAGAACTTGTCTTTTGAAGGAAATCCATTTGACCTTGACGCCAGAGTCGAATTCGTGCACGACGATACGGGCGCTTCAGTAGAAACGCCCATGTTCTATGAAGGCGGGCACTCCTGGGGATTCCGTTTCACAAGCACTTCAACAGGCCAGTGGTCTTTCCGAACACTCAGCAATGATAAAGACCTGGATGGGTGGACCGGAACTGTTGCGATCAGGAAAAATGATAACCGGCGGGCACACGGCTTCATAAAGGCGATCGGCAACAAGTGGGGATGGCAGGGGACGGACGAGGCATTCATCCCACAATATGTGATGGGCAAGGACATCAACGTCTTCTATGACTTCCACAAACAACGGGTCGATGAGACTGCGATTGGACGGGAGATAACCGAGTTCATAGACGAGCACGGCTTTACGGGCTTTCACCTTCAGGTCAGGGGCCGCTGGTTCGATCTCAATGGAGATTGTCACGGCAAGACCATTCCCGACATGCGGACCTACGAGGTTCTGGAGACGATCATACGCATGGTTCACGCCAGGGGTGGTTCCTGCCATCTGTGGATGTGGGGTAAGGACACGGGCAGAGGCAGTGACGGACCCCGTGCTATTCTGGGCGCTCCTATGAACGCGGCGGACCGGCGCAACCTGCGATACATTGCTGCTCGGCTGGGACCATTGCCAGGGTGGTCGATGGGCTACGGGTACGACACGGAAAACCTTTGGGCCAGCCCGGATGAACTGGACGCGTGGAAGAGTTATCTGGAAACGCATTTCGGTTGGGATCATTTCATCGGGGCCCGCGTAGGCTTCGACGAGAAGGGAACGTATGGTCGTTACGGCAAGAACATCCCCAAGCCCCAACTAAACGAGAAACACAATGCCCCCATCGGCGATCAATATACGGCCTGGCTCGGCGGGGATTACATTGGATATACCAGCTACCGTCCACTGTACGACCGATACGTTGAGGTGATCGAGCACCGGCCGGACAGGCCTTCTTTTGACGAGGACCGGTTTCGCATCCGCGATGCAGCACAGTGGACACACAAGGACTATGATGTCGAACTTACTCGCAGAGGATTGTGGCACTCAGCCATGGCCGGTGGAATCGCGAACATCTGGGGCCATCTGCTGCCAGATTCCGACAGCGGAGGATCTCAGCCTTATGACCGTGGCAGCGTACGAATCAAACATCTGATCAAAACCTATGCCACATTCTTTCGTGACAGGAGGCGGTTCCGTTCCGACTTCATACGGGACAACAGCCTTACCGATCCACGCACAGGTACTACCGAGACGCCAGAGTCTGCAGCAATCAGCGCATGCCTGAGAAACACGGCCCGAACCCATTACACTTTTTACAGGGAAGACTGTTCATCCATCGCAATGAACCTGACTCGAATGCAAGGTTCTCAACGAGCTGTTGCCGTAGATGCCAAACGTAGCTATACGGAGATTGATCTGGGCGTTATTGCTGTGAGCAAACACAATTGGCAGGCTCCTTACGAATCCGACTGGGCGATAGCAGTTGGAGATTTTTGATCGAATCTTGATACCTCTGGAACTGGCATCGAGTGTCTAGGAACGGGGTAGAACACTCAGAGAGGCGGCAGCTTGAAGGATTTACCCACTCACCCATCTCTCGACAAGTCCATCTATGAAGAATTCAGAGTCAAACGCCAGAATCCTCGTTGCCACCAAAGCTTGTCTTTGAAGCATCTATATCATGAAGTATCAGCGCCATCCTCTTGGATTTCGGGACCTGTTAGACTGGAACGCTGCTTACCCGATTGAAGTGACTATAGTCTTTGCAAGAGGTGATCGTCAAAGACTTCATCCAAATGAGTAAGCACAAAGACCGCCTTAGTTCACAGCCAGTTACTTGCAGGGATTTGATCCACAGCATCCCGCAAGACAGGGTCAACATTCGTGTAGACCTTGTTCGTCAGATCAGGAGATGAATGCTCCAGCAACCTTTGTACGACAGCAGTGGGAACGCCGTTCTGACAAAGGACAGAGCCAAAGGTCTTGCGCTTATGCCGAGCTCGGCATATTTTCGTAGATCATGAAATTTGAAGTCACTCAATCTAAGCTGTTCGCGTATCTGAGTCCATCTGTATTGGCTGAAAGGTCGGCTGAATATCTTGTCTTGCTTCGAATTTAAGCCGGATACATATCTTCTGAGTTCTGCCATGATTGGAATCGGAAGAGGTCTTGACCCCATACTCTTCCTGGTCTTTGCGCTCCTTGTGGTGACATAGCTCTTTTCAAAGTCAAGATCAGAAACTCTCCACGATCCAATGTCACCACATCTGAGGCCTGTGCCCAAGGCCAGAAGGATTCTCATTCTGAGTCTCGGATACGGTTTGGAGGCTGACAACAGCTTTCTAATCTGAGTAGTACTTAAGGATATCACAGGCCTCTCGTCTTCTTTGAGGAGCTTGAGCTTGATATCTCCGTTCATGTATCTGTTTTCTCTGCCCCAGTTGACAAAAGCCTTCAGATTCGTAATGTCCTTGTTTAGTGTTGAGCGTTTTATCTCCTTACCTCGATCAAGTATGAACTTGTCAATGGTGTTCTGAGTGATCTGTTTGGAGCTACATCTTCCTATCAACCGTTCGAAGTGACGTAGAGTGAGAGCTGTTTCGTAGAGCGTGGATTGCCTATCGCCTTTTACTTTCTTGTATTGAAAGTACTCTTCGCGCATCTGTGCCCAGTCGACTGTCACGGTCCCGGTGAAGACGTCCGAGTTCAATTGAGCATATTTCATCTGGCGAAAATGTTCGGCGAGAGCTTTACTCGGCAACGCTTTTGCTTTGCGATTGCCGCTTTCGTACCAGCCCACCCACGAACCTTTGACATTCTTTCTTTTGTATATCCATGCCTTCTTCATAGTATCGAGTCTATCGTAGTTTTGAGGTGGCGAATCAAGCGAGAAAACGCGGTTGGAAACGCCCAGAGTAGTACCAAAATGGAGACATGCGCAGTAGTTCTTGATTCTGTGCAATTATAAGCATTTACAATGCAAGGGTTTATAGAGGGAACCTCCTGTTTTTACAGCGTTCATTGAAAACGAGGTGAAAAAAACGGCGTTTTTGGGCTAATATTGAGGGTGGAAAAGTTTTAAGAGTCACTATCCTCTACCATAGAGCCCAAGTAAAAATCTGATTACGGATTGAAGATGCAAAAGTGCGTGGTCGATTGTGTCACTACCGGAGTCTTTTCCCCTAAAAGAAGCACTGAATTGTAGCATCGGATCAAATCTCCGTTTCACACCCTCGTTATTTTGAACATAACGCCGTTTTTTGAATGATATTAACGTTCTGTTTTCCGTTGGCGCCCATATTAC
>Ga0180432_10001942_pt1 | contig 31744 bp, 29 predicted proteins | sample SS_ome_10_FD_132414 | JGI IMG/M metagenome (GOLD analysis project Ga0180432, IMG submission 132414) | Hypersaline lake sediment archaeal communities from the Salton Sea, California, USA - SS_1_MS_2 metaG | ecosystem: Environmental > Aquatic > Non-marine Saline and Alkaline > Hypersaline >...
GATTCACAACCATCGATCTCAGCTCGTTCGTCAAGTAGAACGCCGTAACGCCCGTTTCCTCTGCCATCTCGGCATACGCGAGTAGTACTCCCGCGTAGTTCTGGAACCACTCCTCTGGATTCGATGGTGCCAGCTTGGCAGGCCAGACGCCGTCGCGGGACAGAATGCTCGGCTTCAGTTCAACCGTCAGCCCCGAGCCAACGAGGTACTCGATCGCTGCTGCAATGTCTGGGAGCCAGTGGCTGGATCTCGAGTTTACTGGTTCTACGAAGCTCGTCTTGTGGTTGAACATGTAGACCTGAGGAGAGAAGAGCACGGAGTTAGCTCCCGTCGCGATGAGGCCGTCGAGGGACTGGTACAACTCGGGATCATCAAACCCCGTGTGAGGATCCAGCGGCTGCAGTGTGAACCCCCAGTACGGGAAGGGTGGCTCAACGAAAGGTGTCCTCGGAGCTTCAGTGATCCACTCAGACGACAAGAACTCAGATCCGCTCGGCTCCCAGGCGAACCAGAAGTCAGACCAGATTCCGACGTCTCCGCTTGAGAAGACGATCGTGCTGTCCGAGCTTCCGACGGCCCACTGCTCGAAAGCGCTGCCCATCTGTGTGATCACCACAGGCTGATCGAAGACCACACGTAGCCCGTATGCCTCTTGTCCCGTGTCATTGAACAGGGTCATGCTGCCCGCCGCGGTCAGAGCCAGACTCACGAGGACCACCAACGTCAGGACAGCCAAGCCGACGACTGTGAATCGCATCAGGTTTCACCTCCAAACCGAGCCTACGCCGCACCCTAGCGCACTACCCCTGTTCACTGCAACTTCCATTCATGGTCTTCACCGGAGAGTCACGCTGGGCTCTGCAGCTCCACGAGAACGCACATGCCCCGGGAAGTGGGACAGCGCTGGATTGCAGATCCAAACGGACACCTCGCCGATTCTCCGAGCCGCAAGAAGGGACGCCCATCACCACGACGAAGCGACGCACGAGCGCGTTCTACATTCAGTCCCCCAGGCTCCAAACTGCCCCTTCCATGTAGCTGCTCACTCTGTCAGTGCGTCTCACCCCCAGTCATCTGTCCGGGAAGCCGTTCATATGCGCGCATTGGTGTAGCCCGACGGCCACGCAATCGACCCTTCAATGGGCTCGCAGCAGCTGCGCACGCTATACGCAAGCTGAGATCCATGCAGAAGCACCGGATCGGTTTGGCGTGATCCCATCCTTGAACTGGGAGACTTGACTGATGTATATATCGGCGCCGATATATCTACGTCGATCGCTTCCGCGATCTCCATGCTTTGGGGGTGCAATGAGAGCACGGCGAGTCTTGCTGGCACTGGCCGGAACCAATTTCCTCAGTGCAATGGGAATCACAATCGTCGTGCCACTGATTTCCAATCTCGATCGGATCTTCGGGGTCTCGGAAGCATTTGGGATCTGGATCATCACGCTATTCATGCTGAGCTACGCCATGGGCATGGCGCTGATTGGGCGGTTGAGCGATGCCATCGGCCGACGCCGCGTCTACATCGCATCGATGGGCGTGTTCTCACTGGGACTGCTGGTCAGTGCTGTCGGGCCGAACTTCGGTTGGGTTCTCGTCGGGCGCTTCCTGCAAGGGCTCGGCGCCAGCGGGTCGCTGCCCATCGCTCAGACGATCGCTTACGAGCACTTCGGTGAACGCAAGGGGTTGGCGATGGGGGCCATCAGCGCTGCGTTCGGTATCGGCGTCGTCGCGGCCATCAACCTGGGAGGCGGCATCTATCAGGCGTTCGACTGGCGCGCCGTCTTCTATGTGACGTTCGCGCTTTCGCTGCTCGGCTGGGCGCTCTCCTTCGCCATTCCCGAGACCCTGAAGCAGCGCAAGCCTCTCAGCCTCGACGTCGGCGGCATTCTCACGTTCGGTGCCGCGATTGCCGCGTTCATGATGCTGTTCCGCGGTCTCTCGGAGTCCTCGTTCGCGAGCGCCGCCGTCTGGCCGTACGCCGCCGCGCTGGCCGCTTTGGTGGCCGCGTTTCTCGTGTTCGAGCGGCGCACGGCACAGCCCGCCATCGAGCTCAGCCTGTTCCGAAGACCCGGGTTCGTCGCGGTCATCGGAGCGGCTCTCACAGGCGGAATCGGGATGTTCGTCTTCCAGACGTTCCTCCCGAGCTTTGCTCAAGTTTCGCTGGGGTACACGGTGGCTCAGGCCAGCTACTCAATCAATCTGATGGCCGCAACGATGATCGTTGCGGCCGGCCTCACCGGGGCACTGAGCGACCGATTCGGGCCGGAGAAGGCGTTGGCGTTCAGCTTGACGACGATGACGCTCGGATTCCTTTTGATCACGACCCTCTCCCGGCCGACGTGGGCGTACTACGTGGGAAGCGCTGTGGCTGGTGCCGGTCTGGGCAGCCTGATGACGCCAATCAACGTGATCGGGATGCGAGAAGGGGGCGAGGGCCGGGAAGGGGTCTCCTCAGGCATTGTCAGCCTCTCACGCACGCTCGGCGGCATCATCGGACCGACCATCGCCGGGTTCGTCCTCTCGCAGACGGATTTCTCTTCCCTGTTCGCGTTGAGCAACCTCATCCGCGCGTACGCCCGCATCTACCGGTTTGGGATGTGGGTCGGCGTCATCGGGTTCGGCTTCGCGCTCATTCTACTCATTCGTTCTCTACGGGAGACGGAGGTACATGCACAATGAAGACCATTCGACGGATCTTGATGATGACGGCTTGGGTCATGGCAGCCGCCGTCCCGTGCCTTGGACAGACCGTGGATCCAATCGAGGAGGTTTGCCTGGTCTCGCAGGGCCTCACGGCCTACTCGGCATCGATCCGGATGACGCAGCATCAAGACGCGAACGATTCGGAGATCGAATTCACGTTCGACTTCGTGCCGCCCGATCGGATGCGCATCATGTACACGGCTCCCCCCACCGTAGAAGGCCAGATGATGATCCTCAACGCCGATCGGTTCTACACGTACATCCCGGCTCTCAGCCGTAGCGTCTGGCAGGATGTGGGAGAAGGTGGAGGGAACCACGGGGAGGAAATGGGGTTCCTGTATGACTTCGTCACGCAGTCGGCGGCAGAGGTTCTGGAGCAGTGCGTCGCCGACGCCCGCGAGGATCGCGAGACGTACGTGCTCGAAGGTACGGGCGAGCCGATCGAAGTCGATGTCCTCACGCTGTCGATCGCTGACGAACGGCAGGTCGTCTGGTTGAACGCCCTCGACGCCGCTCCGGTGGCAATCTGGATCTACAACGGCGATGATCTGGTCCTGGAGCTTCGTGTACTCGGCTACGAGATCAACGGGACCTTCGACGAGGAGTGGTTCGTCATTCCGGAGCGATAGGAGTCTAGCATCCACGAGATACGGCGGGGACACCTGAAATTCTATGTCCTGCGGCTCCTCAGCGAGCAGCGGCGGACTGGCTACGGCCTCATGAAGGCCATCGAGACCGAGACGGGTTTCTGGAGACCGTCCGCGGGCTCGCTGTATCCGCTGCTCACGACGATGCGCGAAGCCGGGCTGATCTGTGAAGTCGAGGAACCGGATGGCACTTCCCGATGGCAGATCACGGACGAAGGCAAGTCCACTTATGAGCAAGCCGCGGAGAGTAAGCAGGAACTGCTGGACAGCATGCGCCGGTCCCTCGTGGTCTTTGCCAAGGTCTTCGACGCAGCACCCATCGAATCTTTCGCGGAGCGGCTGACGACATGGCATGAAGGGCGCCCGGACTTCAGCACCCTGGGCCCACTCTTCATGGACCTCCACGATTCGCTGTGGGGGCTCCCCTCTCTCTCTGGAGAGCAGGAGGAGCAGATTCAGGCAATCCTGCGCGATGCGATCACCGCCGTCGAAGAAATCCGTGGGGCGACCGACTAAGCACGACCCCACGAATACGCAATCACGTTCTCGCTGCTAGATCCTTGTGTGACAAACGCGCCCTCAGTACGGATACTGCATCTGGGTGCCGAACCCCTCTTTGCTGGCGCAGTTGTCCCAGACTTCCTCGATGTTGAACACGTAGGCAGGATACCTCAGCCACCGACTGGTGTCGGGGCGATGGTAGACGTCGTGCTGGGCATTGATGAACTGCTGATACACCTCGCGCTCACCGGATTCCGCTTCGTCGTAGATCTCCATGGTGCCCCGAAGCTCGTACGAAATCATCGGAGGTTGGTAGAAAATGAGGGTCGCTTCCGGATTCGCCCGGTAGTTGTCCCAGCTGTGTTTCTTCGCCATCTCCAGGCTTCCCAGTCGAGTGAAGTCGATGCGCCCCTGGGCTTCCGGGCTGTAGAGCTGATCCACGAGCACGCCGAGCCCTCGCTTGCTGTAGGCCTGGTCATCCCCGTCATAGGTCTCGATGTGCTTCATGTAGGCGGCCAGAATCCCCTCGAGATACTCGGGTTTGGGCAGGAATCCGACCCCCTTGATGCTTCCGTTGAGCCCCCCCGGCCCATGAGAGATGAAGGCGGGGTCATGAGAGCAGAAACTCAAGAACACTTTCTCCCTCGACATCTCCTCGCCCTCGTGAAGCTTCATGACGGTCTGTGCCCTCGACCGGAATGCCCAATTGAAGAATGCTTCTGCTGATTTCATGCGCGGCTCCCTATCCACGTGATGTTGCAGCGATACTAGTGCGTCTGTGGAGGGTCGTCAATGGCAGCTGGAGAAGCTCGGGGGCAAAATGCACCGTTCCTGGGTATCCGTCATCAATCGCTGAAGTTGCCTTGTAGACTGATACACAGCCTTGTCGGAATCCGCGTCTTGACATGCCCAGGACGCGGAGTGTATGGTGGGCAGTGGAGATGTATCGGCGCCGATATACGCACCACTGGAGCCGCATCCGCGCCGAGTAGAGCCTGAAGGGCGCAGGTCTTCAAGTCTGGAGGAGGATAGGTATGAGAACGAGGTTCAGAGCGGGAATTGGCTTCCTATTGGCAATGGTCCTGATTCTCGGCGCCGTGGCGTTCGGCGCCGGTCGTTTCGAGTCAATTGCCGGTGTGTATCAGATTGACATCACCAACATGGGCATGCCGTTGGTCTTCTACCTGCGGGTTGACGCTGACGGCAACTTCGTGCTCTCCCCGAATCTTGACTTCGATCCCAGCGAGAGCCGGGGCGCAGGCCAGATCGGCGAGAGCCAGGGCGTCTACATGATGATCTACGAGGACAGCACGCCGGACAATCCCAAGACGGCAACGTTTGTGCTGGACGGTCCGAATTTCGTCTTCCAGTCCACGTTGCCGTACGGCTCGAGCAACATTATCTACACTGTGGAAGACGAGGATGATCCGAGTATCATCTACACCCTCACGGCGGATACGTTGGCCCTGTCCGAGTACTACGGTACGTATGCCGGCGGGCATTCCGTCATGGCCATGGGCAACGCGGTCGACTACACGTATACGTTGACGCTCGAGGCGGGTCTGCGCTACGAGTTCGCCAGCGAATTCGGCATGGGCGGAGAGACGTACACGTACGAAGAGAGCGGGACCTGGGACATCGACGGGGACCAATTCACACTCTATCCTGATGGAGAGGAAACCGTACAGGGGACCGTAGGAGCGGACGGCGCGATCACGATCGGAGTCCGCGCCTCGGCCATGGCCAGCTCCAGGACGGAGAGCGTGCTGCGTATCGCAACGCATGCCGCTTTCGCTGGAACCTATGTTGGGTTGAAGTCCACACCCATGTATGCCGCGAACACGACGATGGTCCTCAACATGTTCGGGACCTTCCACTACAGCGCGGACGTCGGGGAGCCTGAGCCCTACGAGGAAACCGGCACCTACGACGTATCCGGGACCGACGTTACGTTCACGCCGGAGGGCGGCGACGCGTACAGCGGAACGCTGGAGAACCTGGTACTAGCCGGCAACTTCAAGGTGATCGGCATGATGCCGGGAACAGCCTTGGTCATGTACAACGAGACGGTCGTGGGAACCTTCTCCGGCTCGGCGACCTACGAGGAGACCGAGTACAGCACCGTTCTCACCCTCCACCCGGATGGCAGCTACGAGCTGGCAGTCTCCGATGCTGACGGACAGGCCGTCATCGAGAGCTCGGGAACGTTCGAGCTGCAGCGAGGCATGACGCTCAATGTGGTCTTCTCAGATGTGGATCCGGCTCCGATGTGCACGATCAGCGAGTCCGGACTGAACTTCAGTATCGCACTTCCGGGGATGGACGACGGCTCCGGTATGGACAGCGGCTTGGGCTTCAATCTGAAGAAGCAGTGAAGTCGTGATCCATTCGTAGGCTAGGTAGGCCCCGCCAGGCGCCAGCATGGCCTGAACCTGGCGGGGCCTGCTTCCAGATGGCCGGGATGTTCAAGATAGGATGGGGAATGCCGACACGGCATAGGGCGCGGATGACCTGGTTGGCCGTCGTGGCCGCAGGTGCGACCCTGCTCCTGACGGGCTGTATGCAGATCGATTACCCTTGTCGAACCGATCCGACAAACACGCTCTATGTCGGAGTGGTTCAATCATCCTTCCCAACCGCCTTTATGCCTTGGCTTTCGCGGGATGGCATTGCTCCTACGATTGCGAGCATGATCTACAGCACGCTGTTCTCCTATGACGACGATACGGGCGGGTTCGAGCCGAGCCTCGCCCGGGAATGGTGCTACGTGGATGCAGCAGGTATGCCCATCGTCACCGAGTCCGGCAAAATCGATTACGATCGCCTGGAGACGGATGGCGTCAAGACCCTGACCAACCCCCAGACACGCAAGACCGAGGAATACCTGACCGTAAGGATCGAGCTCGATCCCCGTGCGCGTTGGAGCGACGGAGAGCCCGTCACGGCCGAAGACGTGTACTACACCCTGGACATCGCAAGGAACAACTACCTCGCCAACCATGCCGGCGCACTCGCATGGACCGCCGATCTATTGCACCTGTACTCCAACGCCGGCGAGCTGCAGCTGCAGGGCATCTTCACGTACAACCACGGGGCCGCCGAACACGGCTACCTCATCGACGAATCCGAGAAGGATCAGGTGATCTACCTCCACGTCCGAGGCGTCTTGGGTGCAGTGACCAGCCTGTTCACGACCGTGTTGATCCTGCCAGAGCATTTGTGGGAGCCGGTCGTATGCCGGGAGAGCCAGCTCAACAGTCGCGACCCCAATGAGTGCACCGAGTACCTGTACCAGAACCCGATCGGCAGCGGCCCGTACGTCCTCGATGTGGCGGCGTCGGGCCCGTCGCAGATCGTCCTACGGCGGAACGAGCTCTTCCACCTGACAAAGGATGATGGCAGCCCCCTCTACACCGTGGAGACCATCAACCTGATCCTGTATCAGGAGATCAACGTGGCCATCTATGCCGCGATGCAAGGGCACATCGACATGCTCGACTCGAGTTTGAGCCCGAACTACGTGCGGTTGTTCGAAGGCCGTGACGATCTGTTCGTTTCGGCCGCCGAGGGAACGTACGTCCAGACACTGGTCTTCAACTTGAATCCGGTGGCCGGCGAAGAGACACCGATGCGCAGCTTGCTGGCGGACAAACGCGTGCGAAAGGCCATCGCACTCGCCATCGATACGGAGATGCTCATTCGATTGGTGGCAAACGGCGCGGCCGTCCCGATGAGTGCCGGGCTGATCGGAGAGAGCCTCACGGACTTCTACAATCCCGACGCCGACATCATGACCGGCGACCAGACGGCGCAGTTGCAGCAGGCGAACGCTCTGCTCGATGAGATCGTCCCGGAGAAGGACGCCCAGGGATATCGCCTGCAGGATGGCGAGCGGGTCTCGTTCAACGTTCTGGGCCACCCGGGCGAGATTGAGCTGATCTCGTTCTTGGAGATTCAGCTCCAGAAGGTTGGTATCCAGATACGCTATCAGGCCAAGGGCAGTTCCCCGGAGTCGACCTACCTGTACACGAGCCGCTTCGACATGACCATTCAGGGCGTGATCTTCTCGCTGGCCAATGTAGACATCATGCTCAATGCCCACTTCGTGGCCCTTGGACGTACATCCAACTACGGCCGGCTCGTCGAGCCGGATCTGGCCGCGGACATCGAGGAAATGCGAAGCACGCTCAATCTGCACCGGAAGTACGAGCTGCTCTACGATTTGCAGCCCGTGATTGCGGACCTGTACTACAAGGTGCCGCTCTACAGCTCGGAGATCGTGTCGATTGCGCGCACGGACAGGTACACCGGCTATGAGGTGGTTCCGGGCGCGACGGTGTTCAACACGACAAATCTGCAGCAGATCCATCGAGTCGACGCCGATGGATTGGCGGCCGCGACGGTCGACACGGAGGAGGAGGGATGAACCGATGAAGAGAAGCTATGTCATCAAGCGAATCCTGTATGCGGTCTTCATCTTCTTCGTCGTCCTCACGCTCAACTTCTTCATCCCTCGCATCGGTGTCAGCGATCCGGCTGAGCGGTACTACCCGCCGCAGGGCGCGATGTCCGAGATCGAGTACGAGATCATCAAGCAGTTCACCCGAGAGCAGTACGGCTTCGATGTCTCGACGTTCCAGCAATACATCAACTACCTCCGGGATCTATCACATTTCGACCTGGGAACGTCCCTGCAGGCCGGATCCCCCAAAGTCACCGATCTGATCGGCCAGCGCCTTCCCTGGACGCTGGTTCTGTCGGTGACGACGCTCCTCATCAGTCTGAGCACCGGTTTGCTGTTCGGAACCCTGGCCGCTTGGAAGCGAGGCCGGTGGCAGGACACGATGTTGTTGAACGCCTCGACCATCAGCGTTGCGTTGCCCGCCTTCTTCATCGCTCTGATGCTCTCTTTCTATCTCGGGTTCGAGCTGGAGTTGTTCCCCGCCTACACGAATCCCAATATGGTCGGCCAGTTCGACTGGAGCTGGAAGGCCATTCAGGTGGTGTTCAACAACGCCGCCTTACCCATCATGAGCATGGCGCTCGGCGGCATCGTCGGGTACTCCCAAACGACTCGTAACAGCGTCATCGCCGTGACCAACGAGGATTTCGTCATCACCGCTCGCGCCAAGGGGCTGAGCCACACGACGGTCCTGTACAAGCACGTCCTGCGAAACGCGATGCTGCCTCTGTCGACGTCGATCGGCATGAGTATCAGCGGCTTGATCGGAGGCGCCATCATCATCGAGCGCGTCTTCAATTGGCAGGGCATGGGAACACTGTTCCTGGAAGCGAACAGCACGAGCGACTATCCGCTGATGATGGGCATCATGTTGTTCCTGTCCGCGTTCGCGATTCTGGCAAATCTCGTGACCGAGCTGTTCTACGTGATTCTGGATCCGCGCGTCACCGTCGGAGACAAGCGATGAGCTCGCGCAACGTGTTCTTACAAGTCGCTCGAAGAGGCGGGTCGTTCTTGAGCCTCGTCAAGAAGCTCTGGCAGCATCCCAAGGGCAGGGTTGGATTGATCCTCGTCGGTCTCCTGGTGCTTGCGGCCGTGTTGGCCCCGATCCTGGCGCCGTACGACCCCTACGACGTCACTCAGCGGGCGGAGAAGGGACTGCGTCCAAGCTTGCAGCATCCGTTGGGGACGACGATCACGACCGGCCAGGACATCTTCAGCATGCTCATCTACGGCACACGTGTCTCTTTGCTGATCGGCATCAGCACCGGCGTGGCGATCGCGTTCCTCGGCGCCTTGATGGGCGTCATGGCCGGGTACATCGGCGGCTTCGTCGACAACCTGATCATGCGAATCGTCGATGTCCTGCTGGTGATTCCCACGTTGCCGCTGATCATCGTGCTGACGGGTCTTCTGGGCCGAAGCTACTTCGTGATCGTCCTCGTGTTCGTGTTGTTCGGATGGACGGGGCTGGCTCGCGTCATCCGATCGCTGGTTCTGGTGCTCAAGAACAGCAACTACGTCAAGGCCGCCGAGCTGGCCGGCGCCAGCCGGTGGTACGTCATGACCAAACACATCCTCCCCGGGACGTCGCATCTGATCATCATGAACACGACATTGACGTGCGCCGGAATCATGGTCGCGGAAGCGGGGCTGAGCTTCTTGGGCTTGGGTGATCCGACCGCCATCAGCTGGGGAAAGATGCTGGCCGAGGCTCAAGGCGGAGGCGCCCTGTTGTTCGGCGCTTGGTGGTGGATCCTCGCGCCCGGCGCCGGGATCTTCCTCGCCGTGTTCAGCTTCATGCGCATCGGCATCGTCATGGAAGAGATCTTCAATCCGCGAATGAAGGCGTCGAGCAGCATCTACAAGCTGTTCAAGCACCTCAACAACGACTACCTGGACGAGGTATTCCGGTCCATGGACGACGAGGAGAGTGCGGAGCCACGGGATCGTGCCGGTCCCGCGGTGCTGGAGGGCGGACATGAGTGACACCGTGCTTGAAGTCCGCAATCTGAAAGTGGCCTTCCCCGCTCCCGGCGGTGTGATTCGCGCCGTAGAGGGCATCGACCTGACGACGCAGAAGGGGGAATGCGTGGCCCTGGTCGGGGAGTCCGGCTGTGGGAAGAGCGTCACCGCCCTGTCGATTATGAAGCTGCTCCGAACGCCGCCTTCCGTCAGCCGGATCGACAGACTGGAGCTGGACGATCGAGATCTGACCCATCTGACCGAGAGAGACATGGAACGAGTCCGCGGCAAGGACATGGCCATGATCTTCCAGGACGCCATGACCGCGCTGAACCCCGTCATGACGGTCGGCAAGCAAATCGACGAAGTGTACCGCCGCCACACCAAGCTGAGCCGAAAGGAAGCCAGGGAAGAGACGGTCAAGGCGCTCGAGTTGGTCGGTGTTCCCGAAGCCCGCTCGCGCGCGGACAGCTTCCCGCACGAGCTGTCGGGAGGCATGCGGCAGCGCGTGCTCATTGCGCTGGCGTTCGCGTGCATGCCGAAGCTGATCATTGCCGATGAGCCGACGACCTCGCTGGATGTCACCATCCAGGCCCAGGTTCTCGATGTGTTGAAGTCCATGCAGAAAGACCACGGCGTGTCGGCGCTACTCATCACGCACGATCTGAGCGTCGTGGCCAACATGGCGGACACGGTGTACGTCATGTATTCGGGCAAGATTGTCGAGCGGGGCGCGGTTCTCGAGCTGTTCACGGACCCGCGGCATCCGTATACCGAGGGCCTCCTGGGGTCCGTTCCGAAGCTCTCGGACGACAAGCAGGCATTCGTGCAAATTCCCGACACCGTTCCTCATCCGATGCACAAACCCGATGGCTGCTACTTCCATCCTCGCTGCTCCTACGCGACGGACCGGTGCCGGCAGCACATGCCCCGGCTGGAAACGCTGGACAAAGGACGGCAGGTTCGCTGCTGGCACCCTCTACGTTAGGAGCGTGAGCTGTGACCGCAAACCACGACAGACCGCATTCCGATCCGTTACTCGAGATGGAAGGCGTTTCCGTCAACTTCCCAGTGAAGCGCGCGTACCCGTTCAGCAAGCGACGTTGGATCCAAGCGGTCACGGACGTCAGCCTCCGGATCTCCGAGGGAGAGACGTTTGGCATCGTGGGGGAGTCGGGCTGCGGGAAGAGCACTCTGGCCAATGCGATGATCGGGATGGTTCGGCCGACGGCGGGAACCGTGCGCTTCCAGGGCGACGAGTTGTACGCGTTGAAGCCGAAGGCGTTCAAGCAGGCCCGGCGAAACATGCAGATGATCTTCCAGGACCCCTTCTCCTCTCTCAATCCCCGGTTCACCGTCTACGATATCATTCGGGAACCCTTGTACATCCGAGGCGGGGCCAGCGAAGCGGAGATGAAGGCCAAGGTCCTGGAACTCTTGAAGCTGGTCGGATTGGACGAGGAAGACATGTATCGCAACCCGTCCGACTTCTCCGGCGGACAACGCCAGCGAATCGGGATTGCTCGTGCGATCGTCCTCAATCCGAAGTTCCTGGTGTGCGACGAACCGGTCAGCGGTCTCGACGTGTCCGTGCACGCGCAGATCATGAATCTATTGATGGAGATCCAGGAGAGTCGAAACCTCACCTACGTCTTCATCTCGCACAATCTTGCGGTCGTCAAGAACGTCTGTCAGAACGTGTTGGTCATGTACTTGGGAAAGGTCATGGAATCGGGGACATCCGACGCGCTGTTCGCCAATCCCCTACATCCCTATACCAAGGCGCTTCTGTCGGCCGTTCTCGATGTCGACGTGGAAGCGTCGCACGATCGGATCTTGCTCAAGGGCGACACGCCCAGCCCGATCGACCCGCCGAAGGGCTGCCGGTTCTGGCAGCGCTGCCCGTTCGCCATGGTCGGCTGCGAGACGATTCCCGCTGAAATGGTGGATGTGGAAAATCTTCATCAAGTTGCCTGCCACCTTGTGTCTGGCTTCTCGCCGGAACATGTTGCTGCGGGTCTCGACCAGCCAGTCTCTTCCCTGCCTCAGACATGGGCCGACTGAAGGACGGCTCGCCGCCATCGGATTGGCGGTTGGGTTAGCGCTGGAGAGCCGACCAAACAAGATGCCTGAAGGTTCCAGGCCGCATATCACGCCGCGACGGGGCTTGAGTCAAGAAAGCGCATACCTGGACTCCACATCTCTGTACTCAAATGCGGGCAGTCGGAAACCTGACCTTGACCCGTGAATCCGGTCCAAGGGCAACGCCACGACTGCCAGATCAACAGGGACACCCGTCACCACGCAGCAACCGCATATCCCGCCAGCGCAGCAAATCTCAAAGCCGTCGGGCCAGTGTGCGGATGGGAATTGTGTCAAGCCGGATTCCTGAGTCCTGACCACAGCGTATTGATCCTGAGGAGACAGAAACCACCAGTAGTTCCATAGCAACCGAATCGTGGTGCAGCGCTATTCCCGCTCTGCTGCCGTGAAGGGATATGCCCTCTCATGAGACACCTCCCAGCAATGACGTCAGCTCAGCAACCGTTGCGACCTTGCCGACAATCCTGACTTCGCCATCGATGGAGACCGCCGGCGTCATCATCACACCGCGCAGTGCAATCTCGGCAATGTCCGTGACCTTCTCAACGTCTGCTTGCAGGCCCAGCTGACTTATGGCCTCCTTCACGTTTTTTGCTAGCGCTTCGCACTTCGGGCATCCGGTACCGAGTATCTCAATCTTCAATCTGACCCCCTTGTCTCTAGTCGACAACGACTCCGAACAGCTTGCCCGTCAGGGTTGCCGCAATGACGACGAGAGCGACGTAGGCAAGCGTCTTCTTCGTTCCGAGGATCTTGCGAATGACCAGCATGTTGGGAAGGGAGAGAGCAGGGCCGGCCAGAAGAAGTGCCAGCGCCGGCCCATCGCCCATTCCTGAGCCCATCAGCCCTTGAAGGATTGGAAGCTCGGTCAGAGTGGCGAAGTACATCAGCGCACCCGCGAAGCTGGCCACGACATTGGAGAGCCAGCTGTTTCCGCCCACGGCGTTCGCAATCCACTCCGGTGGGACAAGGGCTGTGTGACCGGGCCGACCAAGCAGGAACCCAGCGATCAATACGCCTCCGAACAGATACGGAAGGATCATCTTTGCGTAAGACCACGTAGACGCACCCCACTCCTTGGCCTCGTCCCGCTTGTACCACAGGGCCATCAGAACGATCAGAAGGAGGAGGAGCGCTCCCGCGATGTAGAACCTCGAGTTGTAGATCGAGGTATAGGGCGAGGGCGCATACTGTAGCGATTCAATCTCGCTCTTGGCGACACCGGCGAGCTCGTCTGAGCCGGGCAGCTTGACAAGAACCTCGTCAGCAGTCTCCCCCGCCCGCATCGCAACGATGGTTTCTCCAGCGGTTGTCTCAATGGACAGCTCACTTGGCTTGCCCCAGTTCGCAAAGACCAATACCAGGATCATCAGTGCGACAGGAATTGCCGTCTTCCAGATTGGCTTGGCTTCCTCTGGCATCGGACCCGCCATCGCGGCTTCCTGCTTCTCTGCCTCCTCCTTGCGGAACAGCAACTGCATCGCTAGCCCGATGACGACCGCAAAGACCACCGCTCCGATCGCCCGCGCCAGTCCGAACTGGATCCCCAGGATGCGGCCGGTCAGGATGATGGCGAGGATGTTGATGGCGGGACCCGAGTACAGAAAGGCAATCGCGGGGCCGAGACCTGCACCTCGTTTGTAGATTCCAGCGAACAGCGGCAACACCGTGCAGGAGCAGACGGCGAGGATTGCTCCGGACACTGCCCCGACGCCGTAGGCAACGACCTTCTTCGCCTTGCCACCGAGGTACTTGATCACACTCGCTTGCGAGATGAAGACGGCAATCGCACCCGCGATGAAGAAGGCTGGTACGAGACACAGGAGGACATGCTCGCGTGCGTACTCCTGCAGCATGAAGAACGCTTCCATGACTGCATTGCGCACCGTTGCGCTCGAGAACGGCACCAGGAAGGCAAACAGAAAGACCCCAGCGATGATTGCGAACGTTCGGAGTTCTCGCTTCACCTACGCCACCTTCCCCGCGGTCAGCCTTGCAAGCCTCTCAAGAACATCGAGGATCTCCGAATCAGCAAGCGTCCACATCACACGTACACCATCGCGGCGTGATGTCACGAGACCCGCACGTTCTAGGATTGCGAGATAGCGAGACACGATGGATGGGTCCACACCGAGCTCTGGAGCGAACTCGCACCCGCATCTCTCCCCGTCGGCCAGCAGCCACAGCATTCGCTCTCTAAGCGGATGCGACAGCGCCTTGCCGACCAGCATCAGCGGGGTAGTCTCTCGCATAGTGACCCCTTTGGTACATTGCGTATTCTTGCATCAATGATAGGACGGCGATTCACAGTGTCAAGAGCACGGATGCCGGAACGATGTCTTCTCCTGTTCTGTTCTGCCTTTGCAAGGATGGCGCAGCGGCTGGGTCCCGATGTCACCATGAGGCAGCTAACGAAGGGCTTCTACGTCCAGTTCCCCAGGCTCCAAACCGCCGTTCCTATCACGCTCCCGGAGAACCTTGTGTTGCCCATGCCGGGCTTCCTCTCCCACGTGCCTGTTCGTGTCGATTCCGGCATTGCGTCCGGAGCAGATTTGGCGATCGACGTCAGGGTAACCTTGTATCTCAAGGGTCGACGGAGCTATGTTGGCTTGACATGAAGATCTTCTCGCGAGAGATCCAAGACTGGGAGCAGGAACAGGGTTACAGGCGTGGGATCCTGATGCCGTACGGGAGCCCACCCGATGAGGATGTTCAGGTCCAAGTCACAGAGATCCAGAGCGGCGATCGAATAGGTCTTCACAGACACTTCAAGCAGACAGAGTACATCTACGTCCTGAACGGCACGTTCACCGTCTTGCTCCCGGAGTCCGAAGTCGATCTAGAACCTGGTGACCTCGTCGTGATCAGTCCGGGGGAGCTCCATGGAGCTCGGAACAGCAGCAAGTTGACTTCGCGCTTTCTCACATTGAAGCTGCATGGCGGTCCGGATGACACGGACTGGTCTGTCGGACGTGCGGCAACCTAAGGTGTAGCCTTTCCACAAGCTCGGTGGCTTCTCACGCCGTGTCCCCGGAGATTCGTCCCGAAGCAGTGCCACGATGAGACGTACGACTTCCGGATGCCTGCGCGTGCGATGACGTCGAGATCAACACCGCCTGGGTTCCAGGCCGCCAGGCCTCGACCGGGGGGAACCGTGATCCGTAGCCCTCACTGAGCTCTCCATCATCGCGCCGCGACACACGAACGCGTTTTGCATTCGGGCCCCAGGCTCCGAACGGCCGTTCCCATAGTGACTTGGATTGCATCGCCGGTCAGTTGGCGGTGCTCCCTCCAATCTCGAGACAGTCTCGACTCTCTCTGGTGTTGCGGTTGCCGCCCGCCAGAGGAGACAATGCGCCATGCCGGCTCATGCGATCGCACTTCTGGTAGCTGCGTCCGCGCTCTGCGCGATACTGGCCACGTACTTCTCGTTCGGTCTTCTCTTCCGAGTCCGACTTCGCCGGCACGCAACCTTCACCCCAAAGGGTGGCTCGCAAGCAGAAGCTGCCTTCGTGGAGTATGAGCCGCCCTCTCACCCACTACTCCGGAAGTTCCGAGAGACGTTCCACTTGGACGCAATCGCAGGAGAAGGGAGCGATTTCGCGCGTCTTGTTCGACTGATGAACTGGGTTCACGCACTCACAACACATGCCCGCAGCCCCTCACGACCCGAGCGCGTGAATGGGATCCATCTCGCACACCTGGCCCAAGAAGAGGGCAAGCGGCTCAATTGCTGGATGTACTCGACCATCATGAATGATGCGACGCTCTCACTGGGCATTCCCTCGCGGATGGTCTATCTACTGCCCCACAAGGATCCTCCGAGTGAGAACCACGTCGTCACGACTGCCTATTGCCGGGAGCTGGGTAGGTGGGTCATGTTCGACGCCGACATGAACGCGTTCGTCACGGATTCGGACGGTACGCCTCTTGGAATCGCGGAGATCCGAAGGCGCATTGTGTATCGCCAACCCCTCCGCGTGTCGGACTCCGTGGACCTGAAGTATGTGTCATTGCTCGGAAGCAGACTGCTCAAGCGTCTCTACTTGTGGTACTTGTCAAAGAACATCTTCCGGATGGGCTGTCCTATGCGAAGCGAACCGGACTACGAAACGTCCAAGTCGGGCAGGCGCTACATGCAGCTCATCCCCGATGGCTACGACGACGAGTGGCTGGATGCTCCCCGCAGAACACCTGCGGGAAACGAAACTCGCTACATTCGAGATGAGGAAGCCTTCTGGCAAGCACCCCAGATCGCTCGATGACGCTGCAATACAGATCCGAAAAGCGCATCAGGAAGTAGAGCAAGCCGAATCGCGACACCCGTCACGACAACTGCAATGCACGGATGCGCTCTGCGTTCAGTCCTCCAGGCTCCGAACTGAAGCTGCTATCTCCATCTCCGTAGCCGCCGTTGCGGGATCGCACGAACCGCCTGCAGATTTGAGTCTGTCTACGTCCCTTCAGACATAGGGTCTTGCCCGGATTCTGGCATCGTCCTTTGGATTCGAGCAGACGCTCGTGTACTGTGGGGCACGCATAATGGAATGCGTACGTGGTATCGGCGAGGGAGAGAGTATGCGCAAGAGGATTTTGCTACTAGGGGTATCCGTGATCGGTGTAGCGCTTTTGAGCGGATGCGAGCTACTTGACCAGATTCTTGGTCCTGTCCCGGGAGGCGGAACGCCGAGCGGCGGAACTGTGACCAGCGTGAGCATAAGCTACAACCTTGCAGTGACGCTCTGGGAGCGGGCCATGCCTCAGTACGATCCGACGAGCAGTGAAGGCTCCGTCACCATGGACTTCTTCCGGCCGTACGGCGGGACCTACAATGCGGTTACAAGGACCTTCACCAACAACTGGGACGACCAAGCGGGAGACTTCTCCAATACGTACTTGGAAGTGCGACTCAATGCCACCGAAGATGTCATCGAGTACTTTTACGCGCGTCAGACGCAGTCGAACGTCTTTTGGGCTTGGACGTTCGTCAACGAGATCCGCGGATACAACATCCCGTACTCGCACACCGAGGGCGGCTCGCGCTACTTCACCGTGACGGGGACAGCCGCACACTTGTCGCTCGATCGGATGACATACAAGGGATGGACGCCTGCGCGTGAAGGGTTCAGCGCTTCCGACCCGAACGAATGGGCCTACTTGGATTACGTGGCCTCTCCAAACGTCGATCACGTCATCCCGGACGACGCCAACACCATTACCATTCGATTGGACTGACAAGATTGCAGGCAAGTAAGGGAAGCTGAGCGGAAGCTCAGCCTCTTTCGTACGTTCGCGAACCCACCCGGGTTCGTACAGCAGGGGCGTGGCTCGCATCTGAGACTCAGGGAGGAGTGGCGATGAGACGATCGATCCGAGGGTTGGGCTTGCTGGCGATCGGACTGGCTATCGTGATCGGCCTCGCTGGGTGCGAGCTGATCGATGGCATCCTGAAGCCTGGAACATCCGGGAGCACAGGAATCCCCTGGACATCAGGCGATCCGGTCCCGGTGGCCAGCCAGTCGATTGACGACACAGGCGGTGCCCTGACCGTCAGCGATCCCGGGGGACCGCTCGATGGGATGACGATCGACGTGCCGGCCGGAGCGATGCCCGGGTCCACTCGATTCGACGTCTCCTCCACGCCGATCACGGGAACGATTGCGCCGAACGTCGATCCGATCACGCCCTTGATCATGGTCGATAATGGCGGGGTGTTTGCCGAGGACATCATGACGGTGACGATCCCGGTCACCATTCCTGCCGGGCACTTCGCGATGGGCTTCTTCGTCGACGCGGACGGTGCGCTTGAAGGTATGCCTTTGGTCGCCGAAACGCCGACCTCGATCACCGTTGCGACCGCACACTTCTCTAGCTTCTTCATCGCGACGATCGCCGACTCGTTGCTCAGCGGGACGATCGACACCGGCTTCAGACCGATGACCGACGATTGGCAGTTTGCGAACCGAGGCTCGTACATCGCGCCGGGCGGGCACTGCGCCGGCCAATCATTGACTGCGATGTGGTACTACATCGAACGAACGCAACAGGGCACTTCGACGCTGTGGAATCGGTTCGACAACAACGGCGATGCCCCGGCCTCCCCCGACTTGTGGCAGGATGACAGCCTCGGCTACCGCCTGGCGTCCGTCGTTCAACACGACATCGACTGGACGAACTGGCTGCGGCAGACGTTCAAGGTCCTGGGTGCAGCGGACGATCCGCTCAACTGGAATGCCTTCCTGTATGCGATGCTCGTCACTGGAGAGCCGCAATACGTGGCCATCTATAGCGCGGGCGGTGGCCATGCCATGATCGTCTACAAGGCCGACGCGGACACGGGGACACTGTACGTCGCCGACCCGAACTACCCCGGCAACTCGTCCCGGAAGATCCAGTACGCGAACGGCGCGTTCGCTCCCTACAACTCCGGGGCCAACAAAGCAGAGATCGATGCGGGAAACGGAGAGGCCTACAAAGTGATCCGCTACTTCGCCAAGACGGCGCTCGTGAACTGGTCGCAGATCAGCGCCCGGTGGGACGAGTTCGATTTCGCGACCATTGGCGACGGCATCTTCCCGACCTATGCGCTCGCGGTGCCCGACGGCTCAGGGGGAAGCCTTCTTCTCACGGACGGCATGATGGTGAGCGGCGACAAGCTGCACATCGAAGCCGTCAGCGTAGACCCGGCGGTCTCCCTCGGGGTCTTCGTCTATCGCGGCGAGGAACTCCTGCCGTTCGATAGCAACTGGGATATCGACCTTCTGGACGGGGACAACCGCTTGGGAATCTACATTCTCGGCGAAGTCGCCAAGGATGATTGGGAGTACGTCGACTTCCAGTGGCTGACGGTGCGACGAGCCCCGGTGGGCTACATCACGATCGGTGTCAGCGTCCACGGATACTGGGAATTCTACCAGCCCGACACGTACAACCCAGACACCGGACTGCCTGGCGTGATCGAATACTCCGAGGACCTGCTCTCGTACACCAACGCCTTCACGGCCTACGCGAACCGTGCGTTCGCGGGGAACACGTTCACCGCGTCCTGGAGCGGGTATCACATCGGAGGAAACCCGGACGCTGAAGGCCCGTACACCGGATCGATGACCGTGACCTTCAACGACGACATGACCGAGGTCATCTCGTTTCACGCCACCGACTCGCAAGTCATCGGCGGTATCGATGGCTACAACCACACCTGGTCCGCCGGTGGGACGAGCATCCCGCGAACCCGGATCGGCAATGGGTTCTACGAGTACGTCATCGACGGACCCGAGTCCTGTAACCATATCAACGCGTTCTCGTGTCATACGTTGTTCAACGCCTACAACGACACGAAAACGCTCACGCACTACATCTGCGATGTCTATTCGAGCGTGGGGGTCGTATGGTGGGAGGAAGTCCCCGAGTGGTTCAAGTAGGCTCCGCCTGGGAACCAGCCTCGCTGCCGGACGGCCCTCGCGGGCGGCTGAGGCGCCTCGGCCTATGGATGGTGTGCGGGATGGAAGCGGAGGAGTACTCTGGAGCCCTGATCCCAATAGAGTCCATCGTTGACGATGATCGAGACGCGGACATCAGGACCAGCTGGTCGTGACCACACGCGTCCTCCATTCAGTTCTCCAGGCTCCATTACTGCTTCGGAGTGTCGGTTCCCAACTTGGCTGCCCGGCAGGCCACGCAAGCCCTCAGAATGGCACCTTCCAGCTTCTGCAGTTGGAGACACCGCTTCAGGGCTCGAGTCCCGTAGGGTCGTGTGGTGAGTATCCCCCACACGATACTTCCGGAGGTCGCGACGCACCTGCCTGGAACCCCACCTCCACCTGGTTGACAGCAAGGACGACGGGATGGTAAGCGACCTTAGCTAGTTGATTAACTCGACAATTAGCTGTATAGTTCGCTAGTGATGCGAAATGGCTCGTAGGAAGCGAGACCCCAGCAACCCACTGGTGATGAAGACCTTCATGGCTCCAGCGATGCTGCTGGCCCAGCTTCAGGAGCTGTCGGAAGAGCAGAACGTTTCGGAATCCGAGATCATTCGCCAGGCCATAGTGCGCTACATCGAAGTGGCTGCTGCGGAGACGTGACGCCTCGAGATCGGCAGCGGTCGCAGGACCGCGGCACGAGGAGAGCGGTTTCGGCAGAAGGAAGGGCTACCACGAATGTCCTACTGATCTACCCAGAAGTCCCACCCACGTTCTGGAGCTTCACGCGAGCCCTAGGCTTTGTCGGCCGAAGGGCTTCTTCTCCGCCCCTCGGACTTCTTACCGTGGCTGCCATGCTGCCCGATGAATGGTCCGTCCGGCTCGTGGATACCGCTGTGAGAAGACTCACTGACAAGCATCTGTCGTGGGCCGACTGCGCTCTCATCAGCGGGATGACTGTACAGCGCGAATCCGCACGAGAGATCATCGCACGCTGCAAGGCGGCTGGCGTCAGGACCGTCGCCGGTGGACCCCTTTTCACGAGTGAGCACGAGCATTTCCACGATGTCGATCATTTCGTCCTGAACGAGGCTGAGGTCACCCTCCCGCAGTTCCTGGAGGACCTCGAAAGGGGCTGCGCCAAGCGACATTACGAGACGCTGGAGTTCGCTGATATCCGGCAGAGTCCTTCACCACGCTGGGAGCTCGCGGAGTTCCATCGCTACGCCTCGATGAGTATCCAGTATTCGCGAGGATGTCCCTACGATTGCGAGTTCTGCAACGTGACCACCCTTTTCGGGCACACGTGGCGGACGAAGACGACGCAGCAGGTTATCTCGGAGCTGGATGGGCTCTACGCTGCAGGATGGCGTAGAGGGGTGTTCTTCGTGGATGACAATCTGATCGGGAATCGAAGAGCCCTCAAGGACAAGCTGCTCCCGGCGCTAATCGAGTGGCAGCGCGGGAAAGACATACCGTTTCAAACGCAGCTCTCAATCGATCTCGCTGACGACGAAGCCCTGACGAGCTTACTGGTTGAGGCGGGATTCCGGACTGTGTTCATCGGGATCGAGACACCCGACGAGGAGAGCCTGTCCGAGTGCAACAAGAGGCAGAACAAAGGCCGGAACTTGGTCGAGGATGTGAAGCGGCTACAGCGGGCCGGCCTTGAGGTCCAGGGCGGGTTCATCGTCGGTTTCGATCATGATTTGGCGGATATCTTCCAACGGCAAATCGACTTCATCCAGAAGAGCGGGATCGTGACAGCCATGGTTGGTCTACTGCAAGCCCCTCCCGGCACAAGGCTCAGCGCCCGCCTACAGAGCGAGAACCGGCTGCTCGCACAAGGTTCCGGAGACAATGTCGATGGCACAACGAACATCATCCCTGTCATGGACATCGGGACACTGCGACGGGGGTATAATCGCATCCTGAAGACCATCTACTCCCCCAAGCACTACTACAGGCGTGTCAGGACATTCCTTCGCGAGTACAGGGCGCCGTCAGCGGGTCGCTCGCTGAGTGCACGCCAGATCCTTGCGTTCCTTCGTTCGATCATCCGCCTAGGGGTTGTCGGGAAGGAGCGCTTTCAGTACTGGAAGCTTCTCGTGTGGACGACACTCCGCCGTCCGAAGCGATTCCCGATGGCTGTCACGTTCGCAATCTACGGATACCACTTCCGCAAGACGTGCGAGAAACACGTCGTTGTATCGCGCACCTAGCCTAGGGGGCAGCTCCTCGGACGCCGTAGCGACGCCGAGCGTTGCACACATCGCCTAGGCCGGCGGCCGACCTGGGAGACTTCGGCAAATGCGTTGAGGAACATCGAATGGGCTCTTCTCAAGCGCCGGTCGGTTCTTCAACGATGGGAAGCCAACCCGCGGAGAGTTCGGCCACTGGGAAGCCGGGGGACACTCTGCCTCAGCAGCGAATGAAACGGAGTCTCCGGGAAGGAACAGATGGAGAACCAACGTAGCATGATCGGGCAACTCAAGGTCATACATCGAACGCGAACTGAGAGGAACGTGATGATCAGCGTCGAGACCCAATCGAGACTTGCCGGACACAGGATCGTTGAGAGAGCGCTCCGGCCCTTCGGTCCGGAAGGCCTTGACGTGGAGATCGCTGGGCGATTCGAGCGCTCGGCGCAATTCATGGGTTGCGCGGGCTTCGTGTCGGTCAATCTGGAACTCGAGACAGATGGCGAGCGCACCCAGGTGGAGGCCGCGGGACCTCTCAAGGGCGACAGATACGAGAAAAGGCAGTAGTAGATCGAGGAGCTCGGCCCCAGCGGTCGGCAACCCGAAGCATCGATGCACAATGAGGAGGACAATGATGGCAGAGCGAGAAACCGGGAAAGTCAAGTGGTTCAACGATGCGAAGGGGTACGGATTCATCGAGAGACCCCAAGGCGCAGACGTATTCGTCCATTTCAGTTCCGTGCGCGGAACAGGCTTCAAGACGCTGACCGAGGGACAGGAAGTGGAGTTTGTCGTCACACAGGGTGAGAGGGGCCCGCAGGCTCAAGACGTCGGACCCGCTGCCGCCGAGACCTCGCAACGCCTGAACGATCTGGAAGCGCAGAGTGTCGCGACCACGGTAGCAGCGCCTCCCGCGACCTCAGAGGCGGAGGAAGAGGCGGGGCATACTGCCGTGGTCGCCGAGACATCAACCGATGACGGCGGCGAGGCGGACGAAGACGCCCACATCGTAGCTGCATCCTCGGCAGACGCAGATGCGGAAGAAGTGCGGCCTGTTGTGATGGGGGAAGAGGAATCCCCAGCCGATACGGCTGAGACGGACGACGAGGGGGTCACTGTGGCTGAAGTCCGGCCCGGCTCTGGGGCGGAAGAAGAGGCAGGCGCTGCCCCGTAGCGAGTCTCGATGTGATAGCGTTGGCGGTGCAGGCAGAGCACCTGCACCGCTCACCCTCCCGAGTCCGAGCGCATGAGAGAGGAGAATCCCGATGCATAGCTCGTGGCCCGTCGGGCAACGCGGTATCGCGACGCGAGAACGAGAAGATCCCAGAGGCGAGGGGGGACATCCCGACCAAGAGCGTGGAGGGTTGCCGTGCAGGAGAAGCCGAAGAACCTGAAGGCAGTACCTCAAGAAGCTGACGAATCCGACCGCCGACTCGAGAAGGCGAAGAAGCGATGCGTCGGTGCCCTCGACGGCCAGGCTATCTATTTCGTCGGATCGCGCGTGGGATTTCATCTCGCAATCGAACGCGCCCCTGGCGTCTTCCGCAGGCTCTCCGAGAAGGAGCATCTTCGATTCAGGCTCCAGAGCCGGGTTGACGGACTCGACTACGGGAGCCCCTAGGTCTTGGAGACGAAACGGCGCGCCAGCGTCTGACGGGCGGCGGGCGGGAGGCTGCGCAGGCTACCTTTCCCTTCTTGCCCTCTTCCTCTCTTCTCGAGCCGCGCTCTCACGTTCCTCTACTCTTCGCTCTTCTTGTTCAGCTTCCGCCCGACTCTCATCGGCTGCCTTGCGTCTGGCCTTCGCCGCAGCCCGCTCGAGCTTCTCTTGTTTCTTGGCTTCCCGCCGCTCCGTCCTGCTCAGCTTCCGGCGCGCTCGCCTCCTTGCGGCTTCCTCCCCTTCTTCCCTCTTGTCGGCCGCTCGCTCGTCCCTTGCGGTTTCCCTCCGCGCTTCAAGCCTCGTTTGTCTCCTCGCGGCCTCTTGCGATTCCACAAGCCGCTCATCGTAGTATGTCGATGCCACATCCAGGATGTCATCGGTCCGCTCGACCATGAACCGATACTCCTCGATCTTCCTTCCAAAAGACGCGGCGCGCTCCGCAAGCCCTTCGCGGCTCACCCTCCCTTTTGCCAGTTCTGCTGCGCGCATCGCTCTCGACGCAACGTCTCGGACGCTCTCAGCGCGCTGGTTCCTCTCCTCGGGGTTCTGACTGCCCTCGAAGATGGCTTTGTCGATCGCCTGTCTGAAGTCCCCGCTTCGTTCAGCCTCCTCGATGAGGATGTCGAGTTCCTTCTTCGAGATCGCAGCCAGCGGTTTGTGGTACAGGTACGATCTGAGAACACTCAGCAAGGCTTCGTCGCCTTTGCACAGCTCCTCCAACAGTGTCTGCTGTTGCTCCTCTTCCTTCTCGTGTGTCATGCTTCGTGCCTCCTCAGGCGCCATGACCGGGTGACGGCCGTGCCATGAGCGACGCGCTTCCCGAATCTACCACAGCGCGCACGCTTCTCACTAGTCGCATCGAACTTGAAGTCCCGTCGCCTCCGGAGGACGACGATGGAACGAGTGACGGCCTTCTGCCTAGGCAGGATCGACTGAAATCCCCAGGTTCTCCCACGAGAAGCGCGGCCTGTGCTCGTCGTACAACATCCCTGGAGGCCCGAGATCAAGACCGGAAGTGGACTAACGGGAACTCCTTGCCAAAGCGCGACAGAGTCGGCAAACAAAGGCAATGCGGGAGGGCCGGGCGCCCGTACAGTGCCTCTACCGCGACCCCGTCCTCGGCCGATAGCGACGTCCCCCCTGGGCGCGCCTCGCGCTTGTGCGCGCGCCGCCGAGGAGGAACTGCCTCTCCGGATCGAAGTCGGCACCGTAGTCGAAGTCAGGTAGACGGCGCCGCTCGAGGGTGGTCCCGAGAGTCTTCTCGATTTGGTGAACCATCATGACGTCCCCTCGTACAGCGAGCGTGAAGGCTTCACCCGTTCGCTCCGCCCGTCCTGTCCGCCCGATCCGGTGCGTGTAGGCATCAACCGTGTGCGGCATGTCATAGTTGACGACGTGTGAGATCCCCGAGACGTCGATGCCGCGAGCCGCGATGTCTGTGGCAACGAGCACATCGATCCTGCCGTTGCGGAACCCGCTGATCGCTTGCTGCCTCTGGCTCTGGCTCATGTTCCCTTGGAGGGCTGCGGCACGATGTCCCCGCTTCTTCATCTGCAACGCGAGATTCCGCGCGCGGTGCTTCGTACGCGTGAACACGAGCACCCGACCTGTCATCGTCCTACGCAATATCTCCGTCAGAAGCTCCGTTCTCCGATGGTCGGGAACGGGATAGAGGGCATGGGAGACGGTCTTGGCAGGCTCGTTTCCGCCGACCTCTACGGTCTCCGGATTGGAGAGAATCCTGTCCGCGAGCGCCTTGATGTCCCTGGGCATCGTCGCCGAGAAGAAGAGCGTTTGGCGCCTTTCCGGGATCCGCCGGATGATTCGTCGGATATCCGGGAGGAACCCCATGTCACACATTCGGTCGGCTTCATCGAGAACCAGGACCTCGACGTGAGACAAGTCGATTCCGCCTGCGTCGACGTGATCGAGCAAGCGACCGGGACAGGCCACGACGATCTCGGTACCTCTACGAACGGCCGCCAGCTGCGGCCCCTTGCTGACGCCGCCATAGACCGCGACACTTCGAACCTTGGTTCCGCGTCCCAACCTCTTGATCTCCTGATGGATCTGCTCTGCTAGCTCTCGGGTCGGGGCGACGATCAGAGCGCGCACGCGACCCAATGGCCCACGCATCAGCCGTTGGAGGATCGGCAGCACGAACGCTGCCGTCTTCCCCGTACCAGTCTGCGCTAGACCCAGGACGTCGCGCCCTCGCAGGATGATTGGGATCGCTAGCTCTTGGATGGGCGTCGGTGTGTCGTACCCCACGGACTTCACGCCGGCTGCAATACGTCGGTCAAACAGAAACTGCTCGAAACTCAATAGAGACACTCCTTGGCTCCGTTGAGCCAAGTCGCACTCTCAGCTCGGGTTGACTGCAATTCGCGGTTGGATGGTATGCGAATGAATTGCGTACGAAACTACCGGAATGATACTCGGTCCGGAGCGACGGCGCCATGACCATGTTCACAGAGCATAGTCTGGGGCAACGCGTGGCCTTCATCTGTGACTCAATCCGGAGGAGGTTACGGAGTAGGCGCCCACTCACAAAGGTGCGACGGCACACGCGTGAGGGACGCAAGACACGAACGGCACATCCGACAGCCGTGACTCGAAGCTTGGGACATCGCTCGCCACGACGCGACGCAGGAACGCCCTCTAGGTTCGGTCTCCCAGGCTCCGAACGGCTGTTCCCATCAGCATCTACTCCCGGTTCGCCCATACTCACTTGCGTCGTCCCGGGCCAGTGGGCAAAGGCGACGCGAACCCGGAGACCTCTCGGTCGGACTCAAGGTCATCGGCTGTCGCATCTCACCTCGAGCCGGTACCTCCGCCTCCTGGCTTCCTCGAGCCCGTGACTTGAATCGCTTCACTCCTTTGCTAGAATGGTTCCATCCTGCAGGCGGCGGCCCAAGGGCTGCCAGCCGAACGACAAGGGGGTGATACGCATGACAACGTACGAAGTGTCAGCGGTCGCTCCCGTCCTTCACACGGCCTAGCCGGGACGGACGCTTCTTCACACAAGGATTCTGGCGACGCACTCAAGTGATTAGGATGCGGCCGCTGACCTTCTCGACCTCGTGCCGACGAGCACCTCTGAGGCGCCAAACGGATACGCATGCTGTCCCGAGATGCTCAATGGCGCGGAGCAGGTTGCGTGACCGTGAAGCGATCGAGAAGGTCGATTCGAGAGGCGAAGATCCGGGAAGCTGTCGCGACGAGGCAGCAAGATGTGCGAAGAAGGAGGATTCCGATTTCTAGCCAGGTGCTCACCAGGGGTCGCTCGGTCTTGCTCAGAGATCGTGCGCCTGAGGACGTGGAGATCTATCTGCATTGGATGACCGGCGGCGAGTGGCGCTATTTCGATGCGCCTTGGGACGGTATTCGGGACTCGATGGATGAGCAGACAACGAACGAGATGAGAGAGAAGATACTCAAGGTATACGAGCAGGCGCACCCTGAGCCAAGATCCTTCGCTTTCATCACAACGCTGACTGGGCTCCCTCTTGGATGGGTGAGTCGGTACAGCCGCGGATCGCAGAAGCACGAGTGGTGTGTCGGTGTCAATCTTTGCGAGGACGATTACCTAAATCGCGGGCTCGGGACGGAAGCCCTCACATTGTGGGTCAACTACTTGTTCGAACATTCCGAGATTCACCGTCTCGCTCTTGAGACTTGGTCGTTCAACCCGAGGATGGCTCACGTCGCGGAGAACGTCGGGTTCCAACTCGAGGGCAGGCTGAGGGAGGCCCAGCTCTGGGAGGGCCGGTGGCTGGACAAGTTCCAGTACGGATTCCTTCGGCACGAATGGAAGCGGAAAGGAGCAGAAGGGGAGCGCTGAGATGAGCGGAGCCATCGTTGGCAGTCGGGCAGGCACTGGCTCAGGATCTGTCGAAGCGGACGCCGATCGCCGCTTCGCAACCGATCAACCCGTTCTGCATTCAGTCCCCAGGCTCCAGACCGCCCTCTTCTCTTCGCCCCGGAATCCTGATCAACGCTACTCTCTTCGATCGGCTCGCCACCCACGTGTGGAGTCGTGTGGCCGTCCGGAGCTGCGAGATGCTCTGGCCAGCTCCGCAGGGAAGTGCTATTGCCCAAGTAGACTGAAAGCAAGGAGCCCAATCCCGATCGCAGCTGCGCCGAGAAGGGCGATGACGGCGGCGATTTCGACGGCCAGGGTCACGCGCCCAACTCGCTCCTCCGCGTCGAATTGCCCAAACGCCCGTTCCTGCAGATCGTCCGAGAAAAGGTCCGTCATCAGCAGAATGTCGCTCCCCTTACCAAGCTCCTCGGCCAGGTCGATTTCCACCGCCTCGTCAAACTGCGACATGAAATAGACGTGGGCAACGCGATGCGTCAGATCGTAGGTCGTGGAATACATGGTGTACGAGCCACCGAGGGCCAGGGACTCTCGATGAACGGCGTCGAGCGCTCTGGCGAAAGCGCTGGGGCCTAGTGCGTCTTCGTCAACCGCCTCCTGCAGGACCGAGGTCGCGTCCTTGCTTCTCTTCACGGCGTCGATCCAGGGATGCCTTGGCGGGTCTGCGAGATTGATCGTCGACACAGCGGTCAACACGCTGGCGGTAGCGTCCTTGCGTGTGAAGGCGAAGTCCCCATCTGGCCCCGGACCAATCACCACGGCATCTCCCTTTGCATCGACGAACATCGCCTGGAACCACAGCCTCTCGGCTGAGTACTCCATCGTGAGCGCGATGACTTCGTCGACCGTCTCGGCCAATGCAAGGAGGCGGTCGAAGTACGGCGTGTCAGAGAAGGAGTAGGGCCGCTCCGGATGCGAGTCCTGGGGTGAGTCTGGGACGCTCGTGAGTCCGTAGGCAAGGCCGCGTTCATTCATGCCCGCTTGGAAGCTGCGGTACTTCCCTTCGAGCACCCAGCCAAGGTGCATCCTGCCGTGCTCACCCGGAGCCCTTGGCACGAAGAAGACAGCCGCGGACTCTGGGTCTTCCACGAGATCATGCCCCAGGCCGCCATCCTCGCTATCGCCGAACAGGACCAAGGCCCCGTCGGTCGCCATGAAGTTCGTGCAGGCAATCGCAGCAGGGCAGATGAATCCCACGATGGCGAAGACGATGGTGGCCCTACTGAACCCCATCCAACTCGAGAAGCGCGGAGTCACAAGTGGGGCCCTCGAGCTTGCATTGTTCTGTCCAGATACAGCTGCCGGTGTCACTCCCTGCCTCCTCATCCTTTCAGTGCTCGCTCACGGAGACGCCTCGCTTCGATTCCATCAGTCTACCTGATGCCAATCATTGATCCCGGAAAGGCGAAGGCCGCCGACTATGGGTGCCAGACCAGCCCTTCCATCTGCACAACGCGTTGCGTCGAGACACGTCCCACCACGAAACAGCCAACGGACACGGTCGCACACCTAGAGCTGGACCTCAAGAATCCCCAGTAATCAGGGCATTCCATCAGATGTTCGTCCTCGGGGTCGAGAAGAGGGAACACCCATAGACAGGAGGGCTCAACCGGGTTCCCGTCGATCGCCAAGTCAAACTGGATGTTCGTTCGTGCGAACGCGCAGAGCATGGGTTTGTGTGGAAACTCAACGTCTGATATCTGATTCCCGGAACCCATGCCGTACCCAACTCGGAGTCGCCGCCGGAAGCTCCTGGATCTCGCCTGATGCCGCACCAGCCGGCCGCATCATCTGAGAGCGATATCATCTGGCCGGGAGGCGGTTTCAGCCCCGTCCGCCGACGGCTTTCGAGAGCGGACGCACGAGGCAGTCTCGGACCCATCTACGCCAACGCGGATGGCGGATCAGCCACTCTGCGGCGGCAGGCGAGACCCTGTAATACGCGCCAACGAACGTACGTCCCACGCGGGTTCGCATCAGTGTTCGATCTCGCCACCTCTTCAGTGCTGCAACTTCGTCGGCCGCTTCGCTTCCCATCGCTGCGGTAGCGATGAAGCAGCCTGAGCTCGAACGCTTGACGCGCTTCCGAGCGCCGGACAGATTCCGCTTCGCGTTCCTCGCGTCCGGATAGACACTGAGGATCTCCTTGAATTGCTCCTCGGCCTGTTCCCATCGCTCTTCGTCGATCAGCAGAAGACCCAGGTTGTTCCTGGCCGCACCGTTACGAGGGTTCAACGCGATTGCCTTTTGGTAGGCGGCTATCGCACCTTTCGGGTCCCCGCATTGCTTCCTCATGAGTCCGAGCCTGAAGAACGCGAGGTCGAAGAGTTCATCCGCTTCGACAGCACGGGAGTAGGCATCCCGCGCTTGGTCGGGCAACTGCTGCGCTTCGAGCACATACCCCATTCGGCATGCGGCGTTGGCCAGATCGGGAAACCGATCGAGCAGCGTCGCGTACAGCTCCCTGGCGGCGTCGAATTCCCGTCGGTTCTCCAGATCAAGGCCCTTGCGATACGTCGTCTCCGCATCGTCGGCACCCGTCGGATCCGCCTGTCGCTTCTTCCAACGGCTGAATGCCGCGTCTTGGCTCTCCGGCTCGGGCAGTTGCTCGATGAGATCTCGGCGTCTCATCGTGCGGTAGACCTCGTGCTGAGAGATCTTCAAATCCTGATGCATCCTCATGGCCTCCCTCGCTCCGACGCATCTTGTGCTTTGACGTGAGGGAGAATCCGGTCGGCCTCCCTCCCTTAATCGTGTCCAAGGATAGTGTCGACGCCGGCGCGTGCAAACCCGCCGTCCACTCACGTCCGGCCACGATATCAGATTCGACGCTTCGGAACCTGAGAGATAGAGAACGGCGCCGAGTCTCGAAGACGAGGAACCTGCAAAGCGGGAGCTTGATGGTCGAGCGCTTGTGGAACACGCGTTACCGGGAAGCAACGCCCGCTCGCACTCCGCACTCACCCCAGACTCGCAACACCTGATCGACGTTTTCGCTATCCTCTGCAGAAGAGTACGCGGGAGGCCGCCTGGTCACTTGTCTCCAGGAGGTGAGCCGTGGGCCTTGGTCGAAGGGAGATCATCCGGATCGCCGAATCCGTCGGTGAGCGCTCGGGATGGGATTTCGCTCGAGTGCGCTCGGATCGGGATCCGACTCCATGGAACTACAACGATGTCGCCGGGCGTTACGTTCCCCGCCAGAGCCACGTGTTGGATATCGGCACGGGCGGGGGCGAGATCCTCCTAGGCATGGCAGCTCATTTCAGGTCCGGCATCGGAATCGATCTCGACCCCGAGATGATCGAACAAGCAAACAGGAATCTCCACGAGGGGCGGGCCCCCTACGTCCGCTTCATGATCATGGATGCGCACGACTTGCAGTTCGCTGACGCGACCTTTGATGCTGTCTTGAATCGACACTGCAACGTCGACGTCATGGAGACAGCGAGGGTGCTGCGTTCCGGCGGCGTCTTCGTGACACAGCAAGTCGGCCAGAACAACTCCCTCAACATCCTCCACGCGTTTGGCTGGACACCGGCGAGTTTCGGGCGCGCATGGTGGCAACCTGTCTCCGAACTCGGATGCCGATTCTGTGAGCTCGGATTCCACATCGAGGTGCAGGCGGAGTACGACGTGCCCTACTGGTTCCGGGACCTCCCGTCGCTCGTCTTCTGGCTGAAGTCCGTACCGCTGCCAGAAGTGTTTGATCCTGAGAAGCACTGGAGAGGTGTCAAGGCCATCGTCGAGAAGAACTCAACCAGTCGTGGCATCCGAACGAACGAACACCGAGAGCTTCTGGTCGTCCGGAAGCCCGTGTAGTCTGTGAAGAACGCCACGGGAAGGGTCCTCGCCCGCTTCCCCCAGCCCATCAGACAGAAGGATCACGCATTCAGTCCCTTGGACTCCGAACCGCCGTTCCCGTCTCGCTATCGAAGGAGGATGAAGGGAGCGTGCCCTCCTCCTCTCCAGGCGGCGCGCGGTCGGCGATCGTCTCCTCTCAAGCCTTCACGAACACGAGCTTCGCCGAGCCTAGCTCGTGCGACTCAGGCCCGCGCCCTCCTCTACCCTCGCTCAATCGCCGCCGGATCTTGCCCTGACGGGAACTGCTTATCATAGATCGCTCCATACATCGCTTTGATCTCTTGCAAGACGGCTGAACGAACGAGATAACTGCTCGTACTGCTGAGTTGAAACC